>TARA_R110001632_G_scaffold41641_1_pt1 | contig 51241 bp, 50 predicted proteins | sample TARA_R110001632 | Tara Oceans TARA_R110001632 (sample SAMEA4398266) | marine metagenome | biome: Polar Biome; feature: [SRF] surface water layer (ENVO:00010504); material: water (ENVO:00002006), including particulate matter (ENVO:01000060) such as... | depth 5 m
GTACTTTTTAGAAATGACCACTGTCTAGCAAATGCTGGGAAGTCCAGTTAATCTCAACGCTTTTTCTTACGGGTATAAAATGCATAATGATCTGTCCTCTATAAGCTAACCGATTTTACAAGTAAGCTGCACCTTAGGTATAAAGGACGTTTTTTTTAGACGACTTTGGTGGATTGTGTGAGAACTCGAAACCTATAGGTAACTGACTCTCTTATCTATACCAAGAGTGTCGGTTATTGTTAAAATCTAAGGATTAAAACTTTAAATGATATGGTTATGCGAAGGTGGAGAGGGACTTTGAAATTTATGTTATCACTTAGGTTTTTGATTGTGTCACTTTCTCTCTCTGGTGTCTTATTTACTATTGTGAATGGATATTATTCAACGTATCAATTACAAAAGAACCTTTTAATAGATGTATCACTAGAGTCCAACCGAGTCTATGCGGAGAAGTTAGCCCATATGACAGAGAGTTTTTTAGAAAATGCTAAATCTCAGTTGGGCACTGGTGCTGTATTTGTCGCTCCAATGTTAGAGCGTAAAGTCATTCAACCTGCTGAATTACAATCAGGGTTAGACCAAATTAGAAATATGAGTCAAGGTTTTAATTCTGTCTCTATATTGGACCGAAATGGTGTAATTCTATCTATTTCACCAAAATCCATAGGTTTAGAAGGCAGCCGTTTAAGCGATTCTATAACCAGTAACTTTGAAGATAGCTCAGCGAAATTCATTGGTCCTATTACTGGACCCACAGGAACTTACCTCTCTTTTTTATCACACCCAATATTTAGTAAAACCGGTGAGTATATTGGTGACTTACTGGGAACTATCTACCTTCACGAAAACCGATTTTTGGATCGTTTACTCTCACAGCATGGCTATGTGGATGGCTCTTATGTCTACGTTGTATCACCACAGAAAGACCTCATTTACCATCCATTGAAAAACCGAATAGGGGAAAAGGTAACCAATAACGAGGTTATAAATCGCGTTACAAAAGGTCAAAGTGGCTCGTTGGAAGTTGTTAATTCAAAAGGCGTTCCAATGGTCACTGGCTACGCGTATGTTAAAGAGTCAGGTTGGGGGATTGTTGCTCAAAGTCCACGAGCCACAGTCTTGAAGGAGCTAGATAGACAGCTATGGTTAGTGATGAAGCAGGCTATCCCTATGCAAATTCTTATCCTTACCTTTATTGTCGGCTCGGCTTATTTTATTGCTAGGCCCCTTCGTCAATTAGCTCAAAGTACAACAAACCGAGATAGAACGATCAAAATAAAAGCTTGGTTTTATGAAGCGTATTTACTTAAAAAAGTCATTCGGAAGGAAATCGATTTTTTGAATGATAAAGTGTCTAGGTTTGATGAAGATCGAAAAAAAGACGCTTTAACTGGTTTGATGAACCGTCGTGCAATGGATGAGCTTGTTGCAGATTTGGTTGCGCAGTTGACGCCCTTTAGTGTGATTTTCTTTGATATTGACCATTTTAAATACGTAAATGATGAGTTTGGCCATGAAATTGGTGATGATGTGCTTAAAGCTCTTACCAGAATAGTCAGTCAAAAAGTAAACGATGAAGGTGTTTTAATTCGTTCAGGCGGGGAGGAGTTTATAGTAATACTGCCGGATAAAAAACCACAGCACGCGATAGACTTAGCCGAAGAAATACGCGTGCTTGTGGCGCAAGAAGTGATACCGCAAATTGCTAGACCCATTACTATTTCGCTTGGTGTTTCTAATTGGAATCATACAATGGAGGAAGGGGATGCATTCAAGCGCGCCGACCTTGCTATGTACGAGTCAAAAAACGCAGGACGTAACCGTGTTACAAGTCGTTTTTACTAATTGCATTTAAGCGCAAGTCAATCAGACCGAGGGGCTTCCCAGAATTTGCTAGGTGGTATAGACCCATTTTACAGCGACGAGCTCGCAATGTTTGTTTTTTGATTAGATGGATCCGTTTTTTGTGCCTGGGAGGATTGAATTCGTTTATAAATTTCTTCTCGATGAACGCTCACATCTTTTGGTGCTTTAATGCCAATGCGAACTTGAGGGCCTTGTACACTGATCACCATGATTTCCGTATCGTCTCCGATAATAATTTTCTCGCCGGGGCGTCGAGTGACTACGAGCATGATTCCATTCCTTTATTGGTTGTAGGCGATATTGAAAATACAGTTTATGTTGTTAGTTTGTCAACAGTTTACAGTTTAGGATTTCTTAATTAGCTAGGGCTTGCTAGGAGTTTTGTGCTTGCTGGGTGGCTTAAAAGAGGGCTCTTGCTTGTTTGACAACACCAATAATATTGACTTTTTTAGATACTTCAATCGGTCGGTAATTGGGATTTAATGGTTTTAAGTAGATTTGACCTGCGTCTATGACGAGCTTTTTAAAGGTAACTTCGTTGCTGCCTTCTGTATCGGCAACAATCAAATCACCATTTTTGGCGTTTTGATTTGGTTCAACAAGGATAAGGTATCCTTCTGGAATACTAATGCCGGAAACTGACGTCATGCTGTCGCCAACTACTGTTAGCCAAAATGCATTTCTAGATGTCTCAATAGGTGAATCTAACCATTCCGAATGATTGCTTAGATTTTTGTGTGCTGGCCATGCCGCTGCTTGCAAAGCGGTAATAATAGGTCGCTGATTATCTAATAGTGACTGCTGGGAAGGGGTGCCATTGTTATAACTGGACGGACTTTCTCTGACTTCGCACGCCGTTCCAAGTAATAACCACTCAGGGTCACAGCCAATCTCTTTAGATAGGCTTATTAATTTTCGAGGATTTTGTGTTCTGCCGTCCTCGATTTTTTGTAGCGATTGCTGTGTAATGCCAACACGTTTTGCTAACTCTGCTTGAGTTAGTCCTAGTTCTGTTCTTTTTTTCTTAACACGTTCAGCGATAGTCATTCTCTAATGATTACAACTTTATCTGTATTTGACAAACAATAAAAACTGTTATTATATACAGTAAAGGTTGTTAAGGAGGTTATATGTCAGCCATTGCAAAAGTAGTCGTAGTTGTAGGAAGTCAAACGGCACTTGCTCGAATGTTAGGTGTGAAACAAGCTCATGTTTGGAACTGGCTACATGTCCATAAGCGTTGCCCTGCCAAATATATACGGCGAGCCTCGTTAGTAACTAAGGGGGAAGTAACTGAAAGTGAGCTTCTGCAAGATCATGAAAGGATATCTTGAGTGTTAATTAAACAGATTCATTGTGATGGTGTTTCTAATCTATTCAATCGCCGTTTAATTGTGTTTGTTTATTAAAATTTACTAGGTTATTCGCGGTGTTTAAATCATACTGTACAGATATACAGTTTGAGTGTTTTTTTATGCGCGTTTCGTATCTTGGTTCTTCAGAGTCTGCTGCTTTCATTGCGGCAAACAGTATCCGAATTCCTCTTTACTCGGAGTCAGCTAAGCTTTCTCCGAAGAGTCAGCCGTCTAAAGATAAATCTTTGGACCTTAATACCTTATGTATTCAAAACCCGACGTCGACCTTTTTTGTACGAGCTCAAGGTGAATCGATTGCCAAAGTCGATATTCAAACGGGTGACGTGTTAGTAGCGGATCGTTCATTAACGGCTCGCCATGGGGATATTGTTATTGCCTATGAGCATGGCAAGATGTCGGTCATGATATTGGAGTTAAAACCTGATGTACTGCTTCGACCTAAAAACAAAGCCTATGCTGCAAGCGCTGCTCCTGTTGTCACATCAGAAACGTCGAGCTTAGAAATATTTGGCGTTGTGACCAGTGTGGTTCGTCAGTTAGATCGTGGTTAAGATTTATCTATTGTAATAAAAGCGCCTTTCACTACATGGTAGTGAAAGGCGTATTGGCCATCCAGCCTAGTGTTTTACCGTCACTTTAGAGCCTTCTATGGTGACGATCGAATTATCCGTCGCTCGGTTGCTCTCCCGGCGGAATTTGAGACTTTCCTATTACTGTCTTTTCGATGTCTTTGTTACCCGCTAATGGACGAATGTGCCCGTTGTCACGATAGAAACCAATGTCTTTTAAGTAGTGGTCGTCAAGTTGACGAAAAACTTGGTTGGTGCGGCGAGTTTCGAAGTAGTCTTTGGCTGCGTTGAATAGGGCAATGATACTCATAAATGTTCTCCAAATTAGTGTTATTGGCGGAACTTACGAGGCTTTTTTATAGAAGTGACCGCGTAAATTCCGCGGTCAATAGTGAATTACACAGACATTGAACGCGTGGACAAAGTTGAGCGAATTCGTGAATAGCAAGTCGCCATCGAAGAAGTATAATGATTCAGTGTTTGTTTAGTCATCTGTCTTCTCCTTCATCTTTGTGTGGTATTCAATTGTGTAATTTTTGCTCTTTGAGCTCCTCGATTGAGCCTTTTTTCATGCCTTATGTCAATTGCTTATATCGAAATAATGTTTTTTTATTTTGATTTTTTTGCTGGCCTCTTTTTGTCATAAAAACAATTGGCTGGTGATGATATTGCTGCTGCTTTTTGCTGTACAATTCATCGCGATTTTTATTGTCCTTTTTTTGTATTTAATCAGTGTAGTAGACCCCCATGGCGACAAAAGCAACAGTTTATAAAGCATCGGTTCAAGTGTCTGATATGGACCGAAACCATTACCAAAGTTATGATTTAACCTTGGCATTACACCCTTCTGAAACCGAAGAGCGAATGATGGTTCGCTTGGCGGCGTTTGCTTTGTTAGCAGATGAAAAAGAAGGCGGTGAACAGTTAGGTTTTTCTAAGGGAATTAGCACAGAAGATGAGCCAGATCTTTGGCAGAAGAATTATTCCGATGAAATTTTACTGTGGGTGGAGCTAGGTCAGCCAGATGAAAAGCGTTTAAGAAAAGCCTGTGGGCGTGCTCAACAAGTAGTGGTCGTGAACTATAATGACAAATCTGATATTTGGTGGGAACAAAATAAAGGCAAAAATAGCCGTTTTGATAACATGCGAGTGTTGCAGTTTTCAGAAGTACAAGTACAAGCTTTGGCGAAAATTTGTACGCGCTCTATGCAGCTAAATGTCACGATTCAAGACAGCGAAATGTGGATCTCTGGTGAGTTGGGCGAATGCGCGTTAACACCAATGTGGCGAGGCGAGTCATAAGCTCGCTTCACACATTGATGTAAGTTTTACCGAATCAGGCGTGTAGCGTGCTATGAAACAGGGCAACCGCCTTGTTATAGCATTCTAAAGCGAGGGCTGGGTCGTAACGATCGCCTTCGTCTCGCATGAACGCATGTTGACCGTTAAACTCATGCCACGTAAATAAGCGATCCGTATCGATCAATTGTTGATATACCTTTTGTCGACCTTGTGTTGAAACATGCGGGTCTTGCTTACCCCACACCATGACCAATTCTCCTTGAATGTCCTTGGTACGAGTGAAGGAGTCGTTATCTTCTTCGCAAGGGATGGTGTTGGAGTGAATGTCAGTTGCATACAGGCAAAAAGCCGATTGGATACAAGGGTTCAAAGCCGCTCGATACGCCAAATGACCGCCTAAGCAAACGCCCATCGCACCAAATTGGCCTGTGCAATACTCTTCCTGTTCAAAGTAACTAATCATCGCAACAGTGTCGCTGTCGTGAGCTTCAAGCGTTTTAGTGAATTTGTCGGAATTGCCTTTGTCTTTCCCCTCGTCATCGTAGCCCAAGACGGTACCAATTGGATTAAGCTCATGAAAAACTTCTGGAACGATAACCACAAAACCATGCCCTGCCATCATCGCGGCTGAACGAGCGATAGGTGAGGTTTGTTGGAAAATTTCAGAATAAAAGAAGATACAAGGAAAGCGACCTTCGGCTTGAGGGCGATAAACAGTACAGCGCATGGTGCCAGTTGGCGTGTTAATATCTTGATCGTGTCGTTGAATGATCATGGTTTTCCTTAAACGATTCGTTATTTTCCTACATGATATTCGACCCAAGACAGATGAGCTAGCAGTAAGCCTTGAATAATGTGCTTCGGAAAGGCTGAAAGCATTCGATTTAAAATCGACAAAAAAGATAAGTGAGAAGAACACGTGCGAATTTTATTGATCAGTGCTTATGAGGCGAGCAGCCATAAGGCTTGGGCAAACACCTTAATGAACGGTCTGAGTGAGCATCGCTGGAGCTATTTATCTTTACCTGCTCGACATTTTGCTTGGCGTATTCGAGGCAATGCCATGAGTTTTGCTTTTGATCCTAGGTTCAAATCTACGCTGGAACAGCCTTATGATTTGGTAATCGCCACGTCGATGACAGATTGTGTTGGTCTAAAAGCCTTTTGTCCCGATTTACAACAGATCCCTTGGTTACTGTATTTTCACGAGAACCAATTTGCCTATCCTGCTAGCGACAAACAACAAGGTTTGATCGAAATGCAAATGATGACTTTATACAGTGCTTTGGCGGCGGATTTATGTGTTTTTAATAGTCAGTTCAATAAAGACTCTTTTTTTGATGGTGCACGAGCATTATTGAAAAAACTACCTGATTACGTTTCACCAGATTGGTTGATCAATACTGAACAAAAATCGCAAGTACTGCCTGTGCCGCTGGATATTCAGAGTCAACCAGAAAAGAGCGGTAGTCGAACGTCAGTAGAGGCACAGACCATTAAATTGGTGTGGTCTGCGCGTTGGGAGTTTGATAAAGGGCCTGATCGATTGCTAGCCATCTTGGAAGAACTGGAATGTCGCGATGTTTCTTATGAAATTGCGATACTTGGAGAGCAATTTCGTTCTATTCCAAAAGAATTTAATCAGATCAAAACTCGGTTCTCACATCGTATTACGCAATTTGGCTTTGCTCAAAGTAGGGTGGACTACTTGGCTTTTTTGGCGTCAGCCGACATCGTACTGTCTACCGCACTGCATGAGTTTCAAGGCCTTTCTGTTCTTGAAGCGGTTGCACTTGGTTGTGTTCCTGTATTGCCCAATCGACAAGTGTATCCTGAGTTGTTTGGCGACGAATATTTGTATTCAAGTGACATTAAAAATAAACAGGTAGAAGCCAAAGCGGCGGTTGACCTAATTCAGCGTCTTGTTATAAATGCTCAAAAAGCCCCGCTTGTTAGTCAATATTTAGCGAAAGAGCTGCTACCACACTATGATGCGCTGATTAAGAAAATAAGTGGCTAACTCGTTTGTTATGTATAGACAACCTATCTTAATTCCCTAGTCTTCAACACCTGTCTTCATGTCAACAGCAATGCATGCTGTCTATATTTGTTGTGTCTTATTAGTGCATAACGCTTTATTTTGCTCTTTACTTGTGCGATTCTCGCGGTGTTGGCGTTAAAAAATAAAAACAAAACTCTATTTATCTCTGTTTATAAAGCAGTGTTCATACAAATGTTTTAAATGTATATACATGTTGGTATGTATGTTGCTTTTTACTTAGTGATTAATAACGTTCTCATAGGAAGTCGCAATATGAATGCAACAGATTCAAACCAAAAAGGTCTATCACCGCTATCGCTTTTGAAGCTGGTAGTTTATAGCTGTATCGGTATTTTCTTCTTTTTTGTCCCCATCGACATTGGCGGTAAAGAAACGATTCCACTGGATCATATCGTTTCATGGCTAAGAAAAGATTTTGCTCAAGCTGCTGAAATTTATGCTGTATTGGCCGTTCTTGCTGGCGGCGCGTACCCCTTTGTGACGGGGAAATGGCGTGTAAGCAAAACGCAAACTGTCTTGTCTATTTTTAAAGTATTGGGTGTTATCACGGCCTTGATGGCATTTTTATCGATGGGTCCTGCGTTTTTATTCGAAAAGGACATGCTGCCATTCTTGTTTAGTAAATTGGTGGTTCCTGTTGGTTTAATTGTTCCTATTGGTGCGGTGTTTCTAGCCTTCTTAATTGGTTATGGCTTATTAGAATTTGCTGGCGTGCTTTTACAGCCGATCATGAAACCGCTCTTCAAAACACCGGGTAAGTCAGCGATTGATGCGGTAGCGTCTTTTGTAGGAAGTTACTCCATCGGTTTGCTGATCACCAATCGAGTGTATAAATCGGGTCAGTATTCAGCAAAAGAAGCAGCGATTATCGCAACGGGCTTTTCCACAGTATCCGCAACCTTTATGGTGATTGTGGCGAAAACCCTTGGTTTGATGGACGTATGGAACGTGTTTTTCTGGGCTACGTTATTGATCACTTTCGTCGTGACGGCCATCACGGTGCGTTTATTTCCGCTTAGCAAAATGGATGACACAGCAGAGCATCGTGAAATCGAAGTATTTGAACACTCGCGCTTTAAACAAGCCTTATTGGAAGGTTTAGAAGTGGCCAGCAATGCGGATTCTATTGGCCGTAACATTCTAAAAAACCTTAAAGAAGGCATGTTAATGGCGATGAGTATTTTGCCATCTATTATGTCTGTCGGTTTGTGTGGTTTGTTGTTAGCGAAATACACGCCTGTTTTCGAGTGGATAGGGTATTTGTTTTACCCGTTCGCTTGGATTGCTCAATTACCCGATCCAATGATGGTTGCCACAGCGTCTGCAACCGGCTTAGCAGAAATGTTTTTGCCCGCATTAATCGCAGCAAAAAGTGTGTTTGTGGTGAAGTTCGTTGTCGGCGTCGTGTCTATTTCATCGATACTCTTTTTCTCCGCGTCGATTCCTTGCATCCTATCAACAGAGATTCCGTTGAATATTAAGCAAATGTTAATCGTTTGGTATCAACGTGTGGCGCTAACAATTTTGATCGCCTCGCCTGTCGCGTTTTGGGCAGAGCAATTCGTTCAATAACAAGCAGTTTACTTTAGTCGCCAAAGCAAAAATAAAACACGCTGTATTTGCGTGTTTTATTTTTTGGTCCGTCATTACTTTTTTCTGAAATGTCGAATTTCTTCAATTTTAAAAAGTGTTCTATCACTAAGATTGAGCCTCAAATTTAATTTATTAGAGGTTTTTTATGTTGGAACGTATTAATTATTATGCAGCGGCACCGGATGCTATGGCGACTTTATTTAAACAAGAAAGCATTTTAAGTGAGCAGTTCAGTGGCATACCGACATTAAGTATGACCATTTGGGAATTGGTCAAGTTACGTGTTTCGCAGATCAATCAATGTGCTTTTTGTTTGGATATGCATAGCACCCAGGCGTTAGAAATGGGGGAGACCTACGAGCGAATGATCGCACTCAATGCGTGGCAAGATTCATCGTTGTTTTCAGATCAAGAACGTTATGCTTTAGCGTTGGCTGAGCTTCTCGTAGCCGGGCATTCTGTCGACGATGCTAAATATGAAGAAATGCTGGCTACCTTTGGTGAATCTGGACTAACCTATTTGACCATAGCGATAAACGCCATCTCTAGTTGGAATCGAATGGTAAAAGTATTCAAGCCTAAGGTGGGTAGTTACCGTTGAAAAAAGTAACTTTTCAACGGATTGGTACATTAGGAGACTAATATGACATCGCCCTTGTTGTTTGACATCATCTTCCCACAGGGGCTTCTGTCTACATGGTTACAGGCTATTTGGTCGGCACAAATTCCAATGGATCAAAAAAGCGTCACCCGCCGCTTAATTGCTGATGCGGGAAGTGGTTTACTGTTTAATCTAGGACAACCTATTTCTGTTGATCATCGGCTATTCAGTGACCAAGTGATGTTCCAACCTACTAATAAGCAGGCCCATATTATTCAGTTATCGCCGGGAACTGAATTAGTTGGTGTGCGCTTCCAACCCGGAATGGGCCGTCTATTTTTGGAGAAAATGGACGAAGGTAGTGTGATTTCAAACTCTCCTCAGACGTCTGTATTCATCCAATCTGTCTTTAAAAAACTAGAGATAAGCCTTAATGCCAAACAGCGAATGTCGTTGTTAAACGAGGTGTTTAATAATGCGATTGCTAGCATGAATCACCTTCCTGATTTTGTAGAACAAGCGGCCGAGTTATTGCAACAATCTTCAAAAGTGGACATGTTAGGGACGCTTCCTCTTAGTCAGCGTCAAATCGAGCGACAGTTCCAGAGTCGGCTGAGCATGTCTCCAAAATATTTTCAACGATTGAGGCGAGTCAGAGCCGTACTTCTTGCCTTACAGCAACCTAGAAAACACACAAAACTAGCAGAGCTCGCTCTAGAGTACGGCTTTGCTGATCAAGCTCATATGACGCGTGAATGTCATCTAATTGCGGGCATTACACCGTCGCGCTACATTAAGGGTAAGTTAGCGCAGGAGCCCTAAGAATAGGCGTATCAATAATACATTCTAACGGCTGGAGGTTAGGTGCTGCTAAGGGGGTTCGCTTTGTCTTAATTGATAAAAAATCATTTTTTCATTGGTGCCAGTCACATGCTTCACATATCATCCCAACAATGACCTCAACACTTCAGTATAAATCCGTTTACCTTCCCGTTTTCCTTGTGCTATGGCTGGGTTTGTTTTTAGACAGCCAAGTGGTGGCCGCTCGTCTGGAGTACAGCCAATGGCTGACTAATGGGTTGGTCTTACTGTGTTTTACTTGGGTGTATTTCAAAGCTACGCGAAAAATAAAGAAGTTAATGTTGTATGGTGTCGGCTTGGCTTTTTTGGGTGAAGTGGTTTTCTCCATTGTCTTAGGCATGTATGAATATCGTTTAGCGAATGTCCCGATTTATGTGCCTTTGGGGCACAGTTTGGTTTACGCCGCCGTGTTTTATATACACAAAGAAAAAGTTATTCAACACCACAAAACGATGATTACCTCGATGTTGTATTGGGGAATGATTGTTTATTCCAGTCTCTGGTTAATCTTCGATCAAGACTTGCTTGGCTTTCTTTGCATGCTAGCAGTCGTGCTACTGCTGAAAAAGAAAACGGGGAATGAGCTGTTCTTTCTCATTATGTTTTTCATGGTGGTGTATTTGGAATTGCTTGGTACTTATTACGATTGTTGGGTTTGGCCTGATACGTGGTTTTCAACAATCTCTTTTATCACTAGTAGTAATCCACCGAGCGGTATCAGTGTTTTCTATTTTGGTTTCGACATCGGTTGTTTGTGGATGTATAAAAAACTCAATAGCCAGAAGTGGAAGCGAATGAAATCACTTCGGCTTTTGAGAAATTCTTAGGCAAACAACACCCTAATACAAGATTCTAATACAACAGGGTGTAAATAATAACATGAGGCCGTTACATGACACTGCTTGTGACGCCGAGCAAAGACCTCAAATATATTCCGTGCGAATCGTTAGCTTTTTAACGCCCCACCTTGATCTAAAAGCAATTCACGTAGTTTGCAAAAGACCTCAGAAGATTGGCGAACGCCATCATGTTCGTAACTGTTTGTCAGCCACACTTGTGTATTGCCAACGTGCTTGGCCGTCGCCATAGAAAGCTCCTGTGGCACATACATGTCGTTATAATAAACGGCTGCGACAACTGGCACCTTATTTTGTGCAAGCTTGGCGAGGTCGTAAAGTGGCGTGTAGTCTTGATAGTCCGCAAGGGCGTTGGCGGCACCAGCAAAGGGACTCAACGACGTGATTTGCTCGAACATCCACGGATACATCATTTCCCCTGTTAACATTAAAGGGGAATGGTCAGCATCGAATTCGCTGTATTGTCCACGGAGCTGTTCTGCCGCCCAGCTGGTGCTTTCGTTAGGCCGACCATAGATGCTTTCATGAATCACCGCAAAAAGAGGGCCTTCGTGATAACTGGTCAAGTTCATGGCTTGCTCTAAAAATGCATCGCTGAGTCGAGTTTTATCGCTGCCAGCAAAGGCTTCGTCAATAAACCAATGAACTTGATCGATACCGGGCCCCATGCCTAAAAGAATACCAATACTTTGGAATCGCTCTAGTGTGAGTACGTCACCATCAGGTAATAGTACTTTCTCGTTCGTTAGGCACTCTGCAATTTTTGCCATGATCTTGGCGTCATCTGGGTAGCGAGCATAATAGTTTTGGTTTTTTTCTATCACGCGCTGATACGTTAGCTGGTAAACATCGTGTGCCGAGGCTTCTAAACCAACAAGCCCTCCTGTGATATAGCAAGCAGCAAGACCTTCTGGCGCTTGGGATAAATACGCGAGAGTAATAAAGCCGCCATAACTTTGACCCAATGTTTCAAATAAGCGACCCGCATAAACCGTTTTCCGAAGGTGCTCGCAATCCGCGACAATGCTATCGGCACGAAATTTAAGCAGATAATCTCGGCCTTCTTCAGCAGACAGTTTACTAATCAGATGTTTATCAATACGACTGCTTTTACCTGTGCCACGTTGGTCTATTAAAACGACGCGGTGAGTTTTTAATGCTTCAATCATCCAAGGCAGCGAATCGGGCATAGGGCGAGGGGATTTCCCACCAGGGCCACCTTGTAAAAACAGCAGCAATGGCAGTTCGTCATGAACTTGGTTCAAGCTCACGACTTCGCGGGCAAAGAGTGTAATGCTTGGGCTGGTGGTGGGTGACTGCCAATCCAAAGGAACCTCTAGCTCATAATCGGTAATGAACATTCCTTTCATTTTGTATTGCTGATTTGTTACGTTCATTGTTTCTCCGTTATCTTTTGCAATAGCCTCATGGTGTGATGACTCGTTTGCGCTGACTGCTACTCTAGCATATTCGCAAGGCGTTCTTTATCCCGTTTTGTGGGGTGCGATACCGATAAAAAAAAGAGCCTCAAATGAGACTCTTTAGATAATTCTTAAACACGATAGCAATATAAAGTTAGGCTACCCAAATCTGTTGTACATTGACGAACTCTCGAATTCCTTGTGGGCCAAGCTCGCGGCCATACCCTGATTTTCCAATACCGCCAGACGGTAAGCGAGGGTCACTTTTGACGATACCGTTCACCGCAATTTGTCCCGATTGTAAGGTATTAATCGCTTGATCAATGATGGTTTGGTTTCGTGTCCAAATACTGGCGCCTAAGCCGTATTCCGTATTGTTGGCCAGTTCAAGGGCTTGGTCTATGTCTTTAATCGGACTGACGCTTAGCACTGGGCCAAAGGTTTCCTCATCAAAGGCGGCCATACCGGGTTTCATGTCCACCAGCAGAGTCGGTGGATAAAAGAAGCCTGAGCGAGAGGGTAAATCCCCCCCCACTAAGCAACGTGCGCCGGCGTCGATGCTCTGTGTTACTTGAAGGTGGAGTTGGTCTCGTAAATCCTCTCGAGCCAATGGCCCTAGATTCGTACTTTCATCTGTTGGATCACCACATTTTAGTTTGCTAAAGCGCTGTCGTAACGCTTCGCATACCTCATCGTAAATTGTCTGTTCGACGAACAAGCGCTTCACGGAAATACACGACTGCCCCGCATTGACCATCCGCGACAGCGTAATCACATTTAGAGCTTTCTCTAAATCCGCATCTGCCATTAAGATGCAAGGATCGGAGCCACCCAACTCAAGCACGGCGGGTTTTAATCCTGCGGCAGCCTGCGAAGCAATGGATTGTCCTGCCTTACTTGAGCCAGTAAAAGACACCGCTTTAACAAGAGGGTGATCGATCATTTTACTCGCTACCGAATTCGGTACGGTTAAGTTTACCAGCACGTTTTTTGGTACGCCGGCGTGATAAAAACACTCAATTAATTTATTCGCCGTGGCAGGCACATTTGGATCGGCTTTTAACACGCAAGTGTTGCCCGCCATCAACGTGGGGGCAAGAAATCGTAACGCCAACCAAACCGGTGCGTTCCAAGGCAAAATTCCCAATACGGTGCCAAGAGGAGGGTATTGCACATAACTGTGACTAGCATCCGATTCCAGTGTTTCGGGTGCTAAAAAAGCCGCGGCGTTTTCGGCGTAATACTCGGCACACCCTGCGCTTTTTTCTACTTCAGCAAGACCTTCTTTAATAGGTTTGCCCATTTCTAATGCCATTAAACCAGCAAGCTCGGCCTTGTTGTTACGCAAAGTGGCAGCGACAGCCTGTAACACTGTCGCACGCTTCGCCATGCTTTTTTCTTTCCATTGAGTAAACCCCTCTGCCACGCTATTGATGGCGGAATGAGCTTGTTCTAAAGTCATTGCTGGACAAGGGGGTAAAGCTTGTCCAGTGGTTGGGTTCGTTGTTTCTAGCATAGTCACCTCTTATCAGCTGGCGGCTTTCTTGTTGCTCGCCTTGGTTTTCTTTGCGGCATTTTTGGCTGGAAACGCACTGGAAAGGTCAATGGCGGACGTTTGGTCAGCAAGAGTCGGTTTCACTGTGAAGTCACGATCCATATTGAAAAAGGATCGACAGCCGTCTTCGGTTATTTCAATGGTGTCTGAAATTCCGCAGGTTTTATTGCCTTCAATGCCCCACATCCATGGAATCATATGGAAGGTCATACCGGGTTTTAACACCGCCGAACTCCCTTGTTTTAAGCTAATGATATAGCCTTCATCCCAGCTCGGAGGGAAGGCGATGCCAATGGAATAGCCCGAGCGGGTAATCAGACTCGCACCCACTTGATTGTCCATAATGATATTGCGCACCATATTATCTACGTCTGACACTGTCATGCCCGGTTGCACCACACGGTGAATTTCATTGAGTGCGCGTTTCATAATTTCCTGAGATTGATACATGGCGTCCGACAGCTCGCCTAAAATGACCGTGCGCATCATGGCGGTATGATAACGACGATAACAGCCGCCCACTTCCAAAAAGACATGTTCGCCATCTTGAACGGTACGGCCTTCAAAAGTGGCGTGGCCAATCATGGTTCGTGGGCCGGATGTGACATACGGCATCACGGCGGGAGTTTCGCCACCCGCACGGAACATGGCGGCCGCAATCTCGGCACCGATTTCATTTTCCGTAATACCCGGTCGACAAATTTCAATACCTGCTTTCATGCCCGCTTCCGTGGCGAGCGCGGCGCGGCGCATTACCATGATTTCTTCTTGCGACTTACAAATTCGGCCTTCTTCTACAATGCCGAAGCAATCCATTAGCTTGGCATTTTTCAAGGTGGTATGAATGCAATCTTGTTGATAAGCAGGAAAGAAATAGCTGTTTCTTTCATAGCCAATGCGTTTGTCACCTAAGCCGAATTCACGCAATGCATCGACCAGCATTTGAATGGCATCGCCCGTATCTGGGTAAGGGCGCGTTATTTCCACCCAAGTGCGCGCAAACACGTTAGATTCTTCCAGCGCACGCGTAATCATAAAGGGCTCTTTATCCAGCGGGATCACTAACGCCTGAAAGAAGGAATAACCCGTCGTCTGATAATCGGTTAAATAAGTGATGTTTTCTGGATCGGTGATCACAATGGCATCCAAACGGCGCTCTGCTATACGTACGCGCAATTCGCCTAACCGACGCTGATATTCAGCAAACGTAAATGTCATATCATCGCGTTCAATCATGCGGCTTCCTCCATAACAAAACGTACGGCGCTTTTTAAAATATCCAAGCCTTCCATCAAATCCGCCTCAGGAATCGTCAACGGAGGAATGATCTTCAACACTCGACCCCCTTTGCCGCAAGCCCCAATCATTAAGCCTTTTTTAAAACAACGCTGTACAACTTTAGCCGCTACTTCACCGCTGCCCATGTCCAAGCCTAAAATAAACCCTTTGCCACGTAGCGCTTTGGCACTGTTTTCGGTGAGTAAAGGTTCAAGAGCATGACGGACTTGCTCCGCTTTTATTGTCACTTCAGACATCAAATTGTCGTCTTCAAAATAACTCAAGGCTTCTGCGCCAGCGACAAACGACAAGTTTTGTCCACGGAATGTTCCGGTATGCTCACCTGGCGACCAATGTTTGTCCAAATCTGGATGCACCAGATTCATTGCCATGGGCGTGCCTGCGCCGCCGATGCCTTTTGCCAGCGTAATAATGTCAGGATTAATGCCCATGTCATCAAAGCTGAAGTACGAGCCAGTACGACCACAGCCGACTTGAATGTCATCTACAATCAACACAGAACCAAATTCCTTGGCGAGTTTTTCCAATGCCTGCATCCACTTAGCGCTGGCGATGTTGACACCGCCTTCTGCTTGAATGGTTTCGACCATGAACGCCGCAGGAGGCTTGATACCGCTAGCAGGGTCGCGATACTGGCTTGCCAGCGTTTCTAGTGCGTTAAGTGCCGCTTCTTTGTCGTGCTCTTGATCAAATAATTCATGGCTGACGTGCAATAAAGGCACGCCAGACGCTTGGCGAAAATAGTCGTTCGCCGTCGCGGCCAACGCACCGAGCGTCATGCCATGAAAGCCTTGGCTAAACGCCACGATATCGTGTCGTCCGGTGGCCTTTCTGGCCAACTTCATCGCGGCTTCCACTGCGTTTGTGCCTGTTGGTCCCATAAACTGCATGCAATGGGGCATGTTTCTAGGTTCTAAAATAACGTCGGTAAATTTCTGCATAAAGTGCGCTTTGGCTTGTGTCTTCATATCGAGACTGTGTAACACGCCGTCTTTTTGCAGGTAATCAATCATGGCCTGCTTCATGCGAGGGTTGTTGTGACCAAAGTTCAACACCCCAGCGCCAGCAAAGAAATCGATGTATTCCTTACCATCTTCGTCAACCTGACGAGCGTTTTTCGCCGTAACAAAAACCGTTGGGTACGTGCGAGCGTAAGCTCGAATGTTGGATTCTCGTTGTTCAAAAATGCTCATATCGTCTCCTAAGTAGCCGTTTGGTTATCTATTTGGTAAGTGATTGATTACGAAGGCCAGCCAGTTGGCAAAACCAACGGCAAACATCCGCAATCAGTCGATCATTGAAATCGTAATGGGGGCTATGGCAAGGAACGTCATGTCCTTCGCCATCGTTGCTGCCAATCAAGGCGAATGCCCCAGGAATGGCTTGCAAGTAGTAGCTAAAATCTTCCGACGCCATAATAGGTAAGGCTTGACCATGGTTTAGCGCTTGCTCCCCATAAAGCGCTTGCCAAACGTCTCGGGCTTGAGTGGCTGGTTCTTTATGGTTGATGGTTGCTTGGTAGCGGGTGTCATGTTGCACGACACACTCCACGCCATAAGCGGCCGAAGTTTGCGTTACCACCGCAGAAATATGCTGATTAAGAAGCTGACGTGTTGCTTCATCTGGTACTCGAATACTGCCACTTAGCGTGGCGCTTTCTGGAATCACGGTCGGTGCTGAACCGCCATTCATTTGCGTGACACTAATCACCGCGGTCGCTTGTGGCGCAATGCGTCGGCTAACAATTTGCTGTAATGCCACATTCACCGCACTGGCGGCTAGTAGTGGGTCAGCGCACAATTCTGGTTGACTAGCGTGTCCGCCGCGACCTTTAAATTCCATACTAAAAGTGCCATTACCGCACATCACAATACCGTCTGGGCAAGCAATGGTGCCGTAAGGTAAAGCGGGCCAATTATGCCAACCGTAAATGGCGTCAACGCCTTCCAATGCGCCATCTTTAATCATTTCACGAGCGCCGTGAAAACCTTCTTCAGCGGGCTGAAAAATCAATACCACCGGTTGAGGGAGTTCACTTTCAAACTGTTTTAGCCAACGAGCGGTCGCTAATAGGGTCGCTGTATGCCCGTCATGACCGCAAGCGTGCATGCAGCCCTGATTCAACGACTGCCACTCTTTGCCCGTTTGTTCATGAATCGGTAGGGCGTCCATATCGCCACGCAAGGCAATTGCCGCGCCTTTAGCGTCTTTATTCAGCCAAGCCACGGTGCCAGTCTCTGCGCAAGCCCGCCATGGAATATTCAGCGTATCAAGTTGACTACGAACCAGCGACGCGGTGTTTTTTTCTTGCCAGCTCAATTCGGGATGAGCATGCAATTTCTTACGCAAGGTTTCAGCAAAGACAATATTTTCTTGCCATGAATTCTGCATAACGAACCCCTTAATAAAATCCAAAGTGATAAAGAATCTCGTAAGACTTCATACAGTAGTAATTAAATAATGAAGGGGTTGCAAGTGCGTAAAATCAAAATAACGTCAAGAAAAAGCAGAAATAACAGGAAATAAAACGCGAAAGAAACAAAATAAACGCTCAAAACAAACACATAGAGAAATATGAAAAAACTTTAAAAAAACCTAAAACTTCACATTTATTTCTCTAAATAATGCCTAAAATCGGCACTTTTACGTGCTCTAAAAATACGCGTGAACGCCCTAAAATTAAGCAGTTAGCAAAAAAAGCATTTTTAAAAAGATGTCATCTCTAGCAATTAGACATCTAAGGTTTATTTTTTATAAAAATTACAGCTCTAATGATTAGATATGTAATTTCTGTATATTAAACAAATTGACTTATTTAATGGGAAAGCAGAAAAAACGTGTGTGAATAATTGAGATAGGATGAAGCGGCATGTCTTTGCTAGGTTGAATGTTTAGTGCTCCACACTGAAGAGAGAAAAATACCCAATTGGCTTTTCGCCACCAAATTAAAGCCTTTCGCAAATGGGTTTAAATGTACTGTTTTTTTAGGTTTTTTTTGCTTCAAGTCTGGTCGTTACTTTTGCCATGACATACTCAGGCGAAATGGTTCCTGCTTTACTGATTACACAACCAATGGACGTGCCTTCCGCGACGACTTTATCACCAACAAAGAAGGTGTGTATCATGTGAAAATATTTCTCATCCCAGTTGATTATCTCCATCGTCACTTCGTATTTTTGAAACGGTTTTAGTGAGCGTTTATATTTCATCGTATGCTCTGCGATAACAGGCATCCAACCTTCTTTTTGCATGGTTCTGGCTAAACCTGTGCGGATAAACATATCGACTCTCGATAGATCGCAAATGGTCAAATAGCGGCCGTTATTCATGTGCAAATTAATGTCTAAATCATTGGGTAAAACGCGTAACTTGAGCGAATTCTTCGGGTGCTTAATCGGTAATTGCGGTTTGAATTTTGACGCGATCAACAACATGATCATTCGAAAAATCAAGCTCATTGTAGGTTCCTTTATTATACTTATTAGCAATATGTTATGGGTGTTACTTGTCTTACTGACAGGCCTGCATTAATGCTAATTTTCTTTCTTTTTCGAAACCAGTACAGAAAAAGTCAACAATGCTAACAATTTACGCTTTAAACCGTATGAATTTTGGGAGGACTTAGAAGGAATATTGATTTGAAGTGTTGTCTCAAATTGTCTTAAAAGACCATAAGCCAAAAAGTCATTAAAACACTTTTAAATACGCTGCGTTTATCGACTCATAGCCAAGATTAAGATTCTTAGGATTTATTTTAGTACCTTAACGTTAGCGAACCGAGGATTCATTGATATACCAAGTATCGTCTTTGCGGTGAATGCCAATAACGATCAAGGCTTCACGTTTCTCATAAAGGCCTTTCCATACAAATCGAAAGCAGCCGTCATGATCGCCTTCGCGATAGCCTTGTAAGACACCAAAATACGCGTAACCGAGGTTCATGCCATTTTGGGCTTGTATGTGTTTGATGTCACTTTGAAAGCGCTCCATTGAAAAGCCGACTAGATCTTTTTCTTCATAGTGCTTAATGAATAGCTCATAATTGCCTGTATCGTCCGCCTCAAGCATTACCTTGAGGAAGTTCTCCGCGATGGCTTTTTCATTTTCTAATTCAAGCATGGTTTGTCTCCATTCCAGTTATTGTGAGCAAATGTCATGTTTGATAAGTTTATTTTTTGGGTCTTCGCCCTCCGCTTTTTAAACATACAGGGAAGTCCGTTTACTCTAACTCCAAACATTCCCCTTCCATTGCCTTAGCGTCTTCAGAATCATGGGTAACAAGTAACGCGGGGATGTTCGCTTGGCGTATTTCGGCAAGCACGAAGGCGCGTACGTCGCGGCGTAGTGCTGGGTCGAGTTTGCTGAATGGTTCATCGAGCAGTAGGTAGTGAGGCTGAGAAAGTAACGTGCGAAGTAGCGCGACGCGGGCTTGTTGGCCGCCGGAGAGCTCTTTCGGTAACGCGTTGGCTTTGTCGGTCATGCCAAGCCGTTTTAGTGCATCATGGGCTAATGGGAGTCGATCCGGTTTGCGCGTTTTGTCTGGTAACGCAAACAACAAATTTTCGATGATGCTCATGTGTGGAAACAACAAAGGCATTTGTTGTAGCAGGCCGACTTTCCGCATTTCTGTCGGTTTTGTATGGAGTGCGTCGCCATTAAGAAACGCTTCGCCAGACGCGGTAAACGATGGCGCTAGCGTGCCACTTAAAAAATTCAACAAGCTGGATTTTCCAATGCCGCTTGGTCCCATGATAGACAAGACGTGACCGTCGGCGATGTCGAAGCTTAAATTTTGGATCAGTGGTTTGCCATTGGATGACAAAGAAAATGCATTTACGCTGAGCACGTTTTATCCTTTTTTGTTGATGCCTTTTTAAGCCATTTTTTGATGGTGAGTCGCCATGCCGTCCAGCGGCTAGGGATAATCTGTGCTAGCCAAAATACCATAACGGGAAAGAAAGCTTGTAGCAGCGCCATACTGCCCACTTGTTTTCTGTCGCCAGACGCCGCTTGCGCCACCGCTTCGGTGGTTAATGTGCTGTAACGACCTTCGCCAGCAATTAACGTTGGCAAGTATTGGGCAATACTGACGGAAAATCCCATGGCAAAGGCGGTAAATAATACCGGTTTGAGCATGGCGATTTTGACACTGACGTAATGACGCCAAGGTCGATTGTTTAAGCGATTGGCCTGTAAAAGATAGTTTTCGTCGTAAGCCAAATAGGGGCCTTTCAACGTGAGATAAACATAGGGCAATACGTACATGAGGTGCAAGGCGATAATGGCGCAAAGATCGCCATTTAGGTTGAGGTATATCAGCAACACATGTAGACCAAATAGAAAGCCAATTTGTGGTAGTAAGATAGGCACATAAATGAGCCAGTCAAAGGCGTGTTGCTGTGAAGGGTTCGCAGAATTCGTCATGCTATGGCGCTTTATTTCCAACATAAGCAAGCTTATGGCGCAGGCGATCAACGTTGAAAACAACGCAATGATTAGGGTGTTGGCGCTGAGTTCCATCAGCAAGGGTGTGGCGCGTTCTATGTTGTCCCAAGTCCACTGAGATGGCAGCGCGTCGGGGAAACGCCAGCGTTTGGCCAAAGACCAAAAAGGCAGCAGAATGAGGGCGATAAATGCGCTCAGTAAAGTGAATGCTCCTAGAATAACGCCAGTGCCCAGCAAGATGTCTGACACACCGTGACGTTTGCCATTGCTGCGTTCACAGCGCGTCATAGCGCTAAACACCTTATGAGCCAGTTCCCAGCCCCCAAGCACTAAAAAAATTGTAATCATCAAGAATATTGCGCCCGCGCTGGCCGTGTAACGCATGGCCAAATCGGGATCATTGAACCAGCGGAATAAAGTCACCGCTAGGGTGGACGGCGTATTTGGCCCAATGACTAATGCCAAATCCACGACGGTTAAACTAAACGCCACCACAATAAAAATAGGCAAACGAATAATTGGATAAAGCTGAGGAATAAGTACTTTACGCCACAAAGTGAAGCGGCTGTAGCCTAGGGCTTGGCATGCTTGCATGCTTTCTCGTGCTTGAATGCTTTTCATCGCGGCGAGCATGACAAACAACAAGTAGGGCATTTCTTTGATGATTAACGCGAAGATCAATGAAATGCCATAAGGGTCTTGTACGGTTATCCAATTCGGTGGGCGTTCAAAGCCGGTTAACCAAGGGCTAAGGAGTCGTACAATCCAACCCGATGGGCTCAATAAAAACAATAAACCGATCGCTATGGCGGCGTGAGGAATGGCTAAAATGGGTGAAAGCAGAGCTTCTATCTTTTTGAAAAAAGGTCGTTGATAGCCCCAAGCTAATAAAGACAGCGCTAGCCAAAGTGCCAATACGGGCGCACCAATGCCCGTGATTAAGGTCAGTTTTAGGCCTGCGTAAAATTCCCCTTGGGAAAACACGTTACGCCAAGGGGATAAAGAAAAGTCATATTCGCCCAGTGGGGGGAAATAATGAAAAGCAGGAAGCAAGGTACCGACCAAACCAATGACAATGGGAAGGGCCAGTAAAACAGTGATAAAACCTGTGATCCATTGAATGTGTTTTAGCGGCATCTTGCTTCTTATTGCTTATGTGGTTTTTGTTGAATGATGATTTACTGGGCGTAACGCTGACGCCATTCTTTTTCTAATGCGCCAACCCAGCTGGCGTGAGGTTCTGGTAGCGTTTTTCCAAGCTCTTCAATGTTCAGTGTTGCGATGCCACGTGGCAATGCATCGAATTTAGCTTGCTCGTCCTTCGAGAGCTTTGTGTAGGACAAAACGCTTAAATCCCCCCAAACGGTCGGCGTTTGTTTTTTGATTTGGGCTTCAGGTGACAGTAAAAAGTTAGCGACAACTTGTGCGCCAGCTTTCACGCCGCTGTTGTAGGGAATCGCTAAAAAGTGCGTGTTACCAATAGTCCCGCCGGTAAATACATAAGAGCGTACAGTGTCGGGTAAGTTGCCTTTGTCGATCTGTACGGAAGCCGCCGAAATATCAAAGCTCAGGGCAACGTCTATTTCTTGATCGTCCAGTAAACGCATCATTTCTTCTGAACTGGATGGAAAGCTTTCGCCGCTGCGCCATGCGACGGTGTGTAGTTCATCAAGATACGCCCACATTGGCGCGGTAATCTTATCAAAATCAACGCTGTCTACTTGTTGAGAAAGGGCTTTTCGGTGAGGTGAAAGTTCGTATAAAGCTTGCTTTAAAAAAGTCGAGCCAAGGAACTGCGGTGGCTCAGGGTACGTAATTCGACCCGGATGCGCTTTGGCATAAGTGAGCAGTTCGGGAATGGATTTAGGCGGATTGCTTAAGGTTGCAGTGTCATGCATAAATATGACTTGTGCCATGCCCCAAGGGGATTCCATGCCATCGACTGGCGTACCGAAATCTTGAGTGAGGCTTTGACGCGCGTTTTCATCGACGTATTTTGTGTAGCTGGGTAAAGTTTGGCTAAAAGGGCCAAACAGTAAGTGGTTGTCTTTCATGGCACGGAAGTTCTCGCCGTTAAGCCAAATAAGATCGATGGACCCTTTGGTGTTTTTACCTGCGGCTTTTTCAGCGAGTACGCGATTTACGGCATCGGATGTGTCGGTCAGCTTCACTTGTTTTAAGGTGACATCGTAGTCGTCTTTAATACGATCTGCCGCCCATTGAATGTAGTCGTTAATGTTGTCTGCGCCGCCCCAAGCATTAAAGTAAACGGTCTGTCCTTTGGCTTCTTGTAGGGTGTTTTTCCACTTTTCTGACGTTGAGCTGGTTTGAGCTGAATGGGCTAGCATGGATGAGGTGGACAGTACTAATGTGGCGGCGATGGAAGCGGCAACGAACGATTTTTTCATTCCTTATCTCCTGATATTTTCAATAGTTTTGTTGAACTCTATAGTACCCCCTCCCAACCTCCCCCTTGGCAGGGGGAGGAGCTTAGCACAATTGTTCCTCTTCCTTTTGTAGGTGAGGAGATTAGCGCACTTGTTCCCTCCCCTTATGTCTTTTCAAGGGGAGGGTTAGGGTGGGGTTGTTTTTAGACGTAAGTTAGCACCAATTTATTACAGTGCCTTTTAATTAAGGAATTGTTTTTTATTAAAAATCGGTTTTAGCGTACCATGTTGCAGGCTCAAATTGGCGAATCTCACACTGTGCCTTTTCTCATTATAATATGAGCACAGCAATGTACGAGGTGTTATGTCTTATCAAATTTATTCTCATGTCTTGCCGAGTGCGACACCCGGTACCCAGCGCATTTTAAAAGCACATCATTTTGGTGAAGCGGGCGCTCGCCCTAAAGTGTATTTTCAAGCGGGTCTTCATGCTGACGAATGGCCTGGTTTTTTGGTGTTGAATAGACTGATTAAGCTGCTGAAAAAAGCAGACAAATCTGGCCTGATTCAAGGTGAAATAGTCATTGTCCCAGTGGCGAATCCGATTGGTTTGGCGCAAAATTTCCACGGTTACATTCCGGGGCGCTTTGCCTTTTCGGATGGTGGCGGTAATTTCAATCGCAATTGGCCGCAGCTCGGCTCAAAAGTACACAAACGCATTAAACACGATGTAACGGGTGATGCGGAAACGAATGTCACGCTGATTCGCAAGGCGATTCGAGAAGAGCTGACGTTGTTGCCAGAGAATACCGAGTTACAAGGTATGAAAAAGATGTTGTTGGCGTTGTCGATGGACGCCGATGACATTATCGATCTGCATTGTTCTGGCGAAGCGTGTATGCACGCGTATGTGGCACAAGAATTTGAAGATCACTTTATGCCTTTATTGGCGTTACTGGGTGCCAAGGTCGGTTTGTCAGAACTAGAAACCGGTGCAGCGTCGTTTGATGAAACCAATGTCAGCGTGTGGCGGGATTTAAAAAGCCATTACGCGCATTTAGTGCCTTGGGGCAGTCGTTCTTTGACCGTGGAATTGCGCGGTGAAAATGACATCTCAGAGGAATACGCACAACAGGACGCCAAAGCGCTGCTCGATTATTTGATACTGCGCGAGGTCGTGTCCGGCGAAGCGCCAATCATTGACGATAGCGACGTAAAATATTACCCATTAGATGCCATGGACTTAGTGAAAGCGCCGTGCGCTGGTATTGTGTGTTATCACAAAGCCATTGGCGAGGAAGTCGAAGCGGGTGAGGAAATTGGCGAAGTGGTCAACTTGATGGAAGACGATGTGGATACCTCCAGTTACCCTTTGATTGCTCGCACTAATGGTGTGTTTTTTGCTCGAGTTCAACGACGTTTAGTGGTGTATGGCGAATCCATCGCAAAAATCGCCGGTAGGGAGCATCTTGCTTTTCGTGAAATTGGGCACCTTTTCGAAGACTAGCACGTTCGAAAATTAGTAAGTTTTAACACTAGGCAAGATTATTTTGATACAAGCACAACCTAAAATAGAGGCTCATACCTCATTAACCGATGAGCAAACGCTTGTTGTCCATCATGACCTTATGACACCCGCGAAAGTGATCGCCGTGGCGGGCGCGGGAAAAACCACTACACTCATTTCGCGTATCGAGCATTTATTGGCGCAAGGTGTTGATCCGTCTCATATCGGCGTGTTTATGTTTAATAAAAGCGCTCAGGAAGAGTTTGCAGATCGTTTGAGTAAGCGACTGATGTCTGTCGGGCATTTCCGTTCACCGAGTGTGATGACCTTTCATGCGTTTGGTATGAAGTTCTGCCGACGGTTAGAACAGCAAGGTTGGCTGCCGTCTGCAAAACTGGTCACCGATGATTTCAGCTTGATAAAAATGTTGCGCGAAGCCTTGCAGCGTTTGGTTCGAAACGGCGAGAAAATCGCCATGCTAGATGAGAAAGACTGGCTCGAAGACGTGCTGCTTTTTATCGATCAGGTGAAAGCGTCTGATCTATCGGCTTCCATCGTGTTTGAAGCCTTAGGTTGGTCGAAAGAGCGTCAGTTCTTCCCCGCGTTATACGATGAATTAGAACGGCTCCGAAAACGCAACAATATTCGTTTCTTTGCGGATTTACTCAGTGACCCTTATGAGTTAATTAGCGAACTTGCCGAGCCAGAGCGAGTTCGAATACGCGGTTTGGTACCGGACTTCCGTTATCTACTTATTGACGAATTTCAAGATATTAACCCTTGCCAATACGAGTTGCTTAAGCAGCTTTATCCGTCACCTTGCCAATGGATGATTGTTGGCGATGTGCAGCAATGTATTTATGAATGGCGCGGTGCAAGTCCAGACATCATGGCGACACAATTTGATGAAGACTTTGCCAAGGTGGCAACGTATCCGCTGAGCACCAGCTTTCGTTTTGGTCATGCAGTGGGGTTAATGGCGTCGAGCGTAATCAGTGAAAACGATCCGGATGCTTTAGTGATTGGCGCGGGGGAGCGCACTCGAGTGTCCTTTGCTCGTGCGCCAAAAACTGGTAAGGCGTTGCTGGGTGAGTTAAAAGCGTGGGTTGATGAAGGCAAAGCCTTGAGTGACACGGCAGTATTAGTGCGCTTATACAGCGACATGGTGCCTGTGCAATTGGCCTTGATGCACAAAGGCGTGCCGTATCAGTTGCATGGCGATTCGCCATTGTTGGAAAACCGCCAAATTCGTATGTTGATGGCGTATTTGGCCGTGATTGCTGGTGGCTTAGAAAGCACAAGTGCGTTCTTTCGTCCTGATGATGTTGAATATTTGCTGACCGTACCGAGCCTTGGTGGCTCGTTTGCGCAACGTAAAACCTTGATTCAGCAAGCCAAGCAATCGCCGCATTTATTGCCACAAATTATCGAATCAGTCGCAGATGCAACCGAGGGTTGGCGCGCCAAAAAACTGTATGAACGAGCCGATTGGTTACGCAGTTTAACCATTTATCGTACTGATCCCGCACAAGGTTTGGCGCACACTTTGGAGAAGCTGGGCATTTATCGTTACTTTGAAAGTACCAGCAGTAAAGACATTCAAACTCAAGAGAAAATCGCCACCTGCGATGCGTTTATGGCCTATGTTCGCGGCGTTGGTGGTGACGCAAAATCGATTTTAGAGCAACTGGCAACCTTGAACGAACGACATACCGATGACAGCCACGGCGTGCATTTGATGACGATTCATAAGTCCAAAGGGTTGGAGTTCGATCAAGTATTACTGTCGGGTTTACAAGAGGGACGTTTCCCTTATTACGAGGAAGACCTCAGCGCGATAGATAAGCAAGCCGCGATGGATCTAGCTTCAGAGCGACGTTTGTTTTATGTCGCTATTACGCGGGCGAAACAGAAGTTAGTGTTACTAGAAACACCAACGTCAGACGAGCATAAACGGATGAAACAAGGGGATATTCCGCGCGCTGCGCTAAAGAGCTTGTCCTTGTCGAGATTTGTGTTTGAAGCTCAACCTTATGCGGTCAGTCGCATCTGTGAAGCGTGGTACGTTGAGGCCAATGACGATCCCATTGATACAGAAAAAGGTTCGGTTTTTCAGCGTTATTTGAATGCCGTGACACCGTCGCCATTGCTGACTTTTCGCCATCGGGTAGAAGGTAAAAGTCATTTAAAACCGGGTGACAAAGTACGTCATGACCAGTTTGGACAAGGCGTTGTGGTGCGACAAGAACAAGGCGAGAAACAGATGATCTTCGTAGACTTCGGCGAGATTGGCCTAAAACGTTTTAATCCAAAGCACACTCAATTAATTAAACTGTCTTCACGAACGTAATTTTAAATAAGAGAAACAAGATGTCCATTCCTTTGATTGATCTAGCTAAATTAACCCATGAGAGTGATTTGATTCGCCAAGATGAAATACGCAGCTTAGACACCGCGTGCCGAGAAATAGGTTTCTTTTACCTAACTAATACGGGCATACCAAAAGAATTGATGGCGGCGTTGATGCGCGAAGCCAAGCGCTTCTTTGATCTGCCGCAAGAAGATAAAAATACCATCGATATCAAGAACAGCATTAACCATCGTGGCTACGGTAATATTGGTGAAGAGCAGCTGGACGAAGTGAGCCATGCGGATTGGAAAGAAACCTTTGATATGGCGTTGGACTTTCCTGCCAACCATCCGTTGGTGGCAAAATACCCGGCCATGTATGGGCCAAATCAAAATCCAACGAACCCTAAGACAGTAGAAGTTTTACAAGATTACTATGTAGAAGCGTTCACCGTTGCGCAAAAATTGCTAACAGCGATGGCGCAAGCGCTGTCTTTAGACGATGATTTCTTTACTCGTTGTTTTACCGATCACGTAACGGTATTGCGCATGATTCATTATCCGCCACGTCCAGTGAACGACCATGATAATGGCGCGGGCGCTCATACAGATTACGGTTGTGTGACCTTACTATTGCAAGATCAGATTGGTGGTTTGCAAGTGAAAAACCGCCAAGGTGAGTGGGTCGATGCGACGCCGATTGATAATGCGCTAGTGGTGAATATTGGTGACTTGATGCAGCGTTGGACCAACGATGAATACGTGTCGACAGCGCACCGAGTGCGAGCGTCTTTGCCCGATGTGCATCGTTACTCGTTTCCGTTCTTTGTCGAGCCTGACTACGAGACCAGCGTCACTTGCGTTCCAAGCTGCGCAACTGAACAAAAACCAGCGAAATACGACGCCATATTAAGCGGTGATTGGATTCAATCGCGTTTTGATGCAACGTACGCTTACAGAGAAAAAGACGAAGCGCTTTAATTCTCGCATTCTCGTTAGCGGTAAAGACTAAACGGTACGGACTAAGCCGTTGCCAAAAAAAGGGTAAAAAAATGACCGCTAAGCGGTCATTTTTAATAATTCTGGTAATGGTTTAATGTGATATTTATTTTTATTGATTCTTGCAATGTGACCCGCAGGAACCAGTGTCCAGCTATCGCTTGATAGATCTAATGGTTCAGAACCAATCACAATGTGATGATCGAATTCTTTGCAGTACAGGCTTGGCGCTTGTTCGTCGCTGGAAAAACGCACCGCAATAATGTCTTCACCGTCTGAAAATACGGCAGTAAAACGCAGCGGGTCTACAATTTTTTTGAGCTTCATCATGTCGATGATTTGCGTCAAAGTAACGCTGATCGCATGTTCTGGATTGGCTTCTAAACCATTGGCAATCATCAACAAAAAAATAACTTCTGAGTCTGTCGCGCCGTGTCGATGGCTATATAGGTACTCTGGAATCAGACGATCCAACTGCCAGCGTAAAGATTCATAGCCGCCAATTTGACCGTTGTGCATGAACAACCAATTTTTGTAACTGAATGGATGGCAATTAGAGCGGTTGGTTTCTGTACCGGTTGAAGAGCGAACATGGGCAAAGAATAAGCCGCTTTTAATGTGTTTGGCCAGACTTTTTAAATTACTATCGCTCCAGGCTGGCAATACTTCGTGATACAGGCCGGGTTCTTCTCGTTCATCGTACCAGCCTAAGCCAAAACCGTCGGCATTCACGGTGACTTCTGATTTTCTCGCGCTTAAGCTTTGGTGTATTAAAGAATGCTCTTGTTTAAAGAGCAATGACTCAAGGTATACGGAATCCCCTTGATACGCCATCCAACGACACATGTGTTTCTCCTAGAATGAAAAAAGAGAAGTAATTTACTTCTCTTTTTATCTTAATTTAAAACGCTATTTTTGTGATAGTGCTAGACATTGAAATAACTGATTTTAGCGGATAGTTGCGTGGCTAACGCCGCCAATTGCTCCGCCGATTGGCTAATGGAGTGTATGGATTTTGTCGTTTTGGACGTAATGTCAGTGATGTTCGAAACATTACGGCTCACTTCAGCGGTAACGGCCGCTTGCTCCTCTGCCGTTGCTGAGATCCTGTCATTCATTTCACGAATCTTAGACACAGATAGGTTGATGTTTTGTAAGGACACTTCTTCGTGCTTCACCTGAGTCACCGCATCGGTAGAACGCTGATGACTTGATGTCATGGCCTTTACGGCGGAGGCGGTACCACTTTGTAAGAGGGTAATCATTTTCTCGATTTGCTGAGTGGCATCTTGCGTATTTTGAGCCAAATGGCGTACTTCGTCCGCGACGACGGCAAAACCTCGTCCTTGTTCACCAGCACGCGCAGCTTCAATGGCAGCGTTTAGAGCGAGTAGATTGGTTTGCTCTGCGATGCCTAAAATAACATTCAGAATATTGCTGATCTCTTTCGTATTGGATTGCAGTTCATTTATTGTTGCGGCTGAACTGGATATTTCTGTGGCTAACTCTTGAATGCTACTAATGGTTTTAGTAACGATAACCGTTCCTTCGTTAGCGGCTGTTTCGGCGTTATGGGCTGCTTGGCTTGCATCGGCAGTAGATTCGGACACATGAACGGAGGTTGCCTGTATTTCTTGTATGGCTTGAGATATTTGGTTTGTTTCTTCTTGCTGACGATCCACCATGTCGGAAGATTCGTCGGTAATGCGGTTTAGGTCGTTGGCCGCGTTGGTTAGCATGGCGCTGGACTCGGAAACATCGTGTAAAATACTGCTAAGCTGAACAACCAGTTTGTCCATTGCCGTTTCTAACATGCCAATTTCATCTTTACGTGTGCTGGCAACTTTAGATTGAACTAACTCACCTGACGCAATCTCTTCTGCACGTCGTACGGCTTTAATGAGCGGTTTGCATATACCGTTTACAATGATGATGCTGACCGTAATGCCGATAGCAATCAATACAGCCGCCAATACGCCGCTGGCATAAATAGTCTGGTCTAGTTTGTTGTTTTGATTTTCAGCAACGGTGGTGTTGTATTCATCGATAGAAGCAATAATAACTTCCATTTGTTCGTTGACGCTGATTAAGCTGGCATCTGCCAAACGTCGAGCTTTGTTGGCCTGCATTGTTTTTAGTTTTACCCACCAACTGTAAGTTTCTGTACTGGCTTCTAGGAAAATCGCTTGTTGCTCTTCAAGGGTGGTAATTTGTTCAAAAAGACTGTTTAAACCGTCATTCTTTGGCATAGTGCCAAGAATGCTTTTAACATTTTCTATACTAGCGATCATCTCATCCGTGTAGGTTTTAAATTTTTCAGCCGATTCTGCGATTTGCTCCGTTCCGTATCCACCCATGGATTTTGCGATAGACACTTGGAAAAAACCACGTTCAAATTCGACGGATTGTTGAAGTAATAACTGACGACTTTTTTCTAGGTTTTTCATTAATTGGAGGCTCTGCGATGAGAGGCTCTGTAATTCAGACGAAACAGATTTACTTGAAAGGGCAGAGCTTATGCTCATGCCAACAATGACCAATGAAAAAAGTGCGATGAGTGAGAGTATTTTTGTTCGTACGGAAAAATTCAGCATGTTTAAATCCAATGAATTAACGATGTTTGGTGATATCTCTTTCCAGCAATACTTATGCCAATCAAGTTAGGTTCCCTCACTCTAGGAAGGTAACCTTTAACTAGATTGCGTAACGTGTACTTTTTAATCTGTATTTGGCAACGTTTTGATTTATTTTGAGAATGTTCAGTTAACGGAGTTTTTAATGATTAATTTCAATGACTCGTTGAAGCGTGAAATGTGCAATAAAAACTGATGCTTATAAAGATAACGTGAAATGAAGAAAGAAGCATAGTGGTATTTCTTCAAAATGCTTCATTTATGTGCGTTTGTTGCGTTACTTGTCAGAAGAGGGTGCCGAACTGATCACGACGTCGTTGCCGTCAACCGTGAAAAAGAAACAATCACGGCGATTCGTATGACAAGCAGGACCTTTCTGATTTACTTTGAGTAGAATGCAATCACCGTCACAGTCAAACGACATAGACACCAACGTCTGGCGATGGCCAGAGCTTTCACCCTTGCGCCAGTATGTTTGACGAGAGCGAGACCAGTAACAGACTTGCCCTGTTTCCAAGGTTTCACGAATCGATTTTTCATTCATGTAAGCCAGCATTAATACTTCGCCAGTATCGTGTTGCTGCGCAATGGCGGCGATCAAACCGTGCTCGTCTGTTTTTAAATTCGCTAATACCGTGTCCAGCGATAGCTTGTCGCCTTTGGCGAGGTTTTCGTATTCTTTTAAACTCATGTTGTTACCTTCTGTAGAAAGTATTTTCTCTAAAGAGTGCTTTCTTTAAAGAGTACTTTTTTAAAGGGCGTCTTTTTAAAGAGACACCTTATGATCTGAGATCGCCCCTTTGCCGATACCTTCAAAGCCATGAGCTTCGATGTGCGTACCAGGGTTTTCTTGAGCCAATACGTTTGCAATATGAGCAGAGAGAGATTCCACCGTTGTATCGCAATCCAACATGTATACTTGATTGCTGTCTATCATGAGTTCAAATAACCCTTGCTGACTGGTGTAGCTGAAACAATGATAACGACGGCCGTCTTCTTCAATGAACTTATCTAAGTCTTCTTGTGTGCCTAAATAAATGTCTTTCCAGCGATCTGCCCAGTCTTTTTCCATGGCGTCATTACGAATGCCATCGGCGTATATTCCAACCGTAGAACGATGACCGTGGGCAATGCGTTGGCAATTACCGGCGTGCTTTTTCAAACCGTGGCTATATTGGTATTCTGCACCGTCAATTTTTTCTGGTGAGAAACGTACACTGACCGCTTCAAGTTCCGCTGGTAACAAGTTCAATATCTGTGATTCAACCCACTTTGCGGCAGCATCAGGCGTAATCTTCGCCATTGGTAAAACACAAATAGCCTGAGCTGGTGCGTCACATTGAAAGCGGCGGCTGTCGTCTGGGTTTTCTTTACTATGATCAAAGCGAAACGAAACGCGATCATTGGTTAGCTTGGTTAAAGACGACCCAACATGTTCAGCAGGAATGGCCAGCATGTGATCGATGTGATCATCTAACCATTTTTTGATGTGCTTTTTAACAATACTAAAATCGCAAATCATGCTCTCGTCATTTAACTTACCAGTCAGAACGATGTCCGTCTGCCAGCTTTCACCCAACAAACCACGTTCCGTATCGAAGTACGATAAATCTACATGGGTAAGGTTTTTTACAAATAGCTTCAACGTGCGACTCCTCAATGCTTAATGGCGCGTATCTTACCGTAAATAAATAAGTCGATACAGAGTGTTGCAATGTAGGAAAAAAGCAATGGAGCAATGAAATAGAGGCATTTTTTTAAGTATTTGAAAATACGCAAGAAAGGCGGTTGATATTTCAATTTGGCTGCGTATAATTGCGCCCCAAGGTCAACAAGCCTCCTTTATGGTGTCTCTGCTGGTCCCCTCGCAACGATAAACCGTGAACCTGGTCAGATCCGGAAGGAAGCAGCCACAACGGTGGACTTGTGTGCCGAGGTGCGGCTGGTAGAGGTGCCACCTTAATCTTTATCCTATTGATTGAACCATAAGCTGACATATTGGAAGCATAAGCTGTCAAATTTGCACTATATGATGTCATAGTCTACTTTTAAGTTGTTATTTAGTTACAACTTACAGGTATGGGTTATGTACATTCGCAACCTTCGCAAACCAAGCCCAAATAAAAACATCTACAAATTCGTTAGTAGAAAAAATCGTTCAACTATTATGTGTGAGAGCGGTTTAGAGTTTGACGCTTGTTTTCATCTTGAATTTTCTCCTTCTATTGCTTCATTTGAATCCCAGCCCACTGGCATAGAGTATCAAGCAGACAATAAAGTTCGCCGTTATACACCGGACTTCAAGATCGTGAAGGATACAGGTGAGGTTGAATATATTGAGATAAAACCTGAACAGATTCACTCAACTCAGAAGTTTCGCGAAGAGTTTGATTGTAAAAGGGCTGCTTACAATACTCTGGGATACAAATTAATTCTGGTGTCTGAAAAACAAATACGTAACGAAAACCTACTAGCTAATCTTAAAGTGCTTCATCGATACTCAAGCTCTGGTTTGTCTGAGCTTCACAAACTTGTATTACATCACATTAAAAACGCAAAAAGCCTCTCTATTCGACAGCTGGCTAATAAGCTTGACGTTCTTGTTGGAGACTGTATTGCAGCTTGCGCAATGCTTATCGGAATAGGCTTGATAAAAGTTGACCTAGAGGTCGAACTTCTATGTGAGCACTCTTTGTTAAATGAGGCTTAAGAGATGTTTGATGATGAGTTTGAAGATCAAATTATCTCTGAAGACACCTCAGATCAGCAACCTCATACCAGTGATTGTTTCTCTTTCGGCTCTGACTTAGGTTCATACCCTGAAGATATTAGCCAAAAAGCCACCGCAAGATATGAATTAGTACTATTTCTCCGTAGTCGACTGACCGGTGGGTGGACTCAGAAAAATATTGATCCTTTATTTGACGAGTATTTTTCACAAAATAGACTCATCACAATGCCAAGCTGGCGTACTGCGGTAAGGTGGCATAATAAATTATTAGAGCAATGTGATGCTCTAGTTGCTCTAATCGATCGACACAATTGCAAGGGAAATCGAAATAAGAAACTACACTTAGATCATGAACGCTTTATAAAAGCAGCAATTGATCGTTTTTTAGTTGCAAAGCGCCCTAGTGTAGCCACTGCCTATAGGTGTTATAAAGATCAGTGTCTCCTATCGGATCAAAGTGGCGGAGGAGGCATTCATCCGATGTCGCAAAGGGCGTTTTACGACAGGATAGATAAATACAATTCCTATGAAATTATGTTAAAACGCTATGGAAAGTACAAAGCAGATATGATTTTTGGCTATAAGGGAGGCACAATTAAACCTGAAAGAGTCATGCAACGAGTAGAAATAGACCATACGCCATTCGATTTGATATTGCTTGACGATATTACAGGCAAGCCTATTGGTAAGCCGTTTCTAACACTCCTTAAAGATATCTTCAGTGGTTGCATAGTTGGCTATCATTTAACATTCAAAGCGCCAAGTTATGCTTCTGTAGCAAAGGCCATATGCCATACTTTATTGCCTAAAAGTCAGTCGCAAGAATTATGGGGTATTGAGTGGCCTTGTTATGGAAAAATTGAAGTGCTGGTTGTCGATAATGGCGCGGAATTTTGGTCTAAATCACTTGAGCAAATGTGTTTCGAACTGGGTATAAACATTCAATATAATCCTGTACGTAAACCATGGCTTAAACCATTTATTGAACGTAACTTTAGGTCGATTAATGATTTGCTACTGGACGAGCAAGATGGAAAAACCTTTCGTAGTCTGGATGTTCGTGGTGAATATGATTCTGTTAAAGAGGCAACAATTAGATTTAGTAATTTTGTTCACGGTTTTGAGAAGTGGATGGCTGAGGTCTACAATTGCTCTTCAGATAGTCGAGAGTTGAGGGTGCCATCCCTTCTTTGGCAAGAAGGTTTTGATAAGTTACCTCCTGCTGAATTAAATGAACAAGATATTGTTGACTTGCCAAAAATTACCGGACTAAAAAAATCTAAAACTTTACAATCTTCCGGAATTACCCATGAACTCCTGCGTTATGATTCAGAAGCATTATCCGATTATCGCAAGAGTTACTGGTCACCTGACCAACGGAAAGGAGTCATAATTAAAGTTGATATAGACGATGTGAGCAAAATTTACGTTTATCTATCCGAATTAAATCAATATTTAACCGTACCTTGCGTAGATAATGTATACACTTACAATCTAAGTTTAGATCAGCACTTGATAAATAAATCGTTAACAAGAGCGAAAAACCGCTTATATGGAAAATCAGATAAGGATTTAGCCGCCTCTAGAGAGGAAATACGAAGTATTATTGCTGGGCATGACGCTAAGGTTAAATCATCAACAAAAACGACAACCAGTAAAAAGGTAGCTCAGCATAAAGAAATCAGTAGCGAGAAAGTCAGGAACTCAGGTGATGCCGATAAAGGACCATCTACTCATGAGGCTAAAGCGCCAGACTCTAGTGACGATGTTTCTGAGTTAGAGGCCTTATGGAAGTCGTTTAATAAGGATTGACTCCCTTGAGCCTTACCGATGCAAATAAGTCCAAAATTAGAGAGTTTAAAGACTCATTTTGTCTTTATTCCCCAGTTCGTGAAGTGTTAGCAGATCTCGAGTCACTTTATCAAAGTGCCGAAATTGGTGGGGATCAGCTTTCAATGCTTCTATGCGGTGATACTGGAACTGGTAAATCCGCTCTCATTCGTTACTTCAGCGAAACTAAAAATCAAAATCAACCTGAAAGCCTTCCTATTTTACTATCGCGTGTACCAAGTAAACTTACTGTCGAAGATACAACTAGACAGCTTTTAAGTGACCTAGGTGTATTTGGTTCAAGCTCCCACAGACATAAAAATACCCAAAGTGATGCTCATCTTACAGGCAGACTGCTTGACGCTTTAAGAGTTAAGAATACAAAGTTGATTATAATTAATGAGTTCCAAGAGCTGATTGAGTTTAAAGGCGCTCGTGATCGTCAGGCCATTGGGAATCGTTTAAAGCTTATAAGTGAAGAGGCTGGTGTACCGATAGTTCTTGCAGGTATGCCTTGGATTGATGAGATACTTAATGACTCTCAATGGGCCTCCCGACTTGCAACCAGAAGGCACACGTTAAACTATTTGAGCTTGTCAAAGCGGCCAAAAGAATACAATGAGCTTCTAAAGCTATTAGAGCAATCAATTCCAATTGAAGTTGAAAATAGCTTAACAGAGTTTGAAATTAGCCTTTCTCTTTTTGCGGCATCATGTGGTGAGATCCGTCAGCTCAAAGCACTGCTGACGGAGGCAATTAAACTATGTCTTATCAGTAGTAAGCCTCTTACTAAGCAATCTCTGAGTGACTCATTTAAAAACCTTTATCCTGGCAATGAAAATCCTTTTGATCTGCCAAAAGAAAAAATCAAAATCCGTGAAGTTGAAATGCACTCCCAGTACATTCGTGGAGATAGCTCTCACCGCGCCTCAATAGAACCTAGAAGACTTTCAGACGTAATGACATTGACCCAGATTTTATCCAAGAAATAGTTGCGCTGATTAAAAAGAAGTCTAAATTGGCTCCAACGCTTCATTTTCTAAGGATTCCTTAATATACTTTTGGTCTCTATGCTAAGAAAATCTTAGATTACGTTATTAAGTAGCTAGGATTATGCAAAGCCCATTACCTCAAAGACTAAAGAGTGCTCGAAAGTTGGCCAAGCTCACACAGGAAAAACTCAGTAATAAACTAGGGTTTGATGATCGATCTCATGGCACTGCTCGTATTAGCCAATACGAGACAGGTAAACATGCCCCCGATTTTGCAATGGCGAAGAAAATGGCTGATGCGTTAGGAGTTCCTGTAGCGTATCTATATTGTGATGATGAAGATTTATCGGAGCTGCTTCTCTTAGCAAACAAAATAGGTAAGTCCAAACTTAAGGAAATATTAAGTCTATTAAAAGAAAATAAATTGTAAAGTAGCGCGCTGTTTGCTAAGTTTAAAAGGCAGGTGGCGCATCGCTGCCCCGATGTATGGTAATCGTTAATAGACTAATAAAAGCTATAGAAATATAGCCGCACTTTTAAAGTGCTTTGGGGTGTCCCCGACAGCTTTGCGCCGCGTGGCGAGCTGCCGCAGCTTCATATGGTATGCCTAGATGTAATAAAACTCTGCTCATTTAGTCTTTGATTACCTGTTTTTCGGAAGGGTTTATTACTCCTGTTAGTAGGGATTTTCTAGGCATACATCATATCTTTCATTTATAAGGATGATTGTGAGAGAAAGTTCAGAATATAACGTTCTAAAATTCAAAAAAAATCGACGTATAGTTGGTCTGAAATTTATCAGAAAGATGCTTTCTTTAGACCAGAGTGATATAGATTTATTCTATAAGCTAAAAAATACCGACTCAGCATATTATCCCATAGAGAAAAAATTCAAATCTAACGGGGATAAACGCAAAGTGTTTAATCCTCATCCGCATGTTAGAAAAATTCAAGAAAAAATAAACTCTCGCATTTTTAATCCTAAAGGAAATTCACAAGGTATTATAAAGTGGCCTTTTTATCTTTATGGATCTATCCCTAATTTCATTGATGAAAACGAAGATGTTGTTGTTAAAAACTATATCGCTTGTGCTAAAAATCATTGTTTAAATAACAGTATTTTAAAAATTGATATATCTGACTTCTTTGAAAATATTCATCATGATGATGTTGTTAATATATTTAAAGATGTTCTTCTTTGTTGTGATGATGTTTCTAATCTTCTAGCTGATTTCTGTACTTATGAAAATAGAACACCTCAAGGTGCATTAACTTCAAGTTTTTTAGCTACCGCTGTACTGTATGATAAAGAACCTTTATTAGTACAAAGATTAGAAAGAAAAGGATTGGTATATACTAGGTTGGTTGATGATATTACTGTATCTTCAAAAAAGTCGAACTATAATTTCGATATGGCTATTAGTCATATTAAAAATATGCTTTTAGATAAGGATTTGCCAATAAATGAAGAGAAATTATCGATTTCTTTACATAGTAGTGCTACGACCTTAGTACATGGATTACGGGTTAATTTCAAAGAACCGAGATTACCAGTTAATGAGGTTTCTCGAATAAGGTCTTCTGTTAAGAAAATGGAAGATTTGTCTATAATTTCCGATTACAGAACTAGTCGAGATTACAGGAAAGACTTTAACCGTTGTTTAGGAAGAGTTAATAGGCTTCATGCTATCGGTCATAATCAAGCTAAAAGTCTATTGAAAAGACTAAGTAAGATAAAACCGAAACCATCCTATAAAGATATTGTATTTGCTAATAAATTGACTACTAAGCTAGAGCATATGTATCATTCAGAGAATTTAGATTATTCATATAGAAAAAAATTCAACATTGCCTTTAATGAGTTAAATATAATACAAAGATCCTTTAAAGTGCAAGCTAAAATATTAAGATCGAGACTTAGGGTTATAAAAATTTGAATGTTGAAAGGTTTTTCATGCTTTTAAAAAAAATACATTTCCCACCGTTCTATAAGATAATTATAGTTCTATATTTTATTATCTTTTTTTTAAATTTACTATTTTATTGTTTTTTCAAATACATTCAGGCTGATTATTATAATCTTGATTTATGTATTACGTATAATTGCCTTTCATATTTTTTTTCAGCATTTGATGGAGTTGTTGAAATCATAGAGTTTTATGTGGTTAACCTCTTTTATTTAATCAGCATGGTTAGTCTTTACGTCGCAACACAACACTATATAAAATCAAACATTTCTACCAATATGGCAACTCACATTAGCAATGCAAATACATTTAAAAGCCATATAGAAGAGGATGTGTTAAGGTCTAATATCGTTGGATTAAGTGCTATAGATTCTTATAAGTGGTATAATATAGTATATCCTGAATCTAGAAATGGTTTTTTATTAGTTAGTGAGAACTATAAAGATAAAATAAAAATCATAAGTAAAATAATTGAAGAATCAAATAAAGATAATAAATTAGACTATAAAAATCACCAATCAAAAATGATACCAGCTTTAAAGCAAATTGGTATCGAGGTGGGAAGGTCACCTAGAAATAATTTTAACGAAACGGAACAATATGTGTTGAAGCTCATAAAAAAAATCAATAAAGAATTTTGCTTTGTCGATAATCAAGTCAGTATTGTTGAGGCAAAATACTACTAGTGTATTTGACAAACTTTTTTTTCTAACCTTTTTTCTAAGTATATCTTAGAAAATAGGTGTGCCAATGAGCTTCTTACCTAACACTATCGATCTATGTGAAGATGAAATTCTCGAAAGTGCTTTGCTCCGATTATGCCGAACAAATCACTTTGAGAATTACAGTGACCTTTCAATTGAGGTGAAGTCTTGGCTAGAAGAGCACCATCCAACTGTTGCTGGAGCATTTCCACTTTCTCTTGATGCTGTAAACATCTATCACGCAAAGCAAAGCAGCGCCCAGCGTGTACAGGCTATTCAACTACTTGAGCAATTGGTTGGACTAACTCGTTTTTCATTACTGGATATCTGCTTAAAGCATACCAATGCTGTAGACATTGGACAGTATGCAGAAGTTCGTTATAAACAGATCGTTATCCCCAGAAAATTTCTTCGTTCGACGATTATCCCTATCTGCCCAGAATGCTTGAAAGAATCGAACTATGTTCGTTTTGATTGGCACATCAACAAGGTTGAGTGCTGCGAGAAGCATGGCATTAAACTGCTAAGCAATTGCCCTTCATGTCATATCCCTTTGAACTACATGAACTCTGAAGACCCTGGACGATGCATCTGTGGTCAGAATTTGTTAGAAAACTCACATAGAGAGGTTGGCTTTGATAGCTGGCGTGATGATTCAGTATATGAAGCAATTGGTTCTTGCTCTCTTTCCGAAAAATTAGCAGCACTCGTATTTTCTGATAAGTTTTTCCCTTTGTTAGCTTATGAGGACTTCATTGTTGATCCAAGTCGTTATATTGATGAGTACTTAAAGGAGTTATGCGAGCAAAGTTTACTGCTTGCAACAGAGAAACCAAATAAGTTGTCGTTCTCTCAGATATCCAATGATTTTCTAGATGATATCTCTGCAATAAGCTGCTTGCCTGCAAAAATCAAAAAGTTTATAGCCGACGCTGTTATCACTCTAGCGACCAATGAAGCACGTTCAACGATTGCCAATATTGGCGATACTCTTGTGTCCGCTAGAGAGACTGCCGTTATAATCGGTTCTGAGCTTGATGACGTATATCGAATTTATGAGTCAGGGATTTTAGTTGTCGGGAGGCGACTACGAAATGAAGGTAAGTTGGAGTCTCACAACCCTGTATTTCGCCTAAGAGATGTTGCTTCTTTAGCATTGTCCTATTCTAAATATCGGTATAGTCAATCAGCGTGGTAGCGGTTTTTATGGATTCACTTCAAGCACTGCTTTCATCAGAGAACTCACTTAGTCTTAAAGACTTTAACGATATCGCTAAAAAGCTTTTTGAGTTGAATTCGGACTTAGTTGATGTGATAGGTCAAGAACTGCTGTGTCTGGACTTCCCAAAGTTTGCTAGACAGTAGTCATTTCCAAAAAAATCATACAACCCCAACTAACTTTTCCAAAACTTTATCAATGGCACTGGCTGCTTTTGCTACTGATTTCAGCTTGTTAATATCATTTTTAATGGTAGCTCTAGCTAAACTGACTTCCTCAAGTAAACTGCTTAACGCCTCATTACTTGACTGACTTAATCTAGAGTTATTTGTAATTATGGATATATTATATTCAACTATTTTGTCACCTAGTTTCTCGCATTTAAGACAAATATGTTCTTGTTCAGGTGTCATTATTATTGAATCTAAGTACGATTGAAGTTCATCGTAAAGAGATTTGATTTCCGCATAAGTTTTTTCGTGCTTTTCTATCATCTTGTCGGCCTATAACGTGCTTTGGAAGTTTTTTAACTTTTTCAGCTGTTGTTGTGCTGATTTGATTGCATTCACTACTGAGGTCTTCGAAACATTATCGGTTTGATTAAGCGAGTCAACGAGAGCAATATTGAGATCTTGAACGGCTTGTAATGCATTTTCCAGATTCTTAAACTTGGCATTCAAAGAGTTTATATCCGACTTTAATAGGTAAGCTTTTCTATATGCCTCGATGCGTTCTTCTAGTGAGTGGTGGAGGACTGCACATCTTGCCTCTTTGGTCTCACATCGATTGGGATTATTCAACATGTAGAGCCTAACTCTTAGCTCCTTCTCCATTGAAACTTTAGTGATTATTTCCCATGCTTCGAGCTCTTTACTTAGTGTTAGAAGCGATCGCTGTACGATACTCTGGGAGCTAGTTAGAATTTGTTTTAGGCTCTTGTATCTGGCGCGTTCTGAATAGGCTCTGGTGATAGCATTGACGCTGCTCGAAACTAGTTCTATCTGAGATTTATCGACCGCTTGAGTGGAAGAAAGCTCAGACAATGAAGATAGTGAATCGTTGAGTTGTTTAGAGTAGGAGTCCAAATCTTCATCGTAATTGTCTGAAGAGAGGAGATATATACTTTGTGAGAAAGAGAGAAGGTCTTGTAGCATTGCTACTTGGCCTCGATTGTCTATTTTCTCAATGAGTAGGTCATTACTCGAAATCCCATCTCTGGAAGCTTGCGCTAATACGGCATCGACTTGTGCGTTATATGTTTGTTGATACACCTGCAAAAGCGCCTCTTCAACGTCGTGTGTTTGCTGAGCATAGCGGTTAACTAAATCTAATGATTTGTTAGAGACACAGCCTATTAGGCCAAACGAGACAAATATAACGAGTAAAACTCTTTGATATACTGTTTTCATAAATGGGATTTTATTTGACCAATCGAGTTGCTTTAGTTTTGGGTTAGGCGACGCAAATGCCGTAGCTTGGGAGTACATCTCGAATAATCTCCAGTCGATAGGTTTTTAGTGCGTCATGAAAGTATTTCCAATCAGAGGTTAGAAAAGTTTCGGAATAGGGGTATTTGAAAACACCGTCTATTTTTGTTCCTTCGCCTCTTGCTTTAAATTTCCAGCTATCTTGACCTTCAATATCAAAACTTAAATCGACAGCTCCCAGCTCGAATTTGTCTTCTTGAAGCCATTTTAACCATTCTTTATGACGAGCATCTCCACTGTCATCATTAATAGTAAGTAATGCGTGTTTAATAAGTGCTAGTTGATCTTTTGTTAAGCCTGGTTGATTATCGATATCTATCGAAGTGTCTCTAGACTTCCAGCATTGCATCGCTTTGCACATAGCATCTGCGGCATCTAAAAAAATCTTTGTATTATCTCGTTCAACTTTTTTTCCTAGCCCATTTTGATATTCCCAAGAAGTATAAGGACGATCAGGAAAAGACAGGGCAGCGCCATGGCCTAGGGGCGACGACTCTGACATGGCATAGCTAAATAAATTGTCTTTGATGTTTTGTAAAAGGCTGGTCGATGTGGATTCTAATTCATCAACCTGATTAACATCATGTATAACGCCAGCGAAGCCTTGATGGGCAAATGTGTCAGCGTAAACATGCATAGCTACCCCCATCATTTGGGCTGCATATGGTCGCTCCCAATGTTGAGCAACCATCTTCAGCATGTCTCTAGCTACCTGACTGTCTGGCATGCATATTAATCGATTTATGAAGCTTCCTTCTGGAGTTTCACTTGATGGGAAACCTTCGTTACCAGGTAAAAAATGAAAAGGTATCCACACTAAGTTATTCGCTAACTCTTGCGTGTTTCGGTAATCAAGCATTTTATGAGCAGAAACAATGCGATCATACATTGCACCATTTTCAAAATGGATTTGAGAATCATTTGTTGCTTCATCTACATATTGTGCCGAATAGGCAACTTTCTCGGCTGTATAATGATCGATACCGGCGTAACGGGCTACGACATAAGTTAGGGTATGATGTCCGTCTATCTGCATTTGACTTTCCTTATATAAATGGGCGAAAGATAATCGCGTAAATATTTATATAGCATAGTATTTAGTTGATTGGCTAAGCTTTGTGTTAATAACTGACGATTTATTGTTCATAATCATTCACTCTTTCGGAAATTAATACGTCGAATTGGTGTACTGAAATCAGTCAAATCCTGTTCATTATCCGACTGGGAAGTCCACTAATGGAAAAATATACGTATTATATGAAATTGATAGCTCTAGATATTTTTTCAGAAAAACAAGGAAGAAATCATGATCGAAGTTTGTCACAATTTATTTGTTGGAAATGATACTGATGCTAAGAAAGTATTGTCGCTAGATGGGTGGTTTATCGTCCATGCCTGCAAAGAGCCATATCATCGACAAGCACTTGGCTATACTGGTAAAGCAGCCCCTAAAACTGACCCTGAATACTTGATGGCGAAATGTGAAAATAGACTGATTTTGAACCTAGTCGATGCGCCAAATCCTGCCTATATTTCCAAGGAAGTTATGGGTGCAGCTGTCGAAGCAATTGCGACTAATATTGGCTCTAAAAAGGTATTAGTGCACTGTAATCAAGGTATGTCCAGATCCCCCACAATCGCATTTTTATATCTTTTGAAACACAGCAATGTTCTTGATTCAGCTGATCTTGCTAACGCACTAAACCAGTTTAAATCTTTATATCCACCTTATCAGCCAGCCGGTGGAGTTGCAGGGTTCGTTGAAATGTATTGGATAGATTATTTAAATTGAAATAGTTTAGTAAATACTGTTCGATCCAGTAACGACTATGGCCTGGAAGTTAAAGGACTAAACTTGCTTATATACGCAAAGCTAAAGAACTCTAATAATTTGCTCCATATCAGCAAAGTTGATAATGGTTTGGCCTGTAACTGCATTTGCTCTGGATGTGGCAGCACTCTTGTGGCTCGCAATGGAGGAAAGACTGATAAGAGTCATCACTTTGCTCATTATACAGGAGTGGAGTCTACTCATTGTTTGATGACGCAACTTCACCTCATTGCTCAAGATCACTTTCTGAACCTTGACTCTTTTGAACTGCCGGAAGTTTCTTTTCAATATAAAGGCATAGAACTTTTTTATCCTAAGGTAAAACTCGCAATTAAGGGGGCTCGACTTGAATCAAAGCTTGGTCCTTATTTTGCTGATGTCCTTTTAGAGTTTGAGTCCTTTGTTTTGGCAATTGAAGTGTGTGTTACACATCAAAACGAGGATGACAAAACGGAGTTCTATCAGCATAGTAAGATCCCATCTATAGAATTCGATTTAAGCTCTTATCTAAAGCGTGAGATTAGTGAGGCTGTTACAGATCTCGAAGAAAACAAAGTTCCATATGCTTGGTTGTACGAGTGGTGTCGAAAAAGGCTGATCGATGAACATGAGCAAAAATTAAAGCAACAAGTTGAAGAGCTTATATCACATCGAATTAGTAGTGCTGACAACGCTGCTGCGACAATTGAAGAAGAAAAAAAGGTACGATTACCTGAGTTAGAGCATGAATTTATTTACGAGACAGGAGAATATCGTTTTTCAGATTTCAAGCTTGTAAGTAAAGACGGCTGTTGTAAGTTCTCTAATGTAAAACGAATAGAAAAAAACGAGCACTTCATCCATTTAAAAGGATTAAGAAATCAGAATGCTATTTCGTTGTTGTTATTACTCTCGGACTCAGTTCCCGATTTAGTTGATGATTTGGAAGAAACTATCATTATTCGGTTAGCTCCTAGTTCCCTATGTGAACGAGGAATATGGCGATGGTACAGGCATCCTTTATTAGATCGGAAAATAGAGGAACAGCAGAGGCTATACGAAGCGGATTGTCAAACTCAGATATTAAAGATTCCAGATACTCGCAATGCTGAGAAACGAGCATATGACTTGAGTGTGCAATTCGAATCCAAAAATGACGAGTATTTTAAGAAAGACTATCGAAAGTGGAAAAGCTGGTTAGAGAATATAGGCATTCCATATAAAAAAAATACTAAAGGTAATCCTAAAATCCCTCCTGCTTTAAAGTATATTAGGAGTTATCCAGGCCTTTGGGTTTTTAATTCATGGAGCATCTTTGTGCTTTCTTTGCTTGCAGGAATCGTAGATGAAAAACCTTTTGGAAAAATTATTCCATATAAGGAGCTCTTTGCCGAATTATCAGGAAGCTTGTCTTTACATCCAAAATTTTTAGAAATAGAGCGTCAAATTTCACCCTTAATGGTGAACTATGATATGAAAAATCTCCTACTTCGAGATGAAATTCTTGAGGGGGCGCTCAGGCCATTCGAGATCTTTGGGGCTGTTATTTGTCTTGATAAGGGGGTTAGAAGAACAAACTCATTGCTTATGCTTTTCAATAATTAATGGGGTATTCTATTGAGATTTCAAGAAAACTCAAACCAATATAGATCGTATGATTGTTAATATTTAAGGGAATATATGTGGTCAGATAAAGAGTCAAAAATAGATTTTCTTAATTTTAATGAGATTGCTGAATCAATCAAAGACCTCATAATAGAGCGAGAGCTAATGCCTATTTCTATAGGGGTATTTGGCGATTGGGGGGCTGGCAAGTCCACTATTTTGGAGTTGACAGCCAGCGCATTAGAAAAGGAAGATCAAGACTATATTCAAATCCATTTCGATGCGTGGACGTTTCAAGGATATGATGATGCAAAAGCTGCACTATTGGAAACGATAGCTGCTCATCTTATCGAAGCTGCTGCCGACGATGAAAAACTACTTGCCAAGGCGCTCGATTTTGCCAAACGGATTGATAAAGTTAGATTCATGGGCCTAGTGGCTGAAGGGGCTGCTGCTATTTCAGGTATGCCTACTTTTGGTGCTATCCAAAAAGTTTTTGGCTGGGCAAGTGATGCTTCGGATGATGATTTAGGTTTTGAAGACATTCAACAAGACGGAAATGAGCTTGGAAAATTAGGTCAAAAAACAAAAGAGATTGTCAAAGCTAAGCAAAGGTTTTCGCCACCAAAAGAAATTAGAGAATTTCGAAAGTCTTATATATCGTTATTAGAGGCTTTCGATAAGCCGGTTGTCGTATATGTAGACAACTTAGATAGGTGTTTACCTGAAAACACTATATCCACGCTAGAAGCGATGAGATTATTCCTGTTTATGCCTAATACCGCATTTGTTGTTGCGGCTGACCCTGACATGATTCGCTTGGCAATTCCACATTTCCATAAAGGTGCATCAGTACGTCATCAAACCGATTACTTAGATAAGCTTATACAAATTCCTGTACATGTGCCTAAGCCTGGTGTGAAGGAAATTAGGGCTTATTTGATAATGTTAATTGCCCAAGACAGAAAAATCCCTCAAGAAGCATTTGAGTTGATAAGAGAGGGCTTAGAAGAGTCACTTAAGTTCGCTTGGAAGCAGCCGCAAATATCGGTCGATAGCTTATTAGAAAATTGTAACTTAGCTGATAAAGCCGAACTTCGAGAAGAATTTAAAGTAGCCGAGCAACTAGCCCAAATTATGGCTGAATCTGCCAATATTAGTGGCAACCCAAGAATTGTGAAGCGTCTTTTAAATCAAGTAAGAATGAGAAAAAAGACAGCCCATCGTCGTGGAATGCAGTTAGATGAGAGAACTATTACAAAGCTTGTTATATTCGAACGTTGCATGGGGGTTCAGGCGACAAATAAATTGTATGAATTAATTGATGCGGAACAAGGTAAGCCTTCTTTAATTGCTGCTATGGAAGATTCTGTGAATGAATTTGACTCCAATACTCTTCCTGAAGAGTGGAAGCACGATTTATCATTCTTGGATAAATGGTCCCGACTAAAGCCACAATTTACGGGTTTAGACCTTACTGCAGCTGCATATTTGAGTAGGCAAAATATCCCAATGGGGTCGGTTAATTCCGTAATGTCTGGTGCCGCTCAAAGGTTACTCGAAGGTTTAATTAAGCAGGGAACACGTGCTAGCAGCGCAACATCTAAATTATTAGAGTTAACAATCAATGACGAATATGTTTTGGTTATGGATGAACTTATTGAGCGCTTAAGACAACTAGAAGATTTGCAAACAAAATCACCGGGATTTTACGGCGGGTTTGCATTAGCCATACATGACGCTAAGTGTAAGGATATTTTTCTTGCCTTTGTGAAGAAGTTACCATCCAAGCGGTGGCTTAAATCAATAATAAAAGAGTTAGAGGGAGCTAAATAATGGGGACTTCAGCATCAAATACTGGGCCAAATAACAAGAGCCCGCTATTACCTCCTTGGGCAGAGCAAAGTGATTCCATTGAGGTCGGACCTAATGGAGGTGAAGACGGTGACGACGGTCAGCAAGTACCAGATAAAGCTGAAGTGGATAATGGTAAAGTTCAAGAACAAATATTGGGGCCAGTGCCGAACATTCCATCGCCTAATCGCTTGACTGGTGCAAGAAGGTCATTTGGGGGGTACGCAAAATCTGATGGTACTAGTTCAAATTTAAGAAGCTCTCTTAAAAAATTCTCTAAAAGTTCTGGTGGAGGCTCTGGAACAAGTCGCCGTTTAGCTAGTGGTATCTCTGCGGGGTCAGGCTTATTAGGAATCATGCAAGGTGATAGCGTTAGAGTTAACAATAGAACTCTAGCGTTATCGGATCTTAATGGATTATCCATCGACCAAGCTATTGATCGAATCACGGAGCACTTGACGCCAGAAAATGGTGATGCAGATTCCGTGCGTCTTGCATTGGATTTTGCATTGGCGGAGGTTTTACCGGAAGAAGAAGCATTTGATGCATCAATGTTTACCGATGACATAGTTCAGGAAGCAATATCGTGCTACTTAACTGATCTGATTTTTCAGGATATTGTAAACGGTATGGGAAAGGCTTGGTTTTATGTTGAACATCCAAGCAAACATCACAAAATGGAAGAAGAGCTAAGGGACCTAGTAAAAGTGATAACTGAATCAAAACTTGTGAAAGTGATGGGTGACAACGCAGGAAAAATATCGCAAGCGAATATTACTAAGATACAAATCGATGCGATTTCACAAACGGTTGATGAATGGGAAAATTTCGATGACTAATTTTTATTTTAATAATGATCCTGCTCAGCTACCTGAATATTCAGAAAACTGCCATCCAGTTCAAATTTTTAACACTCACCCATACGATAGCTCCAAGCATAGTAGAGCTTCAGGTAGTCTATTAAATCAAATACGCAAACTCGGAATTAGTGTTAACGCAAACGCAGTAGATTTGATAACCATAGCAACTGCTGTAACTGCTGCTGAGACATTTGAGCGCAGAGAGGATGCAGCAGATGCATGGTCTAGAATAATGCACCTATACATCCCTGTTACTTACGATGAGACATGGAATCGTTTATCAAACCGTTTAAGCTCGACTCTTAATTTTTTGACTGGGGATCAATGGACGTTTACGTTTTCTAAAACGACATTTGAAATGCCAAAGCCTATAGCTAGTAAGAATTCAAAAGCGCGACTAGATAGTCTGAAAGGACTAAATTCTGTATGTCTTTTTTCGGGTGGGTTAGATAGTGCGGTTGGTGCCATTGATATTCTAAATGGCAAGTCTACATACAGACCGTTATTACTAAGCCATGCCTATCGCGGTGATGGTGTTAAGCAAAATGACATTAAGAAGCTTCTAAAATCTAATTATGGAGAACTGTCTTACAGTATCTCTCCAAGACTAATGACAAGGTTAAGAGGCAAGACTGATGTTACAATGCGTGGAAGAAGTTTTAATTTTTTAGCTATGGCCGTACTTGGTATTTCGGCGCTCAGGAACGCTAATGGTGACAATAGTATTTCAACGATAATTGTACCTGAAAATGGTTACATATCTATCAACCCACCGCTTACAAGGCGAAGAATTGGTAGTCACAGTACCCGAACAACTCATCCATACTTTTTAGGTCGCCTTGAAGAATTATTAGAAGATGCAGGGTTCCATGTGAAGTTTGTCAACCCTTATCAATTCAAAACAAAGGGTGAAATGCTCGCAGAATGTGTGGATCAAGAGTCAATCGCCAAAGCAATACCGTTAAGTGTGTCCTGTAGCCATTGGCATAGAAAGCATAAGCAATGTGGGCATTGTCTTCCTTGTTTAATTCGACGTTCTTCGATTCATCACGCAGGATTTAGTAAAGATGCGGAATACGTTAGTCAAAACTTAACGTATGTCTATAAAGCTAAAGATACTAGAGATGACCTACAAGCTATTCAGACAGCAATAATTCGATTAGCTGAGACTCAGGATTATAAGAGCTGGATTAGACAAAGTGGATCATTGCCCAGAGAGCAAGCAATAAGAGATGACCTTGAATTTACAATTAAGCGAGGGCTAAAAGAAGTGGAAGTTTTTCTTGAGGCGGAAAAAATCTGATGATGGATTTGCACTGTCATGTCGATCTGTATTCAGACCATGAGCAGATCCTTAGGGACATAAAAAATACGGGGTTTTATGTCCTATCTGTGACAACAGTACCTTCGGCTTTTGAAGGTACGTATAACTTAACGCTTGGCATAAAGAATTGCCGAACTGCACTGGGGTTACACCCACAGTTAGCTCACCAAAGAAAAAATGAACTGCCTCTTTTTGATAAGCTGATATCTAAAACACGGTATATAGGAGAGATCGGGCTCGATGGTTCAAGAGGATATAAAGAGTATATTAACGACCAACTTTTTGTCTTTAATCATATCCTTAAAAAGTGCGAGTCATATGATAACAAAATTTTGACTATTCACAGTCTTAACGCCGTTGATGAAGTTTTAACGTGTTTAGATTCATTCCCGAAAGCTGGTAAACCAATTCTCCATTGGTTTCTGGCAACAATGAAGCAAGTAACAAGGGCTGTTGAGCTTGGCTGTTATTTCTCAATAGGGCCAGCAATGTTGGAATCGAATAGAGCAAAAAAAATAATTTCTTGGTTACCAAAAGACCGAGTTTTATTGGAAACAGATGGACCATTTGCAAAGTTTAAAGGTGATATAGCTTACCCATCAGATGTAACCCACGTTTGCCTTTATTTAGCTGATATATGGAATACTTCTATTTGTGATGCTAATGCTCAAATGAGATCGAATTTAAAGGTTTTGGTTAATTAACACATTGCATCTGCTATCAATCATATTCCAAAGTAGGGTCTTAAAGTATTTTAGTGTAAGAATTAAGCTGTCTTATTATTATTTATGTAGTAATTTTTCTACATTGCTTTTAGCAATCTTATATAGGAATTTGTTGGTTCAAAAAAAATGTCAGCTTATGCTTCAAAATCTTGCCATCTTATGGTTCAAAAAAATACGTAACTGATTGATTCTTGGTTTTAGGATTTGTCATCTTATGGTTCAAACAATATATCCCCCTCCCAAAAAAAGAACGACAAATTCCTTAAAGAATTATTTTATTCCCGAGTATTTCTGCGCTTTTTTCGTAATCTCTGTTTTTTTGCATTGAGATTTTATGCCGCTAACTCGTTACGGCCAATACGACTCATTATCCACTTGACGCTTTTGATCCTCGATCCGTTTATAAATCTCTTCCCTATGCACTATCACGTCTTTTGGTGCTGTTACGCCGATACGGACTTGTCCGCCTTTTACGCTGATGATTTTGACTTGAATGTTGTTGTCGATATTGATGGTTTCGTTTATCCGTCGAGTAAGAATGAGCATACTGTTTCCCTTTCCTGTTTGGTTATTTCAAAACAAAAGTTTATATATTTAAACCAATAAAAGTCAATAAAAATATACTTATTGAGGTTTATCTGATAGCACAGGCACAAAAAAGCCACTTACTGTGGCTTTTTTTATTGGTGAAGAGAGGTGTTAAAGTAAAATTTTGGCCTCTACCACAATACCAATGATTCGATAATTATCGTAAACAGCAAGAGCGTGATAATTAGGGTTTAGTGGTTTGAGGTAGGTTTGACCGGCATCCACGACGAGCTTTTTAAATGTCAGCTCATCGGTTGAATCCAATTGAGCCACCACCAAATGTCCATTTTCTGCGGCCGCAGTAGGGTCGACTAAAATCAAATGACCTTCGCCAATGCAAGGACCAATAGGGGAGATCATGCTGTCTCCTACCGCCGCCATCCAAAACGCACTATCGCTTATTGTAGAAGGGGCATGTTCCCATTGAGTGTTTTTTTCTAAGTTGGGATGATCATTGTAGCCGTTCCATTTTTTCGCTAAATCATCGTTAATGACGGGCAGTAGTTTGGTGGCCGTCTGCGTTGAATTTACATGAGAAGAATGAGCATAGGTCTGATCGGAAGAGATTCCCCCAAATAACCAATTGGCATCACAGCGAAGCGCTTTGGTAAGAGAGACAATGTACTTTCCGCCAGGCGACGAAATACCATTGAGCCACTGACTCACCGACCCTTTGGTCGCGCCAGTCATTCTCGCTAAGTCGACGGCTTTTAAATTGTGCTCCGTCATTTTTTGTCTGATTCGGTCTGAAATATCCATGTTAAGAATACTAAACTATATTAAGTTTGTTTTTATTTACTTGTAAGGTTTATAAAAACAAACTTCAGGGTTGGGAGGTATATTGTCATGCACAAGGAAAAAGT
>TARA_R110001632_G_scaffold70539_1_pt1 | contig 50989 bp, 45 predicted proteins | sample TARA_R110001632 | Tara Oceans TARA_R110001632 (sample SAMEA4398266) | marine metagenome | biome: Polar Biome; feature: [SRF] surface water layer (ENVO:00010504); material: water (ENVO:00002006), including particulate matter (ENVO:01000060) such as... | depth 5 m
CTTAGTTCAATTTAATTAATTCTTATCCCGAGCTGAGGTTAGTTAACCTCTAACGGTTCTTGTATGTCGAAAGGCATGAGTAATAAGTGAATATTATGTAAAGCCGCTATGTTTACTGTTTCAGCAATATTGGCATCGTCAGCGGTTAACATCGCAAGTTTGATAATACCTTGCTCTAAAGGTAGTGAAATAATATTTATCGTGTCTGTTAATTCAGTCCATTGATATCGTTGACAAAAATGCAACTGTTGCTGTCTGGCAACTATGCCCTGCTGGTTTATTAATACTGCCTGATGATTTCCGTTAAGCACTACACTGGTACAAACATACTGAAAAGGCCTAAGGACCGCACTGATTTGTTGAATAAGTTCATGACTCAAGCACTCTATATGTTTTAATTCATCTTGATTATCAGTGACAGTTTTATCGGCAATAAAAAATAGTTCAGGTAATTGAATGATATCACTGAGGTTGTTTTCAATATAATGACAAACATCTTCAATAGCTTGCTGGGTAGATTTATAAGTAGCGAAAATAGCGACATTAATAGTTTCTGGTACATTATCACTGTATTCGTGGTCTGTTATTGTTGGCTGTTTGGCTGTTATTTTTTCTATCTTGAATTCAGGACGTTGCTGTTGCTTAAACTCAGTACCATCAGGGCGAGCTTTATTGATAAGCCCTGCCGGTAACATCTCAATATCAGCAAAAGTATAGCCGGCTTTATTGTGCTCTATCTTTGCCAATAGCTTACCATCAGGCGCTATAATTTGGCTTTGCCCTACACCATATGCTTGCTCAGTAACACTGGTGTTTGAAATACTTAAAAGGGTTTCAGTTGTTTCGGCTAGTGCATCAGCACTCTTTTTGGGACGCAATGCACCTACTTTATTTGCACTGGCAATAAATACGTTATTTTCAACTGCATGAGTAATATCATGTAAGGTACTGGTATCTAAAGCAAACGAATGCTCTGAGTTGCATATGAGTTGCGCACCATTTATTGCCAATGCACGTGACGCTTGAAAAGTATAACTATCAGCGCCTGACATAAGCCCAAACTTGCCAAAGTCGCTAGAAATAACGCTTGCAGCTTGTTTTTCGCTAATAAAGAATTGCCTTTCTTGCTCTGTTAATTTTTGTTTATCGACTTGTTGAACAAGTTCGCCACTCGGTGAAAATAAGCATGAGGTGATACTAATATTTGATTGCACTGAAGCATCTTGCTGATCGCGGTTTAAGTCTCGGCGTAATGTTACATTAAGCACAATATAACAAGCATACTTTTTAGCTTGCTGTGCTATTTGATGTAAAAAGTCACTCTCTATCGCCAAAGCTTGTTGCCAGACTTGATTATGATCCGAGTAACAAGGCTGTGTATTACAAAACTCTGGCAGCACAACAATACCAGGGTTGCAAGCCGCGACTTCATCGATCATTCTCAGGCAAGTTGTTAGGTTTTCTGCAGTGTCGAATGAGGTGGCAAATTGAGCAACGGCGACTCGCATGATAGATATATTCCAGATAATTAATAGCAATTTACATGGTGTAATGGCTAAGCATTACACGTTATTGCGGGGATTATACCTAGATAAATCTATTTGTGAGCTTGTTTCCGCTAAGAAAATTAAAATTAATTAGCTTATTTTTTCTATTATCTACTTTGCTTATCAATGTTGCCAATATCAGTTATAGGTAGCGCATAAGCTTAACACTCTTAGTTTTTACCTACTGCGTTTATAACATAACCCTTAGTCGGTTATTTAACATCACTGCTTTTGAGGTGTTTTTTTAATAATACCGGTAATGTTGTTATATCGGTCAGCAAAGCAAAAATCATAGCAATACTGGTTAATAAACCAAACAACATACTCGGTACAAAATTAGAAAATACTAAGCTGCCAAAACCAATAACGATCACGGTGGTGGTATATATTAAGGCATAGCCTACCGATAAATTTGTACGCTTAACCCAAGCTTCAGCACTCTTTGGCTCGCGTTTCAGCTCAGCTAAATAGCGATGAATATAATGAATGGTATCATCCATAGAAATGCCCATAGCAACAGCAGCAATAGTAATGGTCATTAAATCTAACGGAATTGCGAATATACCTAATATTCCCATAATTACCGAGGTAGTAATTATATTGGGCACTAAGGCAATCCAGGCCACCTTAATTGATGAGAAAATAATCATTAAGGTTATTGCCATAGCGCCATAAACAATAAGAATTGTTAGTACTTGTGAGTCAACTAAACGAGACAACACATCTTGATAAAGAATAAATAAGCCTGTCAAAGTGTATTGCTGCGGTTTAATGCCGATGTTTGCCAGTTCTTGATGAATTTTTGCTAATAGATCAGCTCTATTAAGATCTTGAGTACTGTCTTGTACTCGCATAGAAATTCTTATTTGTTGTTGTTTTTCTGAAAAATAAGCACCAAATAACGCTTGCTGTAATTCTGTATCTAAACTTTTATAAAGCGCAGTTAATTCATATTCTGTCAGCGGTTTTGCGTTCACCACTTGAGCAATTTTAGTAAAATCAGCAATTGAGGTAATAGCGCCAATGGCTTGTTGTTTTGCTAACATGTTTTGAATGGCTGTTATCGTTTGTACGGTACTTGCCGAGATCACTAAGCCGGACTTTATTTGCTCATCAGGGATATCCAATAACAAATCAAATGGTGTTGAACCGCCAAATTCTTGGTCAATAAAAGTTAATTCTTTTCTAACGTCGGTAGCTTCACTAAAGTAATTTAAAAAGCTATTTTCAGCGGTTAATTTTAAACATCCCAGTACGCCAACAACCGTTAGCAGTAATGAAATAAATATAATACTTTTAGGTTGAGCTTTAACAAAACTTGCCGTTGCACTCATGCCATTTTCAATTTGCTGATGCTGTTTGACAAAGGCTTGCTTACTAAATATCGCAAGTAGCAAGGCAGGGAAAAAAACTAAGCTGACAGTAAAGCTAACCAGCATAGCAACAACCATCATCCAACCGAAGCTAATAACAGGCTGAACACCACTAAATATCAACGAGCCAAAACCGATAGTGGTGGTTAATCCGGCATAAAAGCACGGCTTTATTTTTTCTTTGATGGTTGATAATACCAGCTGTTGATGTGACCAACTTGTGTGTTTGAGGACTAATTCTTGATAATGCACAATAAGGTGAATGATCATGGCAAGTGATAAAATAATTTGTAGTGCAAAAACGTTGGCAGAAATAACCGTGACTTTAAAATCAAGTGCGGCTAATAAACCTACGGTCATCACAACGCTGGTGGCACAACAAACAATTGGCAATAGCACCCAGCTTACTTGCCGAAATAAAAACCATAACAGGAGAATGATCACGATAAATATCAGTGAGCCAAAAAGTACTAAATCGCTCTGAATTATTTGAATGAGTTCATAAGACAGTAAATTGTTACCGCCTAAATAAAAGCCCCCTACTTTTTTAAACGGCACTAAGATCGCCCTAATTTCTTCGATTTCAGTAATGCGTGTTTGTTCCAATTGTTTATTAAGTTTTTGTTGTTGCTGTTTTAATTGTTCAAGTGACTTTAGTTCTTGCTCCGTGAGATCTCGGCTTAATAAGTGCTGTTTTATGGCAATAATATCGTCGTTAATGGCTTCAATGTTAGCTTGTGAATTAAAAACCACCTGAAGTGAAAGTGCGGTTTGTGCCTTGTTAATCAGTAAACCTTCATACAACGGATGCTTTTTTAAGCTCAGCGATAAAGTTTGTTCATCAAATTTTTGTTTTTCCCAAGTTAAGTTTGCCACATCAGCAGAAACGCTATCCGCGGCAGTAAAAATAGGCATATTAGCAATACTTTTGACTTGCTTTACTCGAGATAACTGTTCAATTTTTTTGCCAATGTCGACCAATGTATTAAGATTTGAGGTAGAAAATAATGGGCTGTTATTAGGTTTAAAGGCAATTAAAATAAACTCTTCTGAGCCATAACGCTGATCAGCAAGCTGGCTTAAAATATAATGTTTATTGTTATCAACCAATAATGTATCTGCAGATGCATCTATTTCAAAATATTTGGCTTGCCAAGCTAATACACTCGTCAGCGCGACAAAAATAAAACAGATAATATAAGGCCATAGGGTTGAATTTTTATTAAGCATAATTAATCCACACTAGCAGAGGTTGTTGATTGTTTTTGTTTTTCAGTTTTAAATATCTCGTTTCTACGTGCTTGGCCGTCACGTTGTAAATTTTGCATATATAAATTACGCACAAACTCATATCGGTTTTCAACATCGGATAATACCCGTGGATATTGTGCCAAAATAGGAATTTGTGCCTGTACACCATCGGCTAATAATAACTGAGCTGCTACCGTATCATCATTGATATAATTTAGTGGATGAGCGAAATAGTTAAAAGTTAATGATGCTGTATCACGTAAATCAGAAGGGCCTAGTAGCGGTAATACAAGATAAGTACCGTGTCCAACACCATAGGATGCTAAAGTGTCACCAAAAGTGGTTTTATCACGTGTCAATTCCATTAAACCACTTGCAGGGTCAAACAAACCGAGGAGCCCAATGGTTGAATTGATAACAACACGAATAAGACTTTTCCCAGACTTTGAAACCTCCCCCTGTAATAAGTGATTCACGGCATAAAGTGGTTCACGTAAATTATAAAAGAAATTGCTTATGCTGTTATTCACCGGCTCAGGTACCACTTTTTCATAACCCGTGGCTAATGGGCTTAAAATGTTGCGATAAATCGTATCGTTAAAGTTAAAAATGGGCTCATTAATAAAACGCAATGAATCTGTCGGAGCTTGATAACTCACGACACTAGGAATATTTTGCTCTGCGGCAATTTCATAAGGGCCTTTTACAGCTTGTTCACTATTGACCGGCTTTTCCTTTGTTTCTGCTTGAATAGCTGAAGATGAACAGCCTGTGACTATCAAGAGCCACAAGGCTAACATGGCATAACATAATGAATTTTTACTGAATATTGCTAACTGCTGACCTAGATTAATTGTTATTTTTGTCATTATTAACTCCCAAAACCTTGTAATACTTCCCCGTACTCAGCCATTAAAAAATGTAGCATTTATATAAAAATATATGCAAATAGCTAAAACTTAATATATCTCTTAAATGTTTAACATTACAATATGCTACAAGCATAGCCTATAGCAATTTTATTGAGCATTATTTAAGTGTAACGGCATAGGTAATGCCAATTTTATTAAAATAGTTTTTTACAGAGCCGTGATTTTAAGACTATAACTTGGTGAATAATTGATAATCATTATGTTGTGAAAATGAAATGAGAGATAAAAAAACCGTAACGTGTGAGGTTACGGTTATTGACTTGTCGAAATAACTTACCGAGACAACTCCTCACTGATATTGGATACTTAAACGCTAATTTTAAAAGTTCTCAGTATATTTTGTGGGCCAAATAGACAATTGTTAGGGTTTGTTGGACAGCGAATATTAATCGTCAGGGCTATTTAACCAGATATCGGCATTTATTTGGGGTTGCTTCTTTTTACGTTTTTTCTTGCCGGTACCTTCAGGTGCCGCCATAGGTTTTAGCATCGCCTTGTCTTCAGCTAATAATGCTGCAATAGCATCTTCATCAACTTCAAAACCTTCTACGTGTTCTCGGTCTAGCCAAATTTTGTGCTTTTTTTCGATAACGCTAAAGTGGTGATAATCTTCATGATCGATAAGTGATATTGCTAAGCCTACTTCTCCAGCACGGCCACTGCGACCAATACGGTGCATGTAGTCGGACGGACTTCTAGGCAAATCAAAATTTATCACCACAGGTAATTTTTCAATATCAAGACCACGAGCAGCAATATCTGTGGCAATTAATACTTCAATTTCGCCATTTTTAAAGCCATCAAGCACACGACTACGAGCACCCTGACCTTTGTCACCATGAAATACTTCTGCGCTTATGCCGCGTTTAGCCAGTTTCTCAGCTAAGTGATCACAGCTGTTTTTAGCATTAACAAATATTAGTGCTTGTCGCCATGAATGTTGGATGATCAAATGAGCTAATACCGCAGTTTTCTCGCCCTTATTGACGGTAAAAACTCGCTGCACTAAGGTACTTGCTTCGCTACTTTGTAACTGTATTTCAATTGGGTTATTAAGCAACTCTTGCGTTAAAGCTTTTACTTGCTCAGGAAAGGTAGCAGAAAATAACAAGGTTTGCTTACGCTTTGGCAATAACGCTAATAAGGCCGAAAGCTCTTCGGTGAAGCCTAAACTTAACATTCTGTCAGCTTCATCCAGCACTAAGGTTTGTACTTTATCGAGCTTAATGGCATTACTAGAAATTAAATCCAATAATCGACCTGGCGTAGCTACCAAAATATCAGTACCACCGCGTAAGGCTAACATTTGGGTATTAGCTGATACACCACCAAAAACGGCTACAGTTTTTATCTCTCCGTTAAAATGGGCCGCATACGATTTAATACTATCGGCAACCTGTTTTGCTAACTCTCTCGTTGGCACGAGTATTAAGCCTGCAACATAGTTACCTTTATCGGTACAAGGTTTTACTTTGCTTTTATTTTTTGCTTCACTCAAGTGATGTAATAGCGGTAAAGCAAAAGTTGCGGTTTTACCTGAGCCAGTATTGGCTCCCGCAATCAAATCACGCCCGGCTAACACACTCGGGATTGCTTGTGCTTGAATAGGCGTTGGCTGTTGATATTCCAATTCAGATAAGCGAGCTAATAGTGGTGGAATAAGGCCTAGTGTTGCAAAGCTAGATGAGGTAGTTATTGTTGGTGTGTCAGTATTGATAGCAGGCGTCATTAATATAAAGGGCTCAAAACAAAAATAATTACCGCTATTTTAGCGTATTTATGACGCTATAAGTTAGTAAAAATCTATTTTGCTAACATAATATTGTTTAAGTTCTTGCCCTGCCAGTCGTTTAACATGGCAGTAATAATGCTCATCAACAAAGTAAGAGGTTGTTAAATGATAAAATCCAGTGACTTACACAACTGGATTTTATCTAGGTGAAATAACCAAATGAGCATTTACTTATCGTTTGGTTTTATGCTATTTATTACATAGCCGAGCGGAATATTTGACATATTTCTTCGTGGCTTGCTTGTTTAGGGTTAGTTAAACTGCAAACATCTTTTAGTGCGTTGTCAGCTAACAAGGAGATATCGCTGGCCTTAACGCCGAGTATTTCTAATCCGGTTGGAATACCCACTTGGCTTGCCAAATCTTCAATAGCACTAATGGCAGCATTGGCCCCTTGCTCAGCTGTCATGGCTGTTACATCAACCCCCATACTATTCGCAATATCTTTTAAACGCTCCGAGCATACTTGCGCGTTATAACGCTGAACATGGGGCAATAATACTGCATTACAAACACCATGTGGTAAGTCGTAAAAACCACCTAACTGATGGGCCATGGCATGAACATAACCTAATGAGGCATTGTTAAATGCCATACCGGCCATAAATTGCGCATAAGCCATTTGCTCTCTGGCAACAATATTTCCACCATCTGCAACCGCAGTAGGTAAATTAGCTTGGATAAGCTCAACCGCTTTTAATGCCACAGCATCAGTGATCGGTGTAGCAGCAGTAGAAACATAGGCTTCAACAGCATGGGTTAACGCATCCATACCGGTTGCTGCTGTCAACGTTGCTGGCATACCAACCATAAGTGAAGGATCGTTAACTGATAATACCGGCGTGGTATTTTTATCCACAATGGCCATTTTTACATGACGCTCTTCATCGGTAATAATGGCAAAGCGTGTCATTTCTGATGCAGTGCCGGCTGTGGTATTAATGGCAATTAACGGCAGTTGAGGTTTTTTAGATTGATCAACGCCTTCATAATCGGCTATTTCGCCACCATTACTCGCCACTAATGCAATGCCTTTAGCACAATCATGTGGAGAGCCACCACCTAAAGAAACAACAAAATCACAATCGTGTTGCTTAAGTACCGCTAAGCCATCATTAACATTACTCACGGTTGGGTTTGGCTGCGCTCGGTCAAATACAATGCTCGCGATTTGCTGTTGATCTAATAAATCAGTAAAGCTTTTAACCACGCCTATTTTATTCAAAACATGGTCGCTAACAATTAATCCCTTTTTAAACCCTTGTTCTTTTATATAGTTAATGGCCTCAGCTAAGCTACCACTACCCATAACGTTTAAAGATGGCATATAAAATGTTGAACTCATCATACTCTCCTTTAAGTTGGCTTTAATCTGCTTACACTTTTGTAGCATGTTGTAGAGCCGAACAGTTTGATCTAAAACATGGCTTATTCATTCAGCTATAATCCTTGCTATTGTGCTTACTTTGGTAAGTTTTGAAACAATTAACTAACGTAAATGCTCAAAGCCCGATAAACTTGCTCGGCAAAATTTATATTTTACAAAACTTCATTATTTTAATAGGAGCACTTAGTGCCAACATCTTTACCCACGTCAAATAACACTATTACCGCACCCATAGCCGAAAAAATTCCACATGAAATGGTCATACATCAACACCAACGTGTAGACAATTATTATTGGATGCGTGATGACCAACGTAATGATGAAAAGGTAATTGCCCACCTTAATGAGGAAAATAGCTATGCAGATGCCATGCTAGCTGAGCAGAAGCCTTTGCAAACATTACTGTTTAACGAGTTAAAAGCACGCATTGTAAAAGACGACAATACGGTTCCCGCTAAAGATGGTAAATACTGGTATCACAGCGAAATTAATGGCGATCAAGAGTTTTCTCGCTATTATCGCGCAACAAGTTTTGCCGGTGACAACAAAATGCTGCTGTTAGATGTTAATGAGCGAGCTAAAGGCCATGACTTTTATGATTTAGCCGATATCTCAATCAGCCCGAACGATGAAATTATGTCGATATCTGAAGACACGGATAGTCGTCGTATTTATAGTATTAGTTTTAAAAACTTAGCTAAAACAACAGCTAGAAAAAGCTCAATTGACACCGAAGATGAGTATTTAACCGATATTCTGCTTGAAACTGAAGGACAAGTTGTTTGGGCTAACGACAATAAGACCGTATTTTATGTTAAAAAAGATCTAGATACCCTGTTAGGCACGCAAGTTTATCGTCATAAATTAGGCACAGCACAAGCTGACGACGTATTGGTTTATCAAGAAGATGATCATAGCTTTTACATGAGCTTAGACAAAAGCCGAGATGAATCACAACTGTATATTTGTTTACATGCTACAGAATCGACACATTATTTAGTGTTAGATGCTGATCAACCTGATGGCGAGTTTATCGATCTATTTCCTTATCAAGAGCAACATGAATTTCATGCCGATAAAATGGGCGAGCATTATTACCTTGTTACTAATTATAAGGCGAAAAATTTTCGTTTAATGAAAGCAACTGCCAAGCAACTTGGCGATATTGATAGTTGGCAAGAAGTAATAGCCCATCGAAACAATGTGCTACTTGAAGGTATCGAACTATTTAAGCGTTTTATTGTTATTACTGAGCGTGAGCATGGGCAAATTCGCTTTATTGTTCATACAACACATGGTGAAAATGCTGGTCAACAATACCCATTACTATTTGACGACCCTTGTTATTTCGCTTGCCTAGACGATAACCCCGAGCCAAACAGCACAATGGCGCGTTTATATTATTCAAGCTTAACCACACCAGGATCATTATTTGAATTTGACCTGGCAACGGGTCAACGAAAGTTACTTAAACAACAAAAAGTATTAGGGGCTTTTGATAAAGAACATTATCAGTCAGAACGCATATTTATTACTGCTCGCGATGGCATTGAAGTGCCTGTATCGTTAGTTTACCGCCAAGATAGCTTCAAAAAAGATGGCACTAACCCGCTATTACAATATGGCTATGGGGCTTACGGTATTACTATAGATCCTAATTTTTCCAGTGAAATTTTTAGCCTACTCGATCGAGGTTTTGTTTACGTTATTGCCCATGTACGTGGCTCAGAAATGCTTGGCCGCCAATGGTACGAAAACGGTAAAATGGCAAATAAGCAAAATAGTTTTAATGACTTTATTGATGTGACTAAAGCCCTTATTGAACAAGGTTACGGCGCTAAGGATAAAATTTTTGCTTCTGGCGGTAGCGCTGGTGGCTTATTAATGGGCGCAGTCGTTAATCAAGCACCTGAACTTTATCTCGGTGTGGGTGTACATGTGCCCTTTTTGGATGTTTTAACCACCATGCTTGATGAAAGCATACCGTTAACTACCAATGAATATGACGAATGGGGTAACCCGAACGAGCCACACGCTTATCAAAATATATTAGCATATTCGCCATACGATAATATTAGCGCACAGCCCTATCCTAATATTTTAGTTACCACGGGGTTACATGACTCACAAGTACAGTACTTTGAACCGATGAAATGGGTCGCAAAAATGCGAGAATTTAAAACCGATGATAATTTATTACTGTTTAAAACCGATATGGATGCTGGCCATGGTGGTGCCTCAGGGCGCTTTAAAAGCCTGAACGACAAAGCCCTAGAAATGAGCTTTTTTATCTCGCTACTTTCAGCGTAAACCATTACATTACTGCTAGTTTTTTAGCTTGCTAGCTGTTTAGTTTAAGTTTAGTTTGGTTTAAGTTTAAGTTTAAGTTTAGTACAATATTATAATCCGATAGTGTCAACCATCGGCTTATTTTTATTAAACGCGTAAGCTATTTGTACAGTAACTGCGGTATCTGATAAGGCTGTTAATGTATTTAGCTCATATGTTGCTGCTGGCGCTTTAACGATTTATTTTTAATGACTAACTGTGGTTGGTCGGTTGCATAAAGCTGCAAGCTACTAAACAGGCTTTTTAATTTCGCTGCCTGAAAATCTTGTTCTATAACTTCAATAACCTTTTGATGTTTATCTGGAAAAACAGCCTCAACTGCTTGCGAAAGTAACTCAAACAGCTTTTTCAGATTAAAATTATGAATTTGACCCGTTTTATTAAATATCCACTCAGTGATCGCCATAAAATCATCAAACGGCTCATCAGATAACATATACGGTAGTGCGTATTTAAAACGGCCAGAGTTACCGATCATATCCCAGTAGCGTGCAAAGCGATTGATACGTTGCATAGTAGCAAAGCTAACTCGGTCAGTACTTAAAATGTTAAACGGTGGTAACGGGTTAAAACGAAGGTCAAAGCTTTCTGTGTGGCGAATGATCGGGCTGCCCTTCAAGCGCTTTAATATCCCCATTTGAATTTCATGTGGTCGACAATGATAAAGTTGATTGAAGCTATCTTTAAAACTATCAAAGGTTTCACCGGGCAAACCAAAAATTAGATCAGCATGAATATGGGCGTGAGTATTATCTCTTAACCACAGTAAGTTTTCTTTTGACTTAGCATTGTTTTGTTTACGACTAATATTGGCTTGCACCTCAGTATTAAAAGTTTGTATGCCTATTTCGAACTGTAAACTGCCCTCAGGAAATTGTGCTAACAAGGCCTTTAATTTTCTAGGTAGGTGATCAGGTACCACTTCAAAGTGCAAATAAAGATCGTCTGTCATGCGGTCTAAGAAAAACTGCATGATTTCCATGGTGGTATTAATGTTTAAGTTAAAGGTTCTATCAATAAACTTAAAGTTACGTGCGCCACGGTTATACAGAATTTCCATTTGCTCAAGAAACAGCACTATTTCAAAAGGTACTGAGTTTTTATCTAATGATGATAAACAAAATTCACATTTAAATGGGCAACCGCGCGATGCTTCAACATACAGCAAACGGTTAGCTAAATCTTCATCGGTATAATATTGATATGGCGAGGCAAGATCTTTTAATTCAACCGGCTTTGAATTGAAAATTTTTCTCTCTAATGGTGCATCAGCGATAATATTTTTACACAATTGATAGAAACTAAGATCCGCCGGCCCGGTTAACACATAATCAGCACTGGCCACTATGGCTTGCTGCTCTGTTTCATAACTTACCTCTGGCCCGCCTAATACTATTTTAATTTCTGGTGCGATTACTTTTAACAAACTCACCACATCAGTAGTTTCAACAATGTTCCAAATATAAACCCCAAAGCCGACAATATCAGGCTTAGACGCTAAAATTTGTTCAACAATATCAATAGCACGGGTTTGAATAATAAATTCTTTGATTTCACAAAACGGCTGTAACTCTTGCATATTCGCGTATAGGTAACGCAAGCCAAAACTGGTATGAAAGTAACGAGCATTCAGTGTTGCGAGCACAATTTTAGGGGCAGATTTATCTATAATTTTCTGGTTATGCAAGTTCTTGTCAGCTGTTTTGTTGGGTGAATTATTGAGTACTTTGTTATCAGAATGACCTTCAGTAATATGAATTTGTCTAACTGCTAACTCTGGGGGATTTTGTTGCGCTGCCATGAGATGTCTTAAATGCCTTTAATACTATGGCGGCAATTATACGGTGATTAGCGGGATTTTTCAGTAACATTAATTCAGTAACATTAACTAAGTGACACGCCTAACGGAACTGTTTATTTATACAGTTAACCTGTGTTTTAGGACTTTATACAAAAATAGTAACTGTTTTTTGTTTGTAACGTGCTGCTGAACTACTGACAAGCAACTGAAATAAAATAAAAAACACTAAATTAACAAGCTATTTATTAATAACATTAACCTTATTAATAAAACTGTGTATATTTAAGACGTTATTAGTATTGTGGGATTTTTAGGGAAGAAATGAAAAACAAAAAGCCAACAATTATGGGAATGGCTGAATTTGAGCCATCAGCTAAGTGCCCTCGCTGTCGCTTAATTATGTATCTTGGGAACAAGTGCCCGCACTGTAGTTATCATTTAAACCAAACAGAGCAAACAGCTCAAAAAGTATTTTGGCAAAAATCTCGTAACAAAGGCTACATTAATGGCTTTATATTTTTTGTTTTTGCTTTATTCATCTTAACATTGTTATTTAGTATATAGTGTGACCAAGAAAACAATCAGGAAAAGGAAGCATTATGCAATTAATGATTAATAACCGTAAAGTTGAAAACCCACTAGCTGCTATTGCCATGGTTTTATTTGCTTTAACATTTGTTGGCGTCGTTATTTCCTTAATTTTGTTAGTGTTACTGCCACTAATTGGTATTTTTATTTCCTCCTTTGTGGCATTAGTTGTTGTGGTGGTATTGCCGATCATGCTTTGGTTTGTGTTACCTGTGCTGTTTATTACCATTATTGGTTGGTTTTTTGGGCATTTATTTAAGTAGCTTAACAATGTGTAATTAACGCATAGGCTTATAACTTGATACTTCTTTGTTGCTCAAGTTGCACAAGAAAAACGTCTTCACTTTCGTCGCCATTATTTCTGTCGAGTAAGCTTTGTCTTTGTGCGGTTAATTTTTCCAGATTTTCGTCAATCTTTTTAGTCAGCGCTAATTGTTGGTCTTTTCTGATCAAGCCTTTGTCTGCGTCATTATCGACTTCAGTTTGAGCAAGATTTAGAATTTCCATTCTTACTTCAACTCTTTTTATATCCAAAAAACTAATACCCAATCGATTATATAAAATAGCCGTGTTAACTTCGTCGCGATCAATTTTAACCTCAATCGGTACCGCCATAATTTTATCTATGGTGGCATTGTGATAATCATTGGGCGCTAACAGTTTATTTTCAAAATTAGTTTCATCAAGCTCTTTGCTGGCAGCAGTCTTTATTGACTCATAATGAGCTGCGACTTCTTCAGGTTTTATATTTGAAATATAACGAAGGTTTTTAATATCAGTCATAGCACTAGGCTTGGGTGCTGCGACATTATCAATGGCGGGCAGTGGTTGTTTTACTTGGTTAACACCGCTTGCGGTGTTGGTTTTGAACAACGCTTGCATATGGCTTTGATTATTAATTGAAATAGACATAACGATGATATTTCCTTATACGTTTGCTTTTATTTGCAGCGAACATACCTGCAAACATCATGCATGTAGACAGCAAAATTTGCGCCAACAAAAAGTTAACTATAAAAGGCCATATAACTATAAATAATTGTAAATCATTAGCTTAAAAAGGTATTTTTAATAACCTCAGCGGCAACTCTTTGGGGTTACTCGGTCATTTTTGCCATTGCTAGGTCAAAAGTTGCCGAGCGTATTCGATATAAATGTACTTCGTTTTTAGGCTTTTTTAACAAACTTGGCTGTTACCATCATTTCGCCAGCACCGTCGACTTTACAATCAAGCTGATGATCTTTCTTATCAAACACCCGCCTGATCAGCGCTTTAGTACCAATTTTTATAACTTGCGAACTGGCTTTAATTTTTAAATCTTTAATAACGGTAACTTTATCGCCTTCACACAGTAAAGCGCCATTAGCGTCTTTAACAGCAATAATGCTATTTTCTGCAACTTCTTTAGGATCCCATTCAAATGCACACTCAGGACAAATAAGTAATTGTTGCTCTTGATATACGTATTCACTTTGACAGTTTGGACAAGCAGGATAAGACATTGTTTATTTCTTTTCGGTTAATGATGAACGATTCATTGTTGTAACGAGTTTATTTTAAGTTTCTGTTTGTAAAATTTTTTATAAATAGATTTCATGAGAAAAACAAGCAAGCGCAAAACATTTATACTCTGAAGTTAGTGATTAAAGTTAGCGATTAAAATCAGCGAATTTTATCGCCAAGTTAGCCGCTACTTCATATTCCCCCTTTAATTTTAGCACTTCAATTATGCATTCAATGGTACACAATCCGCCTTCTGGCTGGTTAGCTCTTAGCTTATAAGATGAGCTATTTTCAGTTTTTACCGTAAATTGAGCAGCTTGTTTTAAATAAGGGCTTTGATTAAAAATCTTTTGAGCTTCTTGCCATGTGCTGTCAATAATAATGATATTATCGTAAGTATCAAGACTCATCGAATCGGCTATTGTGTGCTCAGGTAATGGCTCAACCGATGATATTATCGCGCTAGATTTGGTGTTTGAATACAATAATATCGCGGCATTATTCGCTATTAAACGAGTCAGCAGTGCTGGCGGATTTAGCCGTTGCCAAAGTATACGTTCAACAATTTCACCCGCATGTTGCAGTGCAATAGCGCCGGTATTGGTTACTCGGCGCAATTCACGTTCATGAGTTAGCAGAAAAATTTTCATTGTTTGCTGTTAATGCAAACAACACTTCTTATATTTTTTACCACTGCCACACGGACAAGGATCATTTCTGCCAGCAGCTGATAACGAGCTAACCGGCACACTGTTGTCTATAATCGTTTGTTCATCGTATAAAATAGAAGACAATAAACCACCGTCTTCCATCAACGAATCAAATACATCATGATTTTCATTCTCAAGCTGTTCGTCGGTTAAATCATCATCAGCCCAAGACTGCAATGTATCAACAACTTTGAACTCGGTTTGAATTGTACCAAATTCAATCAACTTGTATGTTTCAGTACTGGCCCATGCTTTAATTTCATCATGACTAAAGCGATTTTCATCAAATAAACTGTTATCACCAACACCTTTATCGCATAGCGCAATAAATTGAGCTTTAAAATCATCAAGTTGATAAGTAATACAAGCATCCGCTAATGCACTAAGTAAAAAACAATTGCTGATACCCGGTAAAGCTAAAAATGCCGATAACCATCGATTAATATGTGCTGTTAACTGAACTTTAGTAATCACCCCAACCTCGTATTGAGCAAATACCGCTTCAATAGCCGATGCTTTGCAATACATAGCTTGATGACCATCAACAATATAATCAGACAAAGCTTGAGTATTACCATCAGCAACATTATAAAACACGCTTGGGGTTAACTCGGTAAGTGCATCGCCAAATACCGCCTCAATGGGGGTTAAAAAGGTGTCACTGCGCGAAAATAGCTGCAAACATTTTGCCAAGGCTGGCGCATATTTTAATTCGGCTAATAATAAAGTACCGAAAAATAAAACGCCCTGTTGCTCTTCAGTTAATGATGTATCATCCGCGATAAATTGATCTATTAGCCGTTCTAATTCTGGGTAAAATACTGGCCAATGTGTTTTAGCCGCTTCAAGGGCTTCTATCGGTAGCTCATTGTCGTTTGAATTACCCAGTGCCAGTAAAATTTCTGCTAGATTCATGTAAATTCCGCGTTAAATCATTAATTATAAGAGGCAAATGCCAAAGGTTATATATTAACGTCTTCCTGTTAGCGTTACCATTTAAAGCAGAGAATTAGCGTGAAAAAACGCACTTGGTTACTGTTATAAGTTTAATCATGTGATGGTGAGTAAAGCTTTACCGTCATTAGGCGCATTTTTCGTATGGCCCTTTGTGTAAGAGTTATTTTCTTTAATATATGGAAGAACATGAGCTATTCGTCTAGACTTTATCCTCGCTCAAATAATCGCTTTACGTGCCTCCTCAAAACTAAAAGTCCACTAATGCGACTACAGTTTTGTTAGCAACCGACAGATAAAGAAAAACCAGCTTCTGAAAGCAAAAGCTGGCTTAACAAGATGTTAAACTATAGCGCCAGATCCAATGACTCGATTGCAGCTACAATTGTATGAACAGAGTTTCTGTCAAACTCTGCTCGATCTACTTCTTCATGAGTACCTTTGTTCAGATACCGCCATTCGCGAGAATCACCATTAACACCTAATAACTGATCTATGGGTGATAAAACATTATGTTTATTGGGATCAGTGAAGTCACCTTTGTTAATCTTAGTTTTAAGTTGATCTGTTAACTGACGCAACTCAATTGGCGCATTTGCGGTACGTAATTTGATACTTAAATTGCCATCTCCATGCTTACTGACATATCGCCATACTTTTCCTTTAGTTAATAATTCTAACGCTTGGCGAGATTTACCCAATGCAAATCGTATTTCATTTTTACGAATATGTTCTAATGCTCCTTCTATATAGTTTCGTGGGGCGCAATTGAAATCAACTTGTATATGCGGCTCATCAATACGAGGTAAAAACGCCAACCGCTGGCTACTTCTGGCTTGCTCTACTGATAACATGTTTTGGATATCTTTAAAGAGTTCCTCTCCATGACATGTCAAGATAATCTGCTTTCCATCAAAGTAATCATCTTCAAATAGAGTGCGCCTGATGGACTCTCGGTGGTCATCATCAATAGCATTAACCGGGTCATCAAAGATAAGAAGAGGGCAACCTTCTTTTATGTTTTTCGCCAATAGTATTGCCAAACCAATGCAACGAATATGCCCTTCACTTAATACATGGAGAGCATCAAAATACTTTTCAGGCTCGTTTTGATAAGAAATTTTTAGCTTCTGGTTTTGTGCTAGCGGTAGCTGAATTGATGCCAATAACTCTGTTGGCGCATCGTTACGGTTGAATGCATTATATAATTTAACAACTTCATCACCTAAGTTTTCGACTAGCAGTGCAGGCAGCTTCTTACGATAGGTATTAAGTAAAGCTACAAACTGCTGGTAGGACTCTCTGATTTCAATATTCTGCTCCACAATAGGCTTTTCCTGCTCGACTTCACCGATGAGTGATTTATTTTCTTCGTCAAATTCACTAATTAGCTTTTGAGCACCTTCAATTGCTTTGATTGCTGCACTCTTCGAAGCAGCTAGCTTTTGAGCGTCATTTAAAAAAACTTTTAATCGGTTTAATTCTAGTTGCTGAGCTTTCTTATTCTGTTCAATTTGAACACTTTCAGTATCCTGTTTTTCTAGGGAGTTTACTTGTGTATCAATATGCTGAATGGCTGATGTGCCATCACCTAACACAACATTCAAACTATTCCACCATGTCACATTTAATTGAGACATATCAGCTAGCTTGAATGGTGCTAACTTGTTATCAATGGAATAAAAATTTAAGCAAGTGGATAATATCTGATGCAATTCTTGAAGCTTTTGAAGCACTGTTTGCTCAAGTTGTTTTATTTTAGTTTGCAATTCAGCTAAGTGTTGAAGTTTGACTAGCTCCTCTCCTGCATGAGTGAAAGGATTAACGGTTACTTCCGTTAATGGGGTTAAACATGCTGGGCATTTATCAGGACTAATTTGCTGAACTTGAGTTACCGATTCAAATAGCCGTTGGAAAGATACTTGTTGGCTTGCATTCGCTAATTCTTCTTTTTTTGTTTATGGTCATTTAGACTACTTGCTAACGTTTGTTTGATTAAGGCTAAGTTAGCAGCGGTTAGGTTACTTTTTTGCGGAGCAGGCTTTTGCAGCTCTGCTTCTAATAAAGGTATTTGCCCTTGCCTTTCCTCAGACCCATTAAGCTCAAACATCATTTTCAGTAAAGTACAGCCTTCTCTATAGCGTGTTGCTAGTGAAGTTTCTTCACCCTTCACCTGTTCAACAATGCCTTTATTAAGCTTTATTTGCTGTTCAGCGCCTTGGAGTTGAAGCCGTTTTTGAGAAAGCTTCTTTGCTTTGACACCTTCTACATCAATGTGTTTTCCATCCATTTCAGGAGAGAAGTTTTTAACAAACTCATTAAACGCATCAAGGCCAAATAGTGTTGATATTAGTTCTGACTGTTTGGCTGGAGCTTGTGCAGCAATACGCGAAAAGCTATCTATTCGATTTTTCTCAACAAAGCAAAATCGATAAAGAGCATCATTAGGTTTGATATTGACATCACTGCCTTGAGCATCAATTCCGATCAATTTGGGAGGTACGAATTTATTGGTATGGGCATTTTTCAAATAAGCTTCAACATCTCTAAAACGTTTACTTTCAGCTTCTGCCACAGAACCTAATAACGCATATTCCAATGCTTCACAGAAACTTGACTTACCTGTACCATTTGGCCCAAAGATAAGAACTAATATACTTTTTAGATCAAAAGTTTCTTCACGGCTAAATCCCCGAAATGAATCAACAGTCAATTCTTTGAGTAGAGTAAAAGATGCAACATCTGATGTTATATCTTCAAGATCAGTTGGGATATCCGCATCTAAATTAGCCCAATATTTTTGAGCAAGCTTTGCGACATTTTTAACCCTTTGTCCCTGATACGTACCTAGAGGAACAATTTTATCTAGGTTCTTTAGTACCAAGTTAGCGAATTTATGAACTGACTCACTAGATGGAGATGATAGTAAAGTTTGAAGAAAACGTTGATATTCAGACTGGATCATACCTTCCCTTATATTTGATAAATTGTCAGATTGCTCAGCAGAGCCTTAACCTAACGATAATGTCCTTTGTAAATCCTGTTATCAAAGTTATCAGTTTAAAAAACGTAAGTAAATCAACACGCGACCTAATGCTAATTACTTTGATTTTACACAATAAAAAGACCGTCAATCTTACGAATAAAGGGCTTCTCTTAATCTGGCGATGAGATAGAGCTTTAAACTCTTCTCGAAGGTTTAGCGCTACAAACCCTCGTAGCTTTATTTGCATTCAAATAGCAAAAAGGCGCTAACCTTTCGATTAGCGCCTTCTCTTAATTTGGCGATGAGATAGAGCTTTGAACTCTACGCGAAGGTCTAGCGCTACAAACCCATTACTAAAATAAACGTTCAGATAGCAAAAAGCCCGTCAATCTTGCGATTAACGGGCTTCTCTTAATGTGGCGGTGAGATAGAGATTTGAACTCTAGAAGGGCTACAAACCCTTGCCGGTTTTCAAGACCGGTGCTTTCGACCACTCAGCCATCTCACCTGAACTCTAAAGCATTGCTGCTTCAGAACGAGGCGAATATTAAATACCTGAGGCGCTTTTGTAAAGTGCTAATTGCGCTTATTTTGCATTTTATTTAATTTTTTGTGCCAAGTGCTGAATAATTCATCAAATATCAGATTTTAACTGCCCTTTCGATGTTTATTTGTTCATTTTTAAAACGTACGATTTGTAACAATCGTAACGATCCGTATTTATCACGGCAACTGGTATACTATGCTACTGCATATTTACTAGGAGGTGTTGTGCCAAAAACTAACCAATCTGTTGCTGATCGTAGTCTGCTGAGTTTAACTTGGCCTATTTTTATCGATTTATTTTTCATTTTCATGATCAATGTTACTGATGCTTGGTTTTTAAGTCGTATTTCTGATTCGGCTGCCGCATCTGTGGGTGCTGTTATGCCGATATTAGGTATTGCCTTCGCACTTTATAGTACATTGCATCAAGGTGGCAGTAGTGTTGCTTCGCAACGAATTGGCGCTGGTGATCATAAAAAGCTAGCCACTACCTATGGCGCTTTGTTTGTTATTCTTCTATTTGGCGGTATGTTCTTAACCGTAATGATGTTTTCATTTGCCCCTACTTTTGCACAGTGGATGGGGTTAAATGACAGTATGGCTGATATGGCTAGTATCTATTTAAAAACCATTGGTATGGGAACATGGATATTAGCCATTAGGTTCGCTGCCGCTGCCATTTTAACGTCGCAAGGTAAAACGCATTGGAACATGTGGTCAACGTTCGTTATGACCGTAGTAAATATTGTTTTTAACTATTTATTAATTGATGGCAAGTTTGGTTTTCCTGCTTTAGGTGTACAAGGTGTTGCTTATGCGTCAGTTATCGCGTGGGCGGTAAGCTTATGTTTCACCTTAGTGATTATTATCAGGCATTTAAAAATCAACGTTGCGCTTCCTAAAAGCTGGAGTTTATTTAAGAAAGACAGTGCGCCTATTTTAAAAATATCCATGCCGTCAGTGCTAGAGCCAATGTCGTGGCAATTAACGCAAATTTTAATGACTGTGATGATCGTCACTATGGGTGAGCTAGCATTAGCAACGCGCATTTATAGCTTTAACTTGCTTTTTACCGCTATTCTTTACGGTTTTGCCGTTAGTGCGGGTGTGCAAATAAAAGTGGCGCATTATATTGGCGCTAAACGTTTTGATGATGCGCACAAGCAGCTAATACTGGGGTTAAAACTTGGCGTTGTTGGCGCGATGTTTTTTGTCTTCACTTTATTAGCTTTCTCAGATCAGCTATTTGCGCTATTTACCGAGAATGTTGATATTTGGGCGTTAGGTAAGTTAATACTGCTAGTGGCCATTATGGGCGAGTTTGGTAGAAGTTTTAATTTAATTGTTGGTTCGTCTTTACGTGCTTCAGGTGATGCGCGTTACGTGTCAATTGTTGGCTTTGTTTTAATGTGGTTTATTGCCCTGCCGTTAGCTTGGCTATTAGGGCTACATTATGCTTATGGCCTGGTAGGAATTTGGATAGCAACAAGTTTAGATGAATGTATACGCGGCATTATTGCTTTTAAACGTTGGAATAGCGGTAAATGGCGCAGCAAAGGCGTATATGCTGAAGAAGTACCAGTACATGATCCAAGCTTAAATGAGCGCGTTGATTGCCAGGAAGCTAATGATTGTCGTAATGTTTTTAACCAAGAACCTGAAAAACCAACAAATGATAAAAGCTAAAGCTATAGTTTGTCGCCATAATTTATCAACCTAGGCAAAGCTAATTAACCATCAGAATGAACAAAGCCGCTAAACATACTGTTAGCGGCTTTTTGTTGCTAGTATTTTGGCAATTAGCCTTTAATAAGGTAGTAACCTTTCGTTGTTAACGATACGGTTATTGGTTGCTGGCTGCGGTTTTTCCAATACCAACCATGCACGCCTTTGAAAGGTGTGGTTAATGAACCTTTCATGTTGTTTGAAGTTGTAATGGAGTAACTTTCAAAATAGCCTGTGGTGTCGCCTTCTGGCTCGCCGTGAAAATCAAAATAAAGCACTTCGCCATCGGTTTTCCACTCATATTCTAAATGAGCATATTTTTCCATATAGAATTTATATTCTAAGCCCTTATCTGCGGGGATCACAATATCAATACTGTCGTTACGTAATACATGAATTTGCTGACCGTGATCAACCACTAAGCTTGGCGACTTTTCAGAGGCTTGAGCAATAGCCGTTAAGCCTAGCGCTTTGCCAATACCTGTTGGGTCAATGTTATATTCTGCCGGTAAAATACAGGTAATAAGTAAAACAATAGCAACAATAATTGCCATCATGCCTGCTTTGGTTAACGTGCGTGTGCTATGTACAGGAACTTTAAATTCATTCATTTTCTATCCAAATTTACTTCATATGTTGGGGCAAGTTTTAGTTTTGCCGAATTTATCAGAATTATTTTACTTATTGCTGCGCTAAGTGATTAAGTAGCCAGTAAGCTGTAGGCCTATTAGCATAAAACCGGCACTCATTAATGCGGTATTTGTTAGCGTTGCAAAGTGTAAATAGCTTTTATGCCTGCGCCAAAAACTTAATATTATTAACACTATGGCTAGCGCTATAAACTGGCCTAGTTCAACACCTATATTGAATGAAATAATGTTACTGACTAAACCATTACTCGGTAATTGAAACTCTTGTATTTTAGTGGCTAAGCCAAAGCCGTGGAACAAACCGAAAACAATCACGGCAATTTTTGTATTGGGTTGGTAGTGAAATACGCGCTGAAAGCCACCTAAGTTATCAAAACCTTTATAAACCACTGACAGGCCAATGATAGCGTCGATGATATAAGGGTTAATGTTAATATGGCTAAGTACGCCAAAGAGTAAAGTTAAGCTGTGTCCAAGGGTAAATAAGCTTACATAAAGCAAAATATCTCGGCCGCGAAACAGAAAAAATATCACACCAACAAGAAACAATAAGTGATCATAGCCTGTTAGCATATGTTTAGCACCAATATACATAAATGGTATGATGGCAACACCTTGATTTGCTTCTAAAAATTGTCGAGTTACTTCATCTACACCATGTGCCGATACCGATAAGGAACTCATCATAGCGATAAGCGGCAATAGCCAAGGCAGTATGTTTTTAACGATTTTGTACACGCATGTGTCCTTATTTGAAATAGCAAATTATCAAGGCTGTTCAGCCAACGTTTATACACTATGCTTGGCTGTAATGGGAATATAATTACCTTTTTTAGCAAAAGTGATGCGCGAAGCTCTATCTCCTGTCATAAAAATAATAAATAATAGTTTACCCTTATCTAATTATTACTTTTGCTGATGAATGACACACTGCAAGTGATCAGTTTACTTGATCTTTCTATTGCTTTTATCCCGGTGCTGATCGCGATTATTTTTTTGTATCTATGGTCATTAGATGTAAAACAAGCCAGTTATGCCCTTTCGCGTATGCTAGTGCAGTTATTGCTGATAGGTTATGTGCTGAGCTATATTTTTTATTCTGATAATGCTGGGCTAATTGTCGCTATTTTATTTGCGATGGTGACTATTTCATGTTGGATAGCATTACGAACATTAAATGAATACCGCATGTTGTTATTCAAACAGGGATTTGTTGCCATTTTATGTGGTGGTGGCTTTACTTTAGTTGTGATCAGCCAAGGAGCATTATCAATAACGCCTTGGTATCAACCGCAAGTAATTATTCCATTGGCGGGGATGATATTTGCTACAGCGATGAACAGTATCAGTTTAAGTGCTGAGCGAATGTTTTCTGAAATTGACAATAAAACCCCGTATTCATTAGCCCGAAAACATGCGCTAAATGCAGCAACTATTCCGGTTATAAATTCTTTATTTGCTGTTGGTTTAGTGTCAATTCCTGGCATGATGACAGGGCAAATTTTATCTGGTGTTTCACCATTAATTGCGGCCAGATATCAAATAATTGTAATGTGTATGATATTTGGCTCTGCAATATTGTCTACGGTGATTTTCTTATTGTTATCTAAGCCTAAAATACAGCAAATTATCACTACAAAAAGTAACGCGTAATCGTTTTTATTATGTACTGACAGCGTCACTAATTTCTACAAACCCCTTTGCCACTCTTGTCTGAGCGGAATTGCTTGCGGTTGAGTAATTGCCATATTTACTTTATCGAGTAAGGCTTGCTTGTCTTTACCTAAAATACCTTTTAGCACCAAGTAATTAGATGCGTGATCAGAGCGGAAAATGGTTTTATCTAAGGTTAAAGTCGTTAATAAGGTTGCCATTTCTTGAAATAATTCTTGTTGATTTAACTGTCTGAAACGGCCGTTAAAATTTTTGGCAAAACGCTCTTCACCTAAGGGAAAAGATACCACTAAAGTGGATAAAAAATCAGGCTGCGCAGCATTCATTAATTTGGCTGAATTTATCGCATGTTGTTGCAAAAGTTCGGGGCCACCCAGACCGTTTAAAATCATTACCGATGATTTAATACCGGCTTGTTTTATTTTAGTCAGTGCGGCTAAAGAGCTGTCAAAACTCTCACCCTTTTCAATTAACGTTAGCACTTCATCGTCGCCACTTTCACAACCGATATACATGAGTGTTAAGCCTAAAGATTTCAACTCAGCTAATTGTTCAACCGTTTTGTTACCTAAATTACGTGGTAAACAATAACTCGATACACGGGTTACTTGAGGTAAATGCTTTTTGATCAATAAAAGAATATCTTTTAAGCGCTTAAAGGGTAGCATCATTGCATCACCATCAGCCAAAAATACCCTGCCCACTGGCAACTTAGATGCCACTATGGTTAATAATTCTTGCTCAATAATCTCGGGCTTCTTGGGTTTAAATTTTTTATTGTCGTTGGTATACATGTCACAGAAGGTGCATTGATTCCACGAACAACCGTTAGTCACTTGTAATATTAAGCTTTTCCACTCACTGGGCGGGCGAAATACAGGTTCGATATAATTTAATGGGTACACGGAAAGTCTCGACAACAAAGTAGCAATATTTAACGACATATTATATTTATGACACTAAATTTAGCTACACAAATTACAAAAAAACCGATAACACAGCTAGCATGTTATCGGTTTAAGTAAGCTTATATCGGTTAGGTATGGTTTAACCGATGACAGCAAATTAAAAAATACAATGTTTAGTAAAATCTTTGGCTTCTGTTGCTGTCCAATCACCTTTTGGTTTGTCTTTTAATTGTTTGCACCAATCGTCACTACCTACTTCTGGCGCACAAGCTGTTGTTAACAATACGGTGAATAGTACTAATGATAATTTTTTCATAATGTTCCCTTCGCAGTCTTTGCTGCTTGTTTAGTTAAATTCATTAACGCTTATCATGTGTTATAGCTTCAATAAGATTAAAATATTGGACTTAAGATGTTGCCATCCGCATCTTCAAAGCGTCCAGCGAGTATGGTAATTAAATCTGCAACCCACCAAACCCCCAAACCGCCCAAGGTAAATAACATAAAAACCCCGCTCCGCTTTTTACCATAAACGAAACGATGAACGCCAAATACACCGAGTAATAAACAATAGATAAAGGCGAACAAGCCTTGTGCGTTTTTACTGGCAACACCGCCAAAAGCACTGGGTAAGTGTTGCTCTGCGCCACAGTGTTGGCAATCTTTAGCGCTATCAATGATGTGATCACCACAATAACGGCAAAAAACTGTTGTACTCATGCTATGCCCTTTTTATTAGTTTAATATGTCTGCATGTAATTAATGCTAAACTGACAATATAATATTTTAATGTAGAAATATAAGGTAAAAACAAATAAAAACATAGCACTACTGTTACTTTTGATGGATTAATATCATGTTCGTTACCTTTCTTACTAAGCAGTTTGTGTTGTAATGCTCATGACTTATTTCGATTTAATACATATGCGATTAGGTTATTCATCACAATGAAACCATATTTCAATTTCATCGGTGGCTTGTTCAAACTTAGCGCTGTGCTCAACATGAGCGGGCACATGGTACCACTGGCCGGTTTTGATTCGTTGCGTTTGTCCATTCATTGTTAAGATCAATTCACCACGGGTGATCACGCCGTGATTATCTGTGTCATGTTTATGCGCTGGTATTTCAGTTCCCGCAGGATAAGAGGCAAATAAAACATCACTACCATTTGCCGCTAATTTATACGCGTCAAATCGACCATCATATAACGGCAATGTTTTTATTCTATCTGGATATTGTCCAGCCATAAGTGTTCTCCTACATTAGATAGTGACTTGTTTTTATAACCTGAACTCTGAATAATGAGTGCTTGATATTCAAGTGAATCAAAAGCTTAGGTGGCAAAGCAAATACTATAGCAAAGCAAGCATCACTAATAGACACCCTCAATGCTTCATTTTATGCCATTTCCAAGGCAAAACTTTATCAATTGCGAGCTATTTATCGACGTTTTAACGCAGTAATGGGTTAAAACGGAGGATTGAGCAAGTGCTGCTTATCCAGAGTTCAGGTTATATAGCTTTAAAGCCTGTGAAAACAGATGAAATCGCGCATAGTATGAAATTATTTTTCTTTTACCGCGACATAAATGTCAAAAGATGACGGGCTTTTATAATGTTCAAAATCGGTGGTATAAGCGCGTTGGTAACGTGCGTCTTGATCATTACTGAAATATTCCCAAATATGCCCCCAGAGTTCTATGATAGCGTTTGGTACTTCGCCCTGGGTTGAAAATACATAATATAAGCCCGGCGCTATGGTTAATGAGCTTAATTGATCATCGTTGATTGGTGTGTCTGTGGCGGCAAAAACACGATATTGACCACTAAAATCTGACTCGTAATCGGTATAAACACCGTAAACGTTTGATTGCTTTGTTAATTTTGCGCCTTGTTGGCTGTAGAACTGGGCCCATAGATCGCCTATTTTAGCTGTTGCCGGTTGCATTTCTTCTAAATTGGATGTGCGAACTGAATAACCAGTTAATTGAAAAGCATTAACTTGTACGGGCTGCATCTGACTATCCTTGTACTTATTTATTATTGAGTTTGGTGCTGTTTGCGGTTTGCTATTGGCAATACATACAGCTGTAAATTAAAAATAAGCGTAGTCAAATATGTGTAAAAATCAATGTAGTTTCAGGTAATTAGTTAGATTTTCGCCATTTATTGATAATGTCGTCTAATTCTCCTGACTTTTTTAAATCACTGATCGCTTGATCAAACTTTTTAATGGCTTTGGGCTCAACGGCTTTTTTACTGAACATTAAGTGAATATTTGACTGATAAATTTTGAGATCATGTTGCTCAAACTCATTTATCATTTGGTATTTATTGGCAAAAGCTTTGATTGTGGCAGGATCGACCAGAAAACCATCAATATGACCTTTTAATAATAAAGTCACATTTTCTTCGATATCAACAACCTCAATAATATGTTCTTGAAATTCTGTGGTTTTCATTAGCGCTTGATATTGTTCGCCATAGAAATAACCACTTTCGATCCCGATAACATAATTACTATGGGTTAGATCAGCTAATGATTTTAAGGCAATTGAATTTGCTTGGCCTTTTTTAACAAATAATTTTACGACTTCAGTTCTGTAAGCTTGCGAAAAAGCGGCATAGCGTAAGCGTTTATCACTGTAGGACGCGCCCATTGCAACATCCATTTCACCAACTTTTATATAATGTAAGTGGCGTTTCCAGGGCAATTCGGTATATTCGGCGGTATAGCCAGTTTTAGTGAGAATGCGATTGAATATTTCGAAATCTAAACCGCTGAGTTCTTGTTGATTATTATAAAATTGATAGGGGTACCAAAGCTCCCAGCCAACGTGAAGATCTTTCGCGTGACTGGTGAAGTTAAGCATTAAACAGAAGACGATTAGGATATTTTTCATATAGGATTAACTTATTTCCCTTTAATCGCCTTTGTTAATTCAAATAGTTTTTATTCCAAAGGCTTAAGCTTTAATACCAATGCCGGGTCTAACCTGACATTGAACCAATTTATTCGCCAATCAAGATGTGGACCTGTTGCTCTACCGCTTGCACCAACCGCAGCAACAATTTGCCCTTTGCTCACTTTATCGCCAACTTTGACATAAGAATCACTCAAATGCAAAAAGGTTGAACTGACACCATGGCCGTGATCTATGATCATTGTGCCGCCTGAGTAAAACATATCAGGCACATACATAAGTACAACACCATCAGCAGGTGCTTTCACAGGATCACCGGTATTACCAGCATAATCTAAGCCGTAATGTGGCCACTTAGGTACGCCATTATAGTAACGTTGACTGCCATAAACCCCAGTAATAGTGCCTTCAATGGGGGCAATAAACCCTTGTGCAAAAGCCGTTAAGTTACTACCTATGCTGCGCGCTGCTTTGATCTTTTTATTATCTTCCCCAACACGAATATTCGCTTTTTTGTTGGGATTCATAATTTTCTTTGCTATGCCTTCAATTCGTTGAATATTGTACTCACGCTTTAAGGGTTTTAAAGTACGCTTGTCAATTTCACCGTTTGGGCTAGTAATCGTTAGTACGCTATTATTTTTTTCATCACGGCTAAAACCTAATACATAGTCACCTGAAGCAGATACTTTGATGGCTTTACCATTTAACATCACTTTGTTTTCAGGCGCTGTTTTACCAACAATTAATGCACCTTGAAAAAATTGCTCCGTTAATTGTGTTTTTGCCCAGGCAACATGCGTTTTAGTTAGCCCCAACATCAAGGTAAATACAATGAATAGCGCAGGTAACTTAGCCATTAGCAATAGCCCCTTTTGCGACACCTTCAAAGGCAACCACTTTGAATTCATTATCTGGAGATTGCTGTTTTAGCTGTCGTAGAATGAAGTCAGCTAATAATTCGACTGTAGAATCGCAATCAACCACATCTAAGATATTACTCGGTACGGCAATATCAAAACGACCTTGTGGCGCAAAATAAGAAAACAATTGCTGATCAGCACTTAAGTTTTCAGTGGCATTAGCAGACAACTCAATATGAGCTAAAGCAATGCGATCAGCCTCGCTCGCTAAATAAATATCTTTCCAACGTAAGCTCCATGCTGCCTCTAGCTCTGCTGAGCGTTGACCATTTTGGTAAATATGAATTTTGGAACGATGACCATGAGCTATACGTTGACAATTACCATCGTGAAGTTTTAAGCCATGCGTGTAATGATAAAAAGCGCCATCAATGTTTTCAGCACGCAAATTTAATGTTAAGCCTTGAACATTTTTAGGTAATTGCTCAAGAATAATTTCGGTTAAGTAGCTTGTTACCGATGCTATATCAATTTTATCAGATGAAATTTTAGCAAATGCACAACGAGGTGACTGTAAATTGTAACTGCCCTTCTTAGATTTAAAATCAACAAATTCATGACCTTCACGATAAGTTGAGTCGCTAACGGTTATGGCATTATCTAACATAGGTAGCAATAACTTATGATCAACGGCATCATCAATAATGGCTTTGATCTGCTTTTTAACAACAGCGAAATCAAGCACCATGCTCATTTCATTTAAACTACCATCAAGCAACACATCAACTATCCAGCTTTCACCAACAATACCGCGCTCAGTACAACAATAAGAAAAGTCGATTACGGTTAAGTCATTTACAAATAACTGCATTTATAATCTCCTACAACTTTACTTGCCAAGCAATGCTTTCGCTTGCTCGAATTGGAACAACAACATCATCACCAAACGCCATGGTAGCTGGCACTGGCCATGCGGTTTTTTCTAAGGTGATTTTGTCTTGGTTAACCGGTAAGTTGTAAAAGTTAGGACCATTTAAACTAGCAAATGCTTCTAATTTATCTAGCGCACCAGCTTGTTCGAAGGCTTCTGCATAGAGTTCAATTGCCGCATGTGCAGTATAAGCACCCGCGCAGCCACAAGCTGATTCTTTGGCATTTTGTGGATGTGGTGCGGAATCTGTACCTAAGAAAAACTTAGCACTACCACTTGTAGCAGCTTCAATAAGTGCATGTTGATGAATATTACGCTTGAGTATTGGCAAGCAATAAAAATGTGGGCGTATACCGCCAACCAACATGTGGTTACGGTTGAATAATAAATGATGAACAGTAATTGTTGCTGCAACGTTATCACCTGCTGCTTTAACGAAATCAACGGCATTTTTAGTGGTGATATGCTCTAACACTATTTTCAGTGTTGGATACTTTGCAACTAATGGACGTAATATACTATCGATAAACACCGCTTCACGATCGAATATGTCGATATCGTGATCAGTGACTTCACCGTGTACCAACAGTGGCATATTCACTTCTTCCATTGCTGCTAATACTGAGGCAATGTTATCTACATTGGTAACACCAGAAGATGAATTGGTTGTTGCACCTGCTGGATATAGCTTTGCGGCATAAACTATACCTGATGCTTTTGCCGCTTTAATATCTTCAGCTGTTGTTTGGTCTGTTAAGTACAACACCATTAACGGCTGGAATTGAGCGCTTGGCTTAGCGGCCATAATGCGTTGGTGATATTGCATTGCAAGTTCAGCATTGGTTACTGGCGGCACTAAATTTGGCATGACAATCGCACGGCCAAAATAGCGGCTAATATCAGCTACGGTGTTAGTTAAAGCGGCGCCATCGCGCAAATGTACATGCCAATCGTCTGGACGTGTGATTGTGATAGTCGTCATTTTATTTCCTATTAATTCTTTGCGTTCTACAGCCATTTTCAGGCCGTATATTTGTGTTTTACTGCGCTAGCATATTAGCTTAGTGCTAAAAGTCATTTTCTGAGTCTTCGTTACTAGACTCTACTGCCATTGTTGCTGGCTGATTTTGTTTCGCGTTGTTTTCTAATAAGGCAAGTAACTGGGCTTTTAAGTTTGGTGGTACTTTAAATATAGTAATACTTTCGTTAGCTTGGTTATAAACTACATCTTGACCCAAATGGCTGCGCTCAAAACTTAAGCTGATACCATTACCGTATCCTGAATATTTCGTGACTTTGTTAACAACAGCTTGATCATGAGGGAATGACTCCTCAATTGGGTATGATTGCTCTTGGCAAAATTTATAAAAATCTTGGCCATTTTCTTCAGTTTTGATGACATTGCCAAGTTCTTGTAACGATACATCTTGGGCTGACTCTTTTTGCTCTTTACAGTAAGTTAATAACTCTTTTCGCGTTTGTTGTTTTTCATCAGCGTCAAATTGATTAACCGCAACAAAGTCTTCTACTGCTTGTACTAATGTTTGCGTTTGCTCTTTTGCGTTTAAACCTTCTTCACAACTTAAAAAGTCTAAGAAAAAGTCAGAAACTTTACGTCCCGCACGGCCTTTAATAAAAGAAATATAACGATTACCTTCAGCATTATCTTGATAATCAAACAAGTCTATACGAGCGGCTAGCTGTAATTTACTGGTGTCTAAATGTTGATCGGCAGAAATATTTAATTCACCGTCAACAGAGTAATGCTCTGAAATTGGAATAATAGCGGCTAGTAAATAACGGCCTCCCATATACTCGTAATGACAAACAATTAAATAGCCAGTTTCAGCAAGATCGTATTTTTCTAATTCGTTTTTAAGTAAATTTGCTGCTTGGCTGCTAAATTGGTGAAAACTATGTACATCGCCCAAGTAGCTTTCCATAATGTCAACAAAACGAGCGCTATCGCCCTCAGCTGGCATGGAAGAAAAATGTCCATATGCTTTACTGCCTTTACTGTTGTAAATTTTATGTAAGGCATCAACAAAACTTTCAATTTTGCTGCTTGCGGCGACATCTTCAGGACCTAACCTGAGTAAAACTTCACCAGTTTCTTCTTTTTTTGATAAAAAATGCAGTGCAATGTTCGAAATTATTAAACTCATAGATAAAGGTCAGTATTATATTGTTCGGGCATTTGATAAACTTAAGTCTGTTTATTAAATTACCATTAAGTGTTTAAGATGCCTATTGTATCCAAGTATTCCAACGAACGTGTAGAAAAAATTATTAAAGATTTGCATAATGTACTCGTAAAAGAGTCTGCAACCCCTGATCTAGCGCTGATGTGCCTAGGAAATACCCTGACAGAAATTATTATAAATAATATTCCAGAAGAGCAACGTGAAGTTATAGTAAACAATTTTGCCGGTGCATTAAAACAATCTATACAAAAATCTAAATAAAACGTATAACTTGAAAGCGACAATGACAAACAATAATAAGAGAATTAAACGACGCAATGGTTTCATTTGAATCAAAACCCTATAGTAAGCGCCTATTACAGTTAGTTAGCTGGAGCCATTGGTTCACCTTTTTTAATATTATTGCTGCGATATTATTATCGTCTATTTATATATTAAGTGAGTCGATGCCTGACACCTTATTAGGTAAAACCTATTTGGTTACGACGTGGTTAAGCCACATGGCGTTTTTAACTTTTATGAGTTTTGTACTCATTTTGTTCCCGATCACCTTATTATTTCCAAGAACGAGGTTTATACGGGTTGTCGCTTCTATCATTTTTACCGCCGAGTTATTACTATTATTACTCGACGCATATATCTACACACGATTAGGCTACCATTTAAATATTTCTTCAAGTGCCCCGATACTTGAGCTTATTAGTAATGAAATACAGCAAAATAGTCGTGCATTTTGGTTTGTTAGTTTAGTACTGACCATGGTGATTTTATCTTTTGAACTAATCACCTCAAACTATGCATGGAAGCATTTAAAAGAATTACAAAAAACAATTTTTGCCAGGTTCATTGTTATCCCGTTAGTGGCCTTTTTCTTTTTAAGTCACATTGTTCATATATGGGCTGACGCTAACCTTGAATATGACGTATTACGTCAAGATACCGTATTACCGTTGTCATACCCATCAACCGCTAAAACCCTATTAACAAAATATGGCATGTTCGATGAAGTTGACTATATTGCTCGCCGAACCAGCCCACTTGCCTTTACGGATTCAGTGCCTCAATACCCGACTTACCAAGGGCAATGCCCGAGCGATAACGCATTAAAACAATCTGTTTTTATGGTGATATCAGATCAAACATTGCAAGTTAAGCAATTAGATAAAATTAAGCATAGAATCAAGCAAGGCAAGCTCTCGCTTGATAATCATGTCGATAACGCGTTACCAAAAGAGGCTTGGTTTAACCTGTTTTATAGTTTGCCAAGTATCTATAAAAAAGCGCTAACAGAACAACAAGCACAACCTTTGCTATTGCAAATTATGGCGAGGAAAGATTTAGCAAAATCATTTACCGTTGTCGGTGAAAGTAGCAACGAACAACCTGTAAATGACATGAGCTTATTCACGCTAACAGATAAATTATTTCCAGAGAAAACAAAGTTAGATGACATTTCAAGTTTGATATTTGCCGATAAACTTAATAGCTACGCACCGGGTTTACATTTGTTCTATTTTAAAGGTAATAATAGTTATCAGTTTGAATTATTTTTAGACGCCTTGATATCAGCGCAAAATAAGAAGCAGCAAAAAGATATTCTATGGATCAGCTCGATTGGCAATCATACGTTTGACACAAGTTTATCCATTAAACCAGCGCTACTGGTTTTACCTGAAAGTAAAAACAGATCTATTGACAAATTAACTAGCCACATGGATGTACAGCCGACATTAATTAAGCGCTGGCTATCATGTGATGTTGAAGCTAAAAGTTATAGTAATGGTACCGATATTAAAGAGTTAAGTCATGACCGTATTATTGCTAATACTATGGATAATGGCATCGTCGTTTTTAATAAAGACAAGTCAATGTTTGTTGACCAAAATGGTAATTTCCAAAGCTATTCTATTCAACTTACCGCGCCAATTACCGCTAAACCTGACTTTCCACTGATGATTGATGGCGTGCACTTTATCAAGCAATTCAGTAAACAAGGAAATAACGTACAATAATTAGTCGCTTAGCGAGTAGAATGTGTTTTTTAATTGCATTTGAAGCGTAAATCATTATTATACAATGATAAGCTTTTATCCCCATTAAGCTTATCATTCGGGGTATAGCGCAGCTTGGTAGCGCGTGCGTCTGGGGGACGTGAGGTCGCAAGTTCGAATCTTGCTACTCCGACCAAATATAAAATATTAAAGCCTTGTTTTTACAAGGCTTTTTTATTGCCTAAATTCACGTACTCATAAGTTGTCCGTAAGCGAGATAAAGTTCTGCGGTTATACCTTTACCATTGTTTATAATCACCTCTGCTTAAAGTTACAATCTAACTTATATATGAATAAATATTATCAATGGTTATGGTCAGTTAACGATAAAGTAGGTAAATTACCCCGTAAATATGTGCTTTAGTACTTACTGCACAAATAATATCTTCTAGGACTCTGTAGATGAGAAACAAAATTAACGCCAGTGCAATACTCTTACTATCATTTTTAAGTACTTCTACATTAGCACTTGGCCAAAATGGGCACCGTATTGTTGCCGATATAGCAGAAGAACACTTAACCCCTGAAGCTAAAGCTGCCCTTATGGAAATAACTAATGGTGATCCTTTAGCAAAATTAGCCACTTGGCCTGATGAAATACGTTCAGATAAACACTGGGACTTTGCAAAACCTTGGCATTATGTTTCTGTCGATGATGATGAGTCCTTTGATGGATTTACTCGTTCTAAAGAAGGCGATATTTTAAAAGCTTTATCTGACTATGAACTTCAACTGAGAGACAAGACACTTACGCGTGAAGAAAAGTGGCAAGCATTGGCATTTTTTATTCATTTTACTGGTGATATACATCAACCGCTGCATGTGGGTCGCAGGGATGACCGTGGCGGCAATGACATTACCGTTAAGTGGTTTGGAAAAGATACCAGACTTCATGCTGTATGGGATACATCATTGATAGCGCATCAAAAACTGTCATATAGCGAATATGCCGAATTTTTAAATAATTATCCTCAAGATACTGTAGAATCTTGGCAAAAGTCGGATTACCTAGATTGGGCTAAAGACTCAAAATCTATTAGAGGAAATGTATATAACCTCCCAGAAGACATGGAGATAGGCTACCAATACGCTTACAAAAACACGCCTTTATTAAATCAGCAATTGTCGAAAGCAGGCGTTCGTCTAGCAGGAAAATTAAACGAAATTTTTAAAGCACAAAAATAATATTAAATATTGCCCAGCCATCACGTTACAATTATTTGCTTTATTGACATGAAACTATATTGAGTTGGCTATTCACAAGCTTATTAACGTTAACTTAGCCCACGAAATAATTGTTATTGAATGGGCTATTGAATTGAGCGTTTCACTGAGATAAATCCAATCATTATCTTCCAGTTGAGCTTAAAGTTCTCTGCCGGCATTGTTGACGTAACCACTTGAAAAGCTTAAGGTCAGTGTTACTGAATTAGAACCATTTTTAACTGCCGTCGAAAATAATTAGCGCATGATGGATGTAGACATGAACACTTTATTAATTGTTATCACATGCTCCCTGCTTGCCGGTTTAGCCATGGCTTTAGGGGCAGTGTTAGCGTACTTAGAAAAAATTGATAATCAGTGGATTGAAGACGAGTTAAGACATGGCATTACCGCTTTTGGTGGTGGTGCACTTTTATCTGCTGTCGCTTTGGTTTTAGTGCCGGAGGGTATTGCTAACCTTAAACCAGTATCGGCAAGTATTTGGTTTCTCTCAGGTGTTGTTTGTTTTATGCTGCTCGATATTTTTCTTAAAAAAATCAATACACCAGCTAGCCAACTTGCAGCTATGTTGTCTGATTTTATTCCTGAATCTATTGCTCTTGGCGCTGCTTTTGCTACTGGCAGTAGTAATGCCTATTTACTGGCAGCCCTTATTGCCCTACAAAACTTACCTGAAGGTTTTAGTGCTTATCGAGAATTAAATTCAACCGCGGCGTATAAACCTAAAAAAATTATTACGGTGTTTGCGTTAATGGCGATACTGGGCCCTATTTCTGGTGTTTCTGGCTACTTTTGGCTGTCAGAATTTCCGCAGGCTATCTCAGCGATTATGTTGTTTGCTTCTGGTGGTATTCTTTACTCTATCTTCCAAGATTTAGCACCACAAGTTAAGTTAGAAAAACATTGGGCACCACCCATGGGTGCCTTACTGGGATTTGTTTTAGGAATGCTTGGCTTAATGTTGACAACACATTGATTTATTCTTGTAAACTGTGGTTAATTGAAAAGCCTCTAGCACCATTGCCACTCAATTGCCTTTGCATCTGATAGCGAGTGACATCGAACTATACCAGGTTATGTCTGCCTTATTAGGACTGTTGTCTTTGGATAAATTGAAAACGGCTAACGTAAACTTCTGGCCACTTTGAAGTCCTAAGATTTTAGTACTATAACGACAGTTCAGGGGCAGCAAGCGGTCATGATTTTCGAAACAAAATCACTATATCTAGCAGTCACAAGGAGCCTAAAATAGTCATTAGCTGGTTGGATATTACAGTTAATTCGGATTAGATTTTATACCTCTAACGTCTCCCTAAATGATGGAGTTATTTGGCACATGTTGTTGTTTGTTTTGCAAAGTCCGACAACTTACCAAATCTGTTTTGAGCAATCTTTGTTCAGGTAGAATTCATTTTAGTGCTGTCATATTTGAATGATATGACAGCACTGTTATCCTTGTTTGTCTTTAAATAGAAGCTAAATTCAAGGCAAATATTAACTTTAGAACACCTACCAAATTACCGCTATACCACAAACCTTCAACCACAGATAATATCAAAGAACTATAAAAAGCTTTACTCTCTACGTATTACTGCTTTGATGTATAAAATGAAACATTCCATTTTTAGGTTTTTTTAAGCTTTTTTAATTGTTTTTTAGCGTATTTATTATCCGGCTTTAACCCAAGTACTTTTTTATAATGCTCAACTGCTTTATCTGTATCACCTAACAACCAATAAGTTTCCGCCAAGCTATCGTGTGTATTAGCACTTAAGGGGAACAGATAGGTATTCAATTTAAAAATGGCTAGCGCTTGTTTTTTCTTCTTTTGCTCAATCAGTTTATAACCCCAGGTATTTAACTCGTCCTCTTCAAGCTTTAGTTGATGAGTCTTCTGCAACTCTTTCACAACCTGAACCGCCTGTTCATATCCTTTTGACTCTAAAGACTTCCAGAGTGTTTTTATGGCAGGAGGCAAACCAAAACCATTTTCCGCTTTCATTTGAGGAATATAAAAACCGGCAATTTCATCGATAAAGAGTGATGGAAGGCCGCCCATTAAATTGGTGAGTACCACAATAGACAGATCATCTTCTGGGTAAACAAAAAATGCGGCACGATTCCCTCCTGAAGGCGCAACAGCTGGATGTTCATGCCTAGCAACTACAGGCCATCCTAATGCATAACCATTTAACAAATTATTAAAACCTTTTGTTTTACCGTTAGTGAGTACCGCTGGTGTCCATAGAGTCTCGATACTTGAAGGCTTACTTAAGAGTTCTCCGTTTTGTAAGGCAATTACCCAAGTAGCAATTTCTTTAGCGCTAGAACTCATGCCTGCCGCAGTACGAAGAAACTCAGGGAAGTCAATCGCTTTTACGTTAGCAATTTCCCCCGCTCCATAATAATAAGTATAACGACGCGCCGAGTGCGCTATAACGTCATGAAGGTTTGAAAAACCAGCTTCTTCAGTTCTTTTCATGCCTGCTTTGCGTAATTGATTTTGCGTTATATAGTCAATAAAATTTTGACCACTCACACTGTCGATAATTTTACCTATCAGCAAATAATTCGTTTGGTTATAACTAAACTGGCTATTGGCTGCAAAATCTAGCGGTCGTTGTTTAACCAACTCCCATGACGCCTTTGCACCCTCATTAGAAATTAACTTACCCGTGTCACCGTTCATAATATCTGGAAGCCCTGAAGTATGGGTCAATAACTGTTTTACTGTGACGTTATGCCACTCAACGGGTAAATCTGCTAAATATTTAGAGATTTTGGCTGATAGTTCAAGTTTACCTTGTTCAACCAATTGCATTACCGCGACACCGGTAAATGCTTTAGTAATTGAGTTAATCGAAAATACCGTGTCATCGTCTACCGCAACAGCATCTTGAATGTTAGCGAGTCCATAACTGGCGGTTTTAATTATTTTTCCATTTTTAACAACAGCCAGTTGTAAACCTGGAATTTTTCTTTCGAGCATTTCAGCACGCAGAAAATCGTCTATTTCGTCGGCCTGTACCAAACTACTTGTTAGCCCCACTAATAGACTTAGTGAAAGTACACTAGCTTTCATAAACTTTGCTGTATTATAACCAATTGACCTGCTCATTTTTTATCCTTTATATACTAAACATGAAACCCAATAGTAAATATTTCCCTCCTAACTTAGTCATGGAGGCAGTCGTTATTGGGCGATCGTTCCACCTTTCGTTAAATCGAAATGGCGTTAACATTGAAGGCTATAATGGCGTAGTTCTCATGAGAATTCGACCGACTAAAAAAGTCGGACCTTACATTTATATTGGGGTAGAGCGATTAATGAAAATTAATTCATTCTTCTTGATAATTTATGAATGTAATTTTCGATATTGAGAAGGTGTCATCAAAAGGTGTTTTTTAAAGGCGGTATTGAACGATGATTTTGAATTAAACCCTACCTCGTACAAGATCTCTAATACCGTTTTTTGTTGTTGCTCATCTGTGAGCAGCATTTCGGCAGCTAAATTGATTCGATAAGAATTCACGAAATCAAAAAAATGTTGCCCAATGATTCTGTTGATAGTAAGTGAAAGTTCACTGCTAGGTAGATTAATTTGTTCTGCCAAAGTTTCTACGCTCAAAGAGGGATCTAAAAAAGGTTTGCGCAGCTGCATGTAGTCCCTTAACCTTGAAACAATCGCATCATATTTTTCAGTTTCGATAACACTAATCGTAGGATCACTTGAGTTTTCTTGGCTCGCAACCAGTTCATCAATAACTTCTATGGTTGAACTTACTCCGGTAAATAGGTTGGGTTTATGCAGTGCTTGCCACAATATCCAACAAATACTCAATAACGCCAAAATAATCATGATTAGTTGCACTAATCTTTCATATTCATAATTTTGGTAAATAGAGAACCTAAAATACATTCTCCCTAAACCTATGAGATAGATCAGAGTAAACAAAAATATCAGTTGGGTTAACCAACGTTTGTTTAATCTATCTGCATCAGAGTAATTTTCTACAACAAATTTTCGATACCTTATTATATGTTTATAAATAAAAAAAAGGTAAAAGCCCAGTAGTATAGACGTCATGAAATGAATAAAGGTTAATTCAGGCACATCAGTGAAGTTGTCATACCAAAGCTGTTTTGAAGCATTATCTACACTGAAAAAATTGGGTATCATCACGAGACAAGCTATGAAGTAAGGAATGGTGTGCAGTAAGTGTTTAATTTTTAATGTAAAGTCATCATAAATAGCTGCTTTAACATAAAGGTATAAAGTAGGCCCCATAAACAGTGAAATATTATATCTGAGCATATCTAGATCGGGATATGCTTGGTAAAAGTCGTTAAATATGATGTTACTCAAATCAATGACTACAACCAGTAAATAAGCTGCAAGTAGTTTATGACTTAAGCGATTGCCAGAACTGAGACTACAAAGATAGGTGGCTACAAATAAATAAGAAAAAAATACCACTAAGACAATATTTTCAAACATTAATACAATACTTTCAACCACTAAATACTTTCCTGTTTTAAATGCTATCGATGGTTCAAATATAAGAATTATATCAAAATTATCAACTGTTGCGGTGCCATGGATTATAACAACGTTGAGGTTATTTTACTTTTCTCAAGTTCGTTTATTATTTCATAACGGATAAAGTTAGCGGAAAAAAACTATTTTAACTCAACAACCATTATATGGTTCAGTATCAGGCTTTGAAAGCGCAAGCAGGCCTTTTTTATTATTCTAAATTTCTGCAAAAGCGAGTTAGTTATTCTAATTTCGTTTATGCACCAATGCGCACAAAGCGATCTTAATTTATTGATGGCAAACCTAACGTTATCGGAGATCACAGTAAACGTTATTAGATGGTAGTGTTAAATAATAATGATAAGTTTTACCAATGCAATTAAATGGCACTACAGATGTAAATCATGGTTAATCTTGTAATTGATTAAAAATATCATCAATAAATTTTTCTATTACTGAGCTATTATTTGCAATTTGCGCATAGGTTTTCAAACCAATAAGCTGAATTTGAAAAAAACGGGCTAATTCTGCGGGATCTTTATCTGTTTTGATTTCACCGTTACTGATGGCTTGACGAAATATATCAGTAAACGACGCCTCTACGTTGACTAAAATTGTTTTTGCTACGGCAAGTAACTCAGGACTATCGTTTTGTGTCAATTCTGCAATACTTTTAACGATCATGCACATACCATTTGGCGCTGAATCTCCATTGCATATTGCTACGCTATTTATGAATAATTTAAGCCCTTCCAGTACTTTAGATTCTGCTGCAATGCAGTTAGCAAGATGCTCAGTGCTTTCTTGAGCGTAACAATTTAAAGCTTCTTTAAATAAGTTATCTTTACTTCCAAAAGCCGCATAAATGCTACCAGGACGCATATCGATAACATCTTGTAGGTTTCTCATTGATGTGGCGTGATAGCCTTTTTCCCAATAAAGGTTCTTGGCTTTTTCAATCACCTCTGCGCGATCAAATTTTGCTTTCGTACTCATATCTACTTAATAGTCTCTTGCTTAATAATAAATAAATGATAAAAATTGAGTAACAATAATGTTACTCAATTTTTAATTTTATCATTTAAAGCTATTGCTCGTCACCTAAACTGGTTTAAGCGCTAAAACGTTATCGATATCTTCAGCGCTATGGCGATTTTCAAGCTGTTCCCAAGCTTCTCCCCAGGTTCGATTAACAATGCAACCACGTTGCACAGCCGGTCTAGCTAGCATAGCTTTAGCCCAACGTTGAATATGGTTATAGTCTGCAACTTGTAGAAAATCTTTTGCATCGTAAAGCTTACCTAAAATTAAATTACCATACCAAGGCCAAGTGGCTATATCGGCAATGCTATATTCGTCACCGGCAATAAATTCATGCTTAGCTAACTGTTTGTCCAATACATCTAATTGGCGTTTTGTTTCCATGGTAAAACGATCAATAGCATATTCAAATTTTTCTGGTGCATAAGCGTAGAAATGGCCAAAACCGCCCCCTAAATAAGGAGCAGAGCCGTGTAACCAAAATAACCAATTCATCACTTGTGTACGCTGAGTACTTTTTTCAGGTAATAAGGCTGAAAATTTCTCGGCTAAATAAACTAAAATTGACGCAGATTCAAATACAGTCTCAGCGCCATCAGGGGTATGATCAACCAAAGCAGGAATTTTAGAGTTAGGATTAATATCAACAAAGCCTGATGAAAACTGATCACCTTCAGTAATTTTAATCATATGGGCATCATATTCAGCAGATTTACCAAGGGCAAGTAGTTCTTCTAACATGATAGTGATTTTTTGCCCATTGGGTGTACCCATTGAGTATAACTGCAAAGCATGTTCACCAACAGGGAGTATTTTGGTATGTGTAGCACCAGAAACTGGGCGATTAATACTTGCCCATTTACCACCGCTTTCAGCGTCATGAGTCCATATTGTAGGGGGTGTATATTGTTCTTTCATTTTATGAGTCCTAAAATTCTATGCTTATTCGGTGAAGTTTTGCGGATAAAGTGCGCGGGCAGCTTCATCATCAAAATCTGATTTAAATGCTATATCTTTGGCAATGTTTCGTGCTTTTTCCACTGCAGGTCGAGTATTAATACTCTCAAACCAACGTTTTAAATTTGGATAACTTGCTAAACCATCTTCACCTAACACTACGGTTGCTTTATCAATCCAGCCCCAAGCAGAAATATCAGCAATTGAATATTCATCGCCGACAATATATTCACGCCCTTCCAGATGTATTTCTAACACTTCATAATGGCGTTTAGCTTCAAATAAGTAGCGATTAATAGCATAAGGTACTTGTTCAGGAGCTGCGTGTCTAAAATGTACTGATTGACCAGAAAATGGTGCTAAACCTGTAGCTAAAAACATTAACCATGAAAGCATTTCACTACGATCTTCTGTTTTACCTGCCAATAATCCTGTTTTTTCAGACAAGTACATTAAAATAGCATTAGAATCGAATACTCTCTTGCCATTATCGACAATTGTTGGTGCTTTACCATTTGGATTCATTACCCGATATTCAGCTGTATGTTGCTGCCCTTTTAAGGTGTCTACAGGTATCAACTCGTAAGGCAAGGCTAACTCTTCTAAGCACAGAGCAACTTTCATTGGATTTGGTGTTGGGTGAAAATAAAATTTAATCATACTTAACCTATCAATTGTTTAGATCTGGAATGTCGGTTCTTAACGTTGCCTCTACTATAAAGATCTATGAACAGTCGTTCAAGTGATTTTTGAGTGACCGTTCAAGCTGATTATAATCGTTAGATTACTATCAGATAGAACAGAATAAGCGCTTAAAGCTTGAATGAGATTTTGATTAACTACAGTTAAGAGTATGATAATTTAGATTAATCGGCGGATGTCAATTTTATAATTTTTGGGTAAGTACTTATGATATTAAGCGATAGCCAACAGCGGTAAAATGTAATGTAAGTTTTACCGCTGTTGGCATACTTTGTTGCTATTTTGTTTATCTGAGTTATCGACAAATAATACTGGGCTAAAACACCATCAATTAACTCACATCACTCGAGAGACTTTCAACATAGGCTAATGATGCTAAAAGTGCTTCATGACGAAAATCATAAACGTTTTCCTTAGGTACTCTGTCTAATAATTCGAATTTAGCCAATTGTTGTCGAGTTTGTTGATTCGGACAAAGTAAGAATACAGCGCAGTTTGCTTCTTGCGCATCTTTAATCGCATTTTCAAGTGCTAAGCCTACGGTAACGTCAAACATAGGTACATCGGTTAAATCTAGTATCATAGCTTGGTAGTCACCTACACGGCTATGTTGACGAGAAATAGCTTTTGAAACACTAAAAATCATTGGTCCTGATAAATAGAAAAACAACACCTTGCCATTGGCTCTATCAAGTAACACACGTTCACTGTCTGTTAATGGCACAACATCTTGATCGTTATCACTAATGGCTTTTACTTGTCTTGCTTGCTCTCTACTTAATTGCTCGATAATAATGATATTAGAAATAAATACGCCAAGCCCTACTGCAACAATTAAGTCAACAAACACGGTAAGTAGCATTACGCCGTACATGATCATCATGCCTTGTAAGCTGACTTTATGTGCGCGTTGTATAAAACTCCAATCTAAAATATTAAAACCGACATAAACTGCAATACCAGCTAGTACAGCCATAGGAATAGGCTCTGTTAACCCGCCCGCAATTAACACCACTAAGGCAAGTACTAGCGCCCTAACAATGCCTGATAAAGGTGAACGAGCGCCAACCTGAATATTTGTTACTGTGCCCATAGTGGCACCCGCACCAGGTAATGCGCCAAATAAACCAGAAATCATATTAGCAAGGCCTTGTCCGCGAAGCTCCTTGTCTGAGTCGTGCTCGGTTCGGGTTAATGAATCACCAATAACCGCTGTTAATAAGGTATCGATACAACCTAATGTGCCTAGTACCAGTGCATCGACAATCATGGTCATAAACATATCGGCATTAAAGTGTGGGATAACAATTGAGGGTAAACCGGCGGGTATTTCACCGATACGTCGTATGCTGTCAGTATCAAAAAATATAACGGATAATAAGGTAATGGCAACGAGCGCTACCAACTGAGGAGGCACATATTTACGATAGTGTTTTGGGAAAAAGAACAACACCGCTAGCGTTAAAATACCCAATAGTAACTCGCTAAAATTAATATTCGATAAAATATTAGGTAGCGCTGAAATAGTGCCTAAAACACCGCCGGCCGGAGCCGCTTGTCCTAACAGTGGTGATAACTGCAAAATAATTAAAATAACCCCAATACCTGACATAAAGCCAGAAACCACACTGTATGGCATTAAAGTGACATATTTGCCAAGTTTGAGCGTACCAATTAAAATTTGAAAAGCCCCCGCCATCATCACAACGGTAAAGGCCATCGCCATACCTGATTCTGGGTATTTTGCCATCATACTGGTGAGAACCGCCGTCATGATCACGGTCATTGGACCCGTAGGCTCAGATATTAACGAGGTTGAACCACCAAATAAAGCCGCAAAAAGGCCAACTAAAATGGCGCCCCAAAGCCCGGCTTCAGCACCTGCGCCAGAGGCAACACCAAAAGCGAGTGCTAAAGGTAAAGATATAATTGCTGTTGTGACACCACCAAATATATCACCTTTAAAACTTATATGATTAAAGCGACCAGCAAACAAAGTTCAATTCCTTAGCTAAATTTCAATGCGGCAATTCTACCAAAACTTTTTCGGGATAAGTATAAAATCAGCGTGAGAACATCAGAAAATTATGCACTGTAAGTACATTTTACCAAGGACTAGCGGCAATTGTGTCACTTGACGCCAAATAGTTTTCAAACGAGCGTGACTATTAAGCGCTGCACAGAGCTGCTGAAAATGACGACTAGGTTTAACTGCTGACCTTGGCATTGTAGAGTGAATACGATAAAGCCAATAACAAACATAAGCCCGCAGGAATAAATAACGCGTGGAATTTATAAAGGCTAAAAAAGAATGCGCCTGAAGTACCGCCCATGATAAAACCGGTAATAATCAAAACTAACAACAGTGCTTTGCGTTTATCAAACACTTCGCCCCGCAACTTAGCTCCTAACATAATACCTAAGTCGGTAAATATACCGGTAACATGAGTGGTTCTGATAATAGCGCCACTAAAGGTGCTCGCAAGTGCATTTTGAAGTCCACAAGCTGCTGAAGCTAAGTAATGGCCGTTAAGAGAGTCATTGGTTAAGAAGTATGTCGCACCAAGAAGAAATATCACTTCAACATAAAGTAAGCCACTGTAATTACGGCCTAACTTTAAAGCCCCATTACGTAAAAAATAACCGGATATCGCAGCACCAATAACAAAACTAACAATAACGATTGATAAATGCAGTACATCCGAGGCCGTTGAATTGAACATACCGGTGCCAATCAGTGTGGCTGTGCCTGATAAATGTGAAATAGATTGATGTTTAAACCCAAGTAAGCCAATAGCATTAACAAGCCCAGCAATGAGTGCAAGCAAAAATGAACCATATTCTACCCAGCGAGGTAATTTTGAAATCACGACAACCCTTAATGTGCATTTTAATTAGGACGTTACAGTTATTTTATTCTCAAAAAACCAAATGTAAACTGAATATAAATAACCAAAACTAAACCGGCCTTGCTGAAACCTTACGACACGATGTTATAACCCCTTACTATCAACCTGATGACATCATTTTTAATGATTCTGACATTGCATGGAAAAGGGATTTTGTCCTACATTTAGCTCATAGTAAATGATGAGCTAAAATACTGAGTTTTATTTAGTCATATCTCTGAGTAAGTCTGGCGAACAATCAACTCTTAGCACTAGCGTCAGTGCTAATTTAGTAAAGGTTTACGATGACTTAGCTTATCTTATTATTCGATTACTGATAAGTGAAGCTTCTATAAATCTTTCTAGGTAATTAGATCAGGATCATTTACTCGTCAATTACGCGCTAAATATTCTAACAAGTACATTGTCTAAAGCCAATTTGCCTGAGCTTTTGAACGAGCGATTAACAGAAAAGACCAATTTACACACAAATCGTTTAAAACTAACACAATTAAACGTTCAGCATAAATAACGCAAGCTGATTAATAAGATTAACGCGCTAAGCTGTGGGTATAATACAGTGTAGAGAGGTGAATAGATTAAGAGCTAAACCAAGGTTATGTATATTAAAAAAAGTACTAACATTATAAAAATGCAGTTGTTAATTAACATTATTAAAAAGAGAATCATATGTTAGAAATGGCAGTCATCTATTTAGCCGCAGCCATTGTCGCTGTGCCGATTGCAAAGCGATTAGGCTTAGGCTCTGTGCTAGGTTATCTCATTGCAGGTATTATTATTGGGCCTTTTGCCTTCGGACTTGTTGGCGATCAAACTGATGTTATGCACTTTGCTGAGTTCGGTGTGGTGATGATGTTGTTTTTAGTTGGCTTAGAGCTACAACCTTCAAGGTTATGGAAACTTAGGCATTCCATTATGGGCTTAGGTGGACTGCAAGTTTTGCTGACAAGTTCGCTATTTTTTGTTGTTGGCTATTTTATTTTAAACTTACGCTGGGAAACGGCTTTAGCTATAGGCTTAATGCTTGCGTTATCATCAACCGCAATTGTATTACAGACCTTAGCTGAAAAAGGTTGGATCAAACAAGAAGCGGGACAAAATGCTTTTTCAGTCTTGCTATTTCAAGATATTGCCGTTATTCCGATTTTAGCATTATTGCCCTTGCTAGCCTTTACTGAAATTAGCCATGTTGCCTCCAGCCATAGCAATTTAATTGAACATTTACCTGTTTACGCTCAGGTATTAATATCTTTAGCGACCATTGCCGCGATCATTTTTTCTGGTCGATATATTTCTGCACCACTTTTTCGTTATATCGCGGAAACACGCTTGCGCGAGCTGTTTACCCTTTTTGCCTTATTTTTAGTGATCGTTATTGCTGTCGTTATGCAAAAAATTGGTTTATCACCAGCACTGGGCACATTTTTAGCCGGTGTAGTATTAGCAGAAAGTGAATTCAGACATGAATTAGAAGTTGATATTGAACCTTTTAAAGGTTTATTACTTGGGTTATTTTTTATCACTGTAGGGGCATCAATCGATTTTCCGCTATTAATTGAGCAATTTAGCAACGTCATGATCTTTGTCATGGGTTTAATTGTCATTAAAGCATTGGTGTTATATGCCCTTGCTTACGTTTTTAACATTAAAAGCAAACAAAAGTTGCTGTTCACATTGGCCCTAGCGCAAGGTGGAGAGTTTGCCTTTGTTTTGCTCTCTCTCACCAGCTCACTAGAAATTCTGACTGTTGAACAAACCAAGTTAACCACCTTAGTAGTTGCTATATCTATGCTAATGGCCCCTTTACTATTGATGTTTTATGAAAAAATAATCAACCGAGAAGATAACGCACAGCAAGCCTTTGATGAACCTGAAAAAATAGAAGCCACTAAAAATGTCATCATTGCGGGTTATGGTCGTTTTGGTCAAGTTATTGGTCGTTTATTGACAGCACAAGGTTATCATTTATCAATTTTGGACCATAGCCCGAGCCAAATAGAACTATTAAGACGTTTTGGCAACAAAGTTTTTTATGGTGATGCAGCACGTAAAGACTTGCTAGAAGCGTCAGGCGCTAATGAAGCACAACTGCTAGTGATAGCAATTGATGATGCGGATAAAATACTGGAAATAGCGACACTGGCCCAAAAGCACTACCCTGGGTTAAAAATTGTCGCGCGGGCAATTGATCGTCGCCATGCCTACCAATTAATGAATCTTGGCATTACTGCTTTTAAACGCGAAACCTTTGATTCCGCGCTTAATCTAGGGGTCGAAGCTCTGGCATTGTTAGGTAATGAGCAGAAAAATGCTGAACGCGCGGGTAGAATATTCGCCCGGCATGATAACGAATCATTAGTCGCTTTAGCTAGCTTATGGGGTGATGATCACAGCTACGGTATCGCGGTAAGACAACGCACTGCAGATTTAAAACAAGTGTTAAGCACAGATAAAGCAGAGCAAGATAAGCTAAACACTTGTCGTAATAGTGACGGTAGCCCTTGTGAAGATAGTGACAAAAATGCTGTTACAACAGCGCCAATAACAAATTAAGCGAGTGTAAAATGCTGAGGATTTCTCTAGAACAATGGCGTATGTTTCATGCGGTAGTTGAATTTGGTGGTTTTAATCAAGCATCACAAGGTGTTCATAAAAGCCAATCAAGTATTCATAATGCGGTTAGCAAAATAGAAGAGTCATTAGATGTAAAGCTATTCAAAATAGTTGGCCGAAAAACAGTATTAACAGAAGCCGGTCAATTAATGTTGCAACGGGCAGATTATTTACTAGCAGAAGCTAGGAAAATTGAAGCTATTGGCCACACCTTAAGCCAAGGCATTGAAACTAAACTAAAAGTTGCTGTTGATGAAATATTTCCTCGCTCGGTGTTATATCAAGTACTTGAAAATGTTTCCGTACAATATCCTTTACTGCAAATTGAATTAATTGAAACCATACTCAGCGGCGCTAGTGAGTTACTAGGTAAGGATGATGTTGAAATTGCTATATCACCTATTTCGCTAGGTGCTGGCTTTAGTGAAAGCTTGTGCTATATCACCTTTAACGCTGTTGCTAGCCCTACTCACCCTTTGCATAAACTTAAGCGCAAGCTCAGCTTAGAAGACCTGAAGTCTTACCGACAAATAGTGGTGCGAGATTCAGCACAGCTAAATAAAGACAACAAAGTCAGTGAAGGCTGGCTAGAAGCAAATCAGCGCTGGACAGTTAGCCATTTGCAAAGTTCAATTGACATGATTTGTCAGGGCTTAGGTTTTGCTTGGTTACCTGTTAACTTAATTGAGCAACACCTGAACAATAAGCAACTAATACCCTTAAAGTTAAATGAGAATAGACAACGCTCTACCCAACTTTATCTTACATTTAAAGATGGTGACTCACTTGGCCCTGCCGCTAGAAGTTTTATAACAGAGCTGAGGTTACAATGCCTGAACTTGCAAAACACTTAACAATAAGGACTTTATAAACATTCTTAAAATACGAATAACATATACTAATAATGCTAATTTTAAGCTGTAAATAAGAACGATATAATCACTTCAAGTAAATCAATTGAAGGCGTTTATCCATGAAATATATTAGAAAGTCAGCAGATCGAGGCAAAGCAAATTTTGGCTGGTTAGATAGCAAACATAGTTTTTCGTTTGGTAATTACTACGACAAAAAACATATGGGTGTTTCGGTGTTACGGGTAATCAACGATGACATGGTTATGCCAGGTAAAGGTTTTGGTGAACATGGTCACCGCGATATGGAAATTATTTCCTATGTTATCGAAGGCGCGCTACAACACGAAGATAGTACTGGAAACAGCTATAAAGTACCTGCCGGTGACGTGCAGCGTATGAGTGCTGGTCGTGGTGTAATGCACTCTGAGTTTAATGCTTCAAAAAAAGATAAAGTAAAATTTTTGCAAATTTGGATACAACCTAATATCACCGGCATTAAACCGAGTTATCAGCAAAAGAGTATTCGCCAAAAAGGTCAATTAACCTCATTAGTTAACCCTAATGGTGATAACGGCGCTTTGTCAATCAACCAAGATGCAAGCTTGTCACGTTTAGTGTTGAAAAAAGGTGAAGATATTACCTTTAACACCAAACAACGTATTGGCTATTTACATATCATTAAAGGCCAATTAAAAGCTAACACTGAACAATTTTCAGCCGGTGATGGCTTTGCGGTTGAAGCCGAACAAGTACTAGAAATAAATGCACACTCAGGTGTTGAAGCGCTATGGTTTGATTTACCCATCGTTTAACTTATGGATGTTTGGAAATAGAAAGTTGAGTTTAAATAATTTAATAAAGGCAAAGTTGTAATTAATATGGAAATATCAGCAATAATACTTATCGCTAGTGTAGTGTTACTTATTGGTATTTCCAAATCAGCTTTTGCGGGTGCACTTGGCATATTTGCCGTACCGATTTTAATGTTTAAATTCAGCGCTATTGAAGCAATAACCTTGATGCTACCCTTGCTGATTATCGCAGATATGATGAGCGTAAAAAGTTTTTGGAAAAAGTGGGACAAAGCGCTATTGGCCAAGTTAATACCCGGCGCCATTATCGGTATTGTCTGCGCTAATTTACTGATGGACTTTGTTAACGCAGATCATCTACGTTTTTTTATCGCCTTTATTTGTATTGCCTTTGCGGTTAAAAATATGGGCTTTAAAAAACGGCAACTCAGCTTGGTTAATAATCGCTTCGGCGCGTATGTTATGTCTGCAACGTCAGGCATAACCAGTACATTAGTTCACGCCGGCGGCCCGCCCTTAATCATCTACTTTACCGCTATAGGTTTAGCGCAAACGAAATTTGTTGCAACCGCAGCCGCCTTTTTTGCCATCATGAACATTGTTAAATTAATCGCTGTTGTTTCTTTAGGGCTACTATCACTTGATACGATATTAACCGCACTGGCTTTTTTTCCTTTAGCGTTCCTAGGTAATTGGCTAGGGGTTAAAATTAATCAACATTTAGATAAACAACTGTTTTTAAAAGTAATGAATTATCTACTTTTAATTCTAGGTATTTGGCTTTTGTCTCAGTAAATATGTGGCCATAGCACGGTTATATTTGTAGATACTGGCAATTAGTTTTTTAGTCAGGTTTTCGCGCTAACATAGTCGCAAACTGTAATTTTGCCCCATTATGCATAGTACCAACATCTTCATTGTACTTAATAAATTCCCAACCATCATAAGCTTCACGTAATTGCCCCGTTTTTAGGGTAAATGGAAAGCGTACTGGGCATGGGTGCTCTTCAGTGCTCATGGCGCATACAATTAAGTTATAGCCTCCAGACAGCGTTCGCTTTTGGATATCAGCTATAACGTCATCAACACGAGATGGGTCGATAAACATTAACGTTACGGTACAGGAAATAAAACCATAGTCTTCACTAAGGCTTGCATTATTAATATCGTACACCTGCGGCTTAATATTATTCATATTTTGTTCAAGACTAATACTTTGCAGCATATCAATAGCCCCTGCATTGGTGTCTATCGCGGTAACATTAAACCCGAGTTGGCTGAGATACAGAGCATTACGACCATTTGAACAGCCCATATCTAAGGCATGGCATGGTTTAACAATTTTGCATGCTTCGACAACTTCGCTATGCACAGGAGTTAAGCCGTAGCGGCTATTTAGATCTTCTATCATGGTAACAACTTAGTTTTGAAATAAAGGCCGTTATCTTACTACTGATGTAACTCGACTGAATATCAATAGTCATATTTTCTAGATTTCACTTGACCTTAATCAACAACATTCACTGTTGAGATCGGATATTTTGCATTCCCATTAATAATATTTTTTATATTCAGTAAGCAAAAAGCCTGTCAATTTTTTGATTAACGGGCTTCTATTTAATGTGGCGGTGAGATAGAGCTTTGAACTCTACTCGAAGGTTTAGCGCTACAAACCTCTTTCTAAAAT
>TARA_R110001632_G_scaffold70539_2_pt1 | contig 50322 bp, 43 predicted proteins | sample TARA_R110001632 | Tara Oceans TARA_R110001632 (sample SAMEA4398266) | marine metagenome | biome: Polar Biome; feature: [SRF] surface water layer (ENVO:00010504); material: water (ENVO:00002006), including particulate matter (ENVO:01000060) such as... | depth 5 m
AAAAAGCATTGCTGCTTCAGAACGAGGCGAATATTAAAGACTCGATATTGTCTTGTAAAGCATTTATTCTATAAAAAAGTTTGTTTGCTAAAAAAATCAACAATTTGCCATTTATTTAAACAAATACTGTCAGTTTTTACATTTAAGGAAAGTTTGTGAGTGAAAAAAAACCTTGCCGTTGCCCATGGCTTGATACATCAAAGCCAGATTATGTTGCTTATCATGATGAAGAATGGGGCGTACCCGTACTAGATGATAATAAAATGTTTGAATACCTTGTGCTTGAATCTGCGCAAGCAGGATTAAGCTGGTACACAATTTTAAAAAGACGTGATGGCTACAGAAAAGCCTTTGCCAATTTTGATGTCGATAAAGTTGCAAAATTCACTTCTGAAGATGAAGCTCGTTTAGTGCTAGATGCTGGAATTATTCGCCATAAAGGTAAGATTGCCGCGACAGTCAATAATGCAAAGTGCTTTATCGCAATTCAACAGGAGTTTGACAGTTTTATTAACTACATTTGGTCTTTCGTTGATAATAAGGTGCAAGTCAATAGTGTAAAAGAGTTGGGGGACTACCCTGCTACCTCGCCAATATCAGATACCTTAAGTAAAGATTTAAAGCAACGTGGCTTTAAGTTTGTTGGTTCGACGATTATTTATGCGCATTTACAAGCGGCAGGTTTGATCAATGATCACAGTAGCAATTGCTATAGAAAGCAGGAAGTTATCGACAGCTACGAAAAACTTGGTGTTGCTTGGCAGCAATGCTAACCATTAAAACCTAAATAATTCATTGAGCGGAGTTATTCGTATTCGGCACAATAATGACTGTTACAAACTTTGACAATTTATTGATGAATATCAGCTATGTTAAAGATAGTAATTAAAAAAATAGCATGCCATAATATGTCAATATGGTTTGTGGTTAATTTTAACTTGTAGTGTCAGAGTAAAGGTTAAATATTTGATTCATCCTTGAACTTTTGACATTTGACCATATCTAAAAAATATAATTAGCGAACTTAGAGGAAATTTTATGCAATCAAATATTAGTTTAAATGCTAGTAGAAGTTCAGCGATTGAAATTAACAAGGTATTGAAAAATACTTATATGTTACTTTCGATGACTTTGGCGTTTAGTGCCGTAACGGCTGGTGTTTCTATGGCAATGGGCTTGTCTCATATGGCTGCCCTAGTAATGACCTTAGTTTCATTCGGTTTATTATTTGTTGTTAATAAGAATGCCGATAAAGCGAGTGGTATTTTTTGGATTTTTGCCTTTACTGGTTTAATGGGGGCCTCTTTAGGACCAATGCTTAACTATTATGCTGCAATGCCAAACGGTGCTTCATTAATTATGCAAGCATTAGGTGGTACGGCATTAATTTTCTTTGCACTTTCTGGCTACGCGTTAACCAGTAAAAAAGACTTCTCATTTATGGGTGGTTTTTTAATGGTAGGTTTAATTGTTGCTGTTATTGCCATGGTAGCAAACATATTTTTCCAAATACCTGCGTTATCTTTAGCAATTAGTGCTGCAATTATTATGATCATGTCTGGTTTGATTTTATTTGATACTAGCCGTATTATTCACGGTGGTGAAACAAACTACATTCGTGCAACTGTTTCTCTATACTTGAATATTTATAATATCTTCGTACATTTGTTAAGCCTGTTAGGTGTTTTCGGTGGCGATGACTAATTAGCAGTTAAAAATCATTAAATGTGATTAGTAATTGTTTATACTCTACGTATAAAATATAAAGCCTCACTATTGAGGCTTTTTTATTATCTGTTTTTAAGTAAGGCGATTATGCAGAACACTTTAGCTTTGGTGGTTACTACACCGCCAAATAGTAATTTAACCACAAGCGCAATTAAGCTTGTGCAGACGGCAATTGAGAATAATATAAAACTTATTGGCGTGTTTTTTTATCAGGATGGTGTGTTAAATGCAGCTAAGCACTTATCAATACCTAGCGATGAGTTCCAAGCATTATCCCGATGGCAGCAACTCAATAACGACTATAATGTACCACTATATTTGTGTATTACAGCAGCTGAAAAACGTGGTTTAAGTGACGAATTAAGTAGTGATGAACATTCTAATATTGATGCCGCCTTTACGGTATCAGGTTTAGGTGAGTTAGTTGAGTTAACCAATAAAGCCGAACGTGTGGTGCAATTATAATGACAGAGCTAACGCAAGCGACTAAGACGGTTGCTATTGTTAATACCCAAGCGCCCTTTTCGAGCGCTACCGGGAAAGAAGCACTAGATGCAGCATTAATATTTGGCTCATTTGAACAAGCCACTTCATTATTTTTTATTGGCGATGGTGTATTTCAGATGATCGGGAGTCAAAATGCCTCATCAATTGAGATTAAAGATTATTTAAAAACATTTTCAGCATTAGCGTTTTATGACATTGAAAATATTTATGTTTGCCAAGAATCATTAACCGAACGAAACTTACCCGCTAATTTTCATATCGATAATATACAAGTATTAACGACAGCGGAGTTCAGCCAGCACTTACATTCACATCAAGTGATTTACAGGTTTTAACATGGCAATGTTACATATAATTAGAAATTCAGGTTTTACCAATAATACCTTATCACAATGCTTAAATATGAGCTTGCCACAAGATGCTATATTATTAATGGACGACGGTTGTTATAATTTGCAGCATCCATTACTACTCGAGGCGCTAACAAAGCAAGCTGAAATAACGGTATACTACGTTAGCCTACACGCAAGTGCTCGGGCACAAAACAGTGAACAGGCATTATTTACTGCCATTAGCTTTGATGATGTGCTTAAACTTATTTTTACATTCGACAATTCAATTACTTGGTCATGACAATACAATATAACAACACTCAATTAGCGACCGACAAGCAAGGTTACTTACTCGATTTTACCCAATGGAATGAAGAGGTGGCAGTTTTATTGGCCGAAAGTGATGAGATAGAACTTTTAGAAGCACACTGGGAAGTTATTCGTTTTGTTAGAGAGTTTTACTTAACTTACAATACATCACCCGCTATTCGTGCCTTAACCAAAGCGATGAAAGCTGAGTTTGGTGAAGAAAAAGCCAGCAGCCGCTATTTATATCGTTTATTTAAGCAAGGTCCGGCCAAACAAGCGACTAAATATGCCGGGCTGCCTAAGCCCGCTCGTTGTATATAAACTGAGTTTATTTAGCTTTAAACTTTAATGTTAATATTTTGCCCGCTATTGCCTGATGCGGGTAAACTAATATTATCAACAACCGCTGTGGCAATTAAATCTAATGCCATTTGACCTTCCAACTCCTTTTGTGACTTAACTAAATTTGCAGTTTTAAGTCCAACTGCTGTATCTGTATTTAATGATACAGCGCTATTTGCATTTAATTCAATTGACATATTCAACCTCACCTTCTACTCATAATTAAACTCACTATAGGATTATATCGGCACTCTAATGACTAACTTTAATCTTATTTGAAAAATTGCAATAAAAAAGCGCTTACCTAAAAGGTAAACGCTTTTCAAACATGCAAGCTTTAAGAAGCTAAGCGCTGTTAAATACCATTGACTAAGTTAGTGGTAATGTCGGTACGTTGATATCAGCCATGGCTAACATAACACGTACAACTTGACAGCTATAACCAAATTCATTGTCATACCATACGTAAAGTACAGCGCGATCACCGTCAACAATTGTTGCTTGTGAATCAACAACACCTGCATAGCGAGAACCCACTAAATCGGTCGATACAATTTCTGTAGAAGCCGTATAATCAACTTGATTTTGAAGCTTAGAGTTCAAAGAAATCTGACGTAAGTAATCATTTAATGCTGCTTTGTCTGTCGATTTTTTCAAGTTCAAGTTCATGATAGCCATTGAAACGTTTGGTGTAGGAACTCGAATTGCGTTACCTGTTAATAAACCTTTCAATTCTGGTAATGCTTTAGCTACGGCTTTAGCAGCACCTGTAGTACTGATAACCATATTTAATGGCGCACTACGACCGCGACGAGGCGCAGGATGGTAGTTATCAATTAAGTTTTGATCGTTAGTATAAGAATGCACAGTTTCAACGTGACCATTACGAATACCAAACTCGTCGTTTAACGCTTTAAGTACTGGAGTAATAGCGTTAGTTGTACAACTGGCCGCAGAAACAATCTTATCTTCAGATAAAATCATATCTTCGTTTACGCCATAAACAATGTTCTTGATATCGCCTTTAGCTGGTGCAGTAAGCAACACTTTAGCAACACCTTTAGATTGAAGATGTTGACCAAGACCGTCTTCATCGCTCCAAATACCGGTGTTATCTACCACTAGCGCATTGTTGATACCGTATGCAGTGTAATCAATTTCTGAAGGTGATTTAGCGTAAATGATTTTGATAAAAGCGCCATTAGCTTTAATAACGTTATGTTCTTTATCAATAGTGATACTGCCGTTAAAGGCACCGTGAACTGAGTCACGACGAAGTAAGCTAGCACGCTTTTCTAAATCATCTTCTTTACCTGGACGAATAACAATAGCACGTAAATTTAATTTAGCGTTTGGACCGGCTCGTTCAATTAACAAACGTGCTAATAAACGACCTATACGGCCAAAACCGTAAAGTACAACATCTTTAGATTCTTGCAGGTCGGTATCTTTTGCAATAGTGCTTAATTCTTTTTCTAAAAATTGTTCAATTGACAAGCCGTTCGCTTCACCTTTAAATAAATAGCGATAAGCTAACTTACCCACATCAATGCGCGCAGGTGCCAATGACATGCTAGCTAATGCTTGCACGAATGGGAAACTTTCACGTAAGCGTAATTTATTTTCTTCGTGTAAAGCCACTGATTTATGTGCTTTAATAATGTCAATAGCAGAAGCATTTACTAGTGGGCGGCCATAAATAGAAATTTCGATGCCGTTATTTCTAAATAATTGTCCGATGATCGGCTGCATGTTTTCAGCGAATGTTTGACGTTCTTGCCAACTAGTTTGATATTGTTCCTCAAGATGAGAAGTCATTGCGTAAACCTTTTATTTCAGTCAATTGAACGATGGGCTATTATTAATTTAAACTAACTATTAGTAATAACTAAATGCGGCGCATATTGTAATCTAACACGAATTATTTCGCCACCAGTTACAGACGTTTTTCAGGGGTATAATAGAGAAAAATATGACATTTTATAAAATTGCCAGCATTTTACCATTATGTGTATTAATGGCTTGTGAAAACGGACCTAATTTTGCTGAGTTATGTGAACAGAATCCAGAAATTTGTCTGGAGTTTCAAGAAGACACTTGGTGTAAGCGAGAGCGCATAGCCGTTGGTTTTGCCAATTTAGCGGACAAAGTTGAAGCAAACGATAGCAATAAATTTCAACAACTTATTGCTTATGAAGGCTATGCAAAGTGTATGGCGCATGCGTCAAAGATTGAGCATATAAAATTAAAAATTAAAAAGACCATACGCATTAATAATGTCATGAAAGCACAAGAAAAAATAAAAGAAATATCGTTGGCAACACGTAATTCTGAACACCCTGATCTGTTATTTTTTCATTGGTCTCGCTACTTAAATGAGCATTCATTAGCGAAGTTTGTTGCTCTAGAAGGTAATGAGTTACTAGAAAAGCCAAATCGACAAGTTAACTTAGCGAGCTTTTATGCTAAACGTGATCCTAATAAAACCTTAAAGTTGCTATACCATGCCCTTGAGCTTTATGAAAGCGATGCCACGCTTGATACTGAAATATTTAAATCGATCGCCAGTATTTTTGCCGATAAAAAAGAGCATAAGCAAGCTTATATTTGGTCAAAAATATTACATTTATATAATCCAGAAGACACCAACATAACCGATAAAAGCCTCGATAGTTACGCCAAAGGCAGTGGTTTAAATCATGAGTTCTTAGACAAGGTAGCAAATTCAACATTAAACAAAATTATTGCCGGTAAATTTAAATCACCACATAGTTAAAATTTTGCTTCAAGGTATCTAACTCAAGTTAACACTCCAGCTAAGTACTTTTTTATCACTTAGCTGGAGTGTTTATTACTTCCTAAATATCGACCACTTAATCGACCACTTAATCGATAGCAACAAAACTGATACCAAGTCTATTAAGTTTGTTCCCTCTCAGCGCTTACCAAGGATTATTTTAAAAGGCTTACCGTCGGTGTTATTGATTTTGACAAGGTGCTCACAGGGATATGAGTCATTAGAACAACGCAGGAGCAGTTGTCGAGAGTAACCATTATCTTCAATTAATGCCTTGCCTGCATGGATGTAGGTACTGAAGCTCAGTCTGGGACTGTAAAGCTGTGCCGCTAAGCCTTTTAAATTTCACTGAGTGGGAAGAAACTTAGTAGCATTGGTATGATAATTTAATCGACTGCTTTCACCTGCTAAACATATACGCTAGAAAAGTCACACTGTACTTTATTACGCATCTCATAGTACTGTTCGAGTAGTACAACCCGCACGAAAAACCTAGCGATACATCACAAGCAAAAAAAACACATAATAACTGAAAATAAAAACATATAGATTTGAAGGTAACTAGCCTTAATAAAGCCCACCCCAACAAATAAATGTAATAAAACAAGAATTAAATCAATAAAAGTCGTTAATATCGATATAACCCTTGTATTTTTCTGTAAATGATGTAATTTTACTACATAAATAATTTTAAGGTTTTATTATGACAATTAGAGTAGGTATCAACGGTTTTGGTCGTATCGGTCGATTCGTGTTTAGAGAAGCATTTGCTAGAACAGATGTTGAAATAGTCGCTATAAACGACTTAATTGACGTTGATTACATTGCCTACATGCTCAAATATGACTCTACTCATGGCCGTTTTAATGGCACAGTTGATGTAGTTAATGGCCAATTAATAGTGAATGGCAAAAATGTCCGTGTAACAGCAGAACGTGATCCTTTAAATTTAAAATGGAATGAAGTGAATGTAGACGTTGTAGTTGAGTCTACTGGTTTATTTTTAACTGACGAAACCGCCCGTAAGCATATAATTGCCGGTGCTAAAAAAGTTGTGCTTTCAGCACCATCCAAAGATGATACACCAATGTTTGTCATGGGAGTTAATCACACGGAATATACCGGACAAGATATTGTTTCAAATGCCTCTTGTACGACAAACTGTTTAGCCCCTATTGCTAAGGTACTTAATGATAATTGGGGCATCAAAGATGGCTTAATGACAACAGTACATGCAACGACAGCAACACAAAAAACGGTTGACAGCCCGTCTGCAAAGGATTGGCGCGGTGGTCGTGGTGCCGGTCAAAATATTATCCCATCATCTACAGGTGCGGCTAAAGCTGTTGGTAAAGTTATTCCAGCGCTAAATGGCAAGCTGACAGGCATGGCCTTTCGTGTACCAACACCGAATGTTTCTGTGGTTGATTTAACGGTGAATTTGGAAAAGCCGGCGAGTTATCAAGAAATTTGTGCCGCGATGAAAAGCGCTTCTCAAGGTGCATTAAAAGGTATTTTAGGTTACACCGAAGATGCGGTTGTATCGAATGACTTTATCGGTGAACGATGTACCTCTGTATTTGACGCTGAAGCGGGTATCGCGTTAACAGATACCTTTGTTAAAGTCGTTTCTTGGTACGATAATGAAATTGGCTACTCTAATAAAATTTTAGACTTAGCGACCTATATCTCAACATCGTAAAGCTATTGCTTTCGCATTAACATACCAGCGAATAAAAACTAAAAGCCAGAATAAATTCTGGCTTTTTTTGTGTTCAATATAACCTCATAATCTCAGGACTTAGCTCTGAGACTATAATCAATGCAAAGCTATCTGATATCGCTTTATAACGAGGTATGACTCAATAGTGTTGTGTCAGTATTGACATTAATGAAATAAAACAACAAAATTTAGATATTTGCTTATTTCGAGCATTATCAATCAAATACTTAGGATAGTACGCTCATTCGTGCGCTTGCCCTTTCGAGCAATAAAAAAGCCAGTCTATTGCCTGGCTCTATAAATTTGACTAGCAATGAGGCTAGCTAATGTTTCATGGTATTACTTTACATGTGCTAACGCTTGTTTAGCTAAACGGGTAATTTCTTTCCAGTTAGCTTGCTTAATAATCTCATCCGATACTAACCATGAACCACCACAACATGAAACATTAGGTAATGCTAAATAATCACGGACATTATTTAAGTTAATTCCGCCTGTTGGGCAAAACTTAATATCAGGAAATGGCCCTCCAATCGATTGAATGGCTTTCACACCGCCAGAAGCTTCTGCTGGGAAAAATTTCAAGTGATCATAGCCACTATCAATACCATCCATTAGCTCTGAAATTGAAGAAATACCCGGGATCAGGGCAAGGTTACCTTCTTTTCCTGCTTGTAATAAATCTTTCGTTAAGCCAGGGCTGATAGCAAATTTTGCCCCTGCGTCGTAAGATTTTTGTAACAAGTCACGGTTGGTTACTGTACCTGCTCCAATGACTGCTTCAGGTAAATGCTTTGCGATAATGCTGATCACATCTAGCGCTGCCGGTGTCCGTAATGTTACTTCGAGCACTTTAATATCGGCTGCAAGTAGTGCTTCTGCGATTGGCAGTGCATCTTCAACATTTTTTATCACCAACACAGGAACTATTGGACCCATGGCAAAAAGATCCGATGGCTGCATTTGCCAATTATTTGATAACGTCATAATCCCTCTTAATTCTTGATTGTGTTAGTTGTTTTATTTTGGTCTGACATAAACTGTTTAAGATATGCAGAAGCGCCGAGTAAGCCGGGTTGTTCTTCCGTAACGACAAAGGTCGGAATAGGTTGATTAGAGCCCGACATACGCCCTTTTGCTTCAAATCTCATTCTAAAATCACTGGTTTGGAAGTAATCAATAAAACGAGGGACAATTCCGCCTGCAATGTAAACGCCGCCATAACTACCGAGCGTTAAAGCAAGATTACCGGCAAAACTGCCCAACACACGGCAAAATTGTGCAAGAGTTTCAGCACATAGTTCACAATGATTGGCTAAACCGTTAGTGGTGATTTCTTTTGCTGATAACTGCGAAGCCATACCGTTTTTAATGAAACTCAGTGCTTGATATATTTGTTCTAAACCTAGTCCAGAGAGTAACTGTTCATATGAAACTCGTGCATACTTGGTCATTAAGAATTTTAAAATTTCTATTTCCTGTTGATCAACAGGCGCAAAGTCGACATGTCCGCCCTCACCGCTCAAGCTATGCCAAGCAGTATCTATCGCAACTAAATTGGCAACACCTAAACCCGTACCTGGACCACAAATTGAGATTGGTTTACCGTTAATAACGTCACCAACACCAATTTGCACTTTTTGCTTAACCGATAATTGCGGTATAGCATGAGCAATGGCTGTAAAGTCGTTAATCAACACCAGTTGATGCAAGTGTAATTGTGCTTTTAACGCTTGCTGAGAAAACTGCCAAGGCAAGTTAGTCATGACAATTAAATCTTTATCAACCGGACATGCAATGGCTAAACAAGCATTAATTTTTTTACCAAGCAATTGATGTTGGGTCAAAAAATTTGTTAGCACTTCTGCTAGCCCTGCATAATCAGCACATGCGTATATTTCAATATTTGAGATATTGCCCTGTTCATTGATCTGCGCAACACGCATATTGGTGCCACCAATGTCAGCAATAATGTTGATTTCATTACCTATCATGGTTAGATCTCACTCTCTATGCCATCGTCGAATAGTGAACAAGCACCGGTTTCAGCAGAGCTAAGATTACGTCGCATGAAACCAAACAATTCACGGCCCATGCCTTGATGATGGCCATTAACCTTAAATACTGAGTTTTCGCGCTTTGATAATTCGCTTTCTTCAACTAACAAGGTTAACTCGCCACTTTCACCATCAAGTAAAATCATGTCACCCGTTTGTATTTTTGCGATCAAACCACCATCTAAGGCTTCAGGGCATAAGTGAATTGCCGCAGGAACTTTACCTGACGCACCTGACATGCGACCGTCCGTCACTAAGGCAACTTTAAAGCCTTTATCTTGTAACACACCTAATGGCGGCGTGAGTTTATGTAATTCAGGCATACCTCGAGCTTTTGGCCCTTGAAAACGAACCACGGCAATAAAGTCTTTATCTAGCTCACCGGCATTAAAGGCAATATCAAGTTCATGTTGATCTTCAAAAACAACAGCAGGTGCTTTAATAACAAAACTACCTTCACGCAATGATGAGGTTTTTAATACTGAAACCCCTAAATTACCCTTCATAACTTTTAAGCCGCCGTGGCTACTGAAAGGATTTGCTGTTGTTGCAATGATTTCGCTATCGCCTGAACTTGTTGCGCCGTCAACCCAGAGTAATTTGCCATTTTCTAAAATAGGTTTTTGGGTATAACGCGTTAAGCCACGACCACAAATAGTTTCAACGTCTTCATGTACCAAACCAGCATCAATAAGTTCTTTGAATAACAATGCCATGCCACCCGCTTCTTGAAATTGGTTTATATCAGCATGTCCATTCGGGTAAATACGCGTTAATAACGGCACTGCGTCAGATAAATCATTAAAATCTTGGAAGTTAATAATAACCCCTGCAGCTTTAGCAAAAGCGATGATATGCATGGTTAAGTTCGTTGAACCCCCTGTTGCTAACAAGGCAACAATGGCATTAACGAATGAACGCTCATCAATCATTTTACCAATTGGCATATAATTACCCGATTGCTGTGTCAAACGTGTAACTTGTCTTGCCGCAGCTTTCGTTAATTCCTCACGTAAAGCTGTATTTGGTGCGATAAATGAAGCACCAGGTAAATGTAAACCCATCACCTCAACCACTAACTGATTAGAATTTGCCGTACCAAAGAAAGTACAAGTACCGGCACTGTGATAAGACGCAGACTCAGCTGCTAATAACTCTTCTTCGCCCACTTCGCCTTGAGCATATTGTTGACGTACACGAGCTTTATCTTTGTTTGGTAAACCAGAGGGCATAGGACCCGCAGGTACAAATACCGTTGGTAAGTGACCAAATGTCATACTGGCGATCATTAGTCCTGGGACTATTTTGTCGCAAATACCTAACATAAGTGCGCCGTCAAACATATTATGTGACAACGCAACAGCCGTCGACATCGCAATAACATCACGGCTCATCAGGCTTAAATCCATACCCGGTTGCCCTTGTGTAACACCATCACACATCGCCGGTACACCACCGGCAAATTGTGCTACACCACCAGTTTCTTTAACTGCCGCTTTAATAATGTCAGGGTAAGTCTGATACGGTTGATGTGCAGAAAGCATGTCATTATAAGCCGAAACAATAGCGACATCAGAATGGTTAACACCACGTAATGTTGCTTTGTCATCTTTACCACACGCGGCAAAACCATGAGCTAAGTTGCCACAAGACAAGTTAGCGCGATGCACAGTCGTTGATTTTTCACCCGCAATTTTATCAAGGTAAGCAGCACGAGTGGCTTTACTTCGGTCGATAATGCGTTGTGTGATCCGTAAAACATTTTCATTCATAACATTTTTATTCATCATTATTCCGCCCAATAAACTTGTGTATTAACGTCTGGCGCTTGTAGAAAAGCCCTAATTGGCATTTCTTTACATTCCTGTCCGGCAATAGCTTTAGCTAACACCTGCTTTTTGCTGACGCCACTAATATGTAAAAAGGTAGTTTTACTTTTAGCTAAGGCAGCAAAACTAAAACTAATACGCTGATATGGCGCCGTTTTTGGTACAACTTTTAAGAGTGCTTCGCTATCAAGTGCTAAGCATTGCACTATTTCATCACTACAAGGAAACAACGAGGCGGTATGACCGTCTTCGCCCATACCTAAGATAAGCACATCTAAAGGCAATAACTGTTGCTCAGCCGCTAGATTTAAATCTGCTAAGGTTTCCTCGGTGAGCGCCTCACCCTGCTTCAAATGGAAAAACTTAGCTTTGATTGCTTCATTTTGTAATAAATACTCATGTACTAACTTAGTGTTACTGTCAGTAGAGTCAATATCAACCCAACGTTCATCTGCTAAAGTGATAGTAATGGCATGCCAAGCAATTTTTTTCTTCGATAAGGCTTGAAAAAAGCCTTTCGGTGTTGAACCACCAGAAACGGCTAGGCTGGCTTTACCTTTGATTTTTACAGCTGCAGAAAGTAAGTTGGCAACCTGCTCTGCAAGCGCACTATCAAGTAGCTCGCGTTGTTCAAATTCATTAAATTGATACATTATTCCACCCATTGGCGATCATCGCGTGCAATTAAAGAAATTGATGAAACAGGCCCCCAAGAACCAGCTGCATAGGGTTTAGGGGCATCATGAGTTGCTTTCCACGCGGCAATAATGCTGTCCGCCCATTGCCAAGCAGCTTCAACTTCATCACGGCGAACAAATAGCGACTGGTTGCCATTAATCACTTCCAGAATTAAGCGCTCATAAGCATCAACAACGCGTTGGTTATCGTAAGCTTGCGAGAAACTTAAATCTAATTTATTTTCGTGAATTTGCATTTGCGATGAAATACCCGGAATTTTATTCATCATTTCAAGCTCTACACCTTCATCGGGTTGTAAGCGGATGGTCAACTTATTTGATGGTAAATCGGTATAACTTTCGCTAAAAATATTATGAGCTTGCTGCTTAAAATGCACAACAATTTCACTGTGTTTTTGTGGCATACGCTTACCTGTACGAAGGTAAAATGGCACGCCAGCCCAACGCCAATTATCAATTTCAGCTTTTATCGCAACAAAAGTTTCCGTAGCGCTATTGGCTTTAGCGCCCTCTTCATTCAAATAACCAGGTACTGCAACACCATTTAGGTAACCATCTGCATACTGACCTCGCACAGTTTTTTCTTTAACGTTTTGGCGAGTAATAGGTTTAAGCGCTTTAATGACTTTTAACTTTTCATCACGAATACTATCAGCACTTAAGTCTGCCGGTGGCTCCATCGCTAATAACGACAGCACTTGCAATAAGTGGTTTTGCACCATATCACGCATTTGCCCTGCTTCATCATAAAAGCCCCAACGGCCTTCAATACCAACGCTTTCAGCGACGGTAATTTGTACATGGTCAATACAGTTTCGATCCCAGTTATTGGTGAAAAGTGTATTAGCAAAACGTAATACCAACAGATTTAACACCGTTTCTTTGCCTAAGTAGTGATCAATGCGGTAAATTTGATTTTCGTTAAAGTAACGAGACACCTGATCATTAATCACTTTTGATGATTCTAAACAATGACCAATAGGTTTTTCCATGACCACTCTATCGACATCATTAATTAATTTGGCTGACTTTAAGCCTTCACTAATATCACCATAAATAGCCGGTGGTGTTGAAAAGTAGTAAACACGTGCAGCATTTGCTGAAACTAAGGTTTTTGCTAGTTTGCTGTAAGATTTTGTCTCTTTAAAATCAAGCTGCTGATACACCAATTTAGCTAGAAACTTGGTCACTGTATTGCTATCTAATGCTTCAGTGATGAATTCATTTAAGCTTTCGTCAATTTGTTGGCTAAATTGCGCAAGGGTGAGATCATCTCGTGCAACAGCGATAATACGGGTATCGTCACTCAACAAGCCGGCTAATTCTAATTGATATAAAGAAGGTAGAAGTTTACGACGAGATAAATCTCCAAGCGCTCCAAAAATAACAATTTCGTTTGCTAACGGGCAATCTATGTTTTTCATAGCATCTGTTCTCAATTATTTTATCTATATTAGTTTTATTGTAACTAAACTACATTTAAAGTTAATTTATCGACTATAGCGTCAGTAGTAAAGCATTTTATGTAATTTTACTACATTTATCGTATTTCAATAGAAAATAGCGTGCTTAAGTACGGTTACGAGCTGAAAATTGATTAAATATTTGCTAATTTTGACACTTTTGCTTTATATTAGCCTTAAATATGAAATAAATTTTCATAATTTCTGTTATTAAAGCAGAAAATAAATTACAGTTACACTAGATTTGGTTAGTATAGTACCAGTTAAGTAATCCGTTAAGGCTTAAACGCAATGAATATATTAGAAAAGATCGCCAACGAGTTAGATACTTTCAGTAAGTCTGAGCGTAAGGTGGCTGAAGTTATATTATCATCGCCAAGTACCGTCATTCATGCCAGTATCGCGGCATTGGCTAAACAAGCTAATATCAGTGAACCGACAGTGAATCGCTTTTGTCGACGACTAGACACTAAAGGTTATCCAGATTTTAAGCTGCATTTAGCACAAAGCTTAGCTAATGGTACACCTTACGTTAATCGCCATGTAGATGAAAATGATTCGGCGGAAGAATACACCTCAAAGATTTTCGAATCGACTATGGCCAACCTTGAACTTGCCCGTAAAAGTCTTGATACATCAACAATCAACCGTTCCGTTGACCTACTTACCCAAGCCAATAAAATTTCCTTTTTTGGTTTAGGTGCTTCAGCGGTTGTTGCTCATGATGCACAAAACAAATTTTTTCGCTTTAATGTCCCTGTGGTTTATTTTGATGACATATTAATGCAACGTATGAGTGCTATAAATAGTCGTCAAGGTGATGTTGTGGTCGTTATCTCCCACACTGGTCGCACTAAATCATTGGTTGATGTTGCCAGTTTAGCCCGTGAAAATGATGCCACTGTTATTGGTATTACCACCGCAGGAACACCATTAGCGAAAGAGTGTAATATTGTACTATCAGTTGATGTTGCCGAAGATACCGACTTATATATGCCCATGGCATCACGTATTGCTCAACTCACCTTAATTGATTGTTTGGCTACCGGCTTTACTTTGCGCCGTGGCACAAAATTTAGAGATAATTTGAAGAAAGTTAAAGACAGTTTGCGTAGTTCTCGTTTTGAACGTAAAGATTAATTTTCTGCTATTGGTAGCTTATCTATAGTGGTTTTAAAGTAAAATATTGCATAAATTTAAGGATTATCATGCCTAGAAGAACCAAAATTGTCGCGACCTTAGGTCCGGCAACTGACGAAAGAGCTGTATTAAAAGAAGTGCTTGCTGCTGGTGTAAATGTTGTTAGATTGAATTTCTCTCACGGCATTCCACAAGATCATATCAACCGTGCCAATACCGTACGTGAATTAGCAAAAGAGCTTGGCATTTATGTTGGTATTTTAGGTGACTTACAAGGGCCTAAAATTCGTGTTTCAACCTTTAAAGATGGTCCGATCAGACTTGCCATTGGCGATAAGTTTGAATTAGACGCCGCCTTAGGGAAAGGTGAAGGTAACCAAGAAAAAGTCGGCATTGATTACAAGAAACTTCCGCAAGATGTCATCCCTGGTGATATTTTATTGCTTGATGATGGCCGTGTGCAACTACGTGTACTTGAAACCAAAGACCAATCCGTTTTTACTGAAGTCACGGTTGGTGGACCTTTATCAAACAACAAAGGTATCAACCGACAAGGTGGTGGTCTTACAGCCCCTGCTTTAACAGACAAAGATAAAGAAGATATCAAATTAGCCGCAAAAATTAATGTCGATTTTCTTGCCGTATCATTTCCACGTGACGCAGCTGATATGCGCGAAGCGCGTTTATTGGCTCAAGAAGCCGGCTGTGACGCCCGCTTAGTTTCAAAAATTGAACGTGCTGAAGCGGTAAACGACGATAAAGTACTCGATGGTATTATTTTAGCCTCTGATGTTGTTATGGTTGCACGTGGCGATCTTGGTGTTGAAATTGGCGATGCTGCTTTAGTTGGTAAACAAAAGCACATCATTGCACGTAGCCGTCAATTGAACCGCGTAGTGATCACGGCGACACAAATGATGGAAACCATGATTGAGCAACCTATGCCAACACGTGCCGAAGTCATGGATGTGGCTAACGCCGTACTAGATGGTACTGATGCCGTAATGCTTTCTGCAGAAACAGCCGCAGGTAAATATCCTGTTGAAACTGTTAAGGCTATGGCCGCTGTATGTATTGGTGCCGAGAAGGAAAGCTCGATTACTACCTCTAAACATCGCGTTGAAATGACCTTTGCTGAAGTTTCTGAAACTATTGCTATGTCTGCAATGTATGCGGCAAACCATTTAGATGGCGTTAAAGCGATTATCGCTTTAACCGAATCAGGCCAAACTAGCAAAATCATGTCACGTATTTCATCAGGCTTACCTATTTATTCACTATCACGTCACAGTAAAACGTTGACTAAAACAGCGATTTATCGTGGCGTTTACCCGGTTTCTTATGACTCTACTAGTTGTGATAATGATGATAAATTGGCTCAAGACGTGTTAGCGCTTGTCGCTAAAGGCTCTGAATTAAAAACCGGTGATAAAGTGATATTAACCCATGGTGATTTGATGGAAACGGTTGGTGCAACCAATACTTTAAAGATTTTAACTTTAGCGAAAAAACATTTTGCCTAATGGTCTAATATCAAACCGTTCTATACCAAGCAATGTAATTAAAAAGGTAGCGTAAATGTTCAATGCCGATCAGTTAAGAAAATGACCTGTTGACCGATCCAAACGATCATGCAAAATCCGTAGTTAGGAAACTAACTACGGATTTTTTTTGTGAATATAGAACAAGCACTGCAAGCAACACTTGAAGAAAGCAACCGATACCATACCTTTGAAAAATTATCAGAAATTCTTGACCCTGAAATCATTGAACAAGGCTTTCAACAAGCAGGGATTGCTACCGTTCGTAAGCGAAGGTTACCGCTTGAGGCTGTTTTGTGGTCAGTTATTGGCATGGCATTATTTCGAAAAGAATCGGTTTGGAATATCGCCAATAAGCTAGATATCATGCTACCTGGCAAAAACCAACTCGTTGCTCCAAGTGCAATGGTACAAGCGAGACAAAGGTTAGGTGATGACGCCGTTAAACAGGTTTTCAATAAATCTGCTCAATCAATGTATAAGCAACAGTCATTCGAAACATGGAATGGTTTGAATCTATTAGCGGTTGACGGTGTTGTGTGGCGAACAGCCGACACGCCTGACAATCGTAAAGCATTCTCTTCTGGTAGCAACCAATATGGTGATACAGCCTTTCCTCAAATACGCATGGTCTGTCATATGGAATTGACCAGCCATCAACTACTCAGTAGCGAGTTTGATAACTATAAAACCAACGAGATGAAATTAGCTGAGCGTTTAATTGAACGTACACCAGATAATTCACTAACTATGTTTGATAAAGGATATTATTCTTTAGGCCTGTTAAATCGTTGGCACCAAACTGGGAGTATGAGGCACTGGCTGATACCAGCAAGGCCCGACTTACAGTATGAAATCATCTCTAGCGCGGGTAAAAATGATCATATCATTGAATTGAAAACAACCAAGCATGCACAAAAAAACTTTCCCGATGTTCCTGAAACGATTAAAGCGAGATTAATCAGTAAAACAATCAAGGGCAAAAGCTACCGTATATTGACCTCGATGACGGATAGATTGCGTTTTCCATGCAATGAAATTGTTGAATTATACTGTCATCGTTGGGAGATAGAACTTGGATTTCGAGAAATCAAAAAAACCATGCTTGATAGCGCATACCATTTGAGAAGTAAGCGTCCAGACATGGTACGTCAGGAGCTATGGGGTGTGTTACTCGCCTATAATTTAATACGAAGAATAATGACGATGGCAGCAACAGTCACAGGGATATGGCCTAACCAGCTAAGTTTCTCTAGCAGTTCGATGGCTGTCATTCAGTATTTCTCATCAATATCTATAATGAGTCCAGGGAACATTCCAATACACTGGCAGCACTTACTCAATACACTGGTCTTATTTAAGCTTCCAACTAGACGAGAAGATATCCCCGATGGGTGAAGCCAAAACCATCTAAGTACCCCCATAAAAAAGAAAATGCCAGTCAGCTTAACTGACTGGCATTGAGCGTAAATGTTACCTTTTATTTTTCGATTTTTAACCTCAGAATAAATACTTTCAACAGACACTTTACTACTGACTAAGTCAGTCATTAGCAATCAAGTAATTTAAATCACCTACAACCGTATTAATTTTTTTATTAATACGTTTACGTTGTTTGTCTGTTGCTGAGGTGGCCATGTAAACAAAAATGCGGGCAAATAGCTGATTATTATTTTTAGTAATAGCATTTAAATTATCATCTCGTAAACTGCGACCATTAACGAACAAGCGATAGAACTCAAACTTGAATTGGTGCTCTGGTAGCTCCGCATTTAGCAGTTCAGCAAATTGATTAGTCCAATGTTGACGATAGTTCATTCTAGGTTCGAACGAACGCTGATAAGATTGACTCAGCAAGCTAACTTGTTCTTTCTGTCTTGGTGTTAACCTACCAAACCAGGCTTTAAGTTGATCTATTTGCTGCTCAGCTCGTACTTCAAACCATTGTTGTTGAGTAAGCATTTCATTATCGTCGATCTGCTCTTGCTGTGCGGCTTTTAATGCCAAGAGTAATTGTTGTTTTTGTTTAGCTGATAAACTAAAAGCTAAAGGTTGTAGTTTAGGTTCAACAGCAATTAAAATATTTTGCCAATGCTCAAGTAATTGGGTTAAGTTTTCTGCTACTTGCTGTTCACCTAGGTCATTATTGATCGAAAATTGTAGTGCCTTTAGCTGTTTAACATAAAGAGGTAGTTGTGTTGTACGATGCCAGTCGTGTAACGCTTCGAAAGACGTATCAAAAGCTTGCTGTTGTAATTCAGTCAAGGTGACATAGTCATCAAGATACCAATTTGCCCACCAATCTAAATGATTATAGATAAAACGAAAACCACAACCAGAGACAAGAATTGCCAGTACACACGCCAGTAAATTAGTTCTGAAATTATTCATCAAAGTCCTATATGGTAAATTTTACACACTTTATGTCGCTTAATTATATAAAATGATAAAACTGTTATTGACTTACATTAAGATAAGCGTGCTTTAAAAGAAAACTATTTTTACTTTTGCTCAACAATTGTTAGTTTAGATAAGCTTGTTAAATTTTAGTTATCGGTTAGTCATCAGCAGGAAGTTATGCAAAAAAATATTCAAACAGTAAAAAAAATTGCCATTTTAACCAGTGGTGGTGATGCTCCAGGCATGAATGCGGCTATTCGAGCTATTGTTATCGCTGCACAGCATTATCACCTAGAGGTGACTGGTTTTTATGCCGGCTTTAATGGCTTGATTGACGATGTTTCAGTGCCGCTAGGCCTAAAAGATGTTAGTCATATTATCCATCGCGGCGGCACTATCTTAAAAAGTGCTCGCTGCCCGGCGATGGAAACAACATTAGGCATAGCACAAGCCACTAGTACACTATTAAAAGCACAAATAGATGCCTTAATTGTCATTGGAGGCGACGGTTCATTTACCGGTTTAATTGCTTTACAAAAACAGTGGTCTGGGCAAGTTATCGGTATCCCCGGTACCATAGATAATGATATTGATGGTACTGATTTTACTATAGGATTTTCTACGGCGATTAATACCGCTATCGAAGCTATTGATAAAATCCGCGACACAGCAGAAGCATTTGAGCGAATTTTTATTGTTGAATTAATGGGCCGGCACAGTGGTCATATCGCTTTTAATGTTGGTATTGCCTGTGCCGCTGAACAAATCATTTCATTTGAGAACTTTTCATTTGATAAAAATGCTAATCATAATGAAGCTGAGAAGCTAAAAGCACTTGCCAAGGAAATTAAACAAGCACAAGCGAATCGTCACGCGAGTTATATTATCGTGCTTGCCGAAAATTTATGGCGAGGTGGCGCTTCAGCGCTCGCTCAACAATTACAAACCATAGCTAAAATCGATTGTACGCCATGTATTCTTGGTCATGTACAGCGCGGTGGCTCACCAGTTGCTAAGGATAGAATTTTAGCGACCAAGATGGGCGTTGCTGCCGTACAGGCCATTATATCTGGACAATCCAATATCATGATTGCCGAACAAAGCAATACCATAGCCCATGTTGCCTTACCAATCGCCATTATGCATCAACAAGGCGTCAGCGAAAGTTTAGTACAAGCACAAGAGAATATTTTAGCCTTAACTGCACAGCACTTATCTTAGCTATCGCAAGTTAGCTTCTATAAGCTCATTACCTCAGCTTGTCGCTAAATTAGCCTGTTGCTGGGTAAAAAATTGGCTAAGAAAATCGATTAATAACCGCAACTTTTTAGAGTTAGCCGCACCTGGCGGAAAAACTCCATAAACGTCTATCGGCTTTGCTTGATAGTCATCTAATATGGTTTGCAAACGTCCAGCTTTAATCTTTGGCCAAGCGTCATACATAGGGATGCGTGCTAAGCCATGTCCGCCTTCAACGAAAGCCGTTCTTGCTGTCGCATTATTCGTCGCGATTGTACCTTTCACCTCGAATGAGTAACTTCGTCCGGCTTTTTCTAAGCTTATTTTATTACTGGTCAGTTTATAAATAATCCAATGATGTTGGCTTAATTCATTGAGCTGTTCGGGACGGCCATATTGTTGAAAATATGCAGGAGAGCCACAAAGGCAGGTTGCAAGCACGGCAAGTTTACGCGCTTGTAAACCAGAATCCGATAAAGGTGCTCCTCTGATGGCCAGATCAATACCTTCTTTAACAATATTAACCACTTCATCTGTTAACATCAGATCAAGTTCAATTTTTGGATAGATTTTACGAAACTTATCTAGCGCGGGCACAATGGTATGTAGTCCAACACTCACCGGACAAGTGATTTTTAACAGGCCTTCTGGTTCATTTTTAATATTTTCAATTTGTTGATTCGCAGCACTCGCCTGTTGAGCAATAATACGGCAACGTTGATAATAATTACTTCCTGCTTCTGTCAGGGCAATAGAGCGTGTAGAACGATTTAAAAGCGTAATGCCAAGCTGTCGCTCAAGTTTTTTAATATGGTAGCTTACTACAGCCCTAGAGAGGCCAATATGCTTTGCTGCCGCACTAAAACTACCTTGTTCAACGACATGGGAAAAAACCACCATGCTTTTCAACTGCTCGAAAGAAATATCCACTCACGTCTCCTACTTGTTTAATGACTTGCCACTTGCTTTAACACACCGACTACCGATTAACAGCACTACGATACTCGTAAAATATTGCTACCAAAAAAACAAAGCATGGGCTACTTGCCGGATATTACGTAGCGGAAAAGCCATTGTATCAATTATTAAAACAAAGTTATCAATTTTATCAGCATTGTATAAATATTGATTGAGCATATACTCGTTTACATCAACAAATAAGTACCAGCTGAAACGGCAAATAAGGTCGTTTCACTATTTCATGCTCACCGACAAGTCGCTTATAAAAGCGTAGGATAATTAACATGACTACAAAGAATTCAGCACTTTCAACAGCAGTATTAATGGTATTAACCTCACATGACAAATTGGGCGATACCGGAGAAAAAACCGGATTTTGGTTAGAAGAATTTGCTTCGCCTTATTATCAATTAGTCGACGCTGGCTTCAATGTTACACTGGCATCACCTTTAGGTGGACAACCACCACTAGATCCAAAAAGTGCAGAAGTTGACTTTCAAACTGATGCTACTCGTCGCTTTGAGCAAGACAGCGCTAGCCAAGCAGTATTAGCAAATACTAAAAAGCTCAATTTGATTGATGCCAATGACTATGCCGCTGTTTTCTATCCTGGTGGCCATGGCCCAATGTGGGATTTAACCAACGATCAGCACTCAATTGCTTTGATTTCAGCATTTATTAAACAAAATAAACCTGTAGCAGTGGTTTGTCATGCAACTGCTGTATTGCTTAATGTTAAGGATGCTAATGGTGATGCCATCGTCAAAGGTAAAAAAATCGCTGGTTTTACTAATAGTGAAGAAGCAGCCGTACAGCTAACTGATATTGTGCCTTTTTTACTTGAAGATGAATTAATTAAACTAGGGGCTAACTACCAAAAAAGTGACGACTGGGCTTCTTTTGTGGTTGAAGATGGCGATATTATCAGTGGGCAGAATCCAGCAAGTTCAAGTGAAGCTGCAGCACGTTTAATTATCAAGTTAAGCTAACAGCATTGCTTTTAGTCGAGGTGAATGAGTAAAGGTAGCGGCTAAAGCTACATACTGAAGCTTTACTGAAATTAGTATTAATATTACATAGTTGAAAAATAGTCGACACATAAGAAAGCGTGTTCGACTATTTTTTTAACTATATAATACCAATTGAAATAAACAATTGATCATTTTAAGGCGGTTTAAATCTCCAATAACTGCGTTGCTTTCAATCACAATAGCTAGCTATTACTCAATCAAGCGCCTTATTCTTGAAAATTTACCCTCGCTTAAAATTGATCGATAACTTATTACATTTGGTATAACATCACTTATACCGAGTATCATTTTATACCAATCATCATTTATGATTATCAGATTACGGTCTTATGTGTATAATTAACAACGATTTAAATGTAGGTTATTCTGAATAAATTAAAGCGTGTTAAAACGATCGAGCCAAGCACTAAAAGTATCTGCCACTAGGCTAACTGTACGTAAGTCATGATTATAAAACCACACAGGAACCTCTTGGTTGTTCGTTCCACAATCACTTAGTTTGAAACAGAACATATTGCCTTTACAATCTGAGGCAAACAAAATATGCCCTTTCGGCATCCCAGTCATTTCATAAAGCTTAGATAATGAGTAAACATCTTCGAGACTTAAAAAGTCTTGTACTTCGCTGATATCGACACCCAAATCACATATTTTAGTCAGTACGTTCGGTGAATGTACTAAGCCATAATGCAATAATAGATATTTATACGATTCTGGTAATGTTGCCGCTAATCGTGCTTCAAGCGCTGAAATATCAGCACGTGCTATCGGGCTCATCACTTGCTTGTTGGCCCAGTTTTTTACAAAGAGATCAATACTGTTCATTGAGAAAACTCCAAACGCGTGGGTCTGTTAAAGAAAAGGTTTATTTAAGAAAAGTACTGATACTGAATTAATGGGTAGAATAGCGTAACGCTGCGTTAAGCCACTACCGCTTTTTTGACTTTTTCTTTATAACTGCGACTAACTTTTAACTCTTTGCCATTGGTCATCACTAAATAATATTCGCCATTGAGTTGGCTGCAAAACTTATCAATGTAACTTTTGTTGACAATAGTTGAGCGATGACTACGTAAAAAACGCCGAGGATCTAAAATTTCTTCAAGTTGTTTCATGGTTTTTCGCAAAATATGGGTATTATCGTGGGTATGTACACACATATAATCACCAGCAGCATCTATCCATAAAATATCTTTGACCGGTACTCTACTGACTTCACCTGCATCTTTAATCGCTAAAACGTCAGAGTAACTTGAAATGCTAACCGGCTCGTTATTTTCTAATTCCTGCAAAATTTTATCACAGTCATTACCAGTAACATCACTGACTAAACGTATCAGTTTCGATTTATGTATCGCATTGACTTCACTATTAATGCTCAAACGTATTTTGTCTAAGGTTTGTGCCAAACGCTGCTCGTCGGCTGGTTTGAGCAAATAGTCCTGAGCATGGACTTCAAAAGCTTGCATCGCATATTGGTCAAAAGCGCTAACAAATACCACCATAGGCAATGATAAGCCCTGCTCGATAATCGCCTCAACAACTTCAAAACCGTTTAAGCCTGGCATTTGAATATCAAGAAACATCAGATCCGGTTGATAAGCCCTTACAGCTTCAACGGCTTCTCGACCATTGGTGCACTGCGCAATAATGTCGATATCTTTATGATCTTCCAAACGCACCGCAAGGCCTTTTCTTGCTAAGGGTTCATCATCAACAATAATGGTAGAGAGCTGCTTGCTCATACTGGATGGCCAACTTCATAGGGAATTCGTATACTGATTTTAACACCAGTTGGTACATTGTTGGCAACAACTAAAGAAAAATCATTCTGATATAATGCTTGCAAGCGTTCACGGGTATTGACTAAACCAACACCATTTTCACGAAATAAATTACCATTTTTAATTTCTGCGCCGGGGCCATTATCCGATAATTCAATTAGTAAATCATTTGCAAAACGATAGACAGCAACCTTAATTTCTCCGCCTTGTTCTTGTACCGCTACCGCATGTTTAATAGCATTTTCAGCTAACGGCTGCAAGATCATGCTAGGCACTAATGCCAATTTACAATCGCCAGCAATATCAAAATTAACCTGTAAACGTTCTTCAAAGCGCACTTGCTCTATATCTAAATAAAGCCTTAATGCCTGCAACTCACTGTTCAGTGTTACCCGCTTCATTGGGTCTTTATCTAAAGAGTAACGTAAAAACTCACTTAATTTAGTTACCATAGCATTCGCGGTTTTATTCTCTTTTACTAAGATTAAAGTTGAAATTGCGTTCAAGGTATTGAACAAAAAATGCGGGTTAAGTTGATAACGCAACATTTTTAGCTGCGCTTGATGAGCAACAGTATTCGCACGTAAGACATTTTGTTTTTCTTTTTGCAGCATTTGGTAATATTTAGTACCAAAATATAGGCCGCTCCAACTTAAAATAATGAAGAATGATAACAGGCTATTTTTTGTATAAAACAACCAAAAATCAGGTCGGTAGCCATGTTTATATATTTCCCAATAATTGATATTTTTAACTACTTGCCATAACACGCCGGTGCAATAGGAAGTTAATATAACCACAATGGCAATTTTTAACGGGGTAAAATTCCAAATACGGCGATAAATATATCTTAGCGGTACGGTGAATAGCCAACCAGCGTAGGCATTTAGTAAAATGATGATCAGAAAAATATCACGTAAATCGTGCAGTAAAGAACCTAAGTAATGCACCAAGGCAAAACCACACCAGCCAGCAGTATGTACCAACCAAAATAAGCGATTTCTGTTTTCAATAAACTCTTTCCAATTCACACAATATAACCATTTAATAATCTTAGGTTAATTATGCGCTAAGCACGCTATTCTAGCACTACCACTAGTCGTAGGATCTAGGCACCTTATCTCATTTCACTGAGTGGGAAGAAACTTATTAGAATTGGTATAACTCAGGATAGCTTTTTGCCAGCAGCTGCAGTTGCTTAAGTGCCAAGTTTTTGTATTTTAGTTGCTGTCGAGACTGATACGCTACAAAGTACCATAAGCCATTGATTAAAATAGACAAGTCATAGTAACACGTAACCAACTTAGATGATAAGCTCTTAACATTCATCAGCTCAACGGAAGAATTGTCGACAATTTCATGGGCATTCCCCTGTTTATTTAACGCGGTTAATCCCTGCAGATAAAGCTGATAAATGATCTCAATTTTATTGGCTTCAATGCCGTTTACCGCCATCATCATTGCTAAATCATATTCGATAGGTGCAATACAAGCACATTCAAAATCCACCAATAAATAGTCATGAGTATTGGGTGAACTAAGGTTATTTTTAACGAGCAAAACATTACTAAAATTAGCGTCACCATGACAAAATACTTGCCTGATATTACCCGCTTGCTCATTAGCTTTGTTAAGGTTTTGCATTAATTTTTTAGATAGCTGTTTCAGTTGTTGGTTTTGCTGGTCGCTGAGTTCAAGCTGCTGCAATAAATCATCTATCACTGCTGTAACATTAAGTTTAGGTAAGGCTGATAACTTATCTTTCTGCTTTCTTATCGGCTTGAGTGACGTAGCCCCTGCCGAGCTAACTGCTGAGTTGAAAGTCAAATGACTTGCTTTATAAAAGACGCTATCAAGTTGCTCATTGTGATGCTGACTATCACTGTGCTCATCAATTTGATGACATTGAGCTAACATGGTGAGCATGAGTGTTATCTTTTCATTTTCAGATAAGTCAGCTGTATTAAGCTCCTGAGCAACTTTAAATTCAGTAACTAACCAGTTATTACCGGCATAAACTACCTTGGGTGCAATGCCATAAAATGCAGCTATCTGACTAGCCGTGGTTTCAACATAGCTACCAGTGAGATATTTGGCAAAATAGCGCTGGTTTGTATCATCAACTTGAAAGCAGGATTGGCTTAATCCTACGTCAATAACAGCAATGTTATCGATTGTTAGTGAATTAAAGCAAGGTAACTGGCATAGCTCTAGCGCGAGTTTTTTGTGCGTTTCATCTAATATCGGCATATTCTCATGGTCAAGGCTCAAAACAATTTCCTGTCAAACTCGATTAAATTAAACTAAAGCTGCCACTTATCCGGTCACAGAATGGCGACTATAGAGTTCAGACTGATCTTGGTTAAATTGTAATTTATATTGCTTACGCCATTGCCAATAACCATAACCCGCCAGCACAACATAAACGCTAAATAGTGCTGCCGTAGGCACAAGTGATTTTTCGATATAGAGATAAATTGAAACAAAATCAATGACAATGAAATATAACCAATTCTCTAGTACTTTTTGCGTCACTAAATAGGTAGCAAATACCGCAAAAACGGTTGTTGCACTATCAAGATAAGGGAAATGTGCCGGTGTATAGTTTGCTATTAACCAGCCTAAAGCTAAAGATAGTAGCGTTAAAGCTAGAATAATGCTGCTATGTCGTTGTATCGTCCATTGGCTATAAAGCAGTGCTTTAGCGGTGTTTTTTTTACTTTTGATATTTTTCTGCCAACAAAACCAACCATACACCGCCATCAATAAATAATAGAGTTGTAAAGCACTGTCCATCAATAAATAGACATCATAGAAAATGACGGTATATAACACAGTGCTCAAGATAGCCGCGGGCCAACACCATATATTGCCTTTTGCTGCCAGCAGCACATACAACAAAGATGCTGCAACAGCAATCAGCTCTAATATTGGCAAGGTGGTAAAATAATTTACTATTTCATTGGCTGCACTGATGGAACTTGCCATTATGACTCGGCTTCAACAACAGATCGGTCACCACCAATAAACTTACAAACAAATACTGCAGCATTAAGTGTTTGATGAACATGTTTAATTTCCGCCATAACATGGTTAGTGGCCAAGTCGTAGTCGCCAAATACTTGTGTACTCATGCCATTGGTAATTACATTCAGTCCTTCAACCAAGCGTAAACGTTTAATAAAGGTCCAAATTTCAGTTTTAAATTTTTCTTCTGCAAGCGGATATAGACTAATTTCAATTGATACTTTCATGGTTTTACTCTTTCCTTCACATTGCTCTTAATCATTTAGCGTGCTTTGCTGAGGCCAGCGTTCAACAAAACACACATTTTTAATTTAAAATAAGTTCACTAAATACGTTAAGTTATGGCTTAACTTAGCAAATTAAAAATTATAATCTACGGTTACACCAACTTGTCTTGGCGCGCCGTAACGGACATATTTCTTTGCAGTCCAGTCTAGGTCAGGTTCATTACCAAAGAAAAAGCCGCGCGTTGCTACTTTTTCATCAGTTAAGTTTCTCGCCCAAAGTGAAACGGACCAATCAGAAAATTCATAAGCTATTTTAGCATTCAGTAAGTTTGAACTTGCCGCCTTTTCACTGTGACTATCTGAGAAATAAAATTCGTCTTTACCTGTCCAGTTTATATTTGCCATCAGACCGTCATCATTACGATAAGTGGCACCCAAACTAAAAGTATAGTTAGGTGCATGTGCAAGCTCTCGACCTGAGATATCGATATTTGCGCCATACTTATCTTGATAAGCATAGTCATCATAAGTTGCTTTTAAATAGCCGATAGTAGAATCAATCGATAAATTATTGCTAACTTGGTATTTTAGTTCAAGCTCTAAACCATAGCTGCTTGAGCTTGTCGCATTAGCTGTGTAAATAGTAAACTGCTGAGGCTTATCTGGATTTTGTTGAGAAGCGTTAACTTGTTGGTCTTTACGGTCCATATAAAATACCGCTAGACGACTGCTTAAGGTATTTTCTAATAAAGTTGATTGCACACCAAACTCGTAGTTAACCAAAGTTTCTGTATCAAATTCTTTATATTGGCTTAATTGCGCTGGTAAGCCCATATTAAAGCCTCCCGCTTTATAGCCTTGCGCGATACGGATATAAGCAGATTGTTCGCTGTTTATCGCTTTACTTAAAGCAATATGACCACCCCACATAGTTTCAGAAGGGTCAAACTTGTCACCCACGCTATCTGAATAGTCTGCTGAGCGATTTTCAATACGTAAACCTACAGACAGCTGATGCCCATAAGATAAAATACTATCTAGTTGAGTGAATACAGCATAGTTACTGGCTGAGTATTCAGAGTCAACAACCTCATCTGGCCAACCATTATATGACGAGTCTAAATCGTTACTTTCATCAAGCTCACTGATATAAGCGCCTACCAGCCATGCTGTTGTATTATCAAAAATACGAGACGATTCATTTGAGGTCAACCTAAATTCTTGCGACCATACATCTCTTTTTGCCGTTTTGTTCCAGAGATAGTTATATTCACAAGGAGCAGCAACATCGTCATCGATACACGACTTACTAGCCCAGTAATCATCATTAGCCCAGTCACCGTCATAACCGTGTTGATGTTCAGTCGTGGTGTAACTAGTGATAGCATCAAAGCTAGCAAAAGATAAACCGTTATAACTAAACTTTAACGCTGCACCGTGAGATTTTTGTTTATCAACACCAGGATCGTCAGTAGTGGTATCAAAGCCATTATTATCGAGTGTCCAGGCATCAAAACCATTGTCGTTATCAGCAAATAGATAGGTAAAATCGATATTAAGATCATCACTGGCAATGTAACGCAGTTTAAACTTACCAGAGAACTCATCAATTGCATTGGTATCATCTTTATTAAGATAAACGTTATCTCGATAGCCATTTTGTTGATGCTGCTCTACTGAAACTCGATAACTCAGCTTGTCAGTAATGGCACCAGCGCTATAACCCGCTAGGTTAAATAAATCGTCATTACCTGCTGTGGCTTTAAAACCATGCTCTGGTGTTTGAGTAGGATCGTTTGATTTGATATATATCAGTCCCGCCAGTGCGTTGGCGCCATATCGAGCACCTTGTGGCCCTCTTAAGACTTCAACTTGCTGCACGTCGTACATTGACGCAGCCATTCCCAAACCGGAGAGGTTAATATCATCAACGATAAAACCAACAGATGAATTTGGCGCACCACGATATTCTGAACGCTCCCCGACACCGCGGATTTGTAAGTATTTTGGACGAGAAGTTCCGCCAGAAAAGTTTAAGTTGGCAACACTATTAATTAATTCTTCAAAATGTTGAATTGCTTGATCGTTAATTTGTTGTTCACCAATAATAGCCACACTGGTTGGAGCTTGCGCTAAAGGTTGGTTATTAAAACTAGAAGTGACTGTTATGCGTTCAATGTCATCCACTGAGTTGCTTTGAGCTACGCTCGATAAAGATATTAAAGCTGTTGTAATTGCTATCGATATAGAAGATTTAGAAATGTTCATTATGATCTCATAAATTCGATTAAGAATATGTTATGGGATCCGGCATGTGGGAAGTTAGAGAGCTGCTCAGTAACAAACTGTAGAATTATCATTGCTTGCAGCTATGCTAACAGCAAAGTGTAATTTTACAGAATGATAGGCGATTAGCGTAACCATTCCTACGCCGGTACTATCCGGTTCAGGTTCTAAGGGTTCGCTTCGCATCTCAGCCATTAAAAATCGTTAACGATTTCCAGGCACCCCTTGGTTCGATATGCATACTAACAATATTTATTTAAATGTACAGTGTAAAAGCTGAATTTTACGCTATAAGTTAGATTTGATTATCATTAACTTAATTACTGTCAGCGTTAAATTATCTACGCTAAATTAAAGCTTACTTAGGCGCTAACATTCGCCCTAGCGGTTGACCACCCACTAAATGCATATGAATATGATAAATTTCTTGGCCGCCATCTTGGTTACAGTTCATGATCAAACGATAACCATTTTCAGCTATGCCCTCTGCTTTTGCCAATTTTTTTGCAACTGTGAACATTCGGCCAATAGTTAACTCATCTTCTGGCTCGATATCATTAACCGTTGGTATAAGTTTGTTAGGGACAATTAAAATGTGACTTTTTGCTTGTGGAGTAATATCACGAAATGCTGTCACGAGTTCATCTTGAAAAAGTAACGGAGCTGGAATTTCTTGGCGAATAATTTTGGAAAATATGGTTTCTTCTGGCGCTTTATTATCAGCCATGATTTAGCCTTATGCTGTGGTTGTATTTTCTTGATAGTTTAACGATTGTGAAGCGAATGACAAAGTAAAATGTCATCCGCTTGAGTAATATTATTTAAACTAAGTTACGTATTGGCTAACTTAACTGATTAACTAACTTTTCTTTACTACGAGAAGTTAAGCTTTTCATGTCTTCAACCAGTAAGTAATTTACTGGCACCAGTATCAAGGTGATAAACGTTGCGAAGATAATACCAAAACCCAGTGAAACCGCCATAGGTATTAAAAACTGTGCTTGTGTCGCTTTTTCAAACAATAGTGGCATTAAACCAATAAAGGTGGTTAATGAGGTCAACATAACAGGCCGAAAACGTGATTGAGCTGCCATTAATACCGCATCATGTGCTTTCTCTCCTAAACGTACTTTAGCATTAATAAAATCCACTAAAACTAAACTGTCATTAACCACCACCCCTATTAAGGCCATTAAGCCCAATAAGCTCATAATGGTTAAATCCATACCCATGATCCAGTGGCCAACAATCGCGCCAATAGCGCCGAACGGGATCACTGACATTACGATAAGTGGCTGTACATAAGATTTAAATGGTATCGCCAACAAACAATAAATAATGAAAAACACAAATACCAAACCCCATGCAAGGCTACTAAAAGAATCGGCTTGTTCTCGTGCTTCACCTTCAAGGCTATACGACACCCCAGGGTATTTGTTCATTAATTCTGTTAGAAATTGTTTAAGATCGGCATTTAGTATCGTCATATTAGTAGTGTTTTTATCAATATCAGCCGTGACATTAACAGTTCGATAGCGATCAATACGTTTAATGGCCGAAGCACTTTTACCCGGTTTTAATGTCGCCACATGTGACAGAGGAACTTTGCCGCCAGTCGGTGTATTAATCAACATATCATTGAGTTTTGAAATCGACTGCCGTTCTGATAATGGAAAACGTAACATCACACGTACATCATCACGTCCGCGCTGAATACGTTGTATTTGTGAACCAAAATAAGCATCCCTGACTTGTCGAGTTACCCAAGCATTGCTCATACCCATAGCGTAACCTTGTGCCGTGAGCTCTATTTGTAACTCTTCTTTACCGTTAGATAAACTATCCGCGATTTCAAATGCCGTTGGATAAGTGCGTATTCGTGCTTTAACTTCTTCCGCTACTTTTTCTAGGGTTTTTAAATCTGTCGCTGAAAGTTGAATATCGATAGGATCACCACCTCGTCCAAGTTCAGCCCTGAAGGTAACACTTTCAGCACCTGGCAGCGGACCTATGAGCTCTCGCCACTCTTTAACTAATTGTGCGGTACCGATACCACTGTCATTTTCATCTGCTGGTACGATCTCAAAACGCACTCGACCTTTCTCTTCGCTGGTGATCGCTAAAGTATTTAAGATAATACTTTCACCATTTTCATCACGATATTTATCTTGTAATATTTTTGCTGCTTTAGACATTTTATCAACGTAGGCATCAACCACATCAAAGCTAGTGCCTACCGGCATCGTAATATTGCCACGGGCTGTTTCACTGGCTATACGAGGAAAGAACACAAAGCGTGTCCAACCACTCATAATAAACGCAAGGATCAAAATAAACACGCCAACAAATAACGCTATAGTGGTTAATCGATTTTTAATTGCCAACGCTAATAAGGGTTTGTAATATTTTAAGATCGCATTTTCAAAACCGTCGGCGAAACCTTGCTGCCAAACGCTAAACTTTGATTGTTTAGTGCTTTCGCTACGTAAACGTAATGACTTTAAATGTGAAGGTAAAACAAATTTGGACTCTATTAAGCTAAACAACAGGACTGGAATAACAATTACCGGAATTTGCGCAAATAACGCTCCACGTTGCCCTTCGATAAAAGCTAAAGGTAAGAAAGCGGCTACCGTAGTCAAAATACCAAAGGTGACCGGCGTTGCCACTTCTTCAGTGCCTTTGATTGCGGCTTCAAGACCACTAGAGGCGGTCTGGGTATGACGATAAATATTTTCACCGGTGACTATGGCATCATCGACAACAATACCAAGTACCAATATAAAACCGAATAAACTCATGATATTAATTGAAATATCAAAAAATGGCATAACAATAAACGCACCCATAAAGCTCACAGGAATACCGATAGATACCCAAAATGCAATTGAAGGACGTAAAAATAAGGTCAGTAATAATAAAACTAAAAAGCCACCCTGTAGGGCATTAGTGATCAAAGTATTAAGACGGCTTTTGACAATCTCAGAATCATCATCCCAGTAACTTAACACAAAGCCTTGTGGCAAGGTGTCTTGGCGTTCATCAATATAGTTTTTTACCGCATCAGCGACATCAATAGCACTTTGATTGCCGATGCGAAAAACATCAATTAGTGCTCCTTGTTGGCCATTAAAGCGCGCCCGTAAAGGTGTTTCTTCAAAACCATCATTCACTTGCGCAATATCTTCTAAATATAGAAAAGTACCGTCGGTATTAGTTTTGATCACCACTTTTTCAAATTCATCACGTCGATAAGCTTGACCAATATTACGTACTAAAACATCACCACCGTCAGTACGAACGTTACCCGCTGAAATATCAACAGAGCTGTTACTGATAGCGGTGGAAATTTCAGCAAGGGTTAGTTGGTATTGCTCAAGCTTGCTTTGATTAACATCGATACTTATTTCATAATCACGCACAGCATCAAGTGCCACTTGTGTTACTTGCGGTAAGCGCAATAAGTCATCACGAACTTGTTCAGCAAATTCGCGTATTTCTTTTTCACCATATTCAGACGATATGGTCACTGAGATCACATCACGAATACGCTGGGCGATAGCAATAACCGGTTTTTCTGCATCTACTGGAAAGGTGTTGATGGCATCAACTCGACTTTTAATATCCGCGAGTAAATCACGAACATCGGTTGATGAGTCAGCTTCAATACGCACCGTTGCAGCCCCCTCAACTGAAGTGCTAGTAATTTCTTCAATGCCTTGTAAGTCTTGCACAGCTTCTTCAATACGAATAGCAACACCTTGCTCAGCATCTTCAGGTGTTGAGCCCCGCAATACTACGGTAACATTGACAATTTCTGATTCAAATGAAGGAAAAACTTCTAATGGAATACTGCTTTTTACTGAAAATATACCGGCCAATAAAATGCTTATCATCAACAAGTTCGCCGCGACATGATTTTTTGCAAACCAAGCTATCATGACTCAGCTCCTTGAGTTTTTTCAACTCGATCCTTACGCTTGTCAGCCCCCTTGTTTTTCCCTTCGGCTTTATTGCTTTGATTCATTCGCTTTTTAGGCTTACTCTGAGTGGTAATATCTTGGCCATCAATACTACTAACATTAACAATAGTGCCCGAGGTTACCTGTCCTAGTGGCGTTAGTACCAACAGTTGATTTGTCTCTACGCCTGTTTTGATCATCGCCACTTCATCATTTTGCCATGCAATAGTAATATTTTTTCTTTTTAATAAGTTATCTTCAACGACATAAACATAGCTACCTTGATAAATAGCTCTATTAGGGATGGTTAACGCTTTTTTGATAACCTTACCAGCAATTTTTGCACTGACATATTGACCAATTTTTAATGGCATGCTGTCACTATCATTTTTGCCATAAGGGTCATCAATTTGGGCGACAACAAATAACTGTTGTGATGCTTCATCAAAAGCACCTTCAGTTCGAACCACTTTACCGAACCAACTTTGACGAGTAGCAAGATCGGAATATATAGTTACTGCTGGTTGATCCTGAGTAGTTTCATCTTCAAAGCGGCTGTTCTCAGGTAATATCATGTAAGGTAGATCTTTATTTTTCAGTGGTAAGCGAATTTCAACATAATCAACCGCATAAATTTCAGCTAATTCAGTGCCGACACTTACTACTTGCCCGACATCGACTGATTTATTTAAAATTCGGCCAGTATATGGCGCAACAATATCACTACGCTCAAGCGCAAGCTTAGCTTTCGCTAAACTCGCTTGTGCTGATAAAACAGTTGCTTGTGCTGCTAACAATTGTGGCTTACGCAACACAAGATCAGGTGCTTGTTCACTATTTCCCAAACGCTGCCAGTCTTGTTTTGCTTGTTCAACACGCGCTTGCTCTTCACTTAAGTTTTGTTTAGCGCTGAATAAACTTGCTTGAGAAATTTTTACTTCGGCGAGTAAATCTCGTTGATCTAATTGTACTAAAATATCACCTTGCTCAAAAAAACCACCGGCACGAAATTTTGGACTAATACTAATAATTTGCCCTGAAACTTGCGGTAAAAGCTTACTTTGCGTGCGCGGTTGAATGGTGCCATAGCTATCAATGGTGAGCGCTAAATCGCTACGGGTTAATTTTTGCACTTGCACACTCAATTGTGGTGTAGCACTTGGTCGCCCGCGTTTTGCTGTTGGTGGGTTACTGCTGACAATATACGCTGCGAATACCAATGCAGATAAAACCATAATAGGGAGTAGTTTTTTTATTTTTATTGTCATCATTTATCCATGCTTTTTTGGTGAGTGAACGATGCTGGTAATAAGCTCTTTACACTCTTAGACTGTTGCTGTGCTTGATAGCTGTTATTAAGATAATTGCCACCTAAAGCACGGTAAATTTCAATGCGATTTTGCAGTAACTGGTTAGTTAATTGGATCACGATAGTTTGTGCGTCAAAAGAGCGGCGTTGCGATTCGAGCACTGTGGTGTAAGTCACTAAACCACGTAGATATTGATCAAATGATAGTTTTTCCGCCGCTAAAGCATTGTCTTGTGCGGTTAAATAATAAGCATAACGTTGATTCAGAGAATCTCGTTCACTGATGCTATTTTCAACTTCAGCAAAGGCTTGATAAACCTGTTGTAAATATTGCTGCTCTTTTTGTTCAACCGTTAGTTTTGCTTGTTGTTCAAGCGATTCAAGACGACCTGCATTAAATAAAGGGCTTGTTATACTACCAATGAGTGACCAGGCTAATGCACCACTATCAAGTAGATTACTGAGTTGATCACCGTTATCACTGACACTGGCATTTAAATTAAAACTTGGAAAGCGTTGCTTATGCGCGACAGCTAAGCCGGCATCTAAGGCTAAAAGCTCTAACCAATTTGCTTGTATATCAGCACGACGAGTTAATAGTTGAGCAGGTAAGCCAAGTTTAATTTCATCATTAATTAATGGCAGACGTTGCTTACTCAATTTTTTCGCTAGCGGATAGTCACCCAGCAGAAGTTCAAGTGCCCTACTGCTAACTTTAAGTGTTTGTTGCTGCTCAGCAACACGCGCAAGCTCTTGATTAACTGTATTCTTAGTTAGGTATACATCAAGCGCATCATTTAATCCCAGTTGATACGATGATTGGATCATGGCTAAATGATGTTGCAAATTATCTGCACGTTCTTGATATAAATTAAGTAGTTGCTGAGCTTGGATTAAATCAAACCACGCTTGGCTAATACTGGCCACTAGATTGAGTTGGTTTTGTTGAAAATTTGCTTGGGCTGCAGCGTAATTCAATCGACTCTGGTTTTGCTGATCAGACAACTTACCCCATAAATCCAGCTCATAACGTAAGTCGAGACTGAGATCAGCGCTGCTTTGATAACTTGTTGTATTATCATCCACTTGTTTACGCCTTGAACTGTCTAATGACAGAGATAATTCAGGAAAATCTGTTGCTGTAGTCACTTTTAAGCGCTCTTTAGCAAGTTGGACATTAAGGCGATCGGCATTTAATTGAAAATTATGCCCTAATGCGTGTGCGATAATTTGCTCTAAAGCCTGATCATTAAAGCTTTTTAACCAACCGTCTGAAACTGCACTTGCTGTCGAAAATTGTGTTGGTTGTGCTTGCCATTGCGCGGGCATATTTCGCCCGATAGTATTTTTTGCCTTATTGTCGGCTAAACCACTGGGTGTACTACAAGCGCTGAGCAAGACGGTAAGTAAAGCGACAGCAATAGAATTGAATTTTATAGGTGCTATTTTCCTTAACCTTTGACTAGATTTTCTTACGTTATCTAACTCGTTTATAGCTCTATTTGAACGAACTCTCAAAATCTTCCCTCACAAATACAATTAACATCATTTTAATTAGGCCATAACTCAGCATAATAGACGTGCAAAAAAGCAAAAAAAAAACTTATATTACAATCTAAAATTAAAAAACTATTAAAGTGTTAATACATTTTATTTATCAATATCATAAGTTTGACTAAATCAAGGTAAGTTTATGTCCTTAATTACGGGTTATTAGTGACAAACTTACGCTTTTTTATTCTAGATAAAAATCAATAACCTGCATACAGGCAATGTTGATACGAGCAAAACTCGTGACATTGACGTATATAACTTATTCTGAGCTTTGCTTAACTATAATATGACTCGACATTGAGGCAAACAATGTTCTTTACACTGCTTTACATTATCACCGCTAAACAACGACGAGTGGTTACTTTCTCGCGATAAATGGTGATTTGATTAAGAGTAATAATACCAATTTTACTAAGTTTCTTCCCACTCAGTGAAATTTAAAAGCTTTAGCGGCACAGCTTACCGTCCCAGACTGAACCTCTGTACCTACATCCATGCAGGCAAGGCATTGATTGAAGGTAATGGTTATTCTCTTGTCAAAATCAATAACATGGTCTGTAAGCCTTTTAAAACTACCCTTCTGGAGCTTGCCAGCAGTTCGATAACCGCCGATCATTTCCTTCATATAGAATAACTATATTCACAAAATGATCGTTGTTCTCAAAACGACGGTAAGCGCTGAGTGGGAACAAACTTAATAGACTTGGTATAATTAACCTCAAGTCATTAAAAATAGTTTTGCTCAATAAATGAAGTTGTATATTTAATAATGGGGTTATTGGCAGAAAAACCAACTCAGATAAGGTCTAAAATGGTCTGCTTGAAGCAACAGCTAAATAGTTCAGTCTAAGTAGTATAAAGCCTCACTTAAACAGCATGACTGTCAGCTAAGTTTAAGAATAGTAAAAGCAGAGACTCTAGCTACTTTTACTATTTTTCTCATATTAAGCTCAATGTTAATGTCAACTATCAGTTAATAACTATGACGACTTCTCTCGACGCTGAACGACTGCCTGAGCCAGTTCAGCTAATAAGGTTTCAGTATCTTGCCAACCAATACAAGCATCTGTGATACTTTGACCATAAGTAGGTACTTTACCTTCAACAAGATCTTGACGGCCTTCAACTAAATGACTCTCCACCATAACACCAAAAATATCTTGATTACCATTGGCCATTTGTTGGCAAACATCACGACAAACTAGCATTTGGTTTGCAAATTTCTTACTGCTATTAGCATGGCTAAAGTCAATCATGATATTAGTATTTAAGGCTGATTTAGTTAATTGTTCGGTAACGGTGTTAACACTTTCAGCATCATAATTTGTGGTTTTACCGCCACGTAAAATAATATGACAATCTTCATTACCCGTCGTTTCCACGATAGCAGAATGACCGTATTTTGTGACTGAGAGAAAATGATGTGAAGCACTGGCAGCGCCAATAGCATCTATCGCGACTTTAATGGTTCCGTCGGTACCATTTTTAAAACCGACAGGACAAGATAAACCTGACGCTAACTCGCGGTGTACTTGGCTTTCTGTGGTGCGTGCGCCAATAGCGCCCCAACACATAAAGTCAGCCATGTACTGCGGGGTGATCATATCTAAAAACTCACCCGCGGTAGGTAAACCTAGATTATTTAAATCCAGTAATAACTTACGACCGATACGTAAACCGTCGTTAAGTTTGAAGCTATTATCCATATAAGGGTCGTTAATCAGTCCCTTCCAACCAACAGTGGTTCTTGGCTTTTCAAAATATACACGCATGACAATTTCGAGAGTGCCTTGATAATTTTCCCGTAATTTAACTAAGCGCTGACCATATTCCAGTGCCGCTTCAGGATCATGTATCGAACAAGGACCAATGACCACCAGTAAGCGGTCATCTTGGTTATTGAAAATTCTATTGATGGCATTTCTGCCAGCAAACACCGACTTTGTTGCTTGTTCTGATGAAGGAAATCGCTCAAGTAACGCGATAGGAGGTAAAAGTTCTTTGATTTTATTAATACGAACGTCGTCGGTTTGCTCAACCATAATTATTTCTCTTTATACTGAAATGCTATTTTATATTTACGTCTAGACACCTAGATGATTAGTCCCAGAGATAATTTATCAGTGTTCTCCGGCTAATAGCAACCTAAAATACGAAAAAAGCAGTATAATAAATTTATTCGACAAGCAAGCAAAGTAACTCAGTTTAGTTCTATAATACTTTTGTCTATTTTTCATCAAACACATTCATATAGGTTACCAATAACTATGACGCATTCTCACCTACCATTAATTGATTTACACCGCCATTTAGACGGTAATATTCGCCCGGAAACCATTTGGGCATTAGCACATGAACATAACATTGTTTTACCAGAAACTAATTTTCAAGCATTTATCCCTCATGTACAAATTCAAGGCAGTGAAAGCGACTTATTAGCTTTTCTCAGTAAACTTGATTGGGGCGTTGCCGTACTTAAAAATCTAGATGATTGTAAGCGTATAGCTTTTGAAAATGTTGAAGATGCCTTTAACGCCGGTATTCATTATGCCGAATTACGCTTTTCGCCTTATTATATGGCCATGAAGAATAATCTAGTGGTTGCTGATGTTGTTGCCGCTGTTGTCGATGGTGTAAATGCTGCATGTAAAATATATGATGTTAAAATTAATCTAATTGGTATTTTGAGCCGAACTTTTGGCGTTGAAAAGTGCCAAGCTGAGTTAGATGCCCTACTGACTCATAAACAACATTTGATTGCTATTGATTTAGCTGGCGATGAATACAACTTTCCTGGTGAGATGTTTGTCGAACACTTTAAACAAGTTCGACAAGCAGATCTCAATGTTACCGTACATGCCGGTGAAGCTGCTGGTCCTGAAAGTATCTGGCAGGCAATAAACCACTTACACGCGACACGGATTGGCCATGGCGTTGCTTGTCATCAAGATGAGAAGCTAATGGATTATATGCAAAAGCATGATATTGTGATTGAATCTTGTTTAACGTCAAATTTTCAAACCGGCACTATAAAGGACTTATCACAACACCCAATTAAACACTTTTTAGCAAAAGGTTTATTGGTTTGTTTAAATACTGATGATCCTGGCGTACAAGGGATAGAACTAAAAAATGAATACCTTGTAGCGCGCAATACTCTAGGATTTACCGACAAAGATATACAGCAGTTACAAGAAAATGCTTTGAAAGCGGCCTTTTTATCAAACAGTGAAAAAACAGCATTAAAACAGAAAGTATTAAATAACAGCTAGTACCCGTTGTTGCTCTTGTTAATATCAGGTTAAAATATGCGATTGACAATCAACTAGGAGAACACGTGTTTGAAGTTATTATTGCGACAATAACAGGTATCGTTGTCGGTTTAGTATTTTCATTACTCAAATTGCCTATCCCTGCACCGCCTGTTTTATCAGGTATTGCTGGAATTTTCGGCATTTATATCGGTAGTGTAGGTTATCACTGGATCATCGAACGCTTTTTCAGTTAGAATTCGACTTTAAATATTTAAAAGACATATCAGTAAAACACCCTTGATAGCGGCTGCATAATATCAAATATCAGCAATGGCTAGAAACTTACTGTGATTGAAACACCATTAACAAAGGTTAACACTCATGGCAACAGCACACATAGAAGCAAACGACGGCGATTTCGCCAAAACGGTACTTATGCCAGGCGATCCATTACGCGCAAAATATATTGCCGAAAATTTTCTTGATGACGCAAAGTGTGTCACACGCGTACGTAATATGTTTGGCTATACCGGTACCTACAAAGGTAAGCCTGTTTCGGTAATGGGCTCAGGAATGGGCGTCCCCTCTATTTCAATCTACGCAACTGAACTATATAAAGATTATAGCGTAGAAAGTATTATTCGTATTGGCTCTTGTGGCGCAGTACGTGATGATATAAAAGTACGTGATATTATTATTGGTATGGCAGCAAGCACAGACTCAAACGTTAACCGCTCACGCTTAAATGGTTATGATTTTGCCGCCACCGCTGATTTTGACTTGCTACATAAAGTAGTAAAAACTGCAGAAAAAACCGGCAAAAAAATTCGCGTAGGTAATATTTTTACTGCGGATTTATTTTACACACCACAAGCCGAAATGTTTGCCTTAATGGAAAAATACGGCATTCTAGCGGTTGAAATGGAAGCAGCAGGTTTATACGGTGTTGCTGCCGAATATGGTAAAAAAGCATTAACGGTACTTACTGTAAGCGATCATATCAAAACCGGAGAGCAAACAACTGCAGATGAACGCGAAACAACCTTTAAAGATATGATGGAATTAACTTTGGATAGTTTGTTATAAATCTTTTCCCAGATATTTAAAGTGTGTCAGCTAAAACACCTAAAAAGCCAGTAAATTAACTGGCTTTTTTATAACTAAAATTCATCATATTTGGAAGGATTATAAATTTAAACCTTATGGGGGGTTACAACAAAATCATCCGCCCCCTATGTGTTACTTAAACATCTTCAACTGGTGAAATGTAGCCTTGATAACCATCAGCTTTTAATGAACTAAAATTCACCAATTGTTCTTTATCTTCTATACCCGTAATTATCACTTCAATTTTTAAACCTTTCGCAACATTTAATAATGCCCGACATAATTCTTTGCTTTGATTTAATTTTTCATAGTAAGCAAAGGACTGATCTAATTTAATATAATTCGGCTGTAGTTTTTGTAAATATTCCAAAGAGCCAATTTGACGACCACATTGATCAATACCCATTTTGGCACCTGCCGAGCGAACTATTTCGGCTAATTGATAGCAATGTTCAAACGAACTTATTGCCGCAGACTCTGGAATTTCAAATAAAATTCGTTCTGCATATGCAGAGCGCTTTAAGAAATCACCTAGCCAATGAATAAATTCAGGATCTTGGAGACTGTCATGCGTTAAGTTTATCGCTACACCTTCTTTAGCTAATGCAAGAATTTCTTTTTGTTCTATAGTGTTCAATAAACAGCGATCAAGCTGTGAACCTAAGGATAACAACTCAATAAAAGGCATAAATTCAGACGCTGTAACAATTTGATCATCAATATTTAAACGACAATATATTTCACGTTGTAACACCCTTTTGCTGTTCATACTTAAAATGGCTTGCCATTGAAAAAGAAAATGGTTGTTATGAATAGCATCAACAAGTTTACTACGCCATTGTTCACGACTATATTTTTGTGGTTGATCGGCATCAATCCAATGACTTATTTTATGTTCTCGCTGTGCTTGTTGTAAGGCGTTATCTGACTGTGATAATAAATCAGAACTGTTCATGTTGTCGATTCGCTGACTCACCCCCAAAGCAAAACCAGTATTTGCTGGGCAACCGGCTTTTATAAGTTCCTGATTAACTATTCTAATTAATGATTGTAAATAAAGGCCAATTTTATGATGTTCTGCTTTAGTGATCAAAAAGGCAAATTCAGCGTTGGAAATACGCGCGATAATACTTTCAGCAATCTCAGGTAATTCTGCGGTCATTCTATTAGATAACACTCGGATGATCTCATCACGACCTTGGTAACCATATTTGCTGTGAATGTCATCAAGCCAGTCAAATTTCGCTAAAATAAGGCCACCAAAACCTGGTTCATTTAACCAGTTATTAATTTGCCCAGATAAGTATTGACGGTTAGGTAAAGTAGAAACTTGATCAATAAATTTATCTTCTTTTAATTCATGTACTTCTTCATCTAACCTAGTAAATATCTGTTTTAGTTGTCTTGACATCGAGTTTATAGCACCGACAACATCTCTTAATTCCGTGGTTTTTGGCAGCTCAATATCATGTCCAAATTTACGTTGTGCTATTTCTTTCGCTTGCAGCGCAACTTTATGTAAAGGTTTTAAGATACGGTTTAATCGAATTCTAAGAATAATAATTGAGCTGATAAAAAGTAATGATAATACCATTATCGTATCATTCATCACTCGCCATAATTCTCGATAGCCGAGTGCAGGGTGTCCTGCAACTTCCAATGTTGCCAGTTGCATCCAACCAGAGGTGATTAAACTTTGCCTAGATTGCTCTTCGAATAAATCTAGATTAATAAACCATTGAGGCACTCCTTGAATAACGACAGGATTTTCCCAAATTTGTTCTTTACCATCAACCAACCATTTCAGAGTAACTTTGCGATAAAATCCACCTTCAAAAATAACATTAACTAAGGTTTCAGCGGTAGCCATATCACCAGTTTCTATATGTGGTTTCAGCATTAATCCTAACGATGTCATTGTGTTATTTAAATCAGATGCCATTTGCTGATTCATAAAATCACGGGTTTGTGCAAATTGAAAATAAACTAAACTCGACATTACTAATAAAAAAAGTCCAAATAGTAATGAGTTTATTTCTCTAGAGAGGGTCATATTCTTAAAACTCCATTTTTAGCTTAGGTTGTTTCAGTTTGGCAGTCGACAAACGCTGTCTTAAGTCTTGCCAAAGCTTAAGTCGTGAAGATTTTCCGCTAAGGATCCCACGACCTTTTTCTTTATTTAACCAAAGCTGACTTGCATTAAAACTATAGATAGGGATCAAATCGTTACGCTCACTTGCTGGTTTAATATTACCATCGAGATTGTCTAAAATTAATGGCATAGCACTAGGCGTTTCGTAGTACGCTAGCACCATATGGTATTGATTAAGTTGTACCGCTTTGACCATAGTGATCCTCATTTTTTCATCTGGTATACCAAGTTCTAATAAGGTGAAGTACTTGGCAATAGAGTAATCTTCACAATCTCCGCCATTGACACCAATAAACTCAATAGGCGTTGCCCAATAATTACTCACGCCCCAGAGTTTGCTATCTTCAATAAACCTAAACATATTAAAGAATTGATTTACTTTAGTTAAATTTTCTTGCGTGGATTTATCAGTATTTTTTCGCATTAACTTAAACCAAGCTTGCCCTCTTTTACCTGCTCTCTTACCGTAGTTTTCTTCTAATGATGCGACGATTTTGTTTTCATCGAGGGCTGGCGTTGCTTGAGCAAAAATATCCGACGAGCACAACAATGTTATCAGAAGTATCTGGCCGGGTAATCTCCACCTGAAGGTAGCTTTTGCTTTTATATTACTCATTAAAGGTTAATTGACTTCATCTACCGTATAAATAGTCCATTTAAGTTCATCAACATTTTGCGTATACAGTAAATCAGCTATGATGCGACGATTTTCAGCATGGGCGTATTCACTGTTTTCTGTTTCTTTCAAACGCTCAGAACCATAACCAATTGAAGAAATACGATTTTTATCAATATTAAAGTCATTTATCAAAACATAAGCAACGGCTTTCGCACGCTCATCAGACAAAGCTTTATTGAACAAGGCACTGCCTACTTTACTACTATGCCCTTCAATTAACACATGTACTTCTTGATGTTCGTCTAGGATTTTAGCTAATTTTTCTATCTCTGCATAAGCAGAACTTGGGATCACCGCAGAATTGTTAGCAAACTTAATGTCGACTTCAAAAGCGGTAATTTTAGTGCTTTTTATACCACAACCATAATTATCAATGCTTGCACCAAAGATGGTTTCAGCACATTTATCACGCACTTTAATAACACCATCACTATCATAATCATGTAAGTTATGTAATTGCTCAACAGGTGCATTTAATGTCACGATATGAGTATCAGCACAACCAATAATAAACATTGCACTGAACAGAATAGGTAAATATTTTGACCTCGGTATAAAGTGGATCAATGGTAAATTAGTCATGATATGCTCCTTGCCCATATTCATGTTCGCCTTTCCAAGCTGATGAACGTGTTACTCTTAAGGAATCAAGTAACTGCCCGGTAGCATTTAATAAACGATACCTTGCACTTAATTCGTTAAAACTGGCATCTAAATAATCTTTACGTGCTTGAAACAGTTCGTTTTCTGTATCAAGCAAGTCGAGTAGATTTCGTTGACCAATGTTAAACTGCTGTTTATAGGCTACCTGGGTATCTTTTGCTGTAATAACATGTTGTTTAATATATTTTTTTTGTAATGCTAACATTTCAAAAGCATTCCATGCTAAACCGAAGCTTTCGGTGACTTGACGATGAGCGCTATAATTAATTTCTTGTGCTTCTGATACTTTATAAGCTGCACTACGTTCATTAGCGATATCTTTACCGCCAGAGTAGAAGTTGTATCTTAATCGCACCATCGCGGTGACATCATTTCTATGACCTCCAACATCAGCTCCAAGTCGATTAATACCACTTTCACCGGCAATATCATTATCAGAATTAGCGGCTAACTCTAGTGATAATTTTGGAAAATAATTAGATTGTACTGCATTTTTAAATGAGCGTGCGGCCTTAATATCTTGTTGTGCTGATTTGATCACAGGATGAGACTTAATCGCGACATTTAAGCCCGTTGTTTTATCTTTTGGTAACATGTCGGCATCTGGTACTGGTAGTACAAGATTGTCTGGTTGTACGTTGGTTAAACGGATAAATTGCGTTCTGGCATCAAGATGATTATTACGAGCGGATATCATATTTGATTGTGCTCGTGCTAAACGCCCTGTTACTTGAGATAAATCGGCAATATTTCCTAAGCCTGAGTCAGTGCGTTCTTTTATTTGTTCATAAATTTCTTGATGCGATGCGATGTTATTTTCTGATAGCTTAATCAACTGGTTTGTTTTGAGATAGTTCAAATAGGCTTTACTTACTTGTAACGCAAGATCTTCAGCATTAGCAACTAATGTCCATTGCTCTGCACTTGCTTCGAATAGAGTTCGGTTTACCTCACTGCTGGTATACATACCGTCAAACAATATTTGTTTTATACTGATACCAAATTCACCACGGGCTAATTCTGTTTTTCCATCACCATAGGTTCTTCTATTCGCGGGGGTATCTGTATACTCATATCCATAGCCTGCGGTTAGATCAATAGTCGGTAAATAACCTGCAGAGGCTCGATTAACATCTTCTTCCTTTGCTTTAAAACGAGCAAAAGATTGGCGAATGTCAGGATGGCTATCAAGGGCACTGGCAACGGCTTGTTCTAAACTCTGCGCATTGAGGTTAACAGAGTACAATGAGGATAAAGCTAATACACTCAGCATTGTTTTTTTGTTTAAAATAAACATAAGGCTATTCATAAATATTCCATACTTGTCTTATTATTAATTATTAATTAAGCGCTATCGCTCCCTTAATGCTGCTTCATTGGCCCGTAATATAGGATTTAAGATATACTCCAAAATGGTTCGTTCACCTGTGATAACATCAACCTGTGTTAACATGCCAGGAATAATGGGCATTTCGTCCCCTTGCTTATTTTTAATGCTCGATGCTTGTGTACGAACCCTTATCAGATAAAAACTGTTACCGTCTTCATCGAGCGTAGTATCTGCGCTTATATGTTCTACTTTACCCGTTAAGCCACCATAACGGGCAAAATCATAAGCTGTAATTTTAACAACCGCAGGTAGACCTGGGTAAATAAAACCAATATCACGCGGTTTTATTTTTGCTTCAATCATCAGTTTGTCTTCTGTCGGAACAATTTCAGCTATTGTTTCACCAGGTTTTATAACCCCGCCTAAGGTATTTATTTTTATTGTTTTAATTGTTCCTACAACAGGGGATAATATGAGAGCTTTAGTAACCTTATCTTGTGCACCGACTTGTGACTCATTAATTCGCGATAATTTGTTCTGTAATTCATTCAGCTCAGCTCTGGTTTCCGCTCTGTAAACCAGTACGGTTTCTCGTCGATTTAATATCGACTCTTGTAAAGCTGATTTTAACTTAGGAGATAGCAATCGAACAGCACTTAACTCGCCTTTAAGATCATTTACACTCCGTTCTAATTTATAAAGTTCAATCTTGGAAACTATATTTTTTTCGGCTAACGGTTTAGTCAAATCAAGTTCTTTATTGGCTATTTTATAACTAATTTGTAGTGTGCTAATTTTTGAATTTAGTTCTGCAACTTCTTGCTCTCTTTGCTGGATTTTTTGCTCTTGAATAGCGAGTTGATTAATTAAATTATCAAGCCTTTCCGAGTACTCTTCTTTTTGTCTTGCCACCATCAATTGCGCATTCTGCTCTAAGTCTTTCGGATAAACTGGAATGTTTTTATTAATTTCTATTTGTCGCTGCCATTGGGTATTATTACCAATTAAAATACTCGATAGTTCAGCTCTAAGACGAATAACATTAGCTCTTAAGCTATCGACTTCTTGCTTTTGCTCAGCAAAGTCTGATCGAAAACGCGTGTCATCGATACTGGCTATTGGCTGGTTTTTCTTAACCTGCATACCTTCTTGTACAAAAAGTTTTTGTAATACACCGCCATCTAGACTTTGAATAATTTGCACTTGTGTTGAAGGGATAACTTTGCCTGTACCTGAAGTGACTTGCTGTAATGCTGAAAAGTATGCCCAAATCAAAAAACTACAAATTAAAGTGGCCATTGCCCAAATTGTTAAGCGATGTAAACTTGGCACCTCAGTTAACATCGCGCCATAAACATCATCAGCCATTTCTAAATCTTGTTGACTAACTTTCATGAATTTGACTCTTGATTAAATTTACCGGCTTTTAATTGCGTTATTACCGCATCTTTGGGGCCATCTATGATTAGTTTTCCTTTATCCAAAACAAGTATACGGTCAACTAACTTTAATAGATCCATTTTATGAGTAATGAGTAACATGGTTCGATTTTGGGCTGTCGCATTGATCGATTGAATAAATTGTTTTTCCGCCCGAGCATCGAGGCTTGCTGTTGGTTCATCTAATAATAAAATTTGTGGTGAGTTAAGTATCGCTCTTGCTAAAACAATCGATTGTCTTTGACCGCGAGATAATGAACTGCCACTTTCTCCTACTTGTTGATCGAGTCCTTGGCTATCATTGTCAGTAAATACATTGACACCTGAAAGCTGTACAGCTCTGATCAGTTGATATTCTGTTACTTGTCGAGTACCAAAAAGAATATTATCACGAATAGTGCCATGAAATAATGTTATGTCTTGCGGTAAATAACCGACATTGCGGCGTAAATCACTTGGATGTATTTGGTGATGATTCAAACCGTCAAATTGTATGGTGCCTTTCGTCGGTTGATATAGACCCAACAGTAATTTTGCCAAGGTAGTCTTACCTGAGCCATTATGGCCAACAATCGCTATTTTTTCTCCCGCTTTAATGTTTAATGATATTGATTGTAAAGAGCGCTGATCGCTATTGGGGTAAGTAAAACTAATGTTATCAGCATTGATACTGCCCGAAAGCGTCGTACGGCTAACCAAATGCGCTTTATCTTCAAATTCACCTTCTTGCGCCATTAAGGTATCAAGTTGTTTTAATGCACTTAATGTTTGATTGGAGCGAGTCATTAGGCCTGCAAGTTTGGCAATAGGAGATATCGCTCTACCGGTTAACATCACTGCTGCAATAATTCCGCCCATCGAAATTAAGTTTTCTGATACTCGATAAACTCCCAACACTACAACAGCAATGACAGATATTTGCACAATAAAGCTGGCAAAATTTAGCACTGAATTAGTGATCATTTTAGATTTAAGTAACCAAGTTGCTGTATGCCCAATCATTTGTTGCCATGCATTTTGCACAACACCTTCAGCACCATTAGCTTTAATGGACTCTAAAGAGCTTAAACATTCAATTAGGTGCCCATGTCGGAGACTAGAAAAGCGATTACTTTCATCAATAGCTTTACGCAATTTAGATTGATTTAACAAGGTATAACCTATAATCAATACTGAAGCAATCAGTGGAAACATCACCAGATCACCTGCAACTAACCAAATACATAACATGAAAAGAATAGCGAAGGGTAAGTCAACCAATGCACTTATTGTCGCTGAAGACAAAAATTCTCTGATATTATCAAATTCGCTGAGTTGTTTGGCCATACCTCCAACACTTAATGAGCGTTTTTCAAGTGGAGCCCCAATGACTTTGGCAAACAGTTTTGAAGATACTTCAATATCAATTTTCTTTCCTGCAACATCAATCAAATAAGCACGTAATTGTTTTAAAACCAAATCAAATATATAAGCAACTGTTGCGCCTATAGCTAAAACCCAAAGGGATTCAAAGGCTAAATTTGGCACTACTTTGTCATAGATGTTCATGATAAAAAGTGGTGAAACTAACGCAAATAAGTTTACCATCACTGATGCAATAATTACGTCTCGGTAAATTGATGATGTATTTTTAATTTTTTGCCATAACCAATGCTCATTGCTATTATCGATATGGACGTCAAAGTTTCTATCACCTCTGTATTGCTGTTTAATTAGAAATAAATAACCAACAAAGTTTGATTCTAATTCTTCAATAGTTAGTTGTGCTTTTCCGCCCGTTTCAGGCAGAGAAACAATCGCTTCATTTTTTTCAATATCCAGTTCTTGTAAGACTAAAGCTTTTTTATTTTTTAGCATCAGAATGCAAGGAAGTAGCATTGAAGGTAATTCATTCAAACCTTTACGCACTAATTTAGCACTCAAACCAGCACGTGAGGCTGCTTGCGGTAAAAGCTCAGGTGTTAAATTTGTACTTGTCAGGGGCAAACCAGCGGAAAGTGCATCAGCAGAACATGGATTACCAAAATGCTCAGTAAGTAGCACAAGGCTATCTAATAACGGATCGGCACTTAACTTTTGCGAAGCGTGAATTTTCCATTGACTTGATGGTGATACAGTTGATTGCACGAATTATTTGATCCTTTAATACAAACCGATAGCCTAATGATATATTTACATACTATATCATTAGGCCATTGTAATCATTTACAAATATTCTCTACTTAATTATAAAGTATCCGTAGAGTCAAGATCAATTGGTAATGGTGTATTCTCTGGGGCAGCATCACTAATGAGTATTGCACCTTCATCTAAGAAACCATTAGTTACGATGGGTACAATATCAAATTCCCCTTTTATGGGTTCTACATTCTCAGCTGTCAGTAAATCATCAACCGGAAAATCTATATTTTCGTTGCCCTTACCTAAATTTAACGCACTGCTTTCTGGGCCTTCCGCAGTTGCTATAGACTCTTCAAAGCTGATATTATTTTCTTCGACTAATAAATCACTTAAGTCGTACTCAATTACTGACTGATAATTTGTCTGGGCTAATGTTAACTCCGGATTGGACATTACATCGGCACTTTGTTCGCTATAAGATAAATCAATAAGCTCACCATCAGATGATGTAGAGTCTTCTAGACTATTGCTTGACGCTCTATGATTGAGGTTTATCGTTAATGTTGCATCATCAGTTTCAGGATTCAGCGTATCTCCATCCTGAATAGTATAAGTAAATTCTAGCATTGGAGGAAAAGTATTGATGTCTATACCTGATGGTATTCTAAAGATATAAGCGCCGGAATCATTAATGACTAGCGTACCGAAATCAGTCACTATAGTGAAAGACGTATGGCTTGCATCAAATGCATACACCTGCCCAGCATATTCGATTTGTGTCAAGATGATAGTACCGTCGGCGGATGAATCAGATCTATCACCAGAGCTAGCACGATTAATAATATTGCCTTGAACTCCACGCCCAATACTTAATCCGTTATTGTCGTAATATGAAATATAATTATTATCATCTACCGCAACAGGTGAAGTATCATCTACAGTGATAGTCACTGTAGCAATATCAATATCTGTTCCATCACTTAAGGTGTAGTCAAAACTTGGGTAACCAGAGCCAATAACAAAACCTTCGCTATTCTCATATGTAAAATCACCTTGAGCATTAATAATTAAAATGCCACCATCAATACTTACTGTTGCATTACCATCAACATCAAATACTAGGTCTATTCCATTAATTTGCGTTATTAATAATATCGAACCATCGCCACCATCATGATCTGAAGCGCCATCGCCATCATCATGGCTGATAATATTACCCGTTACGATACCTCCTTCTTCAACAGAAAAACTATCATCGGTTGCTAGTGGAGCATCATTAACTGGCGTCACTGAGATAGTCAACGTTGAATTATTAACATCACCAACAGCGTC
>TARA_R110001632_G_scaffold229875_1_pt1 | contig 49288 bp, 43 predicted proteins | sample TARA_R110001632 | Tara Oceans TARA_R110001632 (sample SAMEA4398266) | marine metagenome | biome: Polar Biome; feature: [SRF] surface water layer (ENVO:00010504); material: water (ENVO:00002006), including particulate matter (ENVO:01000060) such as... | depth 5 m
ATTTAGCACCAGCAAAAGCAATGTCTTACAGTAAAGAAGCAATGAGTGCTAGTTTTTATATGAGTAATATGAGTCCGCAAATACCTTCTTTTAATCGTGGAATATGGAAAAAATTAGAAGCCAAAATATATGAACTTTCTTTGCAAAGTGATTCTTTATATGTAGTAACTGGACCAGTTTTTAATGAAATTATTGATTCAATTGGAGTTAATAAGGTAAGTGTTCCTAAGTATTATTATAAAACAATACTTCGCTTTCAAAAAGATACTATTTATGGATTAGGTTTTTTACTAGAAAACAAAAAATCATCTCAATCGTATTTTGACTTTGTTGTATCGATTGATAGTATAGAAAAATTAACAGGAATCGATTTTTATACGAGATTAGATTCTTTAAAACAGAAAAAATTAGAGTCTAATACCGATTTTACTATGTTTAGAAATTAACCTTATTTAGAGTTTAAAAAAGACAATTGATAACTAACACCAAGATTAATAAACGGACTACTCAATTCTCCACCTCTGGCTTTAACATATCCAGCTGCGCCTCTTAAAGCAAGATTAGTATTTAATTTATAATTAAATCCGGCACTTGGTTTCATAATTAACCCTTCACCAGTACTAATATCACCACCACCAGCACCTCCAATTAATCCTTGTACAAAGACATTCACTTTGTCATTCATAAAATAATTACTTTGTAAACCTAAACCAACAATTCCTTCTGCATAGGCACCAGCATTTCCAAAATTTGCAAATGAAGTTTGACCTGCTAAGTATAGATTCTTGTTTAAGAAATAATTTAATTGAACAGATATCTGATGTAAATTTTCAGTTGGTAGTAACATTCGTTTCGCATTAAAGTAAGCATCTTGTTTTACGATGACTTCAAAGCCTTTAAATTTAGCGTTACTAGTAGAGTAGTTTTCTAAAACTCCATTAATATTGGTGTAATATTTTAATCCCACCCCAAAGGTTGATGTTTTAAAATAAGAATTAGGACTCATTAGCAAGCCTTTATTCACGGATAGATAGATGTTATTAGCTATATGTTGTTCTATTGAAATATCTGGATAAATTAAAACACCACCTTGGCTATCAACGCCACCGCCACCGCCAGCTCCCATTCCAAATTTTGTTAGAATATTGGTTCTGTTTTGGTTGAATGAAAAATGATAACCCGCTCCTAAAATGATATTCATATAACCAGCTCTAATTCCATCATAAGCTCCGTCAAATTTTGCAAAGTAAAACCAGTGGTCATTGGTATAAGAATTGATTTCAAATCCTGCTAAACGAATAGTTTTACCTAATAAAGTTTCACCTCTTTGATTCGTTGCGCTTTTTTCGACAGAAAGATTATTTAAATGCATCATAAACGACATTCTCCTTGGTTTTCTATTCCATTCGCTCTTCTTTAAATGATCAATAGTAAACTCTTTTTCAGCATCATCAATATTTGCTGATGCTATCGTAATAGGAACTTGTAATCCAAAATTTAACTGATGACTTATAATATTTCCAGCATCAAAGAAATTAATATAACTATATCCGCCAGTTAGTGAGAATTTTTGAAATTGTAAGCCTAGATTTAGATGAGGTAAAATAAAGGCACCACCACCATCTGGTGCTCCAGCACCGCCACCGCCACCAAAATGAATTCCAGTATCAATAAATAATTTTTTAGATAGATAAGATTTATATCCTGCATTGACACCTAAAGTAAAAAAACCGCCTCGTTTTCCTCTCATAGCTCCATACATTCCCAAACCTGTATAAAAATTATTGAATTTGAGGTTGTAATGAATTCCGGTGAAACCCATATGATCTTCATCTGCTCCTAAATCATTGGTAGGCATATCGATGGATAAAAAGTCAACAGCTAAAAAACCTTCTAGTGTTTTTAATGTCGGAATTGAATTTTTGTCTTGAGCTTGCATCAGCTGACAAAAAATAAGTGCTAAAATGAAGAGTGATTTTTTCATCTATTTCTTATGAATCGTTATAATGATAGTTTTTGATGTTGGTGTATTACTAATTCTAGCTTTACTTTGAATAGGAACTAATACGTTTGCTTCTGGAAAGTAGGTTGCAGTACATTGTTTAGGGATACTATAAGGAATCACTAGAAAACCTTTTGCTGTACGTTCTTCACCATTAAAATGACTGGTTAAATCAACTTTATCGAGTTTTGTTAATCCTTGAATTTTCATATCCTCAGGATTCATAAAAACAACTCTGCGCTCATTTAAAATACCACGATATCGATCATCTAAACCATAAATGGTTGTATTGTATTGATCATGAGTTCTTATCGTCATCATAATGAATTGATCTTTCTCTAAGTGAAGATCTGAAACTTCATTGATAGTGAAATTTGCTTTTCCTGTATGTGTAGGAGTGAAGTCTTTTTCTCTTGCGTTATTTGGAAGATAAAATCCTCCTTTTTCTCTTACGCGAGAATTATAATTCTCAAAACCTGGAATTGTAGCTTCAATTTTATTTCTAACCTTATCATAATCTTTCACCAAAGCTGACCAATTGGTTGAAGATTCTTTTAATGTCGCCTCAGCAATTCCTCCTACAATAGCCGGTTCACTTAATAAAGAATCTGATAATGGCGTTAAATGACCTGAGGATGAATGCACGATTCCCATTGAATTTTCTACACTAACAAATTGTTCTCCTGCTGCTTGAATGTCTTTTTCTGACCTTCCTAAACAAGGTAAAATCAAAGCTTTTTTTCCATGAATTACATGACTTCTATTTAATTTGGTCGAGACATGAACCGTTAAATCACAATTTTGCAATGCTACCGCAGTGTATTCTGTATCAGGAGTTGCAGAAATAAAGTTTCCGCCCATTCCAATAAAGACCTTAGCTTTTTTCTGATGCATGGCTTCAATAGCATCTACAACATCATAACCGTGTTTTCTTGGCGCTTTAAAATTGAATTCTTTCTCTAAATTATCTAAAAATGAATCTTTAGGTTTTTCCCAAATCCCCATAGTTCTATCTCCTTGAACATTAGAATGCCCACGAACAGGACAAGTTCCTGCGCCTTGTTTGCCGATACTTCCTTTTAATAATAATAAGTTGACAAGCTCTCGAATATTGTCTACAGAATTTTTATGCTGTGTTAATCCCATCGCCCAGCAAATAATTATTTTTTTCTTTTGAGCAATTAAATCAGCAGCTTCTTTAATAATTTCTAATGAAATTCCAGTTTGAGGAATTAATTCATCAATTGATGATGTTTCTAAATCTTTGGTAAAATCATCGTAACCAGTAGTGTTTTTTTTAATGAAATCATGATCAAAAATAGTGTTTGGATTTTCTTTTTCTTTCTCAAGTAACAATTTCATGATGATTTTTAACAGAGCTACATCACCGTTAATTTTTACTTGGAGAAAAATATCAGTTAATTCTTGACCTTTACCAAACCATTTTATGGGATTTTGTGGCTCATTATAGCGCATCAATCCAACTTCTGGTAGCGGATTTATAGTGATGATTTTTCCACCTTTCTTTTTAGTTTCGCTTAAGGCTGATAACATTCTTGGATGATTGGTTCCGGGATTTTGTCCCATGACAATCACCAATTCTGCATGATTAAAATCGTCTAAGGTTACAGAACCTTTTCCAATTCCTAAGGTTTCTGTCAATGCTGCGCCACTAGATTCGTGACACATATTAGAGCAATCAGGTAAATTATTAGTTCCAAATTGTCTTACAAATAATTGATATAGAAATGCAGCTTCATTACTTGTTCTTCCTGAAGTGTAAAAAATAGCTTCGTCTGGTGAATTGAGTGTGTTCAATTCATCTCCAATCATTTTAAAAGCTTCCTCCCAAGAGATTTCTTCGTAATGATCTTTTCCTTCGTGTAAAACAACGGGATGAGTAATTCTTCCTTTTTTACCTATTTCATAATCAGATAATTCCGATAATTCTGACACTGAATGTGTGGTAAAAAACAAAGGAGAAACTCTATTTTTAGTTGCTTCTTCTGCTACAGCTTTCGCTCCGTTTTCACAATATTCAGCTAAGAAAGCTCTTTTTTCATCAGGATCTGGCCATGCGCAACCCGGACAATCAAATCCGTCTTTTTGATTCAATTTGGCTAACAACCCAATTCCTTTTACCAAACCAACTTCGTTAGTAATATGAGAAATGGCAGATTTTATTGCTTTAAACCCAACGGCAGAAGTAGGAATTTCTTCCAATTTTATTCCTGTTAATTTCTTAGGTGGTTGTGCATGTATTTTTTTTGTACTCATTACTAGTTCTTAGTTTGTAAAAAAGTAGGATTTGAATAGACCGTCATCTTCTCTTCTCTTGTAAATCCAATTAAACAAATTCCAAATTCTTTTGCAAAATCTACTGCCATCGAAGAGCAAGCAGAAACAGCTACAATAACTGGAATTTTAGCTAAAAAAGCTTTGGATACAATTTCGTAAGAAACGCGTCCACTTACCAACAAATAAGTAGCTTTTTTTAAATTATTTTGTTGAAGCAAACTTCCTACACATTTATCTACCGCATTATGCCTTCCAATATCTTCTCTAATAGATAATAAGTTAAATTCAGTATCAAAAACTCCAGCGGCATGACATCCACCAGTTTTTTTAAAAGTGGTTTGATATTCTTGTAAAGGTTTAAACATCTCTAACAATTGATCCGAATTAACTAAAACTTCTTTTGTGATTTTATCGCCGTTAACTTCTATATCTTCTAATTTTTGTTTTCCACAAATTCCACAAGAAGAAACCGATAATAAGGTTCTTTTGTTTAAATAGCCTTTTCCTAAATTTTCTTTGTGAATTGTAACATTGACAATACTTGGAATTTCATATTTTTCTTCAACAATTTCAAAAGGAATGGGCGTTGTTTTTTTATAAATATCTTCTGCATACAATAACCCTAAAATCAAATCTTGATCATTGTCTGGAGTTCTCATGACAACCGTATATGGTTTTTCATTAATATTGATTTGCAGTGGAGCTTCAATAACCAGTTGATCTCTGGTAATCGATAGAGATTTATTGATGATATGTAAGCCTTCGTAGGTGTTTGTTTGCATGATATAACTTGTAAGAAAGTTACGATTACAAACTTAATGAAAAATATAGTATAAAAATCAGAAGCCTTGATAAATCAAGGCTTCTGTAGTGTTTTATACCCCTAATAATAAAACACTAATTTTAAACTTTTTCAAGTTTGATTCTTTAAATGTAGTAAAAAAAAAGTAGGATTTAGTACTTTTGAATGATTAATTATCATTTGATAATCAGTTCTTTACATATGTTAATAAATTAGACCTTTTTTGAATGAATACAGATCAATTCATCTTTAAAATTGGTCGTAAAAAACAAATAATCATGTCCACCATCTTTAATTTTTAATTCTTTACGAATTTGAGCAACCGTTTTGGGGAAATTTCTAGTGGTAACATTTGCCTTTTTATTGGTGATTAATTTTGCAATTTTCTTTTTATCGTAGGATGTAATTTCTATAATTTTAAATACTCTCCCTGGAAATTCAATTTGCTTTTCTGAAGTATATAAATGAGAATGCTGGTGTAATTTGAAGATGTTTAATTGATTGCTGATTTCATGAAATCCACCTGACTTCAGGATAGCAGCGTTGGGTTCGTACAAATACTCTAGAGGTTCACTGTAGGTTGAAATAGGTTTTGTTTGGTGCTGAAAATTAAATTCTTGAGAGCCACTTTTTGTAAAATTGATTGTTTTAATTTGAATCTCTTTTTTGTAATCTTTCTCCAATAAGAAAAGCAATTCTTTTACATCGTTATTAATGGCAATAATATGAATTTCCTTTACAAAGTTTAATTCATTGATGGCACTTGTAATGTCTAGTATTGGAGAGTTCTTGATTAAAATTGTATTTGTTTTTTCAAACAAAACACTCATATTATCAGGAACATTAGGTTCACAATCTCTTAATAAAAAGACTTTTCCTTTGACGTCATTTCGTCTTGAAGGATCTATATAAATAACATCAAAATTCTCTTTTGAATTCTTAATAAAATCTACTCCGTTTTCAGAAACTGATTTAATATTTATTGCATTTAATTGTTTTAAGTTATGTGTGGCAATTTCTGAGAGTTCTTTATTGATTTCACAATGGGTAACTGTCTCAATTTTTTTTGAAAAGAAAAATGAATCGACACCAAAACCACCTGTCATATCGATGAGTGTTTTACCAGCAACTAATTCAGATTTGTATTGAGCTGTAAGTTCTGATGAGGTTTGTTCAATGTTTAATTTTGGAGGATAATAGATGTTTTTTGTTAGAAACCAGTTGGGTAATTTCTTTTCACTTTTTTGTTTAGAAACAATTTGATTTGCTAATTCTTGTACACTGATTTCATCAAAAGGAGACCCTTTTAAAATTAATTTATGAAGATCAGATTTTAAATGTTCATCAATATAATTTTGAACATCTTGATGTAAAATTCGTTTGTTCAAAATTTTAAATATCTTTTGTTAATGAACTAACAATCTTATTATCAGATATAAATTCTTTTAAAATCACTTTTATTACTGTGTAGGATGGAACGGCAATGATCATTCCAAGTGGTCCCATCAACAACCCTCCAATAATGATAATTAAGAAAATTTCTAGTGGATGAGATTTGGTTGTTTTTGAAAATATGATTGGCTGACTTGCAAAATTATCTACCAATTGAGCAAGGATAAAACCGATCATCACGTAAATGGTTGTAGGTAATATTTCTGATTGAAAGTCTTGTCCTAAATTACTTGTCATCGATAAAATCATCATTAAAAATGCACTAATTAGCGGTCCAACATAAGGGATGATATTTAATAAAGCACATAAAAAAGCGATGACAACTGCGTTTGAAATTCCGAAGATTAATAAGATAATAGTGTATAAAATAAAGAGAATGGTTATCTGAATTACTAGGCCAATAAAATATCTTGATAACAAATCGTTGATTTTTTCTAAAGAACTTGAAAATCTTTTTTCAGTTCCTTTTGGTATTACAACGAGTATTGCACTTTTGAACATTCTACTATCTTTCATGAAAAAGAAAGAGATAAATAATACGGAAAATAAGCCAACGCTAAACGAACCAAGAGTTCCAATAATTGAATTTAAAACATTTGGAATTGACTCTAAACTTGAAAATAAATCTGCACTCTTTAATTCACTTAAAATATTGATGTTTTTCTGCTTAAAATAGTCATTAATTTCTATGATAATATTCTGAACATCTGTTTGTAATTTATCGGTTTGGAGTAGTGATAAGTTTTCTCCTTGTTCTATCACTAAGGGGATAAACATTCCAATAATACCAACTAAGAGCATAAGAAAAACTACCATTGTTGATATTACTGCAATGGTATTTGGGAACTTAAGTTTTCTTCTTAAGAATAAGATAATTGGTCGTGCTATTAAAGCAATAATAGCTGCTATAATAATATAAACTAGCACCGATTGAATCATTAAAAGAAAGTACCCTAAAAGAGCAACTCCAATGATGATGGCAATGGCACGCAAAATTCCGGTTGAAATTATTTTAGAGTTCATTAGTTATATCCTTTTACATCTCCCATGCTTAATTTTCCACCACTAGCAAAAGTGTGACTTTTAGGTAGCATTGTTCCCGATTCCGTTTCAATCCAATTTTCCCAAGTTGCTGGAACGCCAGCCATTTTCATGCTTGGAACATACATTTGATAACTTACGGGTAGATATTTTTCATCTAAAATCCAAACATAAGAATCGCCAGGAGTTGTTCCTCCGCTAGAATATTTAACTTGTAAAGCTTCTTTCCCATCAATCATTTCAATACTTCTATAAATACCTGGTTCAAATAATTTATGTGGTGCCACTAACCAAAAACTATCATTATTAAATAAATCCCAAGCTCTTTTTACCAAGCTTTCATTATTTTTTATTTCTTCTCCTTTTAAGTAAGCAATGCTTTTTGACATTTCATTTGGATGTAAGGTCACTTTTGCATCATTCCAACTTACTTCAACAATATGAAGCTCTTTATCCCATTTATAAGAACGTCTTCCTCCAAAACTCCAATCGATATAACGTGTTTTTTTGTAAGCATCATGTTTTACAGCTTTTAAAACCTTTTCAGCTAAAGCATCAGCATTTGGATTGTAAGCTTTTACATCACCCATGTTTAATTCCATTCCAAACAAAGAAAGTGTGTGTTTTGTTGGTAATTTAATTCCACTATCAGCCGTGGTCATATCATTCCAAGTAGCAGAAACTCCACCAAGAGGTATAATACTTGTCCACATTTTGTAGGAAGTAGGAACATAGGTCGAATCTAAAATCCACAGATAAGAATCTCCAGGAGTTGATCCGCCGCTAGTATAAGTAACCATTAGTGCATCTTTATCGTCAACTTTTACAACACTTCTTTCTACGCCATCATCAAAAACTTTATAAGGTGCAACTAGCCAAAAACTATCATTATTAAAATAATCTAAGGCAGTTTGAATTATTTTTTGATTTTCACCTGTACTTTTTGAAGTATCATTTAGGTTTAAAACAACTTGGTTATCATCCCAAGAAACTTCTACCAAACCTTCTTGTTTCTTCCACTTATATTGATGTTCACCTCTGAAATTCCATTCTATAATTTCGGTAGTGTCAAAGGCTTTTTTATTAATGGCATTCATCATTTTTTGAGCCAACTCTTCTGCTTCTTTTCCTTTAGTTCCTTTGGGTAGAGATTCGTTATTTGCAAAATAATACACGCCTACAAATAGTAGTAAACCAATAATGATTACTCCAATAATTTTAAGAAATTTCTTCATATTTTGTTATTCTTTCTTTAATTGCCTTTGCTAATTTATGTGCAGCTTTAGGATAATTTCTAAACCACAATTCGGGTTCTATTAATTCTAATTCAGCCAAGGCTAATTTATTTTCATTGTCTAAAAATACATCAACTCTAGCATATATAGGCATTTCTGGGCAGGATTTTACAGCATTTTCAGCATAAGTGATTTCTTCTTGAGTAGGAGTATAGTTAAAAACAGACCCTCCAAAATCGTCTTGAACTCTAAAATCACCAGGTTTGGCAATTTTTAAAACCGCATGTGTATACTTTCCATTCATAACCATTAGTGACATTTCTCCTTTGTCTACAATATTTTTTTGAAAAGGTTGAATAATCATTGCTTCATTTGCGATTAATTCTGAGAACAGCTCTTCGTGTGTAGTAATGTTTTCTTGAGAAATCTTGTATGTATGTCTTGCAGCACCTGAAATACAGGGTTTTATAACAAAAGTGTCTAAGGAATGCTTTTTTGACAAGTTATATAAAGTGACTGTATCACCCTTTTCTATAAAATAACTTTCACAAATATGAATTCCTTTGTGTTTTAAATCTAACAAATAATGCTTGTCAATATTCCAACGAATAAGATTTTCAGAGTTTAATAGCATTGTTTGTTGACTAACTTTATTTAACCATCTAGAAAACTCTTTAAAGCGATCAAAATAATCCCAAGTAGTTCTAAAAATTGCAAATCGAGTAGTAGACCAATCAAAATTTGTATCATCCCAAGATTTTCGCGCTACTTGTAAGTTTAGTTTTTGAATAGCATCTTTTAAAAGATTGTCTTCTAAGTAGATATTTTTAGAATAGATATCAGCTTCAGATTCATCCACATATCTTGGATCGGTTAGTATAACAACATCGTATTTCATCTTCGCAAGATACTATTAACGAAGTTTTTTTACAATAAGAATTTAGCTATTTGTTTTGGTGATAATAGTCTAAAACATGTGAAGGTATTTCGATACTTTCTTTTAATACGGGATCAGAAATCGGATATTCTACAACTTGTTTTATAGGTACAATTCCTGCCCAAACATCCAAATCATAATCTTCTGGCTCGTCTTGAACACCAACGTCTCTAATTTTAGCTGATGCAGTTTCTATGGTCATCTCAACTACTAAAGTTCTGTCTAATTCTTTTTGATGCATCGGTCTGATTCCATCCCAACGACCTTTCATCATGTGCTCCATAAAACAAAGTAAGGCGGCTTCTTTTTCTTCATCATTTTCTAATTTTTTCACAGAACCAAATAAGGTTGCAGAACGATAATTGACAGAGTGATGTAATCCAGATCTCGCTAAAACCAATCCATCTAAATGCATCACAGTCATGCTAATTTCTTTGGTTTTTAATAGTGAAGTAAGCATTCTATTTGCATTAGAACCATGTAGGTAAATTTTATCTTCATTTCTTCCATATGCCATCGGAATTGTAATTGGTTTTCCTTCAAAGATGTAGTTGACAAAACCGACAAAGCCAGCATCTAAAATGGTATTAATTTTCTCAACATCATAGCTAGCTCTGATTTGACCTCTTTTTACTCTATTTAAAGACGATTTTTGATATTCTTTCATCGTTTTTCTGGTTGAATGTTTTTAAATTTTTCTGATAAGATGGCTGTTTTTTCTAAATCCTTAGGAGCAAAAATTCTTTTTTCTGATGCAGGATATTTTTTTATCATAGTTAAAGTTCTAATTGGTCTAGAAACAAAATTCCCTGAGCAACTAGGACAGACATTTTTAAAAACTTCTTCTGCACAAGTTTTAGAATAGGTGCATTCAAAACTGCAAATCATTGCTTCGGAAGAAGTATTAGGTAAATCTTTATCGCAATGCTCGCAGTTGGGTCTAATTTCTAACATGGTTAAATGTAATCAAAAATCTTTTTAAATTTTAAAGGAATAGGGGAGTTTATTTCTAAATGTTCCTTTGTAAATGGGTGAATAAAATCTAATCGAGAAGCATGCAAATACAATCCTTTCCCTTTTAAAATCAACTCTTCTTTTCCGTATTCTTGATCTCCTAAAATTGGATTTCCAATTGCCGAAAGATGTTTTCTCAATTGATGTCGTCTTCCTGTTTTGGGTGATAGCTTAACAAAATTTAATTTACTAAATCGTTTTGATGAAACTGTAGCAATTACTTTATAAATAGATTCTGATTGTTTTTCATCAACTTCAAATAGTATTCTTCCTTCTGGTTCTATCTTTCCAATGGTAATGGCATGATATATTTTCTCAATTTTTTTGTTCTCGAATAATTGATTTAATGCTAGAATACTTGAGCTTGTTTTTCCAATTAATAACAATCCTGTTGTTGGATAATCCAAACGATGGACAGGTCTTGGCCTTACTGCATCAGACTGGATGCTTCTTTGTAGATTTTGTTGTAAAGCATTGTCTATTGTTTTGAATTTATTTCCACTTACCAAAATACCAGCCGGCTTTTCTATTACAGCTAAATAATCATCTTCATAAAGAACGCTCAACTTTAGGATCAACTGCTTTTGTGTAGACTTCTCTCTATTGTCAATTAACGTAATTTTCTCTTCTCCAATAATAATTTTTGCAGTAGATGTAGGTTCGTCATTGACAAGAATCAATTCTTTCTTAATTGCTTTTTTGATAGCCGATTTTGTCGCAACCGTTTTGAAAATTCCCACAGCGTATTCTTGAATTCGAATTGGGTTTTTCTGATGAGGAACAATATGTGTTTCTAAAATCTTCAACTAGTTGAATTTGATGTAAAAATGGATTCCCGCTTGGACTTCGACAGGCTCAGTCTAAAACGGGAATGACATTTATAATAAATAGTGATTTTTTATTTATCGTTTTTATAGCCTTTAGGTCTCTTAGAACGAATTGGTGCTTTTGGTTCTGGTTTCAATTGAAATTCATTTCCTTTTAATAAACGCATTGCTTCATTAATAGCCGCTTGTAACTGAGGATCGTTTCCTTGTAAAACACTTTTCGGATTTTGAATTACTTCAATATCTGGCGCAACTCCTTCTCCTTCAACAGCCCAATTTCCATCTATATCATAGAATCCACCACGAGGTGCAACCATTCTTCCACCATCAATAAAACGGGGTGTATCCCAAGTTCCAACCAATCCTCCCCAAGTTCTTGTACCCACTATAGGACCTAGTTTTTTCATTTTAAACATATAAGGCAATAAGTCTCCTCCAGAGCCAGCACGTTCGTTAATGATCATTACTTTTGGACCCCAAATTCCTGCCATTGGTGTTGTCCAAGGTCTACGATCGTTTGCTTTACTGTTAAAATATCCCAATACTTCTCTCGACATAATATCGATCATATAATCTGCTGCAGATCCACCGCCATTATTGCGTTCATCTATCACAACTCCTTTTTTATCTTGCTGTGAAAAGTAGTAACGATTGAAAGATGTAAATCCACCACCACCAGTATTTGGAACATAGACATAAGCTAATTTTCCATTAGAAAGTTCATCCACTTTTCTGCGATTTCCTTCAATCCAATCAATAGTTCTTAAACCTCTTTCTGAGGATGTAGGTTTTACCAAAATTTTTCTGGCACCATCTAAAGAAGGTTTTGAATTTACTTTGATGTAAATTTCTCTTCCGGCTGTTTGTTCTAGTAAATGATAAGGATTCATATCAGCTGTTAATGAAACACCATTAATTTCTAATAAATAATCTCCAGCTTTTACATTAATTCCAGGTATACCTAATGGAGCACTGATGTTAGGGTTCCAACGTTCTCCTTTATAAACTTTTGCAAAACGATATTTGCCTTTGTTTTTTTCAAAATCAGCACCTAATAATCCTACAGGAACTCGATCAACATCTGGTAAATCTCCTCCAGAAACATACGAATGTCCAATAGCAATTTCGCCACTCATAATATCTACCACATAATTTAAATCAGTTCTGTGTCTTACATGATCAATCCAAGGAGCGTACCATTTATATACATCATCCCAAGGCGCACCATGAGTGTTATCTACATATAAGAAATCACGCATGTATCTCCATCCTTCTTTAAAAATTTGATGTGCTTCAGCTTTAGGATCTACTTTTATTTTAAGATTTGTTTTTAAACTCCCTTTTCCTGGTTTTGCAGGTGACTTACTACTAACTAAACTCCAAGTACCTCTTTTAGATAGTAATACTGAATTTCTATCTTCAGAAGCGTTCATTGAAGAAACTCCTGTTGAAAATACTGTTGCTTTTTCTTTGGCAACATCATAACTATGTACTGTCAATCCTGGAGTATTTGGAACACTTTCAGCCACAAAAACGGTATTCTTAGGTCCTTTCATTAAACCAGCATAATTTCTTGCAGGAAGTTTTAAAGTGACAGCTCTATCAAACAAACCATTTTCATCAATAGTAACTACGACTGCTTTTTTATCTTTTGATTTATCTGTATCGGTTGCTGAATCTTTAGAGGTATCTTCTTCATCAGTTTCTGGTAAATTAGGAGCTTTATCAGCAGAATTTAATACGACGGCATATAAGCTTCTAGTAACACTAGGGTCGTAAGAACTCATATCTAACCAACCAGTTTGCAAACCATAATCTGTACTTGCTAAAGTATAAATATATTTACCTGATGCATCCCAAACTGGGCTGATAGCATCTGCAATTGGATCCGTAATTTGAACCGTTTTCTTAGTGCTAATTTGATATGCATAAATAGATTTAAAATGACTGTCATTTTGTTTTGCAAAAGCAATCCAGTCACTATCTGGAGACCATTGAGGATTCATTGTTCTATCTGGGTGCGCATATCTATCCGTAGCCGCTTTTACTGTTTTTTTAGTTTCTAAATTGATGACCCAAATATTAAAATCGGTATCAGTATACGCGATGTGTTTTCCATCTGGTGACCAATCTGGCATGAAATAAAATGTGGGATTTGGAATTTCAATAGAAGTTTGATTGTCTCCATTTTGATCTGCAATGACCAATTGATATTCGCCACTTTTATCAGAAAACCAAGCTACTTGATCTCCTTTTGGTGACCAAATTGGAGAACGATCTGCAACTCCTGATGAATTTGTTAAGTTTCTCCAAGTACCATTTTCTTTAGGAACTGTAAAAATTTCACCTCTGTATTCAAAAATTGCCCGCTTTCCATTAGGTGATACATTAGGATTGGTTAAATCTCTTCCGGTTACATCCATCCATCTAGGACGCGCATAATTCATATCACCTTTTACATTGATAACAATTTGATTAGTTTCTCCAGTTGTTGGATTCAATCGATGAATAAATCCAGCTTGTTCATAAACGATTCCGTTTACATTGGCATCTAAGCTTTTAACATCAAACTTTTTATGAAATGTAATTTGCTTTTCTTGTTTGCTATTCATGTCGAAAGACCAAACATTACTAGTATAATCCCTTTCAGAAATATAGTATACAATTCCATTATGCCAAACCGGTTCTATATGTCTTTCTTTGTCTTTTTGAGGTGTTCTAGTCAGCTCTTTAGTTTTTAAATTTACAATCCAAATAGGCATTGCTTGTCCACCACGATAATTTCTCCATTCTGCATCCCAACTGGTAATAGGAGTATAGGCAACATGTTTACCATCTTCAGAGATTTCTCCATAAGCAGCTCTTGGAATTTCTAACGCTTCGGGCATTCCACCTTTTGCAGAAATCGTAAAAAACTTATTGGTTTGTGTTGGTTTCCCTTCTCTTCCAGAACGGAATAGAACTTTTCCATCTGGAGTCCAGCCTTGCACAAAATCTCCTGTAGGATGATACGTCAAGCGTTTAGGTTCACCACCATCAGCAGAAACCACATAAACATCAACGTTTCCATCATATTGAGCGGTAAAAGCAATCATCTTTCCGTCTTTAGAAAAATGCGGATTAGATTCGTAACCATCATCACTGGTTAACCGAATGGCATCGCCACCATTAAGTGAGGCTTTCCATAAATCATTGGCGTAGACAAATACAACATCTGTATTTGAAAGTGTAGGTTGTCTTAATAAACGTGTTCCTTGAGAAAATCCATAGGAAGAAATCATTAAAGCGATCAGTAAAAGATATTTTTTCATGAGTCTATAGTTTGAAGTTTGTTGATTCTTTAAAGATATAGAATTCAAATTGAAGACTCAAATAGAGTTAACACAATAATTATTTTGCGAATAACTGACCAATATCTTTAAAGGCTTTAAATTCTAAGGCGTTTCCTTCTGGATCATTAAAAAACATGGTAGCTTGTTCACCAGGTTTTCCTTGAAATCGAGTAGTTGGTTCTATGATAAAGTGTGCCTTGTTTGCTTGTAATCGCTCTGAAAGTTGTTGCCAATCTTCCCAGGTTAAAACGACTCCAAAATGAGGAACAGGAACATCATGTCCGTCTACTGGATTTGAAATTCTTTGCGGTATAAAATCATCTTTTTGATGAATTACCAATTGGTGTCCGAAGAAATTAAAATCTACCCAATGATCAGAACTTCTGCCTTCTTCACATTGTAAAACGTCTCTGTAAAATGTTCTACAGATTTCTAAATTCTTTACTGGAATTGCTAAGTGAAATGGTTGTATCATTGTTAGTTGTTAGTTGTTAGTTGTTAGTTGTTAGTTGTTAATTGTTAATTGTTAGTTGTTAGTTGTTGGTTGTTGGTTGTTGGTTGTTGGTTGTTGGTTGGTTGTTGGTTCTGGATGCTCATTGTTTATTGTGACTTAGAGTGTATTTCGACAAGCTCAATATGACACCTCAGTTACTTTGTAAAGATCCTTGCTGGTCATTGAGGCTCTCGAAATGACTTCGAATATTATTAATCATCTAGAACTGTTAAAATTAAAATCCAACTGCTGTATCATCACCTCTTGGATCTGCACCGCCTTCTAATTTTCCATCTTTTGTTACTAAAATTGCATCTACTTTTCCTAGAATGATTGAATTACGCTCTATAATTTGATATCCTAATTTGGTTAATTCTACTTTTGTAATAGAATCGAATTGATTAGGTTCCATGACCACATTATCAGGGAACCATTGATGATGAAAACGACCTTTGCTAACAGCTTCTTGCATTCCCATATCAAACTCATGAACATTTAGAATAGTTTGTAAAACTGAGGTAATAATAGTTGATCCTCCAGGAGAACCAACAACCATTAATAATTTACCATCTTTTTCAACTATGGTTGGAGTCATTGAACTTAACATTCTTTTTTCTGGAGCAATTTCATTTGCTTTTGCACCAAGTAATCCAAATTGATTAGGAATTCCTGGTTTGCTACTAAAATCGTCCATTTGATTGTTGAAAAAGAATCCTAACTCATTAGAATATAGTTTTGAACCGAAATTACCATTTAAGGTTGTTGTTACAGAAACTGCATTACCATATTGATCTACTATAGAATAATGCGTTGTTTCGTTACTTTCTACAATTTCAATATTACCATAAGAAACATCAGAAGATAAGGTTGCTTTGTTAAACGAAAAACTATTCATTCTTTTTTCAGAATACGTTTTACTTACCAACGTATCCATTGGTATTTTTACAAAATCTGGGTCTCCTAAAAAGAAACTTCTGTCTGCGTAAGCTCTGCGTTCAGCTTCTATAATTACTTGCATCGTTTTTTTAGAATTATGACCGTAATCGTCTAGTTCATAAGGCTCTATACTGTTCATAATTTGTGCTAAACAAACTCCTCCACTTGAAGGGGGTGACATAGAAATCACTTTCAAATTGTCATAGTTAAAAGTAACAGGAGTTCTCCATCTAGGCTCGTATTTTGATAAATCTTCTAAAGTTATAATTCCACCATTTTCTTGAATAAATTTTACGATAGTTTTAGCGGTTTCACCTTTATAAAATTCGTCTTTTCCATTTTCAGCAATTTTCTCTAGAGTTGTTGCTAAAGAAAAGTTTTTAATAGTGTCATTTTCTTTCCAGCCTTTTGTAAATAAGATCGAATCCTTATTCACTTTCAGGAAGTCTTTTTGATATCTGCTAATTCTCTTTTCTTCCATTTTGGTTACAACGAATCCTTTTTTTGCTAGTGAAATAACAGGTTCTAATATTTCTGCTACCGTTAACTTTCCAAATTTTTGTTGTGCTTCAAAAATTCCAGCAATGGTTCCAGGTACTCCAATTGAAGTGGCTCCACTGGTGCTTTTACCTTTTATAATATTCCCTTTATCATCTAAATACATATCTCTAGAAGCTGCTAAAGGTGCTTTCTCTCTGTAGTCTAATCCACCAATTTCACCTGTGTTTTTTCTGTATACCATAAATCCACCTCCGCCAATATTTCCAGCATTCGGATATGAAACAGCTAATGCTAATTCAGTTGCCATCATGGCATCAAATGCATTCCCGCCTTTTTCTAGAATTTGAATTCCTATTTCAGAAGCTTCTTTTCTAGCAGAAACTACCATTCCGTTTTCTGCAAGAACACCAAGTGTTTTTGTGGGAGATTCATTTTTACAAGCAGTTATTAAAATGCTTATTATAAATAGTACTATTAATTTTTTCATGAAGTTGGATTTGATAGTTGCAATTCTACTAATTTTTGATTGGTAAAGATTCGTAAATCTTCAAAAAAGAGTTTAAAATCTTTTTCAAATTCTGAATCTAATTCATACAAATCATCAATGGCTAAATCCATTTGACCTAAGTTTTTTGTTCTACGATTCATTCCGTTTAAAACACTTTTAATTCCCTTTTTATATTGATAGTTAAACAACCAATTATATTCTATCATATAAGGTAACATATGGTTTGTTTTTTCTGGAAGTATTTCCTTTTTACCATCAAGTAAAGCATATACAGAATCTACAAATACATCCAAAGGAATTGCTGAATACTCATGCCAGTTTTTCGCTAAATAATGGTCGTAAAAAATATCAATAATAATCCCAGCATACAGTCCATAGCGTTTGTTGAGCCTGCGTTTACTTTTTCTTGTAATTGGATGCGCATCTGTAAACGTATCGATTTCTCGGTGTAATTTAATGCCTTGTTGAATTTCTGGATCTAAGTGTGTAAATCTATTTCCTCTAATATGGTCAGCAATAAAGTTACCAATCATAATATTGGGATTGCTTTCTGATAAATAAAGGTGAGCAAGGAAGTTCAAAAAAGAATATTAAAGATTGTTTATAAAAGTAAACAAAAAATCCTTTCATGTTTTAGAATGGTAGAAGTAACATTTATAACTATTTTCTAATGAGTGCTAATTTGACACATTACCTAATATTCATTTTTAAATAATTACTTTAAAAGGGGTAACTATTCATAAAAACATCTCGAAGATAGCATCGCTATCGAGGTCATCTAATTAATCATTTCTATAGTTTTATCATCAACGAAATCTAATTTATATGAAATAGCTTTAATTTCTTTTAAAAAACAATAAGTGTATCCTTTTTTGAATGTTTGATCTACATTATTGTTTCTGTAATTACCTATCGGAATTGCACTTTGCCATTTCCAAGGAATTATTTGTTCCTGCCAAAGACCGTCTATAAATAATATATAGTATTGTATATCCTTATTTTCTCCTTTTTGTTTTATTCGAATTTTAGTTATAGACTTTTGAAATATATCCTTAGACTGGGATAATAATCTTGGTAAGTGAAATTTTTCTAATTTCAAATAGTTACTAATTGCACTTTCTGTATCTTTAATATTTATAGTTTTTTCAGTTAAACTCTGAGCTAAATACAGCTTTCTTTTTGGCTTTTTAGCATAAATGACAGTACTATTAAAGTCTTTTTTCATTTCTTCTAATGGCACGAATACTACAGAGCCTATACGTCCTATTTTATCCATACTGGATCCTTTAGAAGCAGTTATAAGTAAATACCCTTGTTTCCTAATATTTTTCCCCTCTTGTGAGTTAACATTAAATATAACAAAAATAAATAATGTAGTTAGAATCAGTTTTTTCATAATTTTTTAGGTTTTTATAAAAGTAAACAAAAAACCACAACCTTGTACTGAACTTGATTCAGTATTTGGCTATGGTTTTTTAAAATATGTATCACTTCGACTACGCTCAGTGACCAAATTTACTACGCTCAGTGACCAAATTGGTAATTGAGCGGAGTCGAAATTAACTATTCAACATCACTGGCATTACCAACATGGTAATTTTTTCACCTTCATCAGTTCCATCAATTGGCGTTAAGATTCCTGCTCTGTTTGGTAAAGACATTTCAATCAAAACTTCGCTAGAACTTAGGTTGCTTAACATTTCACTTAAAAAACGAGAGTTGAACCCTATTTGCATATCATCACCTTGATAATCACAACTTAAACGTTCATCAGCTTTGTTAGAGAAATCTAAATCTTCTGCAGAAATATTTAATTCAGTTCCCGCCATTTTTAAACGAATCTGATGTGTTGTCTTACTAGAGAAAATAGACACACGACGCACAGAGTTTTGGAATGAAGCTCTATCAACTGTTAGTTTATTTGGATTCTCTTTTGGAATAACTGCTTCGTAGTTTGGATATTTCCCATCAATTAAACGACAAACTAATACAAAGTTTTCAAACGTAAATTTTGCATTGGCATCGTTGTATTCTATCACTACATCTTCTTCACCACCTAAAACACTTTTTAATAAGTTTAAAGGTTTCTTTGGCATAATAAATTCGGCAGTTTTATCAGCTGTAACATCTGTTCTTGTGTATTTTACTAATTTGTGAGCATCGGTAGCTACAAACGTTAAACTTTCTGAACTAAACTGAAAGAATACTCCACTCATTACCGGACGTAAATCATCGTTTCCTGCAGCAAAAATTGTTTTAGAAATTGCTGTAGCAAGAATATGAGATGGAATTACAGTTTTACTAGGTGAAGGTAACGTTACCGATTTAGGAAATTCATCACCCCCAAAATAAGCCATATCATATTTTCCTTGATCAGAACTAATTTCTATAGTGCTGTCTCCTTCTGTTTTAAAAGTCAACGGTTGATCTGGAAATGTTTTTAATGTATCTAATAACAATCTTGCAGATACAGCAATAGATCCTGTTGAGTCAGATTCTACATCAACAACAGCGCTCATGGTAGTTTCTAAATCTGATGCAGAAACTTTTAATTTATTTTCAGAAATTTCAAATAAGAAATTATCTAAAATTGGTAAAGTATTATTGCTATTTATAACGCCGCCTAAAACTTGTAATTGCTTTAATAATTGCGAACTAGATACGATAAATTTCATCTTAATTTTATTGGATAATGATTCATTTACAAAGATATTGGAATTTAGTGATTTTGAAAATATTGTTATCAACATTTTTAGCCTTTTGTTGATAGCTTTTTAGAAGAAAAAAAGTTCTTAAGTTTCTATTTCTATTGAAACGTTATAAATATGTTAAGGCAATTTAAATGAGGATATAAAATACTACATTTGTTAGCCAACAAACCTATATTTATGAAGAAAAACACACTATTTATTCTTTCATTTTTGCTGATTTCTTCAGCGATATACTCTCAAAAGCCAAAAAAAATAAATTCGAATCAGATTTACGAGAAAATTCAAAAATTGAATTTTTTAGGTACTGCATTATACATTGCTGCACACCCTGATGATGAGAATACACGATTGATTTCCTATTTGTCAAATCACGTAAAAGCAAGAACAGGTTATTTATCTTTAACAAGAGGCGATGGTGGTCAGAATTTAATTGGCCCAGAAATTAGAGAATTGTTAGGTGTCATTAGAACGCAAGAATTATTAGCAGCTAGAAGAGTTGATGGTGGTGAACAGTTTTTTACAAGAGCCAATGATTTTGGGTATTCTAAACATCCAGATGAAACGCTTAAAATTTGGAATAAAGAACAAGTATTAAGTGATGTTGTTTGGGCGATAAGAACTTTTAAACCCGATGTAATTATCAATCGATTCAATCATAGAACTCCAGGTTCAACCCATGGTCATCATACATCTTCTGCAATGCTAAGTGTTGAGGCATTTGATTTGGTGGGCGATAAAACAAAATTTTCAGATCAATTAGAGTATACAGAAACTTGGCAACCAAAACGATTGTTTTTTAATACATCATCTTGGTTTTATAAAAGTCAAGATGAATTTAAAAAAGCCACCGAAGGAAAATTAACTTCGGTAGATATTGGTGTGTATTATCCTTTAAAAGGGCTTTCTAATAATGAAGTAGCTGCCATAGCCAGCAGTCAACATTTATGTCAAGGTTTTGGAAGACTTACTACCAGAGGGAGTCAGTCTGAATATGTTGAATTTTTGAAAGGAGACAAGCCAAAAGACAAAACGGATATTTTTGCAGGTATTAATACCACATGGAATCGTCTAGATGATGGAGGAGAAATAGGTGATATTTTATATGAAGTAGAGCAAAATTTTGATTTTGTAAATCCGTCAAAACACTTACCATCTTTGGTGATGGCATATCAAAAAATTCAGTTACTGAATGATAATTACTGGAGAGATATAAAATTACAACAGATTACAGATATAATTGAAGCTTGTGCTGGATTATATCTAGAAGCATCAGCAACAAGTTCTTCTGCAGTTCCAAATTCTGAAATAGAAGTCAATATAGAAGTGCTTAGCAGAAGCGATATCACTACTTTTTTTGATTCTTATAGAATTACAGGAAATAAAGTTACTTTGGTAGAACAACCAGAAGTTCAATTAGAGAATAATAAAAAGATACTCATTAAAAAGAAGTTTACACTAGATGATTTACCTTATTCTGATCCGTATTGGTTACGAGAAGAATCTTCATTAGGAATGTATAAAGTATCCAATCAAGAACTTATTGGAAAACCTGAAACAGATAGATCATTAAAAGTAGAATTTATCTTAAACATTTGGGAACAAGATGTTGTATTTACAAAAAACATCGTTCGAAGATATGCAGAAAGAGACAAAGGAGAAATCTACGATCCTTTTGAAATCTTACCTTTAGCTACTACTAAGTTAAATGAAAAAGTACTATTATTTTCTGATGATAAAGAACGAAAAGTTTCTGTAGGAGTTAGATCTGGAGCGAATAATATAAAAGGAAAATTATCATTAGAAGTTCCTAGAGGATGGAAGGTAACACCAAAAATTTTGGAGTTCGAAATTAAACAAAAAGGAGATACAAAAAAGTATGATTTTGTTGTTACGCCAACCAAATCTGATTCAGAAGGAAAGTTAAAAGCTGTTGTTGAAATTGAAGGGAGAAAATACGATAAAGAATTAATTGAAATAGAATATGATCATATTCCGAAACAATCGATATTAAAAAAATCAGAAGCAAAAGTAGTCCGGTTAAATATTAAAAAAGCAGGAAACTTTATAGGGTATATTAAAGGTGCGGGCGATGTAGTCCCAGAAAGTTTAAAACAGATTGGTTATACTGTTAAGATGATTAATCCAGAAGAAATTAATGAAGAGAACTTAAAACAATTTGATGCTGTAGTTCTTGGAATTAGAGCCTACAATACAGTTTCTACTTTAAAATATAAGCAGAAATTCTTGTTAGAGTATGTTAATAATGGTGGAAATATGGTAGTACAATACAATACTAGCAGAGGAGTAGATGTGGCAGCCCCATTTAAGTTAAATTTATCAAGAGATAGAGTTACTGATGAAAATGCAAAAGTAACAATCTTAGCAAAAGACCATTCTGTAATGAATTTTCCAAACAAGATTACTGAGAATGATTTTGAAGGTTGGGTTCAAGAACGTGGTTTGTATTTCCCAGATACATGGAGTTCAGAATATACTCCAATACTTTCAATGAATGATAAAGGAGAGGCTGCCAAAGAAGGAAGTTTGTTAGTGGCTAAATATGGTAAAGGAAATTATATTTATACAGGTTTAAGCTTCTTTAGAGAATTACCAGCGGGAGTTTCTGGAGCCTATAAATTATTTGCAAACATACTTTCTATCGGAAAAGAAAATATTGAACAAAACGACAAAATAAAACAGTAATCATGACCGAAATAAAACAAAAATGGAAAAAAATTTATTCCGTTGTGCTCATCGCTAATCTGATTTATATCATCCTTTTTTACCTTATCACACAAACCTTTGATTATTAATTTATGGGAGCTAACACATTAAATTGGCTAGACTGGTTAGTATTATCTGTAACCATATTTTTTATAGTAGCCTACGGAGTTTATAAAACCCGAAAAATGGATAATGGTGTTAAAGATTACATCAAGGGAGGTAATGATACAAAATGGTGGACCATCGGTTTGTCTGTAATGGCTACGCAAGCAAGTGCTATTACATTTTTATCAACTCCGGGTCAAGCTTTTCATAGCGGAATGGGATTTGTACAATTCTACTTCGGGTTGCCCATAGCCATGATTATTATTTGTTTGGTTTTTATCCCTATTTATTACAAGTTAAACGTTTATACAGCCTATGAATATTTAGAATCCAGATTCGATTTAAAAACAAGGTCGCTAGCAGCGTTTTTATTTTTAATTCAGAGAGGTTTGGCAGCAGGGATTACTATTTACGCACCTGCTATTATTTTATCCTATGTATTGGGTTGGGATTTAATCACCTTAAATATTATCATCGGGTTGTTGGTGATTTTTTATACGGTTTCTGGTGGAACCAAAGCTGTAAACGTTACCCAAAAGCAACAGATGATTATTATTTTCTCTGGAATGATTACCGCATTTTATTTGATTATGCATTATATGCCAGACGGAATTACATTCAAAAAAGCATTAGAAATTGCTGGTGCTAGTGACAAAATGAAAGTCATTGATTTTTCATTTGATTTGAATAATAAATATACCGTTTGGACTGGGTTTTTAGGAGGTACATTTTTAATGCTTTCGTATTTTGGAACAGATCAAAGTCAGGTGCAACGTTATTTATCAGGAAAATCCTTACGAGAAAGTCAGTTAGGCTTACTTTTTAATGGACTTTTAAAAGTGCCCATGCAGTTTTTTATCTTATTAACAGGTGTGATGGTATTTGTATTTTATCAATTTAATGCATCGCCATTAAACTTTAATCCTAAAGCAAATGAAGCCATTATTAGTTCTATTTATTATGAAGATTACAAAGAATTAGAAACGCAACATTTAGCAATTGAAGCTCAAAAGAAAACATTGTTACTAGATGGTGTTCAAGACCATGAAAGAGCTATGATTGTTGAGTTAAATGAAAAAGACAAAGCACTAAAAGCAAAGGCGAAAGAAATCATTGAGAAAGTAGATGAATCCTCAGTAGAAAAAATTCAAGCAAATGATAAAGATTATGTCTTCATCCATTTTATAGTCAATAATCTTCCAAGAGGAATAGTAGGATTGTTATTGGCCGTAATTTTAGCAGCAGCAATGTCATCAACAGCATCAGAATTAAATGCCTTAGCTTCTACAACAACCATAGATGTTTATAAAAGAAATATTGCACAGGGTAGAGAAGAAGAACATTATGTAAAAGCGTCAAAATGGCTAACATTGGGTTGGGGATTATTAGCAATTGTGATCGCTTGTGTTGCCGATTTATTTGATAATTTAATCCAATTAGTTAATATTATTGGATCTATATTTTACGGTAATGTATTGGGAATTTTCTTACTCGCGTTTTTTATTAAATTTGTAAAAGGTAATGCAGTTTTTATTGCAGGAGTTGTCACTCAGATACTCATCATACTTATCTATTATTTTGGAATCTATAGATTAGAACAAATGGGAGAGCAGCCTATTATAAGCTATTTATGGTTAAATTTAGTAGGTTCAGTGATGGTGATGGCCATAGCAATTATATTGCAAATTTTTTATAAATTAATAGGTGGAAAATCAACAAGCTAAAAAGATACGTTGGGGAATTATTGGTCCAGGTAGGATTGCAGTAAAATTCGCTCAAGATTTAGCTAAGGTTTCCAATTGTGAATTGTATGGAGTTGCTTCTAGAAACCCAGAAGATGCTATTGGTTTTGCAAGAAAATATAAAGCTAAAGTTGCTTTTAATACTTTTGAAGAATTAGCAAAAAGCAACGAGATTGATGCGGTTTATATCGCAACGCCGCATAGTTTTCATAAAGAGCATTCCGTCCTTTGTTTACAAAACAAAAAAGCAGTTTTATGTGAAAAACCATTTGCTATGAATGCCATAGAGGTTCAGGAAATGATTGATGCTGCTAAAGAAAACAACAAGCTTTTAATGGAAGGTATGTGGACACGTTTTTTGCCTCATTTTAAATATGCTTTTGATCTTATAAACACAAAAAAATACGGTAACATACATAAGCTAGAAGTTGATTTCGGTTTTTTTACTCCTTATGATTTAGAAAATAGAGTCTTTACAAAAAATGTAGGAGGAGGAAGTTTGTTAGATATTGGCGTTTATAACATTTTTACAGCTTTAATTAGTTTAGGAATTCCTAATGCTATAGAAGCCAATGCTGATTTTTTTGACAATGGAGCAGATGCAACATGCAACATGGTTTTTAAGTACGATACTGTAGATGCTTTTTTAACTTGCACACTTACCGCAGATACAGTAACAGAAGCTGTTTTTACTTGTAAAAAAGGTATCGTAAAAATAAACGGAAGATTTAATGAACCCTCTTCAGTTACTGAAATTATTGATGGAGAAGTGAAAACTACTCAATTCCCAATTGAAAACTTTGGCTTCTATTTTGAAATAGAGCATTTTAATGAATTATTTAGAAAGGGTAAAAAAGAAAGTGATGTTCTGCCGTTAAACTTATCATTAGATTTAATTGAAACTTTAGATAAAGTTAGAAATTTAATAGGCTTAGAATATTGATAAAAAGAAGTCGCTGTAAAAAAGAATATTTTAAACTCTTTTAACAACGACTTCTTTGTGGAATTAAATTTTGAATTGGATAATAATTCAAAACTCATAAATTGTAATTATTTAGCTCCCCATTCTTTTAGAGATTCTGTATTCATTTTTATAAACGCATCATTCTTAGCTTCTTGAGCACCAGCCAAAGATTTTTTTGCAGTTGCAATCGCTTTATCAGTATCACCCATTTTAGCATAGATTAAAGACTGTTGTCTTAATTGCCAAAATGCTGGTTTTTCTGTCATAGACATTGCTTTTTCCATCCATTCACCAGCTTTTTTCACATCCTTGTCATTTTGACTATAGTAAACAGCTGCATTATAATAATCTCCAGCTTTTGGAGTAGCGGCTAATACTGCATCAATACTTGCCGATACTAAAGCATCTGTAGGAACTTCAAATTTGATACCGATATAAGTTTTTTCCCATAAAAGTCCAATTACAGCAGAATTGTTAGCAACATCGTCTATGGTAATTGTAAAAGTTTCTATTGGCATTGGCATTGGATACACATCTACAGTAGTTTTTGCAGCTACTTTGGCGTCATCCCAATCACTTGGCACACCTCTTTTATCAGATTCTGAGTAGAACATCACTTCCCATTTATCTTTATTAGGAATGCTATACAATCCGTAAGAACCGGCTTTTAAAGTTTGCCCGTCTATAACGACATCAGAACTAAAAGTAACTTTAGTGTTTGCATTTGCTCCTGTTCTCCATGTTTTTCCAAAAGGAACTAAATCGCCAAAAATAGCTCTACCTCTCATACCAGGTCTAGAATATTCAATTGTAACATCTGTTAATCCTACTTTTTGTTCTAATTCTCCCCAAGGACTTGGTTGTGGAGTTGTTATTTTTAATTCAACTACTGGCTCGGTATCTTTTTTCACTTCTGCTGTTTCATTTTCTTTACAGCTAGTTAAAGAAATCATTACTGCAAAAACAGCAAAGCTGATCATTTTAAAGTTTGATTTTTTCATGTGTTTGTTTTTATTGTTTTAAATTTTATGTTGTAAAAATACGATTAATTTATTTTTCTTTTCCCGGATGATAGGTCTTCTTGGCGCGTTTTAAAACGTCTTCCTTATAATAAGCAACATCTTTAAAATTTCCATCTGCATAACGTTGTGCTTGATCATCAAAATGTGGTGAATCTGGGTTGCCACTTTGCCCGCCAGCTAGCATCGTTTTAGCGGTTACTTTATCTCCAAATTCTACCACAGCAACAAAACTATTTCCAGAAGTTCCATATTGACGTTTGGTGTCTTTTCCAAATCGTGTTCCAAAAGAAGCCAAAGCTCCCCAAGTTCCAGAAGCCATCCCTACAGGAATACTTGCTTTTTTGTCATTAAAATCTTGGTTGATTTTTCCATCATTTCTTTGATAGCGATTGAATTCTCCCCAAGGAGTTTTCCAAGAACCAAAATCAGCAGTCAGTTTTTGTAAGCTTAATTCAAAAATTTCTAAACGTTCTTTAGGAGTTGAAAGTACACTCATATATTCAAAACGACCCAATCTAGAGGTTCTTTTACCACCTGTCATTCTTGGAATTTTTCCAGATTTGTAATACTGGTTGATATAAAACTGTGCTAAAGTCATTTCGATAGAATTTACAGAAACTCTAAAATCCCATTTCTTTAAAAGAGTGATAGCTTCTTTAGCTTCGGTAGATTTTACAGGTGATTTTTTAGCAGCTTCTAATAAACCTTTTATGAGTTTTTCCGCTCCGGGTAAATAAGAATCATATGCCAATTCAATTAAAGAATCTAATGTTAAGTTTTCTGCTTCTTTTAATAATGGAATAGCATGCATTCCTCTAAAGTTTTCTGGATAAGAAGACATATACATTGGGTAATCTTCTTTTTTAGGGCTGAATTCTGCTGCCGAAGTAAATGGCGTAGAATTACAATTCTGAATCCAATTTGTTGGTGGGTTTTTTACAAATATATTGTCTTCTAAATCATGTAAACCATTCCAATCAGTCTCCGGATTACTTCCATCTACAGGTTTTGTATAATCAAATTTTTCATTTCTTTTTGGAATAAAATTTCCGTGATAATAGGCAATGGTTCCATCGGCATCTGCATAGACCGTATTGTTAGAAGAGTTGGTTCTAATATCCATCATTTCGTAGAACTCCTGATGATTCGATTTTTTGGTTCTTGTAAATGATTGTTTCAATGCTTTTATTGGACTCCACATCAAAGCGGTTGCAATCCATTTGTCACCTTCAGCATGGGTTATTGGCCCATGATGTGTTCTATACATAATAAAATCTTTGGTTGATACACCTGAACCTGATTTATAATTCAACTTCACTTTCAAAGAGTCTACAGGACGTAATTCTTCACCATATTGATAATGTAGTCCTTTTTCATTTTTTACAATTGTTTCGGAAAATTCATCAATAATATCGGTTCCAGTTGAGGTATGCATCCATCCAGTTTTTTCGTTAAATCCTTGGTAGATGAAAAACTGCCCCCACGTTGTTGCTCCATAAGCATCCAAACCTTCTTCACTCACTACATGTGATTCTCCTCGAAAGAAAAATGAAGTATGAGGGTTGATTAATAACATTGCTTTTCCAGATTTTGTTTTTTCTCCAGCTATTGCAAAACCATTAGATCCTCTTGGTTCATTATCTTTTAACCGAATTAAACCATTATGAACTGCTAATTTTTTATCATCATTTTGATTGCTATAAAAATCACTCATTTTTCTAGTAGAAACTCGTTCTATATCTCCACCAATAGAACCTTCACTAAAATACATAGGCATCCAAGGTTCAAAATGCGTTAACAGTTTTGGTGTTACTTCTGGATGATTTTTTAAATAAAAATTGATTCCATCAGCAAAAGCAATACATAAATCTTGTAACCATTTTGGGCTTTCATCATAATTTTTGATGGCTTCTTCTTTTGTCATATAGAGATTAGCTCGTAAATCACTATACAAAGCTTTTTCGCCTTCAACTTCAGCCAAACGGCCAATTGCCCAGATATAATTTCGTTCTACACGATTAAAATCATCTTCACATTGTGCATAGAGCATTCCAAATACGGCATCTGCATCTGTCTTTCCATAAATATGAGGAACTCCAAAGTCGTCTCGAATAATTTCTGTGTTTTCAGCTCTAAAATTCCAGCGCTCTTCTTCGGTAAGCGAATCGGTATTGATTTCTGAATTAGAACAGCTAATAATCCATAGACTAAGTAGTAAAAGTGTGATTTTTTTCATGTTGGTTAGCTTAAAATAATTGATTAGCAAGATAAAACATAATAGAAACTTAACCTAAGGAAATGTATCTTTGCAAGGATTATTAAAAATAGTAATGAAGAAATATATAGCTGAATTTATTGGAACCTTTGCCATGATTTTTTGTGGAACCGGAGCAATGACAATCAACGAAGTCACCGGAGGTGATGTAACGCATGTTGGAATTGGAATTACTTGGGGATTAATAGTTATGGCTATGATTTATGCTTTTGGAGAAATTTCAGGAGCGCATTTTAATCCAGCGGTTTCTATTGCTTTTGCCTATGCTAAGAAGTTTTCATGGAAAGAAGTTCCTAAATATATTTTCTTTCAAGTAGCTGGAGCTTTTGCTGCTAGTTTATTGTTAATGTGGTTATTTCCTAAAAGTGAATTTTTAGGATCTACCATTCCAACTGTTGATGTTTGGCGAGCCTTTGTTTTAGAACTCTTACTTACATTTTTCTTAATGATTGTCATAATAAATGTATCAACGGGAAGCAAAGAGATGGGGACAATGGCAGGAATTGCTATTGGAAGTGTATTACTTTTAGAAGCACTATTTGCAGGTCCGATTACCAATGCATCGATGAATCCAGCACGTTCTTTAGCTCCTAATATCGTTTCTGGAAATATTCAAGGATTGTGGTTGTATATGATTGCACCAATTCTAGGAGCATTATTAGCTGTTATGAGTTGTAAACTAGTGAAAGATGATAACTGTTGCGATGAAGATTGCTAAAAAATAATGAATATGAATATTGATACTGTATTTAGATTACTAGTCCCTGTTGTAATGATAGCATTGAGTTTTTATGTTAGAAGAAAAAATCAGCTTGAAGGGAAAGTATTTAAATGGTGGGTGCTTTTATTATTAGGAGTTGTTTTATTATTTTTTAGAGTGAATAGTATCTTCTTTTCTCAGTCTTAGAAAGTTAGTTTAATTATGCGAAAAGTTAGTGTTTTAGGTTGTGGATGGCTTGGGAAGCCTTTGGCAGTTTCTTTATTAGAAGAGGGATTTTCTATAAAAGGCTCTACCACTTCAGAAATTAAAATTCAAGAATTAGAAGCTTTAGGAATAGAGACCTATTTAGTTGATATTATAGAATTTGAAGAGTTTGATTCTTTTTTACAATCCGATATTTTAATTATTGCGATTACTTCTAAAGACATTGATGCTTTTGAAAGATTGGTAGAACAAATTCAAACTTCAACAATTCAGAAAGTAATTTTTATCAGTTCAACTTCGGTATATCCAGTTTCTAATGCAATAGTTTCTGAAGAGACTGAAACCTTAAAAACTCCGTTAACTGAAATCGAAAATCTCTTTAAAGAGAATACTTTTTTTGAAACGACTATCCTTCGTTTTGCTGGTTTATTTGGACCTGGAAGACATCCAGGAAGTTGGTTTAAAAATGGACGAACAATTCCGCAACCTAATGGATTTGTTAATATGATTCATCAAGAAGACTGCATTGAAATCATACATGAAATCATTGATCAAAATTGTTGGAATATAACGTTAAATGCCTGTTCTAATGATCACCCTACAAGAAGCGATTTTTATACCAGCGCTAGAAAAAGCTTAAATTTTGAGGTACCTGTTTTTGAGGAATCAACAGATATAAGGTATAAAATCATCAGTTCCAAGAAACTGCAAAAGGTATTAGGTTATCAGTTTATATATGATGATTTGTTGGAGATTTAAGAATATTTTTTCTTTCTCCAATACTGAAATCCAATTCCAAAAGCAAACAAAATTAGGAGCGGTAATACAATGTTTATTATTTGCCAATAGGTTCTTTCTTTATAAGCTTTTTGTTTGTCTAATAGATTAATTTGTAAGGTTTTGTTTCTCAATTTTATCAAACCAGAATCATCTAATAAATAATCAACGGCATTAAGTAAAAACTCTTTATTTCCAAATTGTTCACCTGTCCATTTATCTAGAGAAAGATCATAAGGTTGTCCTTTTTGGATTTGATTTCTAGCAAGATCTCCATCAGATATAATCACCATTTTATTCGGATTACTTTTGGCTGAAAAGTTATTCAAGTCAAAAGGTTTTACTCTGTTGCTATACATCGAAGAAAACTCACCTTCTAAGAGCACACTAAATAATTGGTATCCTGAATTATATTCTTTTTCTTTAGGTTCTTCTGCTATACTTTGTAATTCAATAATAGTTGGAGTTCCTGTTTTTTTAGTCAATAGAGAACTTACCAATAATGGTGTTTTTTTTATGTTATTTTGTAAAGTATCAATCTGATTAGCAAAACGTAGTCTAATAGGAGCTGTGTTTTTAGTAATGGGATGATTTGGGTTTCCATTAACCAACGGATGATAAAACCAATTTAAATTTTGAAACTGTGTTTGATCTCCAATATTCCCTGTAGCTAAAGGTATTTTGGCAGCATATAAATCTTGAATTAAAGTTGAATTAATTCTCACTCCATATGAAAAGAAAAAATCAGTCAGATTAAGATCTCTAGGATATGCTAACATTTTACCGCTACTAAACAAACTATCAGTATCAGCTTGTACATTATCTACCATCCATAGGGTTTTTCCTCCTTTAATGATGAATTGATCCAACACTAATTTTTCTTTTTCATTAAAAGATTCCGTTGGTTTTGCAATGATGGCAAGGTCAAAATTTTGAAGATCTTTTAAACTTTTTACGGCATTCTTTTCTACAGAATCAAGTGTGAATTTAGCCAGTCTATGTTTTTTAGAAACCTCACTTAAAATTGAATACAACTGAATATCTTGTAACTCACCATTACCCGAAAGAATGGCTATTTTTTTCGGTTTCTTTCTAAGTAAACTATTGATAGCATCACTAAAAGAAAATTCTAAATTCTCGACAGCATTTTCTAATTGGTCTTCTTGAGATTGAACAGCTCCGTTTGGTAATAAAGAAACGATGCTGGTTTTTTTATTAAAATCGATTTCTGCCCAAGGAAATATAATAGCATTAGATAATTTGCCATCTTCTTCAACAGTAAGTTGACTTGGAATCATTCCAGCTTTTATCAAACGTTCTCGTTGGTCATCTGGATTGATAAATTGAATTCTAATATTAGTGTTCTCAGCACGTAATTCTTCTAAAAATTGACGTGCTTCAATTTGCAATCTTTTAAATTCTGTTGGAAAATCTCCTTCAAGATATACTCTTACAATTAGTTGTTTGTCGATTTTTTTTATAATAGATTTCGTCACCGAGGACAGTGTATATCTTTTGTCTTTTGTTAAATCAATCCTTTTATATATGGATTGACTAGCAAAATTTAGCATTAATAATCCAGCTAAAAGAAGTATGATATTTTTTAGCTTTTTATTCATTCGTTAACTTTTGTTTTGTGATGAATAAAAAGAAAATAGTAATGCTTAAGAAATAGAGAATGTCTCTGGTGTCAATAACTCCTCTACTGATGCTTTTAAAATGTTCATTCATTCCAAACAGTTTTACTGTAAAAGAAGAACTTCCAAATAAATCGGCAATAGCATCAAATCCATAATAGAAAAAGAAAGCGATAAAAACACCTAATAAAAAAGCGACAATCTGATTTTTTGAAAGTGTAGAAGTAAAAAGTCCAATAGAAGCATAAGAACTTGCTAATAAAAACAATCCTAAATAAGAACCTATGGTACTTCCATAATCGATATTTCCAACGGGATTTCCTAATTGATTTACAGAATAGACATAAACAAATGTTGGAATGATAGCAATGACAATTAATGATAAGGCTGCAAAAAACTTTCCTAAAACAATTTGCCAATTAGAAATAGGGCGTGTTTTTAAAATTTCTATAGTTCCGGATTGAAATTCATCTGCAAATGTTTTCATGGTAATTGCAGGAATCAGGAACAATAATATCCAAGGAGCTAAAAAGAAAAAATTATTTAAATCGGCAAAACCTGCGTTTAAAATATTGAAATCATCGTTAAAAACCCATAAAAACAAACCGTTAACCAACAAGAAGACTCCAATCACCAAATAAGCAATTGGTGAAGCAAAAAATGAATTGAATTCTTTTTTTAGTATTGGAAACATAAATTTTAATTGGTGTGACTTCGAGAGTTTCAGTCACCATTTAGTAACTTTTATTTAGGTCATTGGGGCTCTCGAGATGACCTGATATATTGTATTTTTTTTATTCGTTATAAATTATTGTAATGAAACCAATTTATCAACACTCCAAGCTTCTGGCTTTTTGTTAAATAACACCTTTGTTCTAGACCAAACATCTTTAAATAATTCAGAATTTCTATAATTATTTAAATCTTCCTCAGAATCCCAATAACTATAGGTAAAGAAAATAGTTTTGTCTTGTTGACCTCTGTACAATTCTAATAAACGGCAACCAGGACTTTTTCGTATATATTCTTTTTTTTCTTCAAAATCTGCAAGGAAAGTTTCAATATTTTCAGGATGAAACCCCATTTTTACAATTCTAACTAGCATGCGTTTTATTTATATAAATTCAATTGAAATTACATCTCTGTAACCAATGCCTAATAAAGTAGAAGCTCCACCAACAGTTTTTAAATTACTCCTATAAATAGCTATTTCTAAATATCCTGCGGAATTAAATAGGGCTAATTTATTTCCGTCAAATTGACGAACATCAGTTGAATCTGGAGCCACAATTTCATTGTATTTGTTGTATATTTTTGGAAAGGTATAACGACCTGCATAAATTTTATAATCTCTTCCTTTTCCTATTTCAGTAAAGAGTTTTTTATTGATGTTACTAATAATGTTTCCATAATTATCAATATAAATAACACCTCCTGTAATTATTTTTTGGTCTGAAGTTATTTTAGGCTGAATTTCAGTCATCTCCTTATAACTGGTAGTTTCTTTTCCAATAACACCTAAATTTCCACCTCTAGAGATAAAACAAGCGACTTGAACAAAAACATCTAACACAGGAAAACTGCTTTCTATTCTATCGTGAATATTAATTTCTACAACCTTAGTTGGTTTGATGTCTTTAGTAATCATACAGATTAATCCATTGTCTGGACAAACAAAGTAATGATTGTCTAAAGCTAAAGCAATATGCTTATTTGTATCACTTAACTCTGAATCTACACCAATGATATGAACGGTTCCGTCAGGAAAACTCTTGTAGGAGTTTTTGAGAATATAAGCTGTTTCAGTAATGTTAAATGGAGAAATGTGATGAGTGATATCAACAATTTTAGCCTCAGGGAGTTCTGAGTAAATTGCTCCTTTTACGGCACCAACAAAGTGGTCTTTCGTTCCAAAATCAGTAGTTAATGTAATAATTGACATTAAAGAATTGGCTGTTAATTAAATGTGTAAAAGTTGCTAATAATATTCACACAAAGCTAAACAATTCTGAAAATTTATTCACTATTTTTAGATTGAATTATTCAACATCAACCAATAAATAGAAAACATTTGAACGAACGCATCATTGAGCTTACAGAAATCAATCCAAATGATTTTTTTGGCGCACACAATAGTACTATAGAGCAACTAAAAAGATACTTCCCGAAAATTAAAATTGTTGCCCGCGGATCTAAACTGAAAATTTATGGAGAACCAGAATTGTTAAATGAGTTTGAAAAACGATTAGAAATGCTCATAAAGTATTATAATCGATATAATAAACTCGATGAGAACAGTATTGAACGAATCTTAACGTCTAACGGAAAAGAAGATAAAAGCACTGTAAACTCAAAAGATGTTTTGGTTCATGGGGTGAATGGAAAACTCATTAAAGCACAAACTGAAAATCAGCGCAAGATGGTTTCAATGATGCAAAAGAACGACATGTTGTTTGCTGTTGGACCAGCCGGAACAGGTAAAACCTATACAGCAGTTGCACTGGCTGTAAAAGCTTTAAAAGAAAAAGAGGTTAGAAGAATTGTTTTAACGAGACCTGCGGTTGAATCTGGAGAAAATTTAGGTTTTTTACCAGGTGATTTAAAAGAAAAATTAGATCCCTATATGCAACCTTTGTATGATGCATTAAGAGATATGATTCCACATGAAAAATTAGAATCACACTTAGAAAAAGGAGTAATTCAAATTGCTCCCTTAGCTTTTATGCGTGGTAGAACCTTAGATAATGCTTTTGTTATTTTGGATGAAGCTCAGAATACTACACACAATCAAATGAAAATGTTTTTAACCAGAATGGGGAAACATGCAAAATTTGTGATTAACGGTGATCCTGGACAAATAGATTTACCTCGGAAACAAGTTTCAGGTTTAAAAGAATCATTATTGGCTTTAAAAGATATAGAAGGAATTGCACAGGTTTATTTGGACGATAAAGATGTAATTCGACACAGATTGGTAAAAAGTATTATTAGTGCTTATAAAAGCATTGAAACTGATTAATTTTAATTGTCTTTAATTACTTTTGCAGACTATAATTATAATTTAGAATGAACACCATAAACGAAACCAATTTTCAATTTCCGAATCAAAAATCTGTCTATAAGGGTAAGGTTAGGGAGGTCTATAATATTAACGATGATTTATTAGTAATGATCGCTTCCGATAGATTGTCTGCTTTTGATGTAGTTATGCCAAGGCAAATTCCATTTAAAGGACAAATCCTGAATCAGATTGCTACCAAAATGATGAAAGAAACCGAAGATTTGGTTCCAAATTGGTTAATCGCAAATCCTGATGAAAATGTAGCAGTAGGACATTTATGTGAACCCTTCAAAGTAGAAATGGTAATTCGCGGTTATATGTCTGGACACGCAGCTAGAGAATACAAAGCTGGCAAAAGATTACTTTGCGGGGTTTCAATGCCTGAAGGAATGAAAGAGAACGATCAATTTCCAGAACCAATTATTACGCCATCAACTAAAGCAGCCAATGGAGACCATGATGAAGATATCACCAGAGAAGACATTTTAGCTAAAGGAATTGTTTCTGAAGCAGATTATAGTGTTTTAGAAGAGTATACTCGAAAATTATTTCAAAGAGGTTCAGAAATCGCTACAAAACGCGGATTGATTTTAGTGGATACAAAATATGAATTTGGAAAAACAAAAGAAGGAAAGATCGTTTTGATAGATGAAATTCATACTCCAGATTCTTCACGTTATTTTTATGCAGATGGATATCAAGAAAGACAAGCAACAGGTGATAGTCAAAAACAATTATCCAAAGAATTTGTGCGTCAATGGTTGATAGAAAATGGTTTTCAAGGAAAAGACGGACAACAAATTCCAGAAATGTCTGATGAAAAGATTCTAGAAATTTCGGATCGTTATATTGAGTTGTTTGAACAAATTACAGGCGATACTTTTATAAAAGCAAATACTGATAACGTATTGGGTAGAATAGAACGAAATGTTCTTTCATTTTTATCAGCATCATAAATAACTATTCGAACAATAATTTTCTTTTGAAAGCCGTCACAGTCAAAAAAATAAAAGATGAGTTGAAACATCGTTCTTCACAAGATCTGGTCGAGTTGTGCTTGCAACTTTCAAAATTTAAAAAAGAAAATAAAGAATTACTTACCTATCTTTTATTTGAGGCACATGATGAAGACATGTATATTCAGAGTGTAAAAGAATTTATGGATGAGCTTTTTGATGATATCAATACAAAGAGTTATTTCTATATAAGAAAGAGTATGCGAAAAATTCTATCACTTACTAAAAAGTATATTCGCTATTCTAAGAAAAAAGAAACTGAAGTACAGCTCTTGCTTCACTTTTGTAGTCGATTAAAAGATTTTACACCTTCAATTTCAAAAAGTCCACGTCTACAAAATGTATATGATAGACAAATCTTGATGATTAAAAAAGCATTAGCTACATTACACGAAGATTTACAATATGATTATCAATTAGAATTAGATGAACTACTAGATGAATAATAAAGAAAGACCAATACTACCTGATTTAATCAATGAAGGAACTACAGAAATAGAAAGTTTTCAAAATAAGACGTTACGTCCGATTATAAAAATGCAACATGATTTATTAATTCTTTCTTTTCAAAACTATCTAGTAAAAAGAAAAATTGATTTTGAAAATTTAGCAGATGGAAAGAAAAGTAATGTAATTAATGCTGCTTTCACAAAAGATATAGGCTATAAAAACATCATTTTGGGTTTTATCATTGGTCATTTTACTATAGTAGAATTTAATTTTTACAATGTAAACTCTTCGGAAGTACATAAAAGGATTGTGAAAATTATTCAAAAAAGAATAAAGGATAGCCAGATTCTCTAAAATAATAAAACCGCTGAATAGGGGACTCAGCGGTTTTAACAATCAACCAAACCTTTTCATAGAAAGTTTTTTAATTTAGACTTTTGAAGTAATCAACCAAATCAATCAAAAGAATTTTTGTTTATCTAAATAGCTCTAAAGCTAAACAAATATAATGATTATTTTTTGCTTCTATGGCTTTTTTGATTAATAAAATAGTGATTAATAGAATTTTAACATTTCATTTTAAAACCTTTTGTAAATACAAAACCGCTACAATTTCTTGTAGCGGTTTTCAACAATCAACCAAAACTTCTTATTGTGGCATTACTACACTATCAATAGCGTGAATAATACCGTTAGAAGCCTTTACGTCTGCGATAACAACTGTAGATGTATTTCCTTTTACATCAGTTAAAATCACTTTACCATTACTAAGAGTTGCCGTAAGGTTTCCACCTTGTACAGTTTTAATTACAAAACTTCCCTTGTTTGCTTTTATAGCTGCTACAACATCTTTAGCACTAAATTTTCCAGCTACAACATGATATGTTAAGATCGCTGTTAATAATTCTTTATTTTCTTTCTTTACTAATGTACCCACAGTTCCTTCTGGTAACTTGTTAAAAGCTGCATTAGTAGGAGCAAATACAGTAAAAGGTCCTGTACTACTTAATGTTTCTACTAAACCTGCTGCTTTTACTGCTGCTACTAAAGTTGAGAAATCTTTGTTTCCAACAGCTACTCCAACGATAGTTTCTTCTGTGTTTGTTTTTACAACTTTTTTGCTATTAGTAGTTGTTGCCAATACTGAAGTAGTTATAAATAGAGCTACTAAGACTGATGGTATTAAATTTTTTAAGCGCATTGTTTTTTTTTTATAGTTCTCTACAAAACTAGTGCTCTTTAATTCTATTTTGTTTAATTAAATGTTAAAATGATTAAACAAAGTATTAAATATTTCTTAAAGACTAAAAAAGATACTTGATAAGGATTCGAAGACCAACAAATGCAATTAGTATGGCTGTTGCTTTTTTTAACTGAATAGAAGAAAAATATTGATTACTGATGCGACTACCAATTTGTCCTCCAAAAAAAACAGTAATTAATAAAATGGATGTTAAGTTCCAATCGATAGAAAAAACTGGATTATAATACTGGCCCAAAAGGCCACTAATTGAATTCACCAAAATAAAGATACTAGCAGTTGCTGCTATTTTTTTTGAGTTATCCCATTTAGTTAAATGTAATAAAGGGGCTAGAAAAATTCCTCCACCAATTCCAACCATTCCAGAGATAAAACCAATAAATCCACCATAACTACTATTTTTAAGCATGCTTAAGTTTTCATAATTATCTTCATCGGATTTCTTTTTTTTTGAAACCCACATGGTAATAGATGCAAATACTAATGTAATTCCCAAAAGAATAAAGAAGAAAGTCTGACTAATTCTCAAATAACCTCCTATAAATGAAAATGGTATGCTAAAAATAATCAGAGGTAAAACTTTATTCCATTGATACAGTTTGTGTTTTTGAAATAAGAAAACATTTCCAATAACTACAACGATATTACACAGTAATGCAGTTGATCTAATTTGAGTGTAGACGATACCTGTTAAAGCTAATATTGCTAGATAACTTGAGCCTCCTCCAAAGCCAACTGAGGAATATAGAATGGCTACCAAAAAAAAGAAGAGAATGATATGCCAATTAGAAATCAGAATATTGATGATTAAATCTAAATCCATTTAGCGAATATAGTTTTATCTTGTCGAAAATTATTTAAAATTATTTAATTTTAGACGACCTCTATTGTAAAATAAATTATCATGAAATCATATTGGAAAACAAATCTTAGATATCTATTAATCTTATTGATCATATGGTTCTTAGTATCGTTTGGAGCAGGAATTTTATTTCGAGAATCTTTAGACACAATTAGAATTGGAGGTTTTAAATTAGGATTTTGGTTTGCGCAACAAGGTTCTATTTATGTCTTTGTAATATTAATCTTTGTATACATTAAGTTGATGAATACATTGGATAAAAAACATGGGTACAATGAAGATACTAACGATTAATATAATAAATCTATGAGTATTCAAACTTGGACTTGGATTTTAGTCGGAATAACATTTACATTATATATAGGTATAGCTATTTGGTCTAGAGCATCTTCAACCAAAGATTTTTATGTTGCAGGTGGTGGAGTTTCTCCTTTAGCAAATGGATTAGCAACTGCTGCTGATTGGATGTCAGCTGCATCTTTTATCTCTATGGCAGGAATTATTTCCTTTGGCGGTTATGATGGATCGGTTTATTTAATGGGTTGGACTGGTGGTTATGTACTATTGGCCTTATTATTAGCACCGTATTTAAGGAAGTTTGGAAAATTCACGGTGCCAGATTTTATAGGAGATCGATACTATTCTAATACTGCAAGAAGTGTTGCGGTTTTCTGTGCTTTGTTAGTTTCTTTTACCTATGTGGCTGGTCAAATGAGAGGCGTTGGATTGGTTTTTTCAAGATTTTTAGAAGTAGATATCAACACAGGTGTCATGATAGGAATGATTATCGTACTTTTTTATGCTGTTCTGGGAGGAATGAAAGGAATCACATATACACAGGTAGCGCAATATTGTGTGCTGATTTTTGCATTTATGGTTCCCGCTATTTTTATTTCTATTCAAATGACAAACAATGCAATTCCACAAATAGGTTTTGGTGGGGTTGATGAAAATGGAGTATACCTACTAGATAAATTAGATCAATTACATAAAGAATTAGGGTTTGCTGAATATACATCAGGAAGTAAATCAACCTTAGATGTCTTTTTTATTACTGCTGCGTTAATGGTTGGAACCGCAGGTTTACCGCACGTAATCGTTCGATTTTTTACTGTAAAAAAAGTTGCAGATGCTAGAAAATCTGCAGGTTGGGCATTGTTATTTATAGCAATTTTATATACTACGGCACCCGCGATAGCAGTTTTCTCAAGAACAAACTTAATAGAAACGGTGAGCAACAAAGAATATGCTTCAGTACCTGAATGGTTCAAGAACTGGGAAACAACAGGCTTAATAGAATTCAATGATAAAAATGGCGATGGAAAAATTCAATATGTTGGAGATGCTTCATTAAATGAATTAACAGTAGATAGAGATATTATGGTTTTAGCGAATCCTGAGATTGCAAATTTACCAAACTGGGTCATTGCTTTAGTTGCTGCAGGAGGCTTGGCTGCAGCTTTATCAACAGCTGCAGGATTATTATTAGTAATATCTTCTTCGGTTTCTCATGATTTAATTAAAAAGATGATTAAACCAAGCATCTCAGAAAAAGGAGAATTAGTTGCAGCTAGACTTTCAGCAGTTGTAGCAGTTTGTGTTGCTGGTTATTTCGGAATTCATCCTCCGGATTTTGTCGCCGCCACAGTTGCTCTAGCTTTTGGTTTAGCAGCAGCCTCATTTTTCCCTGCCATTGTTTTAGGAATCTTTAGCAAAAGAATTAACAAAGAAGGAGCAGTAGCAGGAATGGTTGTCGGAATTTTATTAATGTTGTTTTATATGACCAAATTTAAGTTCGATTGGTTTGGTGGAGGCACCAAAGAAGATTGGTGGTTTGGAGTTTCACCAGAAGGATTTGGTACTGTCGCGATGATTGTTAATTTTATCGTCTCAATAGTAATTTCAAAATTTACAGCCGCTCCTCCAAAAGAAGTTCAAGAAATAGTTGAAAATATTAGAATTCCAAGTGGAGTAGGAGAAGCTTATAATCATTAAATAAATATGTCATTACAAATACAATCTTTAGAGGCTTACAAAGAAGCTTATCAAAAAAGTGTAGAAAATCCATCTCTTTTTTGGGATGAAATTGCCAATGAATTTCTTTGGAGAAAAAAATGGACAAAAACATTAGCTTATGATTGGTCGGTTCCAGAAACAAAATGGTTTTTGGGAGGTCAAATGAATATTACAGAAAACGCTTTAGATAGACATTTAGAAACTCGAGGAGATCAAGTGGCGTTGATATGTGAACCGAATAGCCCAGAAGAAGAAACACAATACGTAACCTATAAAGAACTGCATTCAAAAGTTTGTGCTTTTGCTAATGTTCTAAAAAGAAATGGCGCAAAAAAAGGAGATAGAATTTGCATTTATATGCCCATGATTCTAGAACTTTCAGTGGCTATTTTGGCTTGTGCAAGAATAGGAGCAATACATTCTGTTGTATTCGCAGGATTTTCATCAACTGCATTGGCTGCTAGAATAAATGACGCAACTTGTTCAATATTACTCACAGCAGATGGTGGGTTTAGAGGTGATAAAATAACTCCATTAAAAGATATTGCGGATGAAGCTTTAAAAAACGCTCCATCTATTAAAAAATCAATTATTTGTCAAAGAACAAATCAAAATATTACGTGGAATCCATCAATAGATGTTTGGTGGCACGAAGAACTCGAAAAAGTTGACAACAACTGTCCTGCTGAAATCATGGATTCAGAAGACATGTTGTTCATTTTATACACTTCTGGTTCAACAGGAAAACCAAAAGGGATGGTTCATACGTGTGGGGGTTATATGATTTATGCTACCTATTCTTTTCAAAATGTTTTTCAATATAAAGAAGGAGATATTTATTGGTGTTCGGCAGATATCGGATGGATTACTGGACATAGTTATATTCTTTACGGCCCGCTAATTTCTGGTGCTACAAGTATTTTATTTGAAGGTGTTCCTAGTTATCCAGATTATGGCCGATTTTGGCAAATCTGTGAAAAGCATAAAGTAAATCAATTTTATACAGCTCCTACAGCTATTAGAGCTTTAGCAAAGCATCCAACTTCGTTTATTGATAAATATGATTTAAGTAGTTTAAAAGTTTTAGGAACCGTTGGTGAGCCAATCAATGAGGAGGCTTGGCATTGGTATGATGACAATATTGGTAAGAACAAATGTCCCATTGTAGATACTTGGTTTCAAACAGAAAATGGTGGAATTATGATCACATCTTTGGCAGGAATTACAGAAAGTAAACCTACCTATGCAACACTTCCATTACCAGGAATACAACCTGTTTTAATGGATGAAAACTCTAATGAAATAGAAAAAATTGAAGCTGAAGGAATTTTAGCAATCAAACATCCTTGGCCATCTATTGCAAGAACCATATACGGTGATCATGAACGCTATAAAAACGTCTATTTTTCTGCTTATGAAAATTATTATTTTCCAGGTGACGGAGCGTTAAGAGACGAAAGGGGAAATTACAGAATCACGGGGCGTGTAGATGATGTAGTGATTGTTTCCGGACATAATTTGGGTACAGCACCCATAGAAAATGCCATCAATGAACATGAAAAAATTGTAGAAAGCGCTGTGGTTGGATTTCCACATGATGTAAAAGGATTTGCATTATATGCATTTGTAATTCCTTATGATGGAGTAGAGGTGAATGATGAATTAGCCAAAGAAGTAAGAGAAGTTGTTGCAAATACTATCGGTCCTATTGCTAAACCAGATAAAATTCAATTTGTAAAAGGACTGCCAAAAACTCGTTCTGGAAAAATCATGCGAAGAATATTACGTAAAATAGCTTCCAATGAGATTGATAGTTTAGGAGATGTTTCAACTTTGTTAAATCCAGAAGTAGTTAAAAATATCATTGAAAATAAATTATAAACACACTTTAATAAATATTTTGTCATGAGTTGGTAACTATGTCAGGTATGAATACCATGGCATATAAATTGACAATTGTTAATTATTTACTATCCTAATCAAAATACATGCAACATTATAAAGAGTCTAAAGAAAATAAAAAAAAACCAAAGGTTACGATGGCGAAAGCTTTTAAAACAATCATTTGGCCAAGGCGTAATTTGGTCTTTCTAGGGTTGTTTCTAATTTTAATCAGTAGACTGGCTGGTTTTGTTTTGCCACTAAAATCTAAAGAATTATTAGATGAAATTGTTCCTAATAAAGACATAGATTCTCTGTACAATCTTTTATGGATTGTTGGTGTAGCGTTGCTGATACAAGCATTTACTTCCTTTTTATTGACAAGAATTTTAAGCGTACAAGCACAATATTTAATTTCAGAATTAAGAGCTCAAGTTCAGAAAAAAGTATTGTCGTTACCTATTAGTTTTTTTGATAATACAAAGTCTGGCGCCTTAGTTTCAAGAATTATGAGCGATGTAGAAGGGGTTAGAAATCTAATAGGAACGGGTTTAGTTCAATTAGTAGGAGGAACAATTACGGCTATAATTTCTTTGGTTTTATTAATCCGTATCAATGCGTGGATGACATTATTTGTATTCATACCTGTCATCATTTTTGGAATTGTAGCCTTAAAAGCATTTAAATATATTCGTCCAATTTTCAGAAACAGAGGAAAAATAAATGCTGAGGTAACTGGAAGGTTAACTGAAACCTTAGCAGGAGTAAGAGTGATTAAAGCATTTAATGCTGAAGATCAAGAAAATGAAACTTTTGAAAAAGGAGTCGATTTATTATTTCAAAACGTAAAAAAGAGTTTGACGGCAACGGCAATTATGACAAGTTCTTCAACATTCTTATTAGGATTAGCATCGGTTGGAATTATGGGTATTGGTGGTTATTATATGACACAGAATCAAATGACAACAGGAGACTTTTTATTATTCACTTTGCTACTGGGTTTTATGATTGCACCCATTGTTCAGATGAGTAATATTGGAAGTCAATTAACAGAAGCGTTGGCTGGTCTAGACAGAACAGAAGAATTAATGAATATGACTGCTGAAGAAGATGATAAAGAAAGAACTGTAGTTTTAGAAGACGTGAAAGGTGACCTCCTTTTTGATGACGTATCATTTTCATATGAAGAAGGAAAAGAAGTGTTGCATCATATTAATTTTCATGCTCCAAAAGGCTCTGTAACTGCATTGGTTGGAAGTTCAGGTTCTGGAAAATCTACGATAGCTGGCTTATCAGCAACGTTTTTAAATCCTAAGTCAGGGAAAATCACCATTGATAATCAAGATATGTCTAAAGTTAAATTATCAAGTTATCGAAAACATTTAGGAGTTGTATTGCAAGATGAATTTTTATTTGAAGGTACGATTAGAGAAAATATATTATTTCCTAGACCCAATGCAACAGAAAATGAATTACAGAATGCTGTAAAAGCTGCGTATGTTAATGAGTTTACGGATCGGTTTGATGATGGATTAGATACCTTAATTGGTGAAAGAGGTGTGAAGCTCTCGGGCGGACAAAGACAACGTTTGGCAATTGCAAGAGCTATCTTAGCAAATCCTAAAATCATCATTCTAGATGAAGCTACTTCTAGTTTAGATACCGAAAGTGAATCTTTAATTCAGAAAAGTTTGTCAGAATTGGTAAAAGACAGAACAACTATTGTAATAGCACACAGATTGAGTACAATTAAAAAAGCCGATCAAATTTTAGTTATTGAAGCTGGTCATATCGCAGAAAGAGGAACACATGATGAATTGATTGAAGCTAAAGGCAGGTATTATGATTTGTATACATATCAAGCAAAAATTTAATCAATAGATTTCTTATTTTTGTAAGTATCTTTTTATAATCGACATAAATAAAGATTAAAAACTAAACTCATGAAAAAATTATCGATACTTTTTATTGTTGCTATTTTAGTGGTTTCTTGTAAGCCAGAACCAAAATCAATATCGAAAAAGGCAGAAAAATTTCCAGAAGTTTTGGGTAAAATAATTCAAACTCATGGAGGAATTGATACATGGAGAGCTGCAAAAACACTATCCTTTAATAAAGGAGAAGAAGCGCATACGGCTGATTTAGTTTCTAGAAAAACAATCGTTATTTCACCTAAATATTCTATGGGATATAATGGTAAGGATGTGTGGTTATTCGAGAAAGATTCTGGGACTTAAAAAGGAAACCCAAAATTCTATCATAATCTATACTTTTATTTTTATGCAATGCCTTTTGTATTGGCTGATGACGGAATCATTTATGAAGATGCAGCTTCCATTACTTTTAAAGGAAAAGAATATCCTGGAATTAAAATTTCTTATCAGGCAAATGTAGGAACTTCACCAGATGACAATTACATTATTTACTACGATAAAGAAAGTTTAAAAATGCAATGGTTAGCTTACACGGTTACATTTAATTCTAAAGAACCTTCTGAAAAATATAATTTAATACGATATAATAATTGGGAAGATGTAAATGGCTTGCAACTTCCAAAATCTATTACTTGGTATAAAAAAGATGAAAAGGGTCAGCCTACAGAACCAGCAAGACCTGCAACAGAATTTATCTATCCGTTAGTAAGTAATATTAAGCTAGACGATTCATTTTTTGAAAAATCTACTGTAGAGAAGATGTAATTATTTTTAGAATTTCATCATAAACAAAATCGTAATACTTATTGATGTTTGGTACGGTAAAGTTACCATGCTTTGAAGCGTCTTTTAAAATAGTGAAATCAAATAACTGAAGAGCATCAACTTCATCAATTTGTCTTGTTAACTTAGCAACAGGAACCGTTAGTTTACAGATGAAAATATGTTTAAACTCGTTGTCTAGAATTCCGTTTGGATGAATTATCTCATCTTTTCTTAACCCAATTTTCATCAATTGATTTTCAGAAATAGCCAAACCAATTTCCTCTTTAACTTCTCTAATTGCAGCAGTTGTTATTTTTTCGCCAGAACCAATATGTCCAGCGACAGAAACATCCCAAAGATTCGGAAATACTTTTTTTACAGCAGCTCTTTTTTGTAATAGTATTTTTTCATCATCCGTATAAAACCAAACATGTGTTGTTGCATGATAAAGGCCTTCTTTATGAGCAATAGATTTTAAACAAGAAGTACCTGTAAACTTTCCTTCAGAATCTAAGATGTCTATGAGTTCATCCATGTAAAGGTTAATTTAAAACACTTTTGATACAAGTGACAAGTGATTTAAAATCTTCTTTAGTATTGTATAAATGACAAGAAAGCCGAATATATTTCCCTCTAAAAGAAACAAAAATATTCGCTTCTTTTAATGCTAATTTTAGCTTCTCAAGATTTAGTTTTTCTGGAAGTTTCACGCCAAATAAATGATGGGCTCTATCTTTAGAGTTTTCAATATAGCAGCCTATTTGTTCTAGTTCTAAAACAGCTTCTTTGGTAATTTCTTCACAATATTTTTGAACAGCTTTTGGTGTCCATTCGACGACTTGTTGTAAAGCGGCAATTTGCATTTTTATATGAATAAAGCTGGCATGTTCACCAACAGAATATCTATTTGCTAATGGCTTGTATTCAGGTTCATAATTGGTTAAACCACTCATGTTTTCACTATGCAAACGATTCGACCAGTTTTCTTCTAAGGGAATTCCATTATCAAAATATGCTCCAAAATACCCATAGCCACAACCATATGGACCAAATAACCATTTATAGCCTGCACAGATTAAAGCATCGGGTTTGATTTCTTTAATAGAAAAAGGCAAAGCTCCAACAGACTGACTTCCATCTACAATTAATAAAGATGAATTTTCAGTTGTTTTCTCCCGAATAGCTTTTAAATTGAATAATGTTCCATTAGCCCAATGAATATTTCCTAAAGTAACCACAGCAGTTTTTTCTGTGATAGCAGTTAAAATAGCTTTATTCCATATTTCACCTTGATTCACTTCAGTTGTAGGTCGTTTAACCGTAATGATTTTAGCATCAAACTTTTTAGCCAAACGTTCCCAAACATAATAGTTACTTGGAAACTGTTCTTCAATTAAAAGGATTTCATCACCCTTTTGTAAAGTGATATTATTTGCAACCGTTGCCATTCCGTAGGAAACTGAAGGAATGTTGGCAATTTTATTATAATCTTCTACATCTATTAATGAAGCGAATAATTTTTTAACTTCTTTGACAGGTTCAAAATAATGATCAGTAACAATTTTATAAGGATGACTTTTTTCTAAAACAGCTGAAATACCTGCTTGTTCAATCGCCTTAAAAGAAGGCGATTGACTAGCAATATTTAAATAGTTGACATCACATGGAATATCAAACAGATGTTTTTGAGTTTTTAGCATTTTAATCAAAGTAAGAGAATGTTTCTCCATCTTTTATTTTAAGCAACGTATTATAAATTAATTTAATAACATTTTCTACATCATCTCTATGAACCATTTCTACCGTAGTATGCATATAACGTAGAGGTAAAGAGATTAAAGCAGAGGCTACTCCACCATTACTGTAAGCAAATGCATCAGTATCTGTTCCGGTTGCTCTTGATAATGCAGAACGCTGAAAAGGAATTTTATTTTCTTCAGCTGTATCTGTAATTAAGTCTCGTAATTTTTGTTGAACCGCAGGAGCATAAGCAATAACAGGTCCATCTCCATTTTTAATAGCACCTTGTTTTTTCTGCTCAATCATTGGAGTAGTAGTATCATGTGTAACATCAGTCACTATGGCTACATTTGGCTTGATTCTTTGAGTAATCATTTCTGCTCCTCGTAAACCTATTTCTTCTTGTACAGAGTTAGTGATGTATAATCCAAAAGGAAGTTCTTTTTTGTTTTCATGTAAAAGACGTGCAACTTCAGCAATCATAAATCCCCCCATTCTATTATCCAGAGCTCTACAAACAAAATTGGATTCATTTAAAATATGAAATTCATCTGGATAAGTGATGACACAACCAACATGTACCCCTAACTCTTCTACTTCTTTTTTAGTTTTACAACCACAATCAATAAAAATATTTTCTGGTTTTGGGGCTTCTTCTTTAGCTTTATCTCTTACATGGATTGCTGGCCAACCAAAGACTCCTTTAACAATTCCTTTTTTTGTATGAATATTTACAATTTTACTGGGTGCAATTTGATGATCACTTCCTCCGTTTCTAATCACATAGATTAAACCATTATCGGAAATATAGTTTACGTACCAAGAAATTTCATCAGCATGTCCTTCTATGACTACTTTATATTTAGCATTTGGATTGATTATTCCAACGGCACTTCCATAAGTATCTGTAATAAATTCATCTACATATGGTTTTAAATAATCCATCCAAATTTTTTGTCCTTCCCATTCATAACCAGTAGGAGCTGCATTGTTCAAGTATTTTTCTAAGAAAGAAATTGACTTATCTGTTAAAATTGATTTATTTGACATGTTTGATATATATTTTCCAGTAAAAATAAACCATTTTTAAGACCATAAAAACAAAATAGTAAAACTTATATAAAAGTTTATGAATTCATTAAGATTAGATATTATGTTCTCATTATTCGTATTTTGTTATTTATAATATCTTTACATGATAAAATCAAACTATTGAAAAGGTTATTATACTTATTGCTATTGCTTCCTTTGTCATTGATGGCTCAAAAAAAAGATGCTGTTCCTCTAGAGCTTGAAGATTATGTTTTAATAAAAACAGGAGATACATTAACGATAAAGTTAGATGAGTTAACGATACTTCCAAAACATCAATTTAATTCATCTATTGATGCTAGATATTATTATTGGTTTCAAAGAAAAGTGTATAAAGCATATCCTTACGCAAAACTTGCATCTCAAAGATTAGATTCATTAAATGTTAGATTAAAAAGAATAAAAACAAAAAGAGGTAGAAGAAGATACACAAAAAGAGCACAAAAGTATCTTGAGGGAGAGTTTACAGATCAATTAAAAAAGATGACAAAAACAGAAGGTCGTATTTTAATTAAGTTAATTCATCGCCAAACAGGGAAAACAACTTTTGATAATATTAAGAGTTTAAGAAGTGGCTGGAAAGCCTTTTGGTATAATACAACAGCTAATTTATTTAAGCTATCATTAAAAAGCGAATACCATCCAGACTCAATAAATGAGGATTATTTAATTGAAGATGTCTTACAAAGAGCCTTTATTGATGATAAGTTAGTCTTACAAAAATCAAAACTTACATTTGATTTTCCCAAAATAGCTGCCTCAAAAAAAGGAAAAGTAGACTTAGAGGAATACAAAAAGATGTTCGCTAAGAAGAAAAAGAAGACTTCTAAAAAGAAAAAGAAAAGCTAAAGTTAAGAATATTAATATATTAGAAAATAATCACTTTTTTTCTCAAAAAATTTAGATAAAATATTTGTTTACGAATAATAATAAGTAGTATCTTTGCGTCC
>TARA_R110001632_G_scaffold2853_2_pt1 | contig 48820 bp, 36 predicted proteins | sample TARA_R110001632 | Tara Oceans TARA_R110001632 (sample SAMEA4398266) | marine metagenome | biome: Polar Biome; feature: [SRF] surface water layer (ENVO:00010504); material: water (ENVO:00002006), including particulate matter (ENVO:01000060) such as... | depth 5 m
CGGAGAATCTTGGGAAAGTGCTATTAAACCTGATGTTGCTCGTGAGTACACTCGTGTTGACGGTAGTGACCTTTATCTCAAGTTTGTTGTCGCTACTAATAATGATTTTGACGAAGTTACAAAGGCTGTGGACGCTTACAAAAGTGCCGGGGTGGAATGTCCAGTATATCTTATGCCGTTGGGTGGACGCAGTGAAGAATACGTTCTCAATGTTAAAGACGTGGCGGAAGCCTGTATGGAAAGAGGATGGAGATTCACACCAAGACTACACATATCCTTATTCGGAAATGCATGGGGAACTTGATGCTAAGAGTCAAGTTGAATATAAAAATAAACAACACAAAAAAGCAATGAAGGCTCCAATTAAAGATCCTTCAGATGCAATAAGAAAGGCAGGATGGTAATGATAGATAAAATAAAAAATATGTTTAAAAAGAAAATCCCTGCTACAGTATCTAAAGAAAAAAGTACAGATGCTAAAGCAGAAGCAACAAAAAAGAAAGAACCATATATTTGTGTTCTTAATGTTGAAATGAAGGATAACAATCCACGTAACGGGTTTTTTGAACTTGACTGGAATGAACACTTTATTAAAGAACTAAGAGTAAACGGATACAATGGCAGTTCAGAAGAAGAAATTGTAGATGCATGGTTTAAAGAACTTTGTGGTAATGTAGCACAAAGTGACGGAGTTGCTAGTGAAGAAAGACCCATGGGTGCAGGATACATTAACACAAAGAAGGTTGGCGACGGCAAGTCAGAAGTTAGTTAGTGGATCAACAAGGAGAAATCTTAGGGTTGTTTCCTAACGTTCTAGCACGTAAAGTTTGGAACGAAGGAAGTAAGTTCAATTTGGATATGAAACATCTGTTTTATCAAATTGAAAAGAAATTTCCCATGGATAGTACATCTTTTAACTTGACAGATCACTACTATACCAGTTATAATAAGATATTAGACAAACAATTAATAGAATATGATGAAATGAAACCTTTTGTAAATTTTTTATCTGACAATGTTAGAAACCTTAACGGCTTTATGGGGTTTACAAAAGAACATGAATTCACTATTAAAGACATGTGGTTTGCTATTAACAGAAAAGGCAGTTACCACGAAACTCACACACATACTCCTAGTATTTGGAGTGGTGTGTATTATGTAGAAGCACACGAAGATGATGCTTCATTAAACTTTTTTAGTCCGGCGATATCAGATAATCATTGGGCTAGTAATGTAATAAGCGAATATAATGACTTTAATACAACACAAGTTAGTTTTAAGCCTAGTACAAGTATGTTAAACATCTTTCCTGGGTATTTAAAACATAGTGTTGCACAACAAAGGCATGAACGTGATAGAATTGCAATTAGTTTTAATATTGTATGAGGAAATAATATGGATAATATAAAGTTTAAAAAAGAAAATCGTAAAGCAGAGATAGTTGAAGTAACACATTACATAGTTAAAATGTATGTAGGTGACGAATTAGTAGAAGAACGCCCAATAGTAGGACACAGTAAAAGATACGCTGAAGACTGTGCTGAAAATTGGACAAATGGTATAATTTAAGGTAGGAGAACACATGACATATATTTTAGTAGATACTGCAAACACTTTTTTCCGTGCTAGACACGCAGTAAGAGGTGATGCTGATGTTAAAATTGGTATGGCTTTGCACACAACATTACAAAGTATTCGTAAAGCATGGCAAGACTTTAATGGCAGTCATGTTGTATTTTGTTTAGAAGGACGCAGTTGGCGTAAGGATTATTACGAGCCTTACAAACGTAACAGGCAAGTAGCACGTGATAAACTTACTGTAAGTGAGAGTGAAGAAGAGAAAGTGTTCTGGGAAACATTTGATGACTTTAAAGAATTTTTAACTAATAAAACAAATTGTACTGTGTTACAACACAAGCAACTAGAAGCAGATGATTTAATTGCTGGTTGGATACAATCACACCCTAACGATGATCATGTTATTATTAGTACTGATGGCGACTTTGCACAACTTATTGCACCTAATGTAAAACAATACAATGGTGTACAAAAAGTAACAATAACACACGAAGGCTACTTTGATGAAAAAGGCAAGGAAGTTATAGATAAGAAAACTAAACAATCTAAAGGTGTACCTGATCCGCAATGGTTATTGTTTGAAAAGTGTATGCGTGGCGATACTAGTGACAATGTGTTTAGTGCTTATCCGGGTGTTCGCAAAAAAGGCACTAAGAATAAAGTAGGCTTGATAGAAGCATTTGAAGATAGGTCCAGTAAAGGCTATAACTGGAATAACATGATGCTACAACGTTGGACTGATCACCTAGGTGAAGAACATCGTGTACTTGATGACTATCAACGTAACGTTGTCCTTTGTGATTTAACTGCACAACCAGACGATATTAGAAGCATTATTAATAAGAGTATTGACGATGTAGAGCCTAAAGAAATTAGTCAAGTAGGTATTCGTTTAATTAAGTTTGCAAATAGTTATGAACTTAATAAAATTACAGAACAAGCAGAAACATTTGCTAAACCATTAAATGCAAGATACGGAGGTTAATATGACAAAAGAAAAAGAACTTGAAGCAAAACAATTAGTACCTAATAAATTTTGGATAGTACAAAACTATGGTCAAAAAGTAGGAACACTACAAAAAAACAAAGAAGGTTATGTTCTTCTTACACACAAAGATAAAATTCATTTTGAAAGTGTAGAAAAAGTATATGATGCCTTTGGAAAAGACTTTTTTGAACATACTGCTACAAAGAAAATTAAAGATAGTAAGGTAATGGAAGTACACGGGTTTCCTACAAGCACACAAGCATGGAACCCATTATTAGATGTACAAAATAATTTACCTCTTTATAGTAAAAGCAGAAAATCTAAAAGTTTATATTGTGCAGGTTACTACACAATTAGGTTTGCTAAAGGTTGGGTAAAAAGTTTTTGTCCTAAACTTATAACACTACAACGTTATGACTACAAAGGTCCGTTTACAACAGAACTAGAAATGCGTCAGGTATTATCAAATGTCTCGAAATCCAGTTAATACTATTCCAATAGAAAACTTTTTGCAGAAGGCAAAGGTTGCGACTAAGACTCAACAACGTGAACTTAAACTAGATTCTAAAGAATTTAAAGACTTGTCAGATAGTATAGCAATGTTAATGACAAGGCTTGTAGAACTACAAGATAAGCGTCTACAACAACCAGAAGATGTAAGTGTAGATATAAAGATGGATGGTGGAAACTTCTAAAAAACGATAAATATATACGTAGTTAACTAAAAGGAATTGCGTATAATGAGTAGACCTAAACCTAAAATTTTGTTAGAATTTACTGACAAGAACACATACCGTAGAGAAGAAGTGCTTTATGCAGAAGCAACATGGGCAATCTTCTATCAAGGCAAGCCTTTTAATCTTAAAAGTTCAAATTCAATTTCGCCTACTCCAGGACCTAAGTACAAGAAGACTTCTTTTGCAAATCCCGGACACGCACTTAATTTGGCTAAGAAACTAAACTCTATATTTAAAACTACAGAGTTTGAAGTTTATAAGTTAACTAAAGGCGATAAAATCGTATAATGGATATTAAAGAAGCGTACACTAAAACTTTTATGATCTCCGCAGGACAAGAAGATATTGTTGCTACTGAGATTAAGAAGAACTATATGCTTTGGTGGCAGAACACACGTATGAAGGGTGACAGTGGATTACGGTTAACTAAAGACGGTTTTGATTATGCTATTGATCATGCAGATTTAACCACATATGAGATAAAATTTCCTAACGAAATAAAGTTTACACCACAAGTATTCTTATACTTAGATAACTTTATTGATTGCCCGTATTATGTTACAAAGAAAAGAATATACGTATTCAGCGAAAAGATGGGGCTACAACTTATGATGTTTGCTGGAGATATCAAACAATACGGCCTTGCTCGTGCTATGGCACAAGAACTAGACGACTAATCATTCATTTTGGACAGTTTTTTATTAAAAAAAACGGAATAACCGGTTGACTTATTCTGTAACTGTGTTATTATAGTATTATAGTTAGCAATAAACAGGAGCATAGCAAAATGGCACAAACAACAGAAGCACGTACAGTTACACCAAACGAAGCAAAATCAGCAGTACAACACGCAATGAAATTAAAGCGTCCTATTTTTGTGTGGGGACCTCCAGGCATTGGAAAATCAGATATCATGGCACAGATTAATGCGTCATTAGATAATTCACACTTGATAGATATTAGACTATCACTTTGGGAGCCTACAGATATTAAAGGTATTCCTTACTACAGTGCAAACGACAATGTAATGGCGTGGGCACCACCAGCAGAACTTCCTACAGAAGAATTTGCATCACAATTTAAAAGTATTGTTCTTTTCTTAGATGAAATGAATTCTGCGGCACCAGCAGTACAGGCGGCCGCTTACCAACTTATTCTTAACAGACGTGTTGGTACATACAAACTTCCAGACAATGTTGTAATTGTTGCGGCAGGTAACCGTGAAACTGATAAGGGTGTTACTTATCGTATGCCGGCACCACTTGCTAACAGGTTTGTACACTTAGAGTTACGTGTTGACTTTGAAGATTGGTTGACATGGGCTACAGAACATAAAATCCACGCAGACGTAGTGGGTTACTTGACTTTTGCAAAACAAGATCTATATGATTTTGATCCTAAGTCAAGTTCAAGAGCATTCGCAACTCCACGTTCTTGGAGTTTCGTAAGCGAACTTCTCGATGATAACTTGCAAGAGTCTACACTAACAGACTTGGTAGCAGGTTCAGTCGGCGAAGGCCTGGCAGTTAAATTTGCGGCACACCGTAAGGTTGCGGCGAAACTGCCTAATCCAACAGACATACTTAATGGCAAGGTTAAGACTATGGAGACGAAAGAGATTTCGGCAATGTATTCACTAACTGTAAGTATGTGCTATGAACTTCAAGAGGCGTTCAAACGCAAGGAGAAGGGATGGACACAAATGGCAGACAACTTCTTTGGTTTTATGATGGATAATTTTGAAACTGAATTAGTTGTGATGGGTACGCGAGTTGCTATCGCTACTTATAAACTGCCATTTTCGCCAAAAGACTTGAAAAACTTTGACCGTTTCCATGATAAGTACGGCAAGTACGTTCAAGCCGCTATGGCATCCTAACTAACTATAGAGGGGGTCTTAGGATCCCCTCGCTCTATTAGGAGGCTTATATGAGCAAACATTTTTTTGAAAGACACAAACAAGGGTACACAGGTATTAAAAAATCTGTTACTACAACGTGTACACTTCCTTACTGTAACAAACAATCTTCTAAATACAAAGGCGCAGGCTCAAGGCTTTGCGAACATCATCAAAGTTTACTAAGAGAATATGGCGGTCCTGCTAGAATGGATCGACCGTGGACATTTAATAAGAAAAAGATGTGCGAAATTTGTGGACACAATCCGTGGGAACATACTAAAGTAAAACTGATAGATGATGAACTAATTCGTGATCGTGTTGCATGGGGTATGCTCTTTGTAGATCATATTGAAACCCAAAGAGACGGCGGTAGTCATTGCAACCAAAATACTCAAACACTGTGTTTGGATTGTAACATGATTAAAAGTACACTTGCAGGAGATCTTGTTCCTAAAAAATTGTACAAAAACAAAAACGACTACTATAAAGTAATGGAGCAATTAAAACCCCATTATAACAAAGTGTTTAACCAAATCACTTGACCTCTAGATAACTTTCTGTTATACTAATTACATTACAAAGCAACAAGGATTTTAAAAATGCAAACAGTAGACCTTGCAATTTGGTTGAGAGAAAATATCAACTGGCACAAGTATACCACACTAGTTAAAACTATTGGTGATGAACTTAACGAACGTAAACTTCGTTTTGATAAAAGTGATTTACTAGAACGTTCTTTAGAACTGTTTAGCAATAACGAAATGATATATGTTAACCTAGAAGGTGTAGATCATATTGGTCCTGAAGCATCAAGAATTGAAATGAAATACTCCGAAGGTAGTTTGTTTACTCGTAAGAAGAAGAAAAAGAAAAAGAACGTATCCGATTTACAATTAATGAACAGTAGAGGATCAAGTGCTGGAAGAACATTACCGCCAGGATATGCAGACTTTTTACTAATATGCGATACTGATAGTGCGGCAGTTATTGCCAAACAAGACCTACTTAATTATGTAGTTGATGCAGGTGATGGTCTAAAAACTTCCAAAATGCCAAGTCATATGGTACAATATGTATTCGTTCCAGGCGAGTATAATCCACAAGATCTAGTAGAATCTAAGTCATACAAAGACACCAAAAAGAAGATGCAACTAGACTTTTTAGCACAATTTTAGGTTGACAAATACCTAGTTGATGCTATAATATAAGTATAGTTAGAAAGTTAGGAGCAAAAAATATGTCACAAACAACAACCGCAGTAGAGCAAACAATGTTAGATGGTAAGATCTATGAAAAAGATTCTACTGTCGATAGTCTTAAAGTAAAAGAAAGATTAACAACTGCAAGAATTGCATTGCTAATCCGTCAGCCGTTTTTTGGTAATTTAGCAACACGCCTTAAAATTATTGATGCAACAGACTGGTGTGCAACTGCCGCAACTGATGGCAGAAACTTTTATTACAATGAAAACTTTGTAAATGCTCTTAACCAAAAGCAAACTGAATTTTTGTTTGGACATGAAATCCTACACTGTGTTTATGATCACTTTACACGTAGAGATGACCGTGATGCACAGATTTATAATATTGCCGCTGACTATTGTGTTAACGGTGATTTGATTCGTCATAACATTGGCGAAGTAATTACACAAGTAAAACCATTTCACGATGCAAAATATTATGGATGGGCTTCTGAAGAAGTATATGATGATATCTTTAAAAAGTATGATCAAGAACAACTACAACAATTAGGTAGATTGCTTGACGAACATATTGATTGGGAAAGAGGTAAAGGACAAGGTCCTGCAGGTAAAACTAAAAAGAGTAAAAGTGGTAAAGGTAAGCAACCTTCTTACTCAAAAGAAGAATTGAAAAAGATACGTGACGAAATGAAAGAAGCAATGGTATCAGCGGCACAAGCGGCTGGTGTTGGCAATGTTCCTAAAGGTGTAGCAAGATTGATTAAAGATCTTACAGAGCCTAAAATGAACTGGCGTGAACTACTTAATCAACAGATTCAAAGTGTTATTAAAAGTAACTATACATTTATGCGTCCATCACGTAAAGCATGGCACACAGGTGCAATACTTCCTGGTATGGATTTTGATCAAACTATTGATATTGCTATTGCACTTGATATGTCAGGTTCAATTGCTAATGCAGAAGCACAAGACTTCTTAAGTGAAGTTAAAGGCATTTGTGATCAGTATGATGATTACAAAATTAAAGTATGGTGCTTTGATACTGAAGTGTACAATGAACAAGACTTTACACCAGACTCAGGTCTAACTATTGAAGACTACGAACTTAAAGGCGGTGGCGGTACTGACTTTGATGCTAATTGGGTGTATATGAAAGAGAATGATATTCAACCTAAAAAACTAATTGTGTTCACAGATGGTTACTCATGGAACTGGGGTGACGAAAACTACTGTGATACAATTTGGGTTATACACTCTGATACTTCAATTGAAGCACCGCATGGTATTACTTGCCATTACGATGCCAAAGGCAAACTAGCGGCATGAGATTTTTACACGACAAACCTAATCCATTAAATGTATTAGAAATACGTGAAATAAACTTTTGCCCAAAAGCATGGACTACTGTAATAATAAAAGGTAATCCATGGGACATTACATCACATGTAGAGTCATGTAGACAATGGATTTACAATAATCTAAGCGGAAGATTCTGTATTATTAGTGATACAGAACTAGTAGATAACAAAGTTGAAATTGTGTATAAGGTTGGTTTTGAACAAGGTTCTGAATCAACTATGTTTAGTTTGGGTTGCTCAGTTTTACACACCGAGACCCTAACAACGTACTAATTACTAGTGTTATAACAAACAAACTTAATTAAGGAGTTAACTTAAATGACAGAAGAAACTAAAACGACTCAGGCGGCACCAGCAGTAGCACCTCAGTCTGAAGCACCAGTAAAAGGTGCACCGGATCTTACAGTACAAGATCTACAAGCATTAAAGGCAATCATCGACGTTGCAAGTCAACGTGGTGCATACAAGCCAAACGAAATGGAAGTTGTTGGCCGTACTTACAATAGACTAGACACTTTCTTAGCGGCAATTACGCCTAAAACAGAATCAGCAGACGGTGAAGCACCAGCAACACCAGCAACACCAGTACCGGCAAGTGCACCTGCTCAAACAGAAACAGCGGCTCCTGCTCCAGTAGCAGAGGCGCCAAAGGAGTAAACTATGACAGTTAAGCACGTAGGCCACGTAGGCAAAAGCGGAACAAAAGTATTAGTTGCAATGAGAACACTTCCGGGTGAACCAACTAATGCATTGGTTATTCCTACCGCGGCATTAAAACAAACATATCATGATGAACTTGATTCATTGGTTATGAAAGACGAAGCACAACAGGCATTTGAACTTGCATCTATTTTAAACGTTCGTAAGTTTTCAGATGGTAGTACTATGTTACCTTCATTACATGCAAAAGGACACTTACAAAAAGTTCCTACAAGCGAAGTAACAATGACTCCTGCACCAAGTAAAGAATCATGGTTAAATTTACATGAACTAAACTTAATTATTGCAGAACAAAGAGGCGTTGGTATTGACGAACTTGCAATTGGTGAAGATGGAAAGCCTGGCAAATCAGTTGCAGTAGCAACTAAGGTTCCTGCCGCAGACGCAGGCATTTTGACAGACGAAGATCTTGCTAAAAAATATAGAGCAGATGCTGATGCACTATATAAAGAAGTACAAGAACTTCGTAAAAAAGCAGAAGATTTGGCTCCAAAGCCTACTGCTAAAAAAACTAAGACTAATGCATAATGGACCAAAAGAACCCTGGAAGAATAATACTCCACGGTAATGAGGCAAACAATCCAGAATGGGAAGGTGTTATTGATGAAATTAAAATCGAAAGCCTTCCTGTTCAATACATTAGAGAACTTACACTTAATCTAAAAAAAGGTAAGAAGATAGTAATCGACGTACCTAACATTCTTGCTCAAAGTGGGCATTTACAAGAGGCCGCTTTAAGAGTAAACAATCTAATTAGAGAACACGGTAACAATGTTGAGCATATTGACTTTAGAGTTGATATGACTAATCTACAAGGACAAGTTGTTCAAGCGAGAAATGCCTTTACCAAAAAAGTAAACAAAACAATTAAACGTAAAAACGCTGAAGCAAAGAAAAAAGGAAAGAGCAAGTAAATGAAAGTTAATCTAGTAAGTTATTCACAACCAACACAAGATTTTAAAAATGATTTAGATAATATACAAGATCTAATTGCCTTTTGTGCTAGGGTAAGTAACCCAAGCAATCAAATGAATAAAGAAACTAACGAAAAACTTATCAAGTACTTAATTAAACATCAACATTGGTCACCTTTAGAAATGGTAAGTGCTTGTTTAGAAATTCAAACTACCCGTGATATTGCACACCAAATTGTACGTCATCGTAGTTTTGCTTTCCAAGAGTTTAGTCAACGTTATGCTGATCCTAAAGAACAGGGCGAAATGTTTGAATACTCAGAAGCACGTTTACAAGATCCTAAAAATAGACAAAACAGTATTGACGTTGAAGATGAAAAACTTCAACTTGATTGGCTACATGCACAAATGCGTATTGCTCATCTAGCAAAAAAAGAATACGATTGGGCTATTAAAAAAGGTATTGCTAAAGAACAAGCACGTAAAGTATTACCCGAAGGTATTACAAAGACTACATTATATATGAATGGTAGTTTACGTAGTTGGGTTCACTATATTGAGTTGCGTGGTGCTAACGGCACACAGAAAGAACATATGGATATTGCACATGCTTGTGCCAAAGTTATCGCTAAAATCTTTCCTTTAGTAGAAGAACTATAGCATTTAAACCGTCTTATTTTAACGTTATACAGCAAACAACATAGTTGAGCATATAAGTATATAACGCCGCTGTATGACGCTTAAAATGCGTCTAAGATACCTTAAACTACAACTTCTACTAGCCTAATACCTTGCTCATTATTGTTTTCTAAGCATCTTCCTAGTATACAAATTGAACTAGGTAAAGCACTATCTGCTGTTAAGCAAGTTGCTATTCCATTTTTTGGACTTGTTACAACTAGGTCACCTTTCTTAGTAGGACCTTCCATCATACATGGAACTCTACCTCTAAGTGCTACTGCAACACCTTCAGCATTTGAATTCATTAAGTGTGCTGGTTCAGTACTAACAATACCTGCTATTCTATGATCACAGAACTTGTTAGTTGTTGTAACTTCTTCATCGCCACCAAATATTAAAACTATACCTGGTTCGTAATCTAAATCTGATTTGTACATTTCAGCCAAGTCAGCAAACTGTGCCGCGGTTGCAGTTCCTAAGAACTTTCTTGCTGTTAAATCTTTATTACTATCTCTTTGTGCAATAGTACCTGCTGTTGCAGTAGTACTTGCACTAGCACCATTTAATCCTTGTGAGTTAGTTGCAGTACCGTTTAAAATGTTTACGTTAACATTACCGTTTGAATCTCTAGCAACAATACTATTATTCACAAGCAATGTATTTGCTTCTCTTGCTGTACCTGCGTCTACTACTAATTTGTTAGCAACATCTGATGTACCTTGTACTGTTGCAGTTAATGTACCGTTTACAGTAAGGTTATTAAATGAACTTGTTCCTGTACTTGCTGTAACGTTACCTACTACATCGCCAGTATGTGTACCTGCACTGTTACCAGTTAAGTTACCTGTTACGTCACCAGTTAACACTCCTGCTGAATCAATATCAATATTTCCGCAATAGATGTTTGCCCAACGTGTACTAATTGATCCTAATGATCCTGTATTATTTGTTACTGGTAAAAATTGATTTTGATTAAACTTTGCAACTACTGCCGCACCTGTTCCTGTATTAACTTGGAACTGTATTGCATTACCTACTTGGTTAGTAAGGTTTCCAACATCACCACTTGTAATGTGTAATTTTAAATCTTCACCTGCACCTACAGTTAATCCTTCATCACCTAAGAATTTAACTTGATCTGCAAAACTTTGTAGTCCACTATTAAGTACATATTGTGCCGCCGGAATTCCGCCTAGGTTATCTGCATTTACTGCTGTTCCGTGATAACGTATACCTGGATAAGAAGATTCACTTGCTAGGTTAAAACCTTTTTTGATTGCACTAAATCCTGCAATAGGATTTTTAGAACTGTCTAATGTAAACTCGTCTTTTGCAGTAATACCCATTACATCGTCATTGACTGTGTATGTTAGTATTGTTCTGTCGTTAGCACTTACATCTTTAACAACTCTTGATGTTACCTGTGATACTCCTTCACCACCTGTACTTACAGGGCCTACTAGAATAAAATCTTCACCATTGTAAACATATAACTGTTCACCATCTGTTTCCCACCATAGATCACCACGTGCAAGTCCTACAGGTTGATTAGGCCCAATCTCTGCGCCTCCTGCAATTCTAAATCTATTACCATCATAAAACTTAATAACACGGTTAGCACTATCATACCAAACTTGTCCTGCTAGTGGGTTAGGTGGTTGATTAGCACCTGCAAAACTTTCTAAAATGTGTACAAAGTTCTCATTAATGATTTCTCCAAATCCAGCATAGTTTTTACCTACAAGTTTGATATCTGTAGTACTATCTACAGTACCGTCTTGTACTACTGCAATTTGTTGTCCGTTGTATGTATTAATAATATATGGCATGTTTTTCCTCTACTTGCAGTATTTACCTTATGCTTCGCCCATACGTTTCTTGCGATCTAGTTCAGATATCTTCTTATCTGCATAAAAATATGCATCGCTTTCTTCGTATACTTTTTTACTTGCTTTATTACGCTCTCTTAGGTCTTTAATGTAATCTACCATTTCCTTAAACTCTGGAGTATTGGGATAATCACACTTATCTAACATATCAATAATAATATTAAGTTGTTTGTGCATTGGGTATTTCTGCTGAATACTGGCTTGTGTATTTGCATTTAATACTTCTTCGTCAATAAATGATGTACCATCATCTAAATCAGCAATCTTTCTAACACCGCCTTCAGTAAACGTACCAATAAACATTTCTGTTTCTGGATCGTATTGTACATTTTTAACTTTTACTTCTTCTGGGTCTAAGCCAAATGTAGACATCCCTTTAGGTAAATGACCTAACAGAGTACCATTCTTAGCATTAAACATCATTTTAAATTTTTCTTTTGCCATATCCTTATTCCCATATTAGACAAAGACTATACTTAGGTTCTTCGTCATTTTCTATTTTCGTTACTTCGTGCCAAGTTTCAATTGGCATTTTAAACATTGCACCCTTTGCTTCTTGAACTAAATGTTCGTTTTCATTTTTGTCCCAGTATTTAAAGTGAGGCTTACCTTGTGTTAAAAACACTAACTTAAACTGCCAATATCCACCTGCACTATCTTGATGCTTAATTAACCAATCACCAGGTATATATTTGTTTACTACTATTTGTGAAACCCATTTACGTTCTTCTTCTGGTAATGTGCTCCATACAGTGTCAACTAATTCACTATCCATATCTTTTTGATATAAACTAGCAAATTGACTTTCACCATATATTGTAGCGTGTTTGTCAGTGCCTCCTATGCCTCTATTTGTAAACTTGCCTTGTGCCTCGTGTTCTAAAACCTTTTGCATAATGTCATCAACGTTTGTAATATAATCATCAACGATCTCATACATTAAAAGTTTCCTTTGTATACCCATGCCGCAGAACTTGTTCTTGAAGTTCTATCAAATGCATACGCTTGTACTGTAGTTGCAAATCCTGCAAGACTAACTCCGCCATTCCAATAACTTGCGGCCGCTCTACTAAATGTAACGTTGCCAACTACTAGTTGTAAAATACTTGCTTGTGAACTAAATGTTTCTACTAAGCCGTTTCTTACTACAACTACTTGTGCACCTTGCACTGCATCAGTTGAAAACTCATCTGCTTGATCTGAATTTAATGCCGCATTTGGGAATACATACCAACCATCAATAGTTCCGTTAGTTAATAACGTTGTAAATGTTCCCATGCTTGTATTTGGGTTATGTGTTTGAGTATCAGTTGTAATTGCACCAGTTGCACTTAATTGAAATTCGTAACCTGTTGTTGCCGCTTTTTTATCAATGATATCTGTAATTGTGCCGGCGCCTGTTTCTGCTTGTCTTCCACCAATGTAGCCAATACCAGTTCTAGTTGTTGTGCTATATTTTTTAACATAAATCGGATTACCTGAACCGTTAACACCTAAGTTACCATAATAATAACTTCCTAATACTCTTGCTACAGTACCTTCTTTAAAGTTAGCAGGTGGTGCAAGTCTTGTTAGTTGTGTTTTAACATCTGTTTGTGTCATATCTTTTGTATCTAAATAAAACTGAATGTCTTGCCCTGTTGACTGGAATGTTGTATCTACATATTCTTTAATAGCACGTTCTGTTGGAATATTAGTTGCACTGTTTTGTAAAAATTGTCCATCAGTACTAAATCGTGTAATTTCAGTACCTACAGCATCGACAAATTTTTGTCCTTTAATTTGTATCGCTGGTGCATTTTTACCAATGTCAGCACCATCAATTACAGTACCGTTTGTAATTGTTCCTGCTCTTATATCCCCGTCTTGTATTCTGGATTCGTTAACAGTTACTCTATCAATTAATAAATCTCCAATAGTAGTGTTTGGATCTGGATTAGGACTTGTAATTGCTCCTCTACCAATTCTACCAACTGATAAGTTTACGTTTGTTGAAGTTAATGCTGTATGCGTAGAACTTCCGTTAAAAACTGATGTGCCGTTATAAGTGTTTGTTCCTGCTAATACATTGCTTTGATTAGTATAAACTCCGTAATCAACAAACGCAGATGAACCTTCAAACCTACCTCTAAGTGTTCCTGCACTAGTTGGAACAATCGGTGCTGTTGTAGTTGCGTCAACATCTACTATTGTTAAACCGTTTGTTGCTTGTGAATTACCAACGTTAATTGTGTAAGATAATCCTGTGTCTGGATCAATAATTGTTTGACCTGCACTATCTTGTAGTGGACCTCTGTTAGCACCTGTTGTTGTACCAACCATAGATCCTGCAAGTGTACCAATAAAGTTTGCGTAAATGTCTGTTGCATATACGTTTCTAAAGTTTCTACTTGGAGATCCTAAACTAACTTCGTTGTTAGCATAAGGTAACACACTTTTTTCTTTTAAGTAAATTGTTGTTTTGTCAAATCCACTACCTGAATAGTTAACACCTAAATTTAATTGGTCTCCAAACTCTGCAAAAATACTTGGCTCGTTAGCGTTGATAACTTTTAAACTTAATTCAAGTGTATCACCTATTGTAATACCGCCATCATTTTGAAAACTATATGTTCCAGTAATAGTTTCGTTGTCGTTTCTATTTGCCCAAGTACTTGCTAGACGTCCGCCTAATCTATCTGCATCGCCAGCAGTACCAAAAAATCTTGTTGTTCCAGATGTAACACCATCTATGTTTGTGCCTTTAGAAGTAAGTCCTTCGCCAATTCTTGTAAAGCCTGCTAAAGGGGTTACTGCTTGATCAATTTCAAATGCAGTATTTGCCATTACCATATATGCACTACCGTCTATGTAACCAATACTAACCGGATGTGCAACTGCTGATGTATCTGTAAGTTTTGAAGTTTCCCATTTAGTTTTACCAAAGCCTAATATACTTTCAGGTCCTACTAATACGTGTTGATTACCGTCTGCAACAAAAACATATAATTTGTTGTTTACAGTATCCCACCATAAGTCACCTTCTTTTTGCCCTTGTGGCTCTGTTGCTGAAACTTGTGTAATTGAAAGATTACGCCAATGTACTCCATCAAACACGCTTGGACGAAGTTTGTCTGCATTTTTATCAAACCATAATTGGCCAATTTGCGGTTTAGTTGGTGGCGTATCTGCTCTTGCAAAGTTTTCTAATAATTTAACAAAGTTTTCATTTTGTTGCTCACCGTAGCCTGCAACATTTCTACCTACAAGTTGTAAGTCTGTTGAATTATCTACAACACCGTCTGCTAATGTTATTAGTACTGTTCCGTCTGTTCTATCTATTTGATATGGCATCGTTTTTTATTTCCTTACACATCACTCACATACGCCCATCTTAATGGACCTGCTTGGATTTCGAATAATTTAGTTGTTCTCGCTACTGCAATTGAGTTACCACTTGGTGTTATACCATTTGGAAAACTCAAACTCTGTACTACACTTGCACTACTTAAACTTGCGTCTTTATCTACTGCTACTTGATTAACTAGTAATTCGTTTGTTAATCCTGTAGTTGTTCCTGTATTTGTTGTAATAGTAGTTGGTGTACCTGCAAGTGAAAGTGTTTCACATAATATTCTTGCTCGTGTTCCAACTTGATAATTTACTGGTGGTGCTAGTTTTGCTAATTCTGCTGGAATTTCAACTGTGTTCTGAGTTGCCATTCCTGTAACGTTCATAGTTATTATGATATCTTGATTTGTAATCTCTGTATCAACATAATTTTTAGTAGCAACGTCTTGTGCTAAACTAGGATCTGCTACACCTTTAATTTGTGTAACTGGTGTTGATTCTTCATTGTCAAATACAACATTACCTGTACCATGTACATCAATATTTAAATCTGTGTTTGTTGTAATAGTAGAAATTGTGTTGCCATTTAATTCTAAACTATCAACTTGTAACTCTGTAAGTGTTCCTACATTTGTTAAACTTGAATTTACAACTCCTGCACCTAGTGTATCATTACTTAATACTGATACATCATTTACGTGGAAATACTTACCTGATGCAACACCAAAGTTATCACTAGTAGTCCAATTTGTTGTACTGTTTGCCCAATTAATTGTATGGTCAGTTGTACCTTTAAGAGTAATACCTCCGCCGTTTGCTAGTGTATCAGTTGGCGTTCCGCCATATGCAAGTTCAATGTTTTTATCTTCAACTCTCATTGTAGCAACATTAATTGTTGTTGTGTCTCCACTTACAATAAGATCTCCGTCAATAGTTAAATCACCGCCCATTACAACATTACTAGTTTCTCTACCTTCAAATATTTTCATTGTAAGTGTAGATGTATCAATGTCAATTACATTTGTTAGTCCACCGGTAACACTTGAGTTAACCTGTAGTAACCAATCTCTATCTTGTAAGTTATTTTTAAATGTTGTTACAGTACTACTAACAAACTGTGTAAAGTTACTAGAAGAACCTAATGTAAGTCCACCGTCATTAAGTACACCAAGTGTACCTGTTGTAATATCACTTTCATCTGAACGTAAAAACTGTCCTGGAGCAATACCTGCAACTGCATCTGCTGATGTTGCTGTACCGTGTAATTTTAATCCTGTTACTGCCGTACTAAAGTTTATACCAACTTTTATACTTGCAAATCCATTAATTGCTGTTTGTGGTGTAAATTCATATCTACTTAGAATACCTACACGCTGTCCGTTTACCCATAAACCTGTAATCGAACGTCCATTATTTCCTGTGTCAACAACATTTTCTACAATCCATCCATGCTTACCTTCTGCATTTGAATATATAGGTCCTGCTAAACTTAAATCTACTCCATCATAAAAGTAAAGTTGATTTGATTCATTGTTAATCCATAAATCACCAATAACTAATCCTGATGGTTCTGTATCTTGTACTAAAGGACCACCAGTTGGTTTAAAAACGCTACCAGTATAAACTTTTAAACGTCCTTCTAATGTATCATACCAAACTTGACCTTCTAACGGTGAGTTAGGTGCTGTTCTGTTTGCAAAATTTTCTAATAACTTAATATTATTTTCGTTAAGTACTTCTCCATACCCACTATATTTTCTACCAACTAGTGTAATATCTGTTGAAGTTGCATCAACTGTACCGTCACCGACAATAGTTAAAACTGAACCGTTTGTTTTGTTTACTGTATAACTCATTATGCCGCTGGCTCCCCTGCTCTAATAATGTAACTTAACGCCAAATACGGATTCATTACATTCTGATTCTGATATGGTCCGTTTCCTGTTGTATCAGTGTATTGTGTGCCACTACCAAATGCAACGTTAGTTGTATCGATTTGCTCAACACCTCCTGAACCACCTAGTGACCTTGCACTAGTATTTGTAACTCTGTTTGCTGTACCACCACCTGCATCAACTGCTGAACCACTAACATCATTTACTGTAGTTCCATTGTCCATGTTATCTAAACCTAGTGGGAATCTACCACGTAAGTCTGGTAATTTAAATGTACTTGGGTTAACACCAGCACCATATGTAAATGCAATTACATCAAATAAGTCTGGATATATACCTTGTGCAACTTCTGATCCATCACATAACAAATATCCACTTGGAATATCTGCAAATGCTGTAATAGGTCCTGCGTAAGGCATAATTGCACCAATTGGTACTAATGAAGCACCTGCAAAAAAGTTAGATCTTTTAGTACGTTTAAGTCCTTGTCCTGATCTAACAATTAATAATTCGTCATCGTTTTCGTTGTCTGTAACTTGTGTTTGATCTGAAATAGCATCTTGTGTTAATGTTACATCGAATGTTTTTGTTGTACCGCCTGTTTGACCATCAAAACTAAATCCTGTAGAGTCAGCAACGTGTCCGCCAATTTTAAATACTGTTGAAGCAACTAGTCTATCTGCTGTACCGTTAATGTTACCAAATACATCTCCAACAACACTACCTACTAGTCTACCTGTAAATGTTTCTGAATAAACATTTCTAAATGAATTATTTGTAGTACCAATGTCTAATGATTTATCAAACGCTTGTGTTCCATTGTCTGTAGGTTGAATAGCAACTGTGCCACTACCTGTTTCGCCAACTTGAATGTGTCCTTGGAAGTTTGCATTACCACCAACAAATAAGTTTTCTGCAATACCTGCACCACCTGCAACAATAAGTGCTCCAGTTGCTGTTGATGTTGATGTATCTGTTGCTGATAATTGTAAATTTTGTGTGAAGTGTCCACTACCAGTTACATCTAATGCTACTGTTGGTGAAACTTGATTAATACCTATACGTTTGTTTCTTCCATCAACACGCATAACAGTAACAACATCTCTATCTGATTCTGGAAAAACTTTAAAGTCAATGTTACCATCTAATGAGTTATTTTTAATTACAGCATTATTACTTGCGATCTCTAAGTTAAAAATTTGATTTGATCCAACTGTTACACCACCATCGTTTCTTACAAACAACTGACCGTTCATTGTATCTGTAATATCACTTCTTATAAAGTTATTTGCATTTACAGTTTCAATAGCAGGTTGTGTTACATTTAGTGCATCTGCTCTTGTTGCTGTTGCATGTAATTTGTTTAATACTATTCCGTTGTTGTCAAAATCTGTAAAAGAAATATTAATGCCTGGATATAATTCTACAAAGCCTTCAATTTTTTGTCTTGGAATAAATTGATCTTTTGAAATAATTGTTACAACTTTGTCTGCAACATAATTTTTAATTACTGTATGAGTGATATTTTGTGTATCAACAACTTCTTCTGCTTGAGCACCTGCTTTAAGGCCACCTGCAAAGTTTGGTCCAACTAATTGGAATGCCGCGCCTGTATAAATGTAAAGTTGATTGTTTGTTGTATCAACCCAAACATCTCCTGTTAGTGGATTTGTTGGTTGAACTGCTTCAACATGTACACCGCCTGCTGGTCTCCAGTTTGCAGAACCTGCTGTTGAATCATTAATTTTTAATCTGTTAGTTACACTATCAAACCAAACTTGCCCTTCAATTGGATTGTTTGGCGGAGTAACGTTTGCAAAGTTTTCTAATACATGTAAAAAGTTTTCTGCAATCGCTTGTCCGTAACTTGCTTCGTTACGACCTATAAAAGTTAACGAAGTATCAACAGTGTTACGACTGTTGTCATCAATGACAATAGGATTCTTATTAATCGAATTTGTAAAATTTACACTATATGCCATTTTATTAAATCTCGCTTATGTTAGTCAAACTTTGAATTCTAATTGTATAATCAATTTGAATCAATCTGTTTAATGACTTTTGTACAGGATGAAATACTACGTGTGTTAACAATCTTCCTTTGTTTGCACCATTTGTTGTGAACGCTTTTAAACATAATTCATCAAACACATAGTTTCCGTCCATGTCAGTTGAGTTATCAAACGCTTCTTGCCCACTAGGCTCACCGTAATCAAGTAAACAACTAATTAAAATATCAGTATAAGTTGCACCTAATGTGTGTCTAGTTTCAATAAAGTTTCTACTAGGATCTGTATTGTTAACATTGTTATCGTCAACAGTTTTATAATATGTTTGATTATATAAACTTGCATTTACACCAACATTGTTTGGTGTCAAATATGTAATAATACCTGTAGGATCAACTGTAGTTCCACCATTGCCAAAAGCCATTTCAACAATGTTACCACGTCCTTCGTTACCTAGCGATTCTGCTAGTGATATACTCATATTTTCGTAATGAATAGCATTCCTTTTATCCACAAGTATTTTCTTAGTTTCAGGGTCACTAATTTTAATGTGCCCTTCCATAAGCACACCCTGATTTTCGTTTGGCTTTTGATACGTTTTCTTCACTTTGTTATCCTTGTCTGACATTGGTTATTCCCTAATATTTATTACAGGCAAGCCACTGGTTCTTTCTAGTAAGAACCTGGCTTGAGCAGTTTCTGCTCTTTGTAGTGTGGTGCCTGTAGACGCTGAATTAACGCCTTGTTCGTACCATACACGCCCTTGCTTCTGTGTTACTTTTAGTTGAGCACCATCTTGAGGCTCATCCCTTAATATTAACTTATAATAACTTTTACCTGTTGAGTCTGCTACTGGTTCTACAGTAAACTCTGCTATTTGCGTTACATCACTCGATGTACCTGCACTGTTAGTTTCATTACTATCATATGCAATTTCTGCATTATGAACTTTGATAGGATTTGTACTTACTGTTGGTTTTTGTAGTCTTTTACCACTCAAATATACTTCAATTTGATCGTGTGCATTTACACTACTTGTTATACTCACAGTTTCTAGTACATGTTCTTTTCTACCATTTGGTAAATTTGGACTTATAACACTTTCGTATACATTAATATTCTCTTTGTACGGAACTGTTTGCTCTGGGCCTGCATCAAAAACTAAACTACCCGATTTATGGTTATCTTTAATACCTGTACCTAATGTACCTCTTGTAATTTGTCCTAGTTTGTTACCAGTAATTTTATAAAATTCAATTCTTTCTCTATCAATCCATACAACACCAGGTGTTTTATCTGCTATCGACGGAGTATCTAAGAAACTTGCATCAGTTAATGTAATTTCTTTATCATTAAACAATAAATCTACGGCTAGTGTAGTACTATCGTTATCACTAATACGTTTGAAGTGTGTCCTGTTTAACATATCGTTGAACACTTTGTATCCAACAGAGTCGTAACTTAATTCTTCACTAAATGTTGTTATTGTAACTTTTGATGTTGTTAATATAGTAAATTTATTATCAATTTCAACAGTTACCTTGTTATCTAAAATCTTATAATCACGTTCTGCAACTAATGGTGTACCATCAATTTCAACCCATACATAGTTTGAATCGATCGCAGGACGACTTAATCTATAAGTTCCTCCTAGGTTACCATTAAACACTTCTTTTCTAATTAAGTTTGAATCATGATTAGTAAATGTTGTTACATGGAACTCTGCATTTGTTGGTAAATCTGATCTACTTTTTAATATTACCAAGTTTGATTCAGTATCTCCTGCACTATCACCAGTAACATTAATTTCATACTCGTGATTTTTAAGGATAGTAATTGCAATCACATCGCCGGAAGTTAAAACATTCTGGTTAAATGTTACAAGGTTAGTTTGTGTATCAAAGTTAAAGTCTCTAATGGGTACTAGTTTGTTTCCGTTTAGATAAACTTCAATTTCTCCTAGTGCTAAACTAAACACAGGATACTCTGGGTTTTGACTTACTGTATAATTTTGTGTTACTCCGTTACTTACATAGTAAACAGTGTCTGGTGGAAGTAATCTAGTTACAACACCACTGCTGATATCTTTTACTTCTGCAATTACCATGTTATGATAAGGAGCAATGTTGCCTGGAATGTTTGACATTGTGTATGCCATAGAACTTCCGTCATCAATAATTGATTCTTTTATAATTTCACTGTATGTTTTTTCAGTTGAACTTAAAGCAGTAATTTGAATTACCGTATTAGACACACTTGGTGGGTTAGTAATATCAACTATTGCACTACCTGTTGTTGATTCACGTAATACATATGTTTTACTTACACCGTTAACTGTTGCAAAAACACTTCCTACATCACCATACTTGGCTGTAAGTTCAAATTCTGTTGTACTTCCGTCACCTGTAAACGTTTTTCTTTCTAAAATATTTGCACCACCAACATTAAGAGTTTGTATTGCTACAACTTCTCCAACGTCTGGAGAATCAACAAAAACAATTTCTTTATTTTCGTAATCAATAGTATAATCTGTAGTTTGTTTTAGATATACACCATCAACTGTTACAAATAAACTATCATTTGTTCCTGGATATAAATCAAAACTATATCTTCTAAGTAAACTGTTACCAATATATCTGTTTGTAACAATTAACGGAGAACCATCTGCTGGTGAATTGTAAACACTAATACTTAAACTATCAAATGTTTGCCCTGGAACAACTTCTTCTGGTGCATGTGATGTATCAACTGTTACAAACCCATCACCGTCAATATCAATGTCCTCAGGATTCTGTCCTGTTGCTGTTGAATACTGGAAGTTACCACCTTGTAAAATTGTATCTAAGTTATTAACATCAGTTGGAACTAACGAACCATCTGATTCTTTTTGCCTAAACACAACAAGAGTACCATCTGGTGCACCTATGTCTAATGTAAATGCAGTTGTATTTCCGTCTCCTGTAATTGTTGGAGTGTTTGTTGGATCTTGTCTTACATTATCAAAGTAAACATTTATCTCCTGACCTGCTGTTGGTGTGTATGGTAGTGTAAATGTTTGTGTACTGCCATCTGCACGGAAAGCAAAGTCAGTGTTTATTCCTGAGAATGTATCCCAACCATGACTAAACCATGGAAGACCATCAAAGCCTACGCTGATATCAAACTCTAATCCTTGTACTTTAACACCATCGTATTCAACACCAGTCATTAACTGCGATGGATCTTTACCACGCATGCCTGCTGTTGGATTGTAATAGTAATTAATTCTATCAGTTGCCTGCATCAAGTCAATTGACTTCTTATATGTTATAGATACAGATTTCCCTTTTCCCGGAGGAACACTAAAGATAATGTATCCTTCTTGTTTTTTATACGTTTGATCTTTTAAAGTAACAATACTTACATCATAATTTTCAATATATACAGTTTCATTTGCAATATTAATATTAATTTGACGTTTGTCAAGCGTTGGAATATATGTTAATTTAAATTTGATCTGCCCTTGTGTTGCAGTAAATGTATCTGTTTGTGTTTGGCTTTGAATTAAATGACTGTTAGCAACTCTATCAAACTTCATACTTAATGCGTTTATTCTAACTTTTTTGTTTTCTAATCTTGCATATGCTTTTGCTGTACGTGTTACAGCATTTTCACCACCGCCGCCAGCAAGTGTAACAAGAGGAGCACTAACATAACCACTACCTGGATTAGTAAGAACAATCTCTCTAACAATACCACGTGATATGTATGCTACTGCCGTTGCATCTACAAATGCTTCTCCTGGTAAAACTTTATTTCCATTAGGTAATAAAGGAGCACCGTAATATGTAGGACCAACAATGTATGGATATGCTGGAACTGTAGTGTCTGTAGGATCTACAGTTACAAAGTATGCGTATGTTCCATTTGGATACTCAGGTGTGTTACAAGTTCTACCGTTGTGTTCATCTAAGTCTCCTAATCCTGCAATGTATTCGTAATCTTCTACATATGTTCCATCATGATTACTACCATCTGAACGTATAGTTGTTTTTAACGAATAACTTGATTTCATTATTCTTGGATTACTTCTTCCTGATTTAGTATTCCAACCATAAGATCCATAAATTGGATAACCATCAAGTGCATATCCCAACAACGGACTATGTGCTGTAGCATCTTTTGTATACATTAAACTAGGATCTGCATGATAATGATAAATTCCATCTTCTTGCGGATGTCCTGATCCGTCGTCTATGCCTAAACGTTTTCCTGCATGAACAGCATTAATTGTATAATCAACCCCTGCTCTCATTTCAGTTTGATTTGCTTTTGGATTATGGAATACAACACCATTTACTGCAACACCAATTGCTCCCATAGGAGTTTTAACTTTTGTATCTGCTTCAACTGGAGTTCTAGAAATCTCAAATGTAAAGTTTTGCGATTTTACAGCAAAGGTACCTGGGTTTCTAGCAAATCCGTGATCTGGAATACTTGTTGTTTTAATATAAAATCTGCTGTCAGTGTAATCAGTAGTTACTAATGGTCTATATTGATTAGTTTGTATAATTTTAGGTTTGTTAGATCTACCGCCACTAATGATAACCACAGGTGCTTCAGTATAACCTTGACCGTCATCAGTAACACTTACATTACCAATATTATATTTGTAGTTGTCAAACCAATTAACATAGGGTTCAGTAGTAATTTTATCATCAGTAATCTTAGGAGCAACAAATACTTTGTTTTCCTCGTCCCAATAACTTGGTAAATCAAAATCTGTATTACTTACAGGTGTGTTTTCTACTTGACTATAACTGTTATAGAAGTTTCTAATTACAGTTCTGTAAGGTTTTACTTCATTAATATATTGTTCAATATATCCTGGGTCACTTAATTTGTAATTTAACTTTTTACTAAAGCCGCCAAGTTTATTATCTACAGTTATGAAACTAGTTTTGAATGCCCAGTCTACAAATGTCTGCTCAGAAAATGCATATCTTACTGCAATAAAGAATAGTTTGTTCCAATTAGTTTTTAAGTCGTCTACAAATATATTATCTCTAATAATTTCTAAAACTCTACGTGTTTCTTGTATTGGCTCACTGTCAAACAAGTTTACGTCATAATTTTCTTGACCTGCAAAACCAAAGTTTAATAATTCGTAATTATAAACACTTTCGTTAAACTGTATTGTACTATTTGCTTTATACATTAAGTCATATGACTCATCAAAAGTACCATTACTAACTACTCTTTTAAGAATAATTTTATTACCGTCTCCAGCGTTGTCAACTTGTACTAACTCTCCAACTACTGGTGTAATAGTGTTTAACTCGTATGTTGCTTTTAGTTTGTAATTAATAATCGAATCAACATCAAACCCTGCAAGTGTATAGTCTGCATATTTCCAAAAACGTGTCAAGTCAAATGTTTGTGTATTTGTTCTTGACCAAAGTTTAGTACTTGCTTGCCATTGATATATTGTCCAATTATTATTTGCTGTTGAGTCTAGTTTAACTAATGCTCTAAATGGTCTAATATCTAAATTAGCAACTGTGTAATCTTTACCTGTTTTATTAACATTGATTGCTGTTATTTTACCTTGAGCATCAATTACAGATTGTAATTTTGCACCTGTGCCTGTACCTGAAATAGTAATTGCAGGAGCATTTTTATATCCTTTACCAGCATTGGTTATGTTTACAGAAGTTATTCTACCGTTAACAATATTTGCTGTTGCTGTTGCTGTTGTTAAATCTTCTGTACCTACTTGTGATAAATCGTCATAGTCGTCGATTTGTATATCCCATTTTCCGCTACCTGATACAGGTAAAGGATCTTTTTCAGATAGTGCAGTAATATTTTTAGTATCAACAACTCTAGTATTACTCATTACTTCGTTTGTAAATGTAATAATAGATTTAAGTGCATCTAGTCTATCAACAAACATGCTTTGTCTAGGACGAACTTGTATTCCGTATTTTCGTTGTACCGGAAGTGCTTGATCCGGAACAGGATTACCTTCACTGTCATATCCAACTGCACTGTCAATAAGTTTTTTAACTAATAAAGTATTTTCAATTTTTTTATCTTGATTTTCACTAATTAACTGCCATTCGTTGTGTTCTGGAATATCAGTATCTACATTACTGTATTGCACACTTAAAAAAACATCTTTGTCATCAAGTGTTGTTTTTACATTGCTAATACTAATTGCATTTTTAGATAAAAGTTGAATACTTTTGATTCCATATGTTTTAGGATCATTAATAATATTTGCAACTTCAATTGCTGGTAAATCGCGATTTTTTACATCAGGAACTGTTACAGTATTTTTAACCCAATAGTAATATCTAGTTTCAAATCCGCCACTAGTAAAATTATAAATGTTTTTCTGTACAAGTGTGTTATCATTGTATTTAGGTGTTCCGCTAACTCCTGCTGATTGTCCTTGTTGTGTGACCGAAAGTTCTAACCATTCACTTGGTAAAAGATCTGTTTCAACCCATTCATACACATCAATTGAACTGCCAGGAAATTGTTGTCCCCAGTTTGTTTTTCTATATTCTGTATCACCTTGCTCATACCAAATATAACTTACAGTACTTAAATCCCACCATAGTTGGCCAACATGTTCTTCTGTCCATGCTGTGGTTGGTTTAACTGTTACGCCAGTGTCGCCTGTAGTATATGAAGCAGGGTCAATGTTTGCTTTGAATGAAATTTCTTTTTCTGCTAGATATGGAATTTTTCCTTTTACAGGGTCAATAGTTTCTAAAAAGTCCTTTACATCATTTTTTAATGTGTTAAATGTGAAAGATTTTTTAACACTATACGGATCTGTAGGATCATCCTGTGTTCTGATTTTATTCCAACCACTTGATCCAGTTTTTTGATATACAAACAAACTACCAATATCATCAGTAAGATCTGCTGTCTTACTATTAGGTGCTCCAACTAACAATGAATTACCTGTGTATATAAGACCTCGACCAAACTCATCAAATTCTTGTGTTGTGTCTGAACTTAATTGTTGTCCATAAACAAATTTAGTGTTTAATTTTGTATATGTGTATACTGTACCACTTGCATAATTTTCATCAACTACGTTTAAACTCTGACTATCAAATGTAGTTTCTCTTGTAGTTTTACCTAGTGAACTATCATCTAGTAGTGTAAATTTATCAAATGTTGTTGTTAATCGATTCTGACCATGTTGACTCCACACAGCAAATCCGGTTCCGTCTTCATTTACACTTACCTTTGCTCCAAACTGTTCTTGTACTTGTTTAAGAGGACTAAAAATAGTTTGTTGGTATGTGTACATATCTTGTGTGCTGTCAGCAGTTACTTCTTTACTAAAGTAATATAATGCTCCGCTGTTAATAGTATTTTGATCATCGTATGGTGCTGATACTATAAGTGTAGTTCCGTTATCACTCATGTCCAATGAGTAACCAAAACTATCACCTGAATCAATTTGGTTAAGTGTTGCTGAACTCAATGTTTGGATTAGTTGATATTCGTTACTTGAATCTAAACTGTATATGAATACTGCACCTTTGTTTGCTGTACTATCGTCTCCTTCTTCTTCATATCCTGGAGCCGATACAGCAACAATACTAAGATCTTTGTTAGCAGTCATAGATGAACCAAATTTATCTCCGTCTCTACTATTTGGAATTGATAAAATATGGTGATCACTTAAATCCCAATCTAATGTACTACCGTCTGGTCTTGTAGTTTTATCATATATGTAAACTTTACCTTGGAAGTTAGTTTTACCTGGAGCACCAACTAACAACTTTGTATTTGATACTAGTACACTTGCACCAAAATGCAAATCACTTTCTGGTTCACTACACCCAATTACATAATTTCTTTTAAACAAGTTTTCAGCAGTATCGTATGTGTGTAAAGTTACAACACCTTCTCTATCTAAAGCACTAGGAGCAACATTAATATTACCAACGCTTACTCTAAATCCACTAGCATATGTACTATCATCGGCCGCTTTAAAGTTACTTGCTTCTGATGCACCTGCTACTAATACTGTTCCGTCATTGCTTAATGCTAAACTTGTTCCAAGTGCAGGTAAGCCTGCATCACTAACAATATTATCACTTGCGTTATCTGAAATAGCAAACCCTTGTGTTACTTGTAGTGTTTGAATTCCTGTATTAAATTCTCTGTTTAAAATATAAATTTGACCTTCATCGCCAAACTTCGGTGCCGCTACAACAATAGTCCTGCCTAAATTTGCAGAAGCAATATTGTAACCAAACTTTTGTTTAGTGATAGGGTTTGGAGAACCCCATTTGTTTTCTGTAAATGCTCTTGTCTTTTTATATACTGCCCATTTGTTAGTACCATCATTGTCTACAAACATAAGTGAATCATTTTCTATGTTTGATACATTTTTAATATTGTTAATATCATCTGGATTACTAACTCTGTTAGAAATAAATTCTAAAATTTCTCCCGATGTACTATCATCTAATGTAATACTAGTATCATTTCCTTCAACTACAAACTGTGTGGGTGAGTTAATTCTTTTTACAAGGTAAACATTATCAACACCTTCTGAAAAACTTTTAATACTAATAATTTGAGTAACAACTAAATTGTGTGGAATATCTGTGTTTAGTGTTATTTCGTTATCTAAGAATTCAGTTTTTATGTCGTCTGTTTGAATTACCCTTGCTGGAATTGTTTGTAACTGATACACATTCCAATCTTTGTCTTTGTCCTTTGCTACCCAAATTAGATCACTATCATCAAGTTGGTTAATAACACTGCTACCAATTAGATCTGAATAGTTTACTGAGGTTGTTGGAATATCATCTAATCTAGGATATCCTGCAACTGGCAGTTGATTAAGATAATCACTAGTAATTCCTGCTGTAGTATCAAGTGTTGTAGTTGGCCATGGATTGTTATCATAGTCAACTGGTTTTACAGCAATATTGTTTGCAGTAATTTGTATATTATTTCCTGGCGTAGTATTTGCATTTATAGAACTTACAAAATCATATGCTTGTGGATTTTCTAAATTTAAACTTTCGTCTAAGGTAAATTCAATTTCTTTAACAGTTGAGTTACTTCCTAAACTACCAACTTTAAATGCCCATTCTTCGTCAATTGAAATATCTGTTTGTACATCATCAATCTTTAATCGAGATATTTTATCAATAGCATTTATTGTACCTTTTTCTTTAATATATCCTTGATAAAACTTATACTGTGCTGTATTATCTTGTATAAGATTATCTAAGTATGTTCTTTTTTGATATCCTACCAAATGTTGCGATAACTTGCTTGATGCTTCATCAAATGTTTCTGTATCTAAGTTATAGAAATCTTGGAAACTGCTAATTTTAAAATCTAAGTTAGGCAGTAACTCTGCTGTTGGTGCTTGATTTAAATAAGCCCATCTATTGTAAACGAAAGTTTCTGCACCTGCAATAAAACTTTTTGCAGTATAAAATTTTGTTTTATATTTTACAACATCGCCAAGATTATAATCTCTGTATTGAGCCCAGGAAGAAATCTTTGCTTCATCATAAACAAATCCTGGTGAATATAAATCGCCATCCCACTCTGTAGTTTTAAATCCAATTAACTTAATACGTTCTTGTCGGTAACCTGCTTCTTGGTCATATATTATATCACCAAATACACTCTTATCGTCAAACACAATAACGTGTTCTTTTTGTATAAGATTTAATTGTACATTAAAAATACCTTCTTGCGTGTCTACTGGCTTTAATGTAAATCTTCCGCTAGATCTAACTGTGCTTATGTTTTTTCTACTTATTGGGTTTCCGCCAGCATTGTATATAGAGTATTCATAGAATGTATCTAAAACATTATCTACTTGTCCTGTTGAAAATTCAAAAGAAATATCTCTTGCAAACGGTGCTAGTGTAATAACACTTCCTTTTGCAAAATTTTGTGTAGTCCAATATAAAAATTCTTTTCCACTAAATTTAAAATCACTGCTCTCACCAAGTTCGTTGATTTGAGATTCAAACTTAAATCCAATACTCTCAAGATACTGTCCGTATCCTAGTAAAAAGTTGTAAACTTCTTGCTTGTTACTGTACACTGTTTGGTATGGTACTTTAACTATTCTGTCTTCAAACAATGTAGGTATTTGAGCCGCCGCTCCGCCTGTTGTTGGTAACTCAACAAGTTTAGTATACTTGCTACCATCAAATTGTTGCTGTGCGGTATGGTCTTCTTTTACTCTGTAATACGAACCTTCGTATTGTACAATTTGTTGTGCACCATAAAACTTTTCTTCTGTCCATATAATAAAGTTTGCTTCAACACCACCAATATTAACTGCTTGATCATTTTGACCTAGTCTTGCAGGGTAAATGTTAAACACAGGATTATATTTGTCATAACCTCTGACCATATATCCTTTATCAACTTTTTCTACAACTACACCAGATATACTAGCAGTATAAACCGGATTAGACTTTCTAAATGCAATTTCATAATTTTCATCTGGAAGGAAAATACTTTTATCAGGAGAATTTGGATTAGCACTTTCAAGTAAAACTCTAAGTCTATCTTTATTAACAAATGCACCTGTTTTGTATGTTAGGTTCATACTTGTTTTTGTAAGTCTACTAGCATAACCTGTAAGCACATCTTGATTTGCTTGTTTCATATAGTCAACTACAAATACATGATATCCTGATCCAAAATATCTTACGTTATTATAATACAATGTATGTGTTTTTACATCTGTAAAATCTAAAATCTTTCCTGTACTGTTGTATATAATATTGCCGCTTGGCGAAACTTTATTTTGACTAGTATCATATTGTGCTGTAAGATAGTTTGCAGGTTTCAGTAATGCTAAAGCAATTTGTTCAACATACGGATACCAACTACTTGATCTCCATGAATACTCCGATGGACCCATGTCACCAAAGATCCACTCATGCCCAATATTAGTTGTAATAAAGTTCTTTACTAAATTTGATTGTAAAGGTGATTTTAAATCCCCGTATTCGTCTACAGGTATAATTTTACTTAATCCTGTTCTCACATATACTGGATTTGCTTTTTGTTTGTTAAAATCAAAACCTTTTTCTAGGTCATTCCAAAGAATATCATTACCTGAAGTGTAAGGTGCGGCTCCGTAACGGCCTTCCCACCAACTAGGCTTTTCAGAATATCCAATCATTTCCCATGGAGCAGTGTGTGGACGATCTGTGTCAAAAAACTTTTTATAAATTCCTCTCCACGATCCTGGTAACATTTCACCGTTAACTGTATCTATTCCTGAGTTGTGATTGTACGAAAATATTTCGCCTTCCACTGATGTTGTATTATTTAGATAGTTTACTGAATATAAGTTAGACCAGTAATTAAAGTCATCATCTAATACACTAGTAAATTGATCTAATGTAAAATCTGTTTTTCTAAATGCGCCTGGTTTAAATTCAGTGTTGTCAAAAATATCTCTATTATATTCAACTTTGATATTGTTATAAATTCTTTTTTCTAATTCTAATAATAACTCATCACGGTAATCGTCAAACGCTTTAGTTTTACTTCCGTCATGCCCTTGAATAATTTTAGTAGGAGTAATATAAGTTTTATCTGTATAAATTTCTGGTGTATACTTTGGATATAATCCTAATTTTGTAGGAGTACTAGGAATAATACTACCAATAGTATTGTAATCATAAATCACTACACTATCGCCTATTGCAGTTTTCTTAATAACATTAACTGTGTTATCAACAGTATCAAAGTTATAATCAACATCATTAATTAAATGTTCACCGTTTAAATAAACATATATACTTCTATTTGAATTAGTTGTTAAACTAAAGTTACTTTGTATTCCAAAAATTTGTTGTCCGGCTGTATTAACTTCGTATGTTGTAGACGATAAAGATTTACCGTAGCCAGCCATATCACTGTAAAAGTAAGAATTGTTTGAGTTTTGATTCACCGACATACTGTATAGTATGCTGTCTACATCATCTCTTGGGGCACCGGTAACTTCAATTGTTTCAAACATATTTAAAAATTGTTGTTTGAATACATTGTAATCAAGTGCATTTTTTCTTATAGATTTAATTACATTAGTTTCGTTGTCAACTAGTCCAAAAATTGCAGGCAATAAACTACCTTGGTGTTTTACATAACGTGTTCCTGATTTATATAAGTTAGGAATGTCTCTAGCATTTGATGTACTGTTAAACTTCCCAGTAACATTAACATTATTACTAAAAATAGTTCTAACATGATCAGTTACACTACCTAAAGTAAATGTAGTTAGGTCATTATTTTCACTGTTGTTAGTTAAGTTTATAGGTGGTTCATAAAATCCAAACTGTGTAGGTAATTCATCAGTGGTAATTTTTATAGTAATTCTTTCCTCTGATGGAATAAATTCTACAGGAATTATATATAATCTTTTACCGTCATCACTTTTTGTTAGAGTAAATCCTGTATTAGGTTTTAATACTGTTCCAGCATACTCAACAATAATATCTTTTGCTGTTAGATATAGTCCTGGATTAGTAATTGCTGTAACTTCAATTAATGTTGTTTCGGAGATTGTATCATTAAGTTGTATAACTTTTTGTCTAGATTTAGTATCAACTAAACTCCATCCTGATTCAAATGTGCCTTCAGTTAAACTTTTGTTTACTTTAACAACACTGGCGGCTGTGTCTTGTAAAACATTTCCGTCAGTTGTAGAATATACAAAACTATCGTCGTCCCAATCAAAGTTAAAACAAATATCACCAATGTTATTAACATTTTGATATGAAATTGGAAATCCTAAAACAGGATCATTTGCTCCTGTACCTTGTTTATAACTTACTAGTTTGTTACCAACAAAATTTTGTACGCCATATTTTGTATCAGTAAAACTAACACCGTTATTATCAAATAATTCAAACATCGGTGCTTGGTTAATTATAGTTTTTTGTTGTCCTTTAACCCATGTTGTTCCATTAAAGTACCAACTAGTACCTTTATTAGTTACACCGTTAGTAACAACAATACCTGTATTAGTTAAACCGTTTTCAACTTCTTTTAAACGTAATCTTGACTTTCCGCCATGTGTTACAAAAGAAACTTCATAAATCTTTCCTGCTACGGTAATGTCAGGGTCTGCTGTGAATGTAACACGCATACCTGTTGTTAAATCAACTTGGTCAATGTAGTAACCTATTTGTCCTTCGACTTCACTAAACGCATCTGTTGTAACTGTGTCAATTACGTCAACGTTGCCTAACCCTTGCGTAGCAAAGTTGTAAAGTTGCATGTTAGGTCTAAATTCAATGATAGGACGTTTAGCACGTTGAGTTTCATCTAATACAATATTAGTATTGTTGTACTTGGCCGTTGCTTCAATAACTTCTTTGTGAAACCATCTATTATATCTTGACCAAGGATTCTTATCAATACTTGCTCTGTTAATACTAACATACTCCGGAGTTTGTGGTGAACTTTCTCCATCATCATACGGAGTGTCATCAAAACTATCTACATCAAACTCATAATCAAAATTTTGACTATAACCTTCTGGCGTATCAAACTCTGTTACAGGAGTAAGTGTAATTCCTGTTCCAACACCTTCAACATAATAATTTTTATTTTTATATTTTGACGGTGATACATTTCCTGTAAAATTAACTTTTAATCCGTTAGTAAACACAACTCCACTAGAACTTGTGTATTCTGTTTTACCTAAAACTTCTGTAGGAATATCAATGTTTAACTCATCAACTGCATCTTTAATTTCAAAAATACCTTGCATTGATTGATGATTAGCACAAGCATAATAAAGTATGTCTGGTGCACCTTTTGGAATGGTAAACACAACTGTTCCGTTGTCAGTACTATTGTTTGTAACTCCGTCAGTGTATAAATCTGTATTACCTATAGTTTTTGCAATTTTAATATTAAACGGATGTCCTGGTGCATTCACTTCAAACTTATAAGTTGCACCTCTAAATAATCTAATTACAGGGTTCTTTGAACTACCATCTGGCGTAAACACATAAGCACCGGAACTATCATTAGTAACACTAAATGCACTTATGCTACCTTCTGCTAGTCCTGTAACTGTTACTGGGCTAGGACCTTGTGGCAACCAATAGTACTGTCTATAGTTTGAAATTTTATCAAAGTCAATGTGTGGGTTCCAAGCATAGTATTTGCTAGAAAATAAACTGTTGTGATTTTTTGTTTCGCTGTTAAAAAAATCTAACTGATTTAATAAATCATCATATGTTGCTAACCATTCTGTTCTATCATCAAAATCATCTCTAATTACAACACTAGGTAATAGGTTATAACGTCTACGATTAGATGTTGGTTCAGTAAGGTATCTATCCTCCGGCTTTACTGTTGGAGAATATCTACTTCCAACAAAACCGTTAATTTTTTCTAATTGACCTTTACTAATAAGTGTGTCAAATGTTGCTCCAAGAAACTTTTTATTTGCTTCTGTTCTAAAAAACATTGGAAGTAAATCAGCACTATTTCTAAACTTATCTTTATTGTCCCTGTTAACAGGAGCATTGTTGTTGTCACTATATGCCATTAGTAATTAGAACCTCCGCTACTAGTGGTGTTGGTAGTACCTGTTGTACTCGATGTACCTGTTGTACTTGTAGTATTAGTATTAGTTGTTGTATTTGTTGATGTAACTGCAACTGTTCCTACCTGTTCAACACTACTAACAACATTACCTGATGCTTGTAAATTACTTGCTGTTACACTATCAATAAGTTCTATATTATCAACAGTAGCACTGCTTACAAAAATTTCATCTGCTTTACTTTGTATTTGGAATAACGATCCAAAACTTTGTCCATTACTTCTTGGCACAATGACCATGTTTGCTAGGTCAGGTGCAAGATTGTTGTGTACAAATGTTGCTAGTTCTGAAAAGTAAAATGTGTCACCAAAGTCCCAATTAGTTACATTAAAGAATGCGTTAATTGCTTCAATTACACCACTTTTCAATTGGTTATCACTAATAGTGCTGTTTGGTCCTCTTACAATTTTAAATTGTGCTTGAAGATCTGTATCAGCAGTGGTTCCAAATAATGGTCTGTATTTTACTGAATGGAATATTAATGTATCACTTATTGATTTCATTTTATTTAATTCAGGTTCAAATTGACTTCTAAGTTGTTCTGAACTTGGTGCTGATGGACGATTTCCTCCATTTACAAGCCATGTTCTAAAGTCATTGTCATATGATTCAGTTAACATATAGATATCTATTAAATTAGTTTTACTAGGATCTAACCTTCTATCATTTTCTGCATTATGAATATACTGGAATTTAATATCTGATCTTCCTGGTTTTGCAAAGTATGTGTTGTTTAACTCTAGTACTCCTCTAGTTGCATTATAAGACTTAATAACATTTTCTGTAGAACTATAAAAATAAAATAGTTGTCCATTAGTATAATCTGCAAGTGATGGAATACTTGTTTCTTTATCAAATATTACAAACATACTTGCATTTACTTTTTTAGCAACTGTGTAATTTCCAACAACAGTATTTTGGAAAAATACAAATTTGTCTTGATATCCTCTAGCATCTGTTGATTCTGGGGAAACTACATTTATAAAACTATCTGGATCATCTATCATTCCGTCATCGTCTGAATCGTATAGATTTACTTGCACTCTATTTGTATCTTCAAATCCGTCTGTATTTCTAATTGCTCCAGTAATTTCCCATGGATAATCTTTTGTTAAGATTGAACTAAGAATTGGATCTTCGTTTACTTTAAGAATTTTAATTTGATCCTTAATTACTAATCCTGTTTTAGGATCGTATGTTTTTCCTGTAGCATCAACATAAAATTGTACAAGATCTTGACTTTCAAATCTATAGTCTAATCCTCTATATGAAACTGTGTATGTTTCACCGTCAGTTTCAAATAGTATAAACCAACTCTTGTCTGCTTTAGTTCCTGATAAATCACCTTCTCTATCTAAACTAAATGTATCTAATGTGTTAGCATTAGCATTAGCAATAATTTTCCATGTTAGCGTAGATTGATCATAACGCAATCCAAAGTTCTTATTTGAAAATACTAAGTCAACTATTTCTGTTTCAATATCACTTGGCAAGTCTGTTACTATGTTAGGTACAATCTCACTTGGTATTGCTAGTGCTGGTACTTTCTCTGTAATTACAATTGGTCCTGTTCCGTCATCTAATGCACCTAGTCCACCGTTAGACCCGTCACCAATAACATTTGCAACTTTGACCCAAGTATAATCACTAGTTAATTTTGTTTTAGTTGTTGTAAGTTCTCCATTAGGTAGAAAATATCTACCACTTGGTGGAACAAATTTAATCATACTATCAGTTGCAATAAACCTAAAGTTGTTTCCTGTAAATGAACCAACTGTAATAGGTGCGTTATTCACTGTGTTTCTAAAATATCCTGTTGATCCAAGACTTGTGTTTGTTGATTTAACCCAATCAATGTTTAGTCCTGATGTTTGTATTCTAGGAAATTTATCATAGTAAAAACTTTTAGTTCCTATGCCTGCAATAATAGGTTCAATAGTATTTCTTAAAACACCTAATACGTCATTTCTTGTACTAAATGTAAAATTAAAATCTACTTCGTAATCATTTTTATAAAGTATTCCATCATCAGCCATTATGTTTGTGCTAGAATATTTTCCAGTTGGATCTTTAATTTCATACTGTCTTGAAATACCACTACTTGCTCTGTTTACTGCTTTTGATTTGACAACTTGTGGATTAGACGTTAAAGGTAAAGTGTTGTAGTCTTCACCTGTAATCATTCTGTTTTGTGTGTAATATGTTTGAGGTGCATTGTTTCTAATACTAGTAACACTTTCTGTAGCACTAGCATTTGTAACTGTAGACTGCAACGCACATTGAACTGTTAGTGTATTTCTTTGTCCACTTTTTGAAGTGTAAGGAATATCAACAATAATGTTTTGCATGTCTGCTGGTCTAATTGTATATGTTAAACCATTTGAAACTCTGTAGTAAACTCTAAACGAACCATTAGGTAAATCACCAAATGTGCCGTCTGCAAAATTTAAACTAACTTTGTCTTGGTCTCTTGAAATTACAGAATAAATTTTTCTATTATCTTTTGCTTCTGAATTATAAATGGCGTTTGTTCCAACAACACTATCAAGTTTTGTCCATTGTTGTTTATAGTTTCCAAATTGATCTAATTCCCATAACCAAACATCATCGTTATTAATGTTAGGTGTGTTTAAATTAATTACTTCATTGTTAGAAGGATCTGAAATTGAAAACGGTGAAGTATAAGTTTCGCCCTGTTTAAAGTTTAAAAAGAATCCTGTGTTTTCTGAACTATTACCTCTCTTATCATTTCTATATAATAATCCTAAAGTGTTTCCTGGTAACGGAGTTTCTTCAACTATATTACCTTGATTTAAATTAGCACTTACAATATTAAATGATGTTTGTAATCCTGCAACAGTTTTATTAAATTTGTATGTTGGAATATCCGAATTAGTTGTATTAACTTTGTATTGATCTGTTTGAATTCCACCAACTGCATCACTAGCATTTGGCTTTCCAAAAACAGTTGTTCCTTGGAAACTGTTATTCATAATTGTATTGATCTGCTCTAACCAATTTACATTTGAATCGTCATTCCATAAAATAAATCTATTACGTAACTGTGTTCCGTTACTGTCAGTTAAATTCTGTGTAGTTTGTATACCTGTAACTTTTAATAGTCCTGTAGCACTTTGGTTACGTTTATTGTTATAACCTACTAATCTTGCAAGACGTAATACACTTTCTTTTTTCTGTGCTGTTTCAATAAAGTTTTCTCTAGCATTTAAGTCAACTCTATAGGATAGACTTTGCCCTAGAAATGCAATTACATCAATTAATGCAAGATATTCACTTGATTCAATGTAATCGTTAAAATCTTCTGGATAATTTTTACGTAAGTAATTAATCATCGTCCTACGTATAGTAGGGAAATCGTAAGAACTAAAGTCAGCATCAGTAAAAGATCGATAGATCTTACTCCAATCCTGGTTTACTAAAAGTGAATTTTGTCTATCATAACTTGCCATGCAAATATTTACCTTAAATTATAAACTGCGTATTTTATTTTATGCCATCGATAAGCCGCTATTTCGATCAAAAGTATATACCATTTGTTCTAGTTGATTGTAGTCTTTAAAGTTAATTTCAATAACAATTTGTACACCAGTTTGCTGTTCAAAAATTGAAATGTTTTCAACTAAAACCCTTGGATCTGATCTAAGGACTTCTTTAACGTCATTTTCTAATAATTCAGTTGTTTGTTCTGTTAACGGTTCGTGTATTAGATCCCATATAATACTACCAAAATTTGGATTGTAGATCTTCTCACCTTTTCTAATATTAAAGTGATTCAACAAATCCTGTTTGATTAAGTTTATATCGTATAATGAAAAACTTTTACTATCGTTACTAACCGTACTAGTGCCTTTGTAAATTTGACTAGTTTGCTGAGTTTGAACTACGTCTGTTTTTCCGTCTACATTGATTTCTTTATACTGTGCCATACTGCTATTTACCCACGTTACTCATCACTGTTACTCACCACTGGTTTCTCTATCTGTATTAGACGCTGTAGTTTCTACACCATCGCCTGCTTCATGTCCCGACCATGGTTCATGCATAGGTACACGCTTCATTATACTATACAATACATCGTCTGATTGATAGTATGCTTCGTTCCACGGTTTACTAGGATCAGTAATTGGATTTTCATAAACACCAAATTCAGAACCATTTGCTCCGCCACTTGCACTTGTATCAAAAGGAAATGGTATGCTAGTTGCTAACGCACTTAACACAATAGGTAGTGCTGGAGGTTGAACTGGTCCAGGTAAGTTTAAGTGTACTGCACTTGTTCCGTCGATGTAGACAGTTTTAGGTGTTTGTATATTAATGTTATCAGCAATAGTTTGTAAATTAATCGCTCCAGTTTGACTGGTTGCTGTTACTGTTCCTTTAGCATGAATGTCAATATTACCAAGCATAGGTCCTGCAATATTTGTGTCTAGTTTTATATCGCCATGTACAGTTTTAGGAATAACTGGTGGAATAATTTGCCAAAATAATCCTGGAGATGGTGGAACTTTAACACCCGGAGTACTTGGTATCATGTTCTGTTGTAATGCTTTATAAAATAGTGTACCAAATATTACAGTTTCGCCTTTGTAATATGTTCTTCCTGGATTATATGTTTGTGCATTCCAAATTTGATTTTCTAATACGTTTGTTTTAATTTCTAAACCAGTACCGTGACTTTGTCGCATTCCGTACTGCGAAACTATATCAATCTCTCCTGATCTAATCTTTGTATTAATTTTGTTTGAAATATTTAAATTAGTTGTGTTCATACTTAGATCATTAGTTGACATTGTCATATTTGTACCTACTAAATCTAAGGATCCTCTTGAATCTATTACAGTATCTTGTTTTCCAATTAGTCTTAATTGATCTGCTTCAATTTGTGTTCTTTCAATACCTTTAATGTTAAGGTGTCTACCTGCTTCAAAATTAATATCTCTATCTGCACGGAAATTAAAATCTGCTTCACTATGAATACTAACACTGTCTTTAGCATACATATCAATCTTGCCGTCTTTGGTCATTTCGATCCAAGCAGTACCATTTTGATTACCAATATAAACCATTTCTGATGTATCATGGAATAATATTTGGGCGCCTTTACCTGATCTTATTCTTACTAGATTGTTTTCTCCTCCAGTGTCGCCATCATCCATAACAAATGTATGGCCGCCTAATCTTGTTAGGTTCATAGGTTTTTTAGTAACTTCGCCGCCTTCGTCCATAGTTGGTGTAAGATCCTGCGATGTTCCTACTCCTCCCGGAGTATTAAATCCAATCATTTTAGAATCATTATCTCTAAGAATAGATGATGTTGACGATCCTCTAATTGTGTCTACTAACAGTCCTTGATTTTTTAAAACTTTTGCAAAAGGATGAATTGCACGTTTTGCTTTATCTGTAGTTACACGGCCATCGTAAGTACTAGCATTTTTTTCACTTGCTGGCATTCCGACAGGACTAGCATATTCGTCTAGGTCTGCTTTTTTACCAGTAACTTGGTCACTACGTGCTGGCTCTGGAATAGTTTGTCCTAGTCCTGGTGGCATGATAGAACCTAACCAAACTCCTCTAGTTGAATCTTTGTTTGGTGTTGCTATAATACCTCTAGTACCAATTTGCGGTGTAGGTACAACCATACCACTTGCTGTTTGAGTATCTTCAAACGAATCAATATTATCTCCGCCAGCATCAGCAGGTTTATATGAAGCATGAGGACTGAGCATCATAACTTCAACTTCACCTTGGTCATTGTAGTCATTACCTATACGCACAACTCTAATAGTGCCTTGTCCGCCTGTACCTACTACTTCTGCTTCAGATATACTAGAAAATAAACCAAACTCAAGTTCTGATCTATTTTTAGGTCGTTGTATTCTATTAGTTTTTTGACTTTTTAGAAAAACTCCACTCATGTAATAATTCCTTTTGTTCCATCTGTAGTATTTTTAACTTTTGTAAGTGTACTCTGTACTGGAGTTGATATTTTACTAATAGATTGAGTAATTACGTTGTCAACCGGAACACCACCTAAATTTGATATTTCTGTTACTGCTCCAACAACTTCTGTTGCTGAAGAAATTGCGTTTGATACACTTGAAATTTTTGAAGATAACTCATCTGCAGAAAACGATGCTACATCACCAATTTCGCCAACAACATTTTCTCCGGCGCTTTTATTTTTTGAAAGATCTGTTCTACCATCGCCGGAAACTTTTGGTTTACTAAATTTACTTAACAATTCTACTATTCCTTGGGGACTACTCGGTACACTAAAACCAGTTGCTTGTTCTGCTAATCCTACAACATAACTTACAGGGTCTTGTGCAATTGACTGTGCTTGTGCAATACCACTTTGTACTCTGCCGGCCGCGTTTGATATTTCACTAGTAAATGTTTTGACTCCTTTTACTACAGATTTACTTGCACTAATAGTTGCATCACCAACAGAAGTTGTTCCTGTTGCTTTTGCAGAGTCTAGACGATTTGCAACTTTACTAGCATTACTAGGAATTTTAACAATAGTAGGCTTGTTGTGTTTTGCTAATTCAGCCTCTGATGCTGGTTTGCTGGATTCGTCTTCTAGTTGTTTATACATTTTATGTACTTCCCATTTCATCTGACGAACCACTATAATCATAATAGTCTTCAGGTTGATTTTTCTTTCTTGATAATCTTAGTGTTTGTTTAAAAACTCCTTCACTAAAATTATTACGCACATTAAAGATTTCAAATACACCACTGTACTGATCTCTTTTTAATTTCATTTCAAATTGTGAGTTTTGCTCATCGCCAAGTTCTGATGCCGTCGGTATATCTTCAGGATATCGAATATTTAATATTACATGAGGTTCATGAGTAAATGTATTCATTTCGCCATCTCTAGTTAAAATATCCCCTGGTGAAACTATCGGTCGATCTGCTATTCCGCTTCCAAGAATATATACAGGATCGCCTATAATATCAATATCACTTAAAATTAAAGATTTTTCAAACGGTGGATTATATAAAAAATCTTGAAATATTATACCTATTGCATTTCTATTATTTGGCCCTTCTCTATAATTTAATTTAGCACTAGGGGGAGTTGGAGTAAACCCAGATTGTCCGTTAACATTTGTTTGAATTGCACCTTCTATAGATTCTAAAAATGTATTTGTAGTTTTTTCTTTACCATCTTGTTTTACAGGTTTAAATCTAGGCGGATTTAACAACAACGGAGTTGTAAATAAATTATTATATCGTATGTTGTAACTTAATACATCTAGGTTCTTTCCTGTATAGATATAATTGTATTCACGTATTGCTTTTGCTTTTAACTGGTCTGTTGTAAATTTAATATTAATACCTGGCATTGCACTGTAATGGACATCAAATGGTGAAACAACATAGTGATATTGGTATACATATCTCATTCTTAAAACATCAAACCCAATTACGTAACTTATTACTTCTGTTTTAAACCAAGGAATCATTTCTGAAGATTGTATACTTGCTAATTGTTCTGGTTGTTTAAAGATGTCCATGTATACACTATTTGTGATCATAGTATCAATGATAGTCATCAAGTTACTGCCTTTTCTAAATGACCATGCTTCACCGCGACTTTGTAGATTGTATCCACCGCCTCCACTCTGTGTGAATTTGTCGTATTCTTGGCTTAGTTTTTTACTCTCTGCTTTTGCTTTGGTTAATGCTTCATTTAATCCAGCAATTTTTGGTGATGTATCTACGATGGTTTTTCTTAAGGTTGCAACTTCTGCCGCTTCTGCTGGAGTTAACTGTGCCTGAGTAGGATTTCCATCGGGCCCAGATGATAGTCCAACCGGCAATTTTTGCAATTTGTCTGCTATACTAATTGCAAAACCTGTTTGCTTGTCAACTTCTTTCTTTACTTCGTCTACACGAGTTCCAGGAGGTAGTGTAGGATCTTTTAACTTGTCAGCCTCAGTATCTTTAACTTTAGTTTTAGCAATATTATATAGTGCCGCTCTTGCACTATCTAGTGCTTTAAGTTCGGCTTCAAGTGCTTTATCAGCCGCGTTTAATACGGTAGTTGCTTCTTTTTTTGCGTCGTTTCTTTCTTGAAGTTCGTCTTCAAATCCTCGAATTTTAAGTGCTCCTGAAGGCAACACTGAATCATTTAATCCAGCACCCCCGATTCGGCTTGTCCCTGTCAATCCAACAGTTGGTCGACCTTCAAATCCACTATTGTCTGTCCAAGTTTTTACTTTGCTTTTCCAGGCCTCTGCTAAATTTCCAAGTGCTTTTCCGTTTGATGGAAAATTTCCACCGTAGCCGTCTGCAAACCAAACATAATACTCGTTAGGTATACAATAGTCTATCCGAACATTAGTACTGCCGGCTCCTCGATCAACCTGAGACCATAACTCTTGATCTGCAAGTTTTTGTTCTACGGCCGCTATTTGATCTGGATCATTTTTAACATCTTGCTTGTGTGCTAACATTCTTTTTGCTTCAAATAAAGAATGTTTTAAAAATACACTAGAAGTAATACTTTCAACAGACTCTGTTTGATTAACACGCGGAGTTACATCATCAAATAATGTATTATAAACTGCTGTAGTTCCTTGGGAGTTGAATCCCATAAATTTTACAGAATATCTAGCGCCTGCTTCAGTGACATCCATTTCGCTGTTTTGTATTTTGATTGGAAGGTATCTAGTTGTAAAAGGCGGATTTATTGCTTGGTCACTTTCTGCATCTCTACCTATAAACGAAATCACTAATAAAAACGGAGCATCAATATAGTCAGGATGTCCACTGAATCTAGAGGAATTCATAAGTTCTCTATAAAATTGAGATACACTGTGAGGCTCAACAACTTCAAACGTTCCTGTGGTCAAATTACTATTACCCATGTCATTAATACCAGGTCTAGTTTCAAAATCTAAATTCTCTATAAACAAATCTTTGTCTCTAGAATCACCGGCTTGGCCTGTATCACGTTTGAATAAACCATCTTTAAGGGTTCGTCCAATGTCACGTTGATATCCGCCACTTTTTGCAACTATATAAAAATCTTTATTTTCAACACCATTGGAATTTATAATTTTTCCTTTGTATGTTTCTGGATCGTTTATTTGATCAGTTGACACAGAAACAAGGGTAATAATATAATTGTAACTGTTTAAATCATGTAGTGCATTGTGTCTTCCTTGAACCTGTGGATAAAATGATGTCCATTCCGCATTGCCGGGTGTAACAGTACTATTAGAAGTACTTGCTGTTTCTTTATTAGTTTCTCTTTTAAGTTCCGGTCCTGCAGTTGTGTCTGGAATTGATTTTTTATTATTATTAATAGAGTTAGGAATTTTAAGAGGTCTCTTATCTTTTTTATCTGCGGTACCTAAGTATTTTTGTTTAAACTCTTCTGGGTCATCGATATAGTTTGGATTTGGTTTCCAATTTTTACTATCTGTCCATTTTCTATCATCATCATCTTTGTATGGGCCAGAGTATATGTTAGCATCTTGACTCATGTATGCACGATCCCATTCAGCAACTTTACTTGCATTTGCAAACGGATCTCGAGTGTCTACTCGTTCAATGTTATCTGTTTCGGTGGTTACATTATCTGCCATTACTAATTTCCGATTGTGCTTCTAATTACATCTATTGTTGGAATATAAATGTTAACTCCTGCAACAAAATCAAAAACAGGATCGTCTAACACTTCAGGATTTCTTGATTTAAATACCCACCATAAATCAGGATCGTCAAATAAATCACTTGCTAATAAATCAGGACGATAATTATATTGAGGTTTAAGTTCATATAATTTGTCACCTAGTTTGGCTGGAATTTGTTTGTAATCAAGAATATCTAAACCAAGACTGTTTTGTCCAGTTGTAGCGTATAAACTTGAATTTGAATATCTTGGCATTATAGCATTCCTTTGTCAATTGTAAGATCACCGTTTATAAAGTCGTCAATATTAAACTGTGCTTGGTCTCTTCTTGAAAATGCAGGTAAACATTCAATAGTAAATTCTGCTCTAGTTGGTACCGCGGTTGCTTGGCCCTGCACTCCAACTGAGATGTAATCAACATCTTCATTAAGAGTATAAAAGAAACTTGAAATAACAATTGGTAAATTATTAAACTGATATTCACCATATCCGCTCAATCTACAAACCGGCGGTGGAGCACCTGCATCTGTTCCTCCACCAAAGTTCATTTTAGTAACTGCTCTTAACGCATGGATTGCTCCTAGCATATATTTTGCATCATCTGGATTTTGTGCTGTAAATGTTCCAACAATTGAAATTGCGTCCAGAGCCGAGTTCTGATAGGCATAATACGTATAATTACTATGTGTGGGATTTAAATTATTATAATTGGCTCTGGTTTGTACAACAATTTGCGGAGTATAAGGAAATACTATCCCTCCATCACTTGTGTTTCTTATATGTCTTGCCGGACCGCCTAAATAACTTTCGGGAATTTTAATTTTGATTCTAGGATCTTGTCCAAATTTATCACCACTGAATGAAATTGTTTGCACGTTCGGTGATGATCCTCGTTTATCAGCGTTTCCCCCAAGCAACGATTGCAATCGTTTTAGTTTTCCGCTTAGGCCAGTTGCACCTATAAGGTTGTCAACTAGTCTACCACCTATGTTAGTTAATTTGTCATTCATGTTGTTTTGGCTCCTTTTGGTAATAATATTTATTGCTTTTATTAACTACGTAGTTTATAATAGAACTTACATACGGAGAATCTTATGAGAAAAGTAAAATATTTAAACAATAAAGATCTGCTTAAACAGATCCATATAAGCAAAAACAGTTTTAGTTCGTATACTGACGACAATTACCACAGATTTGATATCATTTTACCAAGTTTAGAAAAAGTTAATAGACTTACAATAGCAGAAGCAAAAAGAAATCAGGCTGATAGGATTGGTAAAGCGGCATATGAAGCGGCTAGAATGGCAGGTGACAAAAAGACTAAACAAGCAGATGTACTTCCAGACTGGCGTAAAATTGAAAAAACATCGTTAGTATTTAGAATTATGACGTTTGAGCATATTCCACTATCACCAGGTAGAAAACGTAAAACTAAAACTATTGCAGACGAGCATGAACGCTGTAATTTTCCTCCATTCCAGCATTGGAGATTTGATGAAAATGATAATCTAGTTTGTGTAGGAAAAAGCCACTGGGAAGGTGGTATGAGCAACGGAAGTTTTAATAAAGGACACGGTCGTGTTACTGAAGAACTAGGAAGAATGTTTTTAAAACTTGCTGACAGATACGGTACTCGATCTAACTGGCGTGGTTACACATATAATGACGAAATGAGGGCTCAGGCTGTATTACAACTTTCACAAATTGGCTTACAGTTTGATGAAAGCAAAAGTGAAAATCCTTTTGCATACTATACTGCCGCAGTTACAAACAGTTTCACAAGAGTACTAAACATCGAAAAGAAGAATCAAAATATTAGAGATGATATTCTACAAGAAAATAATCTTAATCCTTCGTTTACAAGACAGAATCAAGAAGTGTTTAAAGAAGATAAAGAAAAACTTGCAGAATTCTATAAAAGCATTAGACGTCCAAAAGCAGACTATTAAGGTTGACAAACCTATAAGGTTTCACGTATAATGTAATAACAATAGTATAAGGGAAGGCATGACACAATTATTTAAAAAGGCCGCGGTGTTTACAGACATTCACTTTGGCCTAAAATCAAACAGCAAAATTCACAACGATGATTGCGAAAGGTTTGTAGATTGGTATATTGAACAAGCCAAAGCAAACGGCTGTGAGGTAGGAATCTTTACAGGAGATTGGCATCACAACAGAAGTGCGTTAAACTTAACCACTATGGATGCTAGTTTGCGATCACTAGAAAAATTAGGTGAAGCATTTGATAAGTTTTACTTTTTTCCTGGCAATCACGATTTATATTATAAAGACAAAAGAGATATTCACAGTGTAGTATTTGGTAAACACGTACCAGGTGTTACTGTGATTACAGAACCACAAGTAATTGATGATGTTGCTTTGGTTCCTTGGTTAGTAGGAGAAGAATGGAAACAAGTTTCAAAAATGAAGTGTCGATACATGTTTGGACACTTTGAACTTCCTAACTTTAAAATGAATGCAATGGTTGAAATGCCCGACACAGGCGAAATCAAAGCAGACGACTTTGCTAATCAAGAAATGGTGTTCACGGGCCACTTCCACAAACGTCAACAACGTAAAAATATCTATTACATCGGTAATGCCTTTCCGCACAATTACGCCGATGCATGGGATGATGAACGTGGTATGATGACGTTAGAATGGGGAGGTGAGCCCGAGTTCATCGACTGGAAAGATTGTCCTAAATATAGAACTATTCCATTGAGCAGGTTATTAGACAAAACAGAAGAAATACTTGCTCCTAATAATTTATATCTACGTGTAACACTTGATATTGATATCAGTTACGAAGAAGCAAACTTTATTAAAGAAAACTTTTCTGCACAATATGATGTAAGAGAAATAAGTTTGTTGCCTAATGCTAACGTAGACGACGAAATGAATCAAAAGGAACCTGGTGAGATTGATTTTGAATCAGTAGACCAAATTGTAACCGATCAAATAACAAAGTTAGATACAGAAACATACAAACCGAACTTGTTGTTAGATATCTATAGAGGATTGTAATGTTTAAAATTAAGACGTTAACAGTAAAAAACTTTATGAGTGTAGGTAATCAAACTCAAGCAGTTGATTTTGATAAAAATTTACTTACTCTTGTACTAGGTGAAAACTTAGATTTAGGAGGAGATGATGCAGGTTCACGTAATGGCACAGGTAAAACTACTATTATTAATGCATTAAGTTATGCATTATATGGCAATGCACTAACAAACATTCGTAAAGAAAACTTAATTAATAAAACTAACGGCAAAGGTATGTTAGTTACTGTTGAGTTTGAAACTAACGGACAAAACTACAGAATTGAAAGAGGGCGTAGGCCTAACATTCTCAAATTTTACAAAGAGAATGTCGACGTCACTGCAGATGATATTAATGAATCACAAGGTGACAGTCGTAAAACACAAGAAGATATTGCAAAGTTATTGAACATGAGTCATACAATGTTCAAACATTTAGTGGCGCTTAACACATATACAGAGCCTTTCCTTTCACTCAAAGCCAATGATCAAAGAGAAATTATTGAGCAGTTATTAGGCATCACTATCTTATCTGAAAAAGCAGAACGTCTTAAAGAAGAACAAAAAAGAGTACGTGATGCTATTGCTGAAGAAGAGGCAACAATTAAAGGCATCGAAACAGCAAATCAAAAAGTTCAAGAATCAATTGATAACTTAGAAATTAAATCTAAAGCGTGGGACGCAAACCAAGCAGAAGAAATTGCTAGAACAACAAAAGCAATTAGTCAATTAATTACTGTTGATATCGAAGCAGAGATTCAATCACATAAAGATAAAAAAGAATGGTTAGTACAAGATACAGAACAAGCAAATCTTAACAAAGAAAAAGCAAGTTTAGAAAGTAGTATGTTACGTGCTGACCGCACACATTCTAAATATGAAACAGAACTAAAAGACATTGCTAACAAAAAATGTTTTACGTGTGGTCAAGAACTACACCACGAAGCACATGAAAAAATTCTTGCTGAAAAGCAAAATGATGTCACTGAAAGTCAAACATACATCGACGGTATTACGTTGCAACTAAACGAAGTGCAAGAAAAATTAGATGTTATAGGAGATATTAATGGATGTCCTAAAACATTTTATGACAGTAGCGAAGAAGCATATAATCATAAAAATAACCTAGCAAGTTTAGAAGAACGTAAAGTAGAAAAAGATGCAGAAATGAATCCATACACAGAACAAATGGATGAATTGCGTGACCAAGCACTACAAGAAATTAATTGGGATAGTATAAATGCTCTAACAGAAATGAAAGAGCATATGGATTTCTTGTACAAACTGCTTACAAGTAAAGATTCATTTATTCGTAAACGTATTATTGATCAAAACCTAGCGTTCCTAAACAAACGCTTACAACTTTACTTAGATAAAACAGGATTACCGCATCAAGTTGTATTTCAGAACGATTTAACAGTTGAAATTACAGAACTTGGCCGTGACTTGGACTTTGATAACCTCAGTAGAGGAGAACGAAATAGACTCATATTATCTTTGAGTTGGGCATTTAGAGATGTATGGGAAAGTTTATATCAGAGTATTAATCTATTGTTTATTGACGAACTTGTTGATAATGGACTTGATGCCGCTGGTGTTGAAAGTGCATTAAGTGTACTTAAAAAGATGAGTAGAGAACGTAATAAAAACATTTATTTGATCTCACACAAAGATGAATTATCTTCACGTGTGAATAGCATATTGAAGGTAATTAAGGATAACGGGTTCACTTCTTACAGCAATGATACGGAGATTGTGAATGCCTAGGACTACCCATGAGTTGCTTGTTCAAGCAATGATGGACTACTATAATACACAAACAAGATTTGAAGCAAAAGGCTTTGATGAAACCGGCCGAAAGGCACGATCTATTCTTAGTGATATTAGAAAACTAGCGACAGAAAGACGCAACGAAATACAGGCAAAACGTAAGGCACTTAAAGTTATAAAGAAGGCAAACAAGCAAGAAAGCCAGAATCAAGATACACAAGATTAGACACAGGTAAGTATCTGCATGGAGTGGACTTATCAAGGAAAAACAGTTGAAGAAATACCCGAAGGGGTTGAAGCATTTGTATACTTGATAACAAATAAAGTCAATGGCATGAAGTACATAGGCAAGAAACTAGCAAAGTTTAAGACAACTAAGCCACCGCTAAAAGGCAGAAAAAATAAAAGACGTGGAACTAAAGAAAGTGACTGGAGAGAATACTATGGCTCCAGTGATAGACTTAATGCAGACGTTGAAACATTAGGCGAAGACAAGTT
>TARA_R110001632_G_scaffold22173_3_pt1 | contig 48729 bp, 43 predicted proteins | sample TARA_R110001632 | Tara Oceans TARA_R110001632 (sample SAMEA4398266) | marine metagenome | biome: Polar Biome; feature: [SRF] surface water layer (ENVO:00010504); material: water (ENVO:00002006), including particulate matter (ENVO:01000060) such as... | depth 5 m
AGAGGAAATTTGATTCTCAGAAGCATGAGCTGAGATTGCTCCCATTTTTAAAGAACAAGCTAGCAAAGCAGAAGTTTTTCCTTTGATCATTTCTACATACTCATTATGATCAACCCGCTCCCTTTCCACAAAATCCATGTCTAGTGCCTGACCTTCACACAAAGTAATTGTTGCAGAAATAAATGTGCTGTGTATTTCAGCGTAATCTTTTTTTGAAAAAGAATCTTCACGGCCATAAAATTCAAGTTGTTTGAATGCATCAGCAAACATTACATCGCCTGAGAGAATAGCAATATTTTGATCCCATTTTTTGAAAACACTTGGTTGCCCTCTTCTTGTGTCAGCGCTATCCATTATATCATCATGTACAAGAGTAAAATTATGAAGAATTTCTACCGCTAAAGCTGATGGTAGTGCTTCTTCAATTCTACCTCCACATAATCCACAACTTAAAAGAACCAGATAAGGCCTGATTCTCTTTCCTCCTAATCCCATAGTATAGGAATAGGGTTTATAAAGTGATTCCGGTGCTTCAGGAATTGTGAGTTCTGAAATGCCCTTTTCAATAAAGGCGTGAAGTTTTTTGTGTAAGTCCGTTTGTGCCAAGTCGTCTCTGAAGAATAATTCGAAAGAATATAAGGATTCTTATACTGCTAAAAAGCTAGGAATTAAGTTTTATATGCGAGCTGTTTAGCTCTTTTAAAGTGGTGCATCCTAGTAGTGTAAGAATCATTTTAAGATCATGTTCCCATTTAGAGACCAGTTCATCTATACCACCCAATCCATTTATTGAAATTGCTTTAATAATAGGCTGAGCGCACGCTGCAAAATCTGCTCCTAGACAAAACGATTTAGCAATATCGAAAGCAGATCGAATTCCACCGGATGATATAACTTCAAATTTTCTTTCCCACTGTAAATTGGCAAGATCAATCAAGCAATCCGTAGTTGAGTTTCCCCATTCATCGAAATCAAAATGCGGATCAAGGTTGGAATCCCTTTGATTTTCAACTTTAGCCCAACTAGTACCACCCGCTCCAGCAACATCAATGACACTTACACCTACATTTAAAAGTTTTTTCGCAACATGTTTAGATATTCCGGCTCCTGTTTCCTTGGCAATTATAGGTATAGATACAGAGTTTGCTAAATTTTCAATACCTGAAAGAATGCCTTTAAAATTTCTGTCTCCCTCAGGTTGCATGAGTTCCTGTAGAGGATTTAAATGCACGATCACAGCGTTAGCTTCAATGCTGTCTATCAATCGTTTAATTTTATCCTCCATCAAATTTCCGATAAGCTGCGCTCCACCAATATTAGAACAAATAAATGCGGAAGGTGCTTTTTTTCGGACTATCGAAAATGTATCAGTTAGCATTTCATCCTCAAGCATGGCTCTTTGACTTCCAACGCCAAATGGGAGATTTCTATGCTCACAAAATTCTGCAATGATAGCATTAACTTGACCTGCTTCAGAATAACCTCCAGTCATGGATGAAATAAATACAGGAAAGCTAAATCTTTTTCCGAGCAAAACAGCTTCTGTAGATACCTCAGCTATATTTACTTCGGGAAGTGCGTTATGTATGAATGTGTAATTCTCAAACCCGCTTCTTTGCTTGTATTGAGTACCTTCATCAATAGTAAATTGTATATGATCTTTTTTTCGATCGCTTATTTCACTCATTATATTTTTGGTAATCCAATAAAATTTTCAAATTCATAGTACGCATAGCTTTCCTATATTGTATAAGATAAAAATTAAAGGAATTGAATAAAGAAGAACTCATAAAGTCTGTTCGCAATACTGAATCTAATAGCATAAAGTTTGCAGTAACCGATATCGACGGTGTATTACGTGGAAAACTAATCAGCAAAGAAAAGTTCCTTAAAGCGTTAAATGAAGGACTGGGATTTTGTAATGTTATATTTGGATGGGATATTAATGATGTAACTTACACCAATACTGATGCAAGTGGTTGGCACACAGGTTATCCGGATGAGCTGACTTTAATTGATATTGATACGTACAGAAAAATTCCTTGGGATAATAATAAGCCTTTTTTGTTAGGGGATTTTGAAGAATCTGAGTCTTTGAAAAACATATGTCCTCGTACTTTAATGAAGCGTATTCAACAGCAGTGTAATAACTTAGGCTATTTACCTTTATTTAGTAATGAATTTGAATGGTTTAATTTTTTAGAAACTCCTCATTCTCTGTACCAAAAAAACTATTCAGCTCCCACACCTCTAACTCCGGGCATGTTTGGTTATTCCATACTCAGATCTTCGCAACATAGTTTTTTCGTTAATAAACTTTTTGAATCCTTACATGAGTTTAAAATTCCTATTGAAGGTATGCATACAGAAACAGGACCGGGTGTGTATGAAGCTTGTATAAAGTATACTACTATTCTAGAGGCTGCTGATCAGGCTGTATTGTTTAAAAACTCAGTTAAAGAACTAGCTTATCAAGATGGTATAATGGCCAGTTTTATGGCGAAATGGAATAAAGATCTCCCGGGATGTGGTGGACATATTCATCAAAGCTTATGGAGCATAGATGACAAGAAAAATATTTTCTATAATGATTCAAAAGATCACAAAATGAGTGATTTGATGGAATCGTATTTAGCGGGTATTTTATTTTGTTTACCTCATATCCTACCAATGTATGCCCCAACAGTTAACAGTTATAAAAGATTTGTAGCGGGGTCCTGGGCTCCAACCACTGCGAGTTGGGGTTTTGATAACAGAACCACTGCTGTTCGAGTTGTAAACTCATCAGAAGATTCAATAAGGATAGAAAACAGGGTACCAGGTTCAGATGCGAATCCTTATTTGAGTATGTGTGCCAGTTTAGCTTCCGGCTTATATGGCATCAAAAATGGATTGAAGTTAGACATATTGCCAACTTCAGGAACTGAGTATAATGAAGGGAATTCGAATCTTCTTCCAACAAATCTTTATAAGGCAACTAAAGCAATGAAAGAATCTGACATTGCAAATGAGTTATTTGGAGAATTATTTACAAACCATTTTATCAAAACCAGAGAATGGGAATGGAAACAATATGATCCAGAACAGAAAAACTGGGAAATGAAAAGATATTTTGAGATCGTATAATGGCATTTATCGACTTTGATACTATAATCAGAGAAGCTTGGAAAAACTATGATAGTTCACGAGAGATCGCTCACATTGTAGATATTAGTGCGAAAGTTTCCACAAATCACGTGTATAGAATAACACTCAAGGACAAGAATTTTATTGTAGCTAAACTATCCTACTTTGGTAAGTTCGAACATTTTGTTGAAGATCATAGCATTATAAATACGCTTTCCAATAACCTTCCCTCTCCTTTTGAGAACTTCCTTGCCAGGTCTTTAATGAAGGGAAACAAGTTGTTTGTTCATCGCTATCAAAGTGAAATTATTGATGCCTGGGTCGTTTTTTATAGACCTATTCACATCAAGAATAAACTCCCTAAGCGACTGAACAAAAATGAGATAGTAAAATTAGCTCAGCAAACAGCTTACTTTCATAAAGCTTGTGATACTGTAAAGGCTACTTTACCAAGATCATCTAAAACCATGCAGGACGATATTCATGATCTTCTAGAGATTCTGGATGATAAATCTACTAAATATGAATATCCCGTTCACAGATCGTTGATCAGAGATCATTGTCACCTCTTCTTGGATAATTATAAATCTTTAGGAGGAGGCGAACTGGAAACCATTCCTGTATTTGTAGACTGGAATATTGGCAACTTCTCTGTCACTCCAAATTTTAAGCTTTTTTCAAGATGGGATTACGACTGGTTCCGAATGAGTACCAGAATGCTTGATTTCTATTTCTTTAGTCGTGTAGCTTCCGATATTGGGGATAAAACAGTATTTAGCTACAATGTGGATGTTATGATGGAAGAACGCTTTATTATCTTTCTAAAAGCATATCATAAAATCTTTCCTCTTTCAGAACTTGAAATTCGGTTTCTGAAGGAGTCTTATCGTTTCTTTATTCTCACTTACGTAATTAAATACGGTCGATTTTTCTTTCATGAGATTTTTGCTACTAAACTTCAAAAAGAAGCATTAGAAATTCATTTACCCACTCTAGATGATAAATTTGACGCTGAACCATTACTTAACGCTTTAGATCTATAATATATGAGCTACCCCTCTTTCTTCGATATTGCAAAACAATTTAAAGTTATTATGCTGGACTCGTACGGCGTAGTAAAAAACCACAATGGATTGATTAATGGAGCGGATAAAACTCTGGCTTTTATTCGAAATGAACAAAAATTGTTCAGGATTCTTACCAATGACGCATCCCGGAGTCCACAGCAACAAGTCGATAAATATGTGGAATTAGGTCTGCCGGGTATTCATCTTCATGAAATGATCACATCCGGTATGATGGCAAAGCATTTTCTTGAACAAAAGATCACCAGTGGTAAAATTGCATATTTAGGAACTGAAAACTCTGCTGATTATATACTACAAGCAGGTCTGGAACATATTGCAGTAGCTGATGTTGATCTGAATAATATTGATGACATATCAGCTTGTGTGTTCTTAGACGATGAAGGTTTCGACTGGAATATTGATATCAATAAAGTAGTAAACCTCCTTAGAAAGAAAAATATGCCGGTTATTTTGGCTAATTCTGACTATTACTACCCTGTTTCTCATAACGATATCGCCATTGCTACCGGTGGTGTAGCAAAACTGGTTGAAAATATGCTTGGAAAAAAATTCATCCATTTCGGAAAGCCGGATTCGCAAATGTTTATGTATGCTTATGAGCAGCTTATCCAGGATGAGTATATCAATAAAAATGATATCCTTATGGTTGGAGATACATTGCGGACTGACATCCTTGGTGGTAATAAGTTTGGAGTGAAAACAATGCTGGTTCTTTCGGGAAATACTCGTGAAGATAATTACGAATCACAGATTCGATCTACGGGTATTATTCCTGATTTCGTCTGTAAATCCATTATGGAATGAAATACACTTACAATGATCGGGACTTTGATATTAAAAGATATCCATCTACAACAAATAGATCTCTACAGCCCTGGAATGCAGCTGATGAACTGATTCTTGAGTACATAAACGATTTGAGTGATGAGCATGAATCTTCAGTATTGATAAACGATCGCTTTGGTTTTCTTGCCACTAACCTTTTCAAGTTGCAACCGCTTTCTGTGGTAAACCATAAGAGTCACCAAAAAGCTATTGAAAGGAATTATGTTAGCAATTCTTTAGTCTTGAAATCTCGCACAATTAAAACTCCTTTTGGGTCACTTCCTGATACCGATTTAGGAGTGATAAAGATTCCTAAATCAATGGAAGCTTTTGAGTTCTATCTTCAGTTATTACACAAATCATTAAGAGAAAATGGCGTCATTGTATGTGGATTTATGACCAAATACTTCACACCACAATTGCTCGAGATCAGTAGTAGATATTTTGAAGAAGTCGAGCAATCAAAAGCAAAGAAAAAAGCCCGATTACTCATTCTAAAAAATAAGAAAGAAATTGAGCAACAAGCAGTTACGATCGACATCCAATTTGGCGATAAGGTGTACAAACAGTATCCGGGCGTATTTTCCTCCGATCATATTGACTATGCTACTCAATTCCTTTTAGAACATCTTACAGTCAAAGGATCAGAAAATAATATTCTTGATCTGGCTTCCGGTAATGGTGTGATTGCGGATAATATCTTAAGTCAACAACCTAACGCAGAAGTTCATTTAGTGGACGACTCTTTCCTCGCGGTCGAATCCTCAAAAATGAATGTAAATGAAGGCGCACTTTTTTATTGGAATGATTCTTTGGAAGATGTTGATGATGGATCACTTGATCTGGTAGTTTCCAATCCTCCCTTCCATTTTGAACACGAAACCAACATTGAAGTAACAATTAACCTGTTTACTCAGGTTCAGAGCTGTTTAAAAGGATCCGGAAGATTTGTTTTGGTAGCAAATAAACACCTGAACTATAAAACTCATTTAGATAAATTGTTTAAAACCTGCTCCATCACAGCAGAGAATGATAAGTTTGTAGTTTATGAGTGCTTGAAATAGATAATTGAGGAATAATGATCAGACCATACATCTTAGCTGAAACAAACTGGAAGCATTTAAAATATGCGGATATCGAACTAGCTGTATTGCCTTGGGGAGCAACGGAAGCTCATAATTACCATCTTCCCTACTCCACCGATAACATTGAAGGCAAAGCAATTGCTGAAGAATCAGCCAGAATTGCCTGGGAAAATGATGCGAATGTAATTGTACTGCCGAATATTCCATTCGGTGTAAATACCGGTCAATCTGATATCTATCTGGATATAAATCTTAACCCAAGTACTCAGTTTCAAATACTAAAAGACATCATTGAAGTGCTGAACAGACAGGGTATTCATAAGTTTATGATCCTTAACAGTCATGGTGGTAACGACTTTAAGTCAATGGTTCGGGAACTTGGACTTTTGTATCCGGATATGTTTATTTGCGTAACTTTCTGGCCTAAAATGCTGGATCGCCATAAATATTTTACTGATCCCGGTGATCATGCTGACGAAATGGAAACCAGTTTAATCCTTCATCTTGAACCGCATTTAGTTTTACCGCAAAAAGAATGGGGCGACGGAGCTGAAAGAAAAAACAAGATAGCTGCTTTTAATGAAGACTGGGCTTGGAGTGAACGTCCGTGGTCAAAGGTTTCAAAAGATACCGGAATTGGTAACCCAAAAGCGTCTTCAGCTGAAAAAGGAGAGCGATTCTTTAAGGATATATGCCAAAAAATGGCTCAGCTTTTTATTGACCTTAGCAAGGCTGATGTTGATGATTTGTATGAATGAATTGTTTAGATAGATCTTAAGGGTTTAGATATGGAAAAACCTAAATATTACATACTTACAGAGCTTTGGGTACCAAAGTTTTTGATAACGTGGCACACCTTGATGTTATTAATAGGTTTAATTTTTATTGGATTACCTGACGGTATGATCTTTCCGATTTTAGGCGCAGTATTTTCTTATGCTAGTTTTTATGGAGTCAGAGAAGTATTAGAGTTTCAGCATAAGAATAAAGGTCATATGAGCAGAGAACTTTTTGACTCAGCTGTTTTCTTCTTTTGGGCTTTTACAATTTCATTTTTTCTATTTTTCTTTGTTAGCCTATTAATTCCAATTTTCAAAGGTGATTTCATGATTGTTAATGCTGGTATTTTTTTACTCTCTTTTTTCCCTTCTTCCCTAGGTGGCGCATTAGGAGCTTGCAAAGCCTGGGAAATGAGAGAAGTTTTTGAATCTAAATATAATTAAGAGATACTCAATTTAACCATTTAATGGTTTCTTGTTTTTGTGACAAAACAAAGTCACCTTTTTCTAATAACATTCACTCCATCTCTTACGGGAAGTAATACTTGCTCAACCCTTTTATCTTCAGAGACAAGTTTGTTGAATGCAGCAATGGCCTCAGCTTTTTTGTCTTCCGGATCAAGAACGGTTCCATCCCAAAGTACATTATCAGCAATAATGAGTCCGCCCGAATTAAGTAATGGCATTACCTGCTCAAAATAAAACGAGTATCTCAATTTATCTCCATCCAGATAAACCAGATCGAATGTACCGGTGAGCTCTTTAATTGTATTCTGAGCGTTTCCACGGATCATAGTAACCTTATGCCCCGCTTCACTTTTATCAAAATGATTCTGAGCTATTTTCTGGTACTTCAAGTTCATCTCTAGGGTGATCACTTCACCATCTTTCGGCAAAGCTTCTGCCATCATTACTGCTGAATATCCTGTAAAAGTTCCGATCTCAAGTATTCGTCTTGCGCCTGATATCTTTACCAGCATTTTAAGAAGTTGCCCAACCACTCTCCCACTCAGCATGTCTATGTATTGGAGTTCTTCATCGCTGGAGTTGATCAGATTTTGAATATCTTTACTTTCAGGACTTGTATGAACTTCCGAATATTTATCAATTTCAGGATTCGTAATTTGATCGATCGGTTTGTTTCTGTGCTTCTTCATAATTGAAAGATAAGGCAGAACACCCTATCATCACCAAAAAGAATTGAATTGAATTTTATCCCTGCTAAAGAATCCCGTTTTCTGATCTGTTTTTTTGACCTGTATACCCGTTGGTTAATTAGACGTCGTTTTAAGAATATTTTTATTAAGCAGGATTATAAGCCGGATACTGACGCAAGGACTATTTATTTCATCAACCATAATTTGTGGTGGGATGGTTTACTTCCACTTTATTTAAGCAGAAATATTTTTCATCAAACAGCACGAGCTTTTATGGAAGACAAGCAGATGCATAAACATCGGTTTTTTTCTAAAATTGGTGCTTTTTCTATAAACCTTTCTGATCCCCGTTCGGCCCTAAGATCACTTAGATTCGCTATTGATAGTTTGAAGAAGCCTAATTCAAGTTTATACATTTATCCCGAAGGAGAAATCACTCCTGTTTCAGCTTCAAAACCACAGTTTAAGAAAGGATTGGCTTGGTTATATCAAAATACGGTTAAAGAAATCGATTTTGTGCCCATAGCTTTTTATTCTCATACATTCCGCGACAGCAAGCCGGAACTGTATATCAATATTGGTGCAGCATTGACCATTGATCGTTCTCTGTCAAAATCAGAATTAACTACTGAATTTGAAAAGAATCTACATGAATTGCTCACAGAAACCAGAAAAGTTGCGGGTTTTACTGATGAGCGGTTTGAAAAAAGCTAACAGCTAACAGCAAATAGCTGTTAGCTTTATGTCACCATGTCCATTCATAAAACATCTTAAACCTTTGAACCCAATGAGGTTTTTTGTTCGCAAATCTCAGACGCATTTTTACTGCCGGCCAGAACTTTTGGGAGTAAATATTTTCGGGATAGATGTATTCTGAGATTCCTTCAGCTACTAAAACCTTGCCATCTTTATGCATTATAGCCTGACCTAAAAACCGTTGGTAAAAAGGTCCGTCATCCAGAGGTAATGCAGCCTGTACAGTAACTTCGCTATACCCCGACTTCAATGTTATTTTTCTTGCTGATCTTAAACCAAACATATTTCTGAGAAATCCTTCCGTCTCAACAGACGAAAATTCATCTATTACTTTTCTGTTTTCATTTGAAATCAACCAAGCTTTATACTGCTTTTCATTTTTTCGATTCATCACGTAATAGATCAGAGTAGAATCATCGAAATGATATCTTCCCCAATACCAATCCTTAAAATCTTCTTTCATTGGTTCTAAACCAACATTATGATCGTGATAACCGGAACCACTAAAAGCGACCTTTTGAATACCGGACTTCCCAATAATCTCAATTGAACCTGATACTTCTGCTTTAGGCTGAATTAAATTCCAGAAATGGTGCTCGTTCGGGTTTTTTGAATCAATTGTTGGTTTAGTAATTATAGAACTGTTGAATTCTAACTCTGCTTTAATGGAATGACCGGACGGTAAAACATCATTCAACACGATCGAATAAACCAACTGTGAATCATTTTCAGATTTCGAAAAGCTGTGAGGTCCTACCGAACACGAGTCTGACTCTGTATCCCAGTTAAAATCATCAGCTGAATATTCCACAAAGCTGTAGAACTCTGTTTTATTTCGGTTATAGATGGAGATACTGACTGCTGGAAATTGATCCGGATCTGTAGAATTTTTTTTGATATTTCGAATGTATTCCGGAGAAAAAGGATTTCCCTGATAGAAAATGATAACAAAAGACCAATTTCCATCTTTGCTCAATGCATCAAAATACCACCACTCGTATCCTCCTGATGGCTTATTTGGAAAAGGGTTTTCGTCTAAATGATCTGTAGAAATATTCATGAGCAATTATCAGAATCTTTTGAGTGAACTACAACCTCAGCTTCATTAACTTCCAACACTAAATGATGATCCTTTTATACATATCAGTAGGCTTTTTAATTTATACGAGTTTTATACTTGGTATGAATTTGATTGATTTTAAATGTTTAAAGAACACAATCGTTCCCGACTCTTCTGAAAAACCAAAAGTCAGTATTTGTATCCCGGCAAGAAATGAAGCTTCGGTAATAGAACGCTGTGTGACTTCGGCTCTAAAACAAAACTATCCAAATTTTGAAGTTCTTGTTCTTGATGACCAATCTACCGATGGTACCGGAGAAATTTTAGCAAAGCTTTCGGGAATCATCAACAATCTGATACACATAAAAGGAAAAGAAAAACCAAATGACTGGCTGGGGAAACCATGGGCTTGTCATCAGTTAAGTAAAGAAGCTTCCGGCGAGATTTTAATTTTCATCGATGCAGATGTTTGGTTAGATGAGGATGCAATTCCTAAAGCAGTTTCAGAGCTTTCTTATGTAGATGCAATAACAGTATGGCCGGAGCAGATTTTGGATTCCTTTTGGGAAAAACAAGTGATTCCACTGATCTATTTTGCTCTTTATACATTATTACCTGCCAGATATGTTGAGAAGGAACCAAAATGGCTTCCTGCTTTTTTAAGGAATAAATTAGCTCCAAAATTCGCTGCAGCCTGTGGACAGTTTATAGCTTTTAATAAAAATGCTTACTCAAAAATAAATGGTCATGAATCTGTTAAAGATCAAATTATTGAAGATGTGGAACTCGCCAAAAATATCAAGAAAAGCGGATTAGTTTTGAAAATGCTTCAAGGTGTAGACTTGGTATATTGCAAAATGTATGCTTCTAACAATGAACTATGGAATGGACTTAGGAAAAACTTTTTTGTGGGCTTTGGCAAGAACATAGTTTTCTTTTTATTGATGTCCATTTTACATCTAATTGTATTTGTAGCTCCGTTTTTCACTTTCTTTTATGGTTTTCAAACCAATTCTGTTGAACTACTTATTTGGTCTTCTATAGCTATAATTTTAATTTTCCTGCAAAGAGCTTCCCTCAATTATTGCTTTAAGTGGGACATTTATTCTTCTTTCACTCATGCAGTTGGAGTGCTTTGGTTTCAAGCACTTGGAATACAATGTCTGACTGACCATTATGCCAAAAAACCTGTGCGTTGGAAAGGAAGAAAACTAAACTAGAATTTTCTTCATTTTATTTTCATAATTGTTTTCTTTTTTGTTGATGGATATACATATTCCACCAATGAAAGTGATCATCGAAAAATACCTCAAATACCTGGCTGTTGAGAAGAATGCTTCACCTCACACTATCACTTCATACAGAAATGATCTCAACTCTTTTTTAACATTTTGTGCAGATCAGGAACAACAAGAAAATGACTTAGTAACTGTACAATCAGTAACCCGGTTAACTATAAGGCTTTGGTTAGGAGATCTTTCAGATAAAGGGCTTGCTAAGAGTTCCATTGCTCGTAAAGTGGCTACTTTAAGATCTTTTTTTAAATACTGTTTTAAGCGAGGACATATAGATAAAAACCCTGCTCAATTATTGGTTGTTCCCAAAAAAGATAAAACGCTCCCAAAAACAGTAAACAGTTCAGACATTGAACGAATGATGGATTCTATCAATACAGAAACTCCATCCGGAAGGCAAGATAAAGCGTTACTTGAATTATTTTATGGAACTGGAATTCGCTTAAGTGAGTTGATACAATTAAACCTCTCAGAAGTTGACCTTAGAAATAATCAAATTATTGTTACAGGTAAAGGAAATAAACAACGGATTATTCCATTAGGTAATAAAGCAGCTACTGCGTTGAAGGAACATCTAAAAACGAAAGAGAAACTATTTGGAAATCAGACAGACAATGACGCAACAAAAGGATTGTTTCATTCTGCACATGGGCAACGAATGTATGCAAGAAACGCACAACGTATTGTTGAGAAATATTTAACTAAAACTAGCGAGGTAACACAAAAGAGCCCTCACGTATTAAGGCATAGTTTTGCAACACATATGCTTGATAACGGGGCAGACATCAGAATAATTAAAGAGTTTTTGGGTCACGCCAATTTAGCAGCAACCCAGATCTACACTCATACTAGTGTAGAGAGACTCAAAAATGTGTATGAGAATGCACATCCAAGAGCTAAAACGTAAAACTAATAGGAGAACAAATGAACATTTCATTCACTTCAAGACATTTTGATGCAAGCGAAAATCTTAAAGAATTTAGTAAAGGTAGTGTTGAAAAATTAGAACACTTTTATGATCGTATAGTCTCTTGCGACATTGTTTTAGAGCCAACTTCTGATCCAAAATATCCTCAAAAGGCAGAGCTGATCTTAAAAGTACCAAGAAAAGTTATAGCAGTGAATGAAAAAGCCGAGTCGTATGAAAAAGCCATTTCCGTTGCGGTTGATGTGGCAACAAGACAGTTAAAACGATATAAACAAAAACTTCAAGAAGTACATTAATGCCTTTTTCAGCCAGCGAGCCAATTCCTCGTAAAGAGAAGATCACCGTTTCTTACATGGTGCAAAAGTTAAGAGAACGTGTTCAACTAAATTTAACAGCCTGTACCTCAGGTGATTGTGCCCAATACAGATACGTTTATGAAGTTGATCTTCACAGACCGGGAATGGCTCTTGCCGGCTACACAGATTTATTTACATACAAGAGAATTCAGATCATTGGGAATACGGAAACTCAGTTTCTGGACAACCTCTCCCCTACAGAGCAAACAAATGCTTTCAAGAATATTACTGCGTTTGATTTGCCGGTTATATTTTTAACTGATGGTAATAAACTTGCTGATAATTTAATCAAATTGGCAGAAGAAGCTTCCATTCCTATATATACAACTCCCGTAGAAACCACACGGTTTATGTATTTGCTTCGGGATTTTTTAGAAGATCAGTTTGCCACACAAACAATGGTGCATGGAGCCATGGTTGATGTATATGGAATTGGAATTCTTATTGCCGGTAAATCCGGAATCGGGAAAAGCGAGGTAGCACTTGATCTGATCGAACGTGGCCATCGGTTAGTTGCCGATGATGTAGTTATGTTAACTAAAAAAAGTAATGTACTGCTGTCTTCTGCTACCGAAATAAGTAAGCATTTTATGGAAATCAGAGGGCTTGGGATAGTTGATGTTATGTCCATGTTTGGAATAAGATCTATCCGTTACCAAAAAAGATTGGAAGTTGTTCTAGAATTAACACTTTGGGACGAAACCAGAGATGTAGAACGAACAGGTTTAAACCACGACTCAGTAGCAATACTTGGTCTGGATATCCCTTTAATTCACCTTCCGATAACTCCAGGAAAGAATATAACAGTGATTGCCGAAGTAATTGCCATGAACTATTTATTGAAACATTATGGCTATGATCCCGCAAAAGCATTTCAGGATAGGATTCAGGCAAAAATAGCAACTAAAACTGGCGACTTTGACGCTACACCTAAAAGAGCAATAGAGTATTTTGAAGGAGATTTAGAGTAACATTAGAATGTTCCACTACTCTTTGTTTTGGAAACTTCAAGTACGTAAATTTGTTAGGTTTTAAAATAGGATATGTCACTACATAATCATTACTACTACGATGAGGAAAGCTGCGAATTTATACCAATGGAGTATAATAAAGCGGAACAGATCATCTACAACTTATCTATTTGGATTCTTACTGGAGTATTCCTTTCCGGTTTTGGTATTATATTTCTTTCCAGTTATGTAGGAACTCCGGCAGAATTAGCTCTGAAAGCTGAGAACGAAGTGCTCTATAAGCAACTCGAAACTACTAAATATTCTTTAATTGATATTGATAACCAGCTTAAAGAAATAGCTGAATCTGATAATGAAGTGTACAGATCTGTTTTAGGATTGGAAGAAATTTCTGCAGATGAACGTGAAGCCGGTTCAGGTGGTGCTGCCCCTAACGCTGATTTTGATGTTTACAATCAATCTACAGCTGAATTATTAAGGTGGACTTCTTCTAAAATCGATAATCTTGAAAGACGAATAAGTATTCAAAAACTTAGTTTTGAAGAGCTTAAAGAAGCTTACAACACAAACAAAGATAAGCTACATCATCTTCCGGCTATTAAGCCAACCTCAGGTATCCTTTTAAGTAGTTTCGGAATGAGAGAACATCCTGTATTAGGGTACCCAAGAACTCATGGTGGTGCTGATTTTAGAGCTGATATTGGTAGTTCTGTTTACTCTACAGCTAATGGTAAGATCAAATATGTTGGTTTAAGGGGAACTTTAGGAAGAATTATCGTTATAGATCACGGTTATGGATATGAGACACTCTACGCTCATCTTTCATCAGTTCCAAAAGAAATTAAACGCGGTGCCGAAGTAACAAGAGGCCAGTTGATTGGATACTCGGGTAACTCAGGTCTTACTGAAGGACCTCATCTTCATTATGAAATTCATTTAAACAAACGCAAAGTCAATCCTATCAATTATCTTTTCGCAGATATTTCACCGGAAGAATATTTACTCTTTCAGGAAATAGCCCGAAAAAACACCAAATCTATGGACTAATTGCACATTATTTTGCAATTCCATTAAGCATAAGTCCTCCCTTTTCATTTTCTTGATTTAAATTTTAACACTTAATTTGAATTCATGAAACTGAATAAACTTTATCCCTTATTTTTTGTTTTACTCACCCCATTTCTAGCAATAAGCCAGCCTTTAGTTAAACATAATGTAGAGAAAACAGCTAATGATCTTATAAAATCTGCATTATCAAACAATATTGGTTTTGAAAGACTTGCACACCTTACTGATTATTACGGTCCTAGGTTAAGCGGTTCAGAAGTTCTTGAAAATGGGATTGATTGGGTTGTTCAGGAAATGAAAAAAGATGATTTTGATAAAGTTTGGACTCAACCTGTTACTGTACCTCATTGGGTTCGAGGTAACGAATCCGCAACATTAACTGCTCCTATTACAAAGAATCTCCCAATGGCAAGTTTAGGGGGTAGTGTCGGAACTCCTAAAGATGGAATTACAGCGGAAGTTTTATTAGTGAAAAGTTTTGAAGATCTGGAATCTAAAAGTGCTGAAGCAAAAGGAAAAATAGTTTTATTCAATGTTCCTTTTACAACCTATGGTCAAACTGTACAATATAGAGTAAATGGAGCATCTGCGGCATCAAAACATGGAGCTGTAGCAAGCGTTTTAGCTTCTGTAGCTTCATACTCTATGCAAACTCCCCATACAGGTACAATGAGCTACGAAGAAGGCGTAAAAAAAATTCCTCACGCTGCTCTAACCGTAGAAGATGCTAATCTAATAGAGCGATTTATAAAACGTGGTGAGACTGTGACTCTTACTTTAAAAATGGAAGCTAAAAATTTACCGGATGCACAATCCAGAAATGTAATTGCTGAAATTACTGGGAGCGAGTTTCCTGAAGAAATCATCGTAATGGGTGGACATATTGATGCCTGGGATAACGGACACGGAGCTATGGATGATGGCGGAGGATGTGTAGCAGCCTGGGAAGCTTTACGTCTTATTAAAGAAACAGGAGTTCGTCCTAAAAGAACCATTCGTGTTGTTTTATGGACAAATGAAGAAAATGGTTTACGAGGTGCAAACGAATATTTACGTTGGGTTCAGGAGGACGAAAAATCATTGGACAATCATATTCTTGCTATGGAATCGGATGCAGGGGTTTTTGATCCGATAGGATTTGGATTCAGTGGAAGTGATGACGCTTATAAAATATTAAGTGAAATTGGCGAACTTCTTAAACCTGCCGATTCAGGTGAAGTTAGAAAAGGTGGTGGTGGAGCTGATATTGGCCCACTAATGAGAAACGGAGTTCCCGGTATGGGACTAAATGTTGATGGGAGCAAGTACTTTTGGTTTCATCATACAGCAGTAGACACAATAGATAAACTAAATATAGATGACTTTAACGAATGTGTAGCTACAATGGCTGTTTTTGCTTATGCAGTTGCTGATCTGGACGTTAGATTACCACGTTAATAATTATTTTCAGACAACCACTTATCAGCTAGTTGATCTCCTGCTTTAATAGATTGCTTAACCCATTCAAGCAGGAGTTCTTCTCTCCTTTCTTCTGATAATCCCCAATCAGATCTTGAAACTGTATTTCGCAATCTGGTGGAAGTATCGTACAAACAAATAGCCGCACTAACAGAAATATTAAAACTTTCACTGAAACCAGACATAGGAATTTTAACAAAAGAATCGGCTTGTTCTAATACCTGAGCAGTTACTCCTTCCAGTTCTGTTCCAAAAACCAAAGCTGTAGGTTTTGAAATATCCAATTCATCTAAATTGTGATCATTTTCATGTGGAGTTGTTGCAACTATTTGATACCCCTTTTCTTTTAAAGTAGAGAAACATTTAGAAACATTATCTGCTTTAGGTTTATTATATCGATGTATGGAAAGCCATTGATCCGCACCTATAGTAACTTCTGAAGAAGCATCAAATTCGTTATTAGTTTCTATAACATGAACATCCTGGATTCCGAATCCGTCACAACTTCTAAGAACAGCACTGGCATTATGTGGCTGATAAATATCCTCAAGAACAACGGTTATATGTTGTGTTCGCAAATCTAAAACCTCATTCATTCGCTTCCACCTGGCTTCAGATATAAAATCCTTCAAATATTCAATTAATTCTTTATTCATGTAGTAAAGTTAAACAAAAAAAGCCGTCTCTTATTCAGAAACGGCTTTGGTAATGTCTTTGGGATTAATTACAACGAAACGTAAAACCCTTTTTACGAATAGTTTCTATGTAATCTGTTTCAGTGTATTCGCGAATTTTCTTTCTTAAATAACTGATGTAAACATTTATATAATTTGTTTGAGTATCAAAATGTATATCCCAAACTTTTTCTGCTAGTTCTTCCTGAGTTATAATTCTGTTCTTATTCTTGATAAAATAAACAAGAAGATTAAATTCGTTATTTGTGAGCTGTAGTTTATTGTCATTTACGCTACACTCTCTTTTTAACAGATCCACATTAATTTCACCGCATGTAAGTGTTTGATCACCGGATGATTCTGTTCGTCTTTGGATGGCTTCCATTCTGGCTAACAGCTCTTCAGTATTGAATGGTTTAGTCAGATAATCATCCGCACCTACTTTTAGGCACTTTACTTTTACATCAGTTTCTTGTTCTCCAGACAAAATGAGAACAGGAGTAGTTACCCCTTCATCTCTGATGTACTTGCAAACCTCATAACCATCTCCATCAGGCAAACCGAGATCAAGAACAATCATTTCAAATTTCTCACCGGTGGCTAAAGCCTGACCATCTTTAGCTGTTTCAGCGGTTAAAACTGAATTACCGTTATGCTCCAAAACTGCTTTTACAAGAGTTCTTACCGATGGATCGTCTTCAACAACAAGAATTTTCATAAGCTATTTAATATTGATTGATCAGATTGCTTTTAATTAATGATGGTTAGAAAAAATTAACAAACATTAGAAAGAAAACCTAACCAGCTGATAAATTTATTACAATTAGTATCCTATTTTTTTTAACCAGAGCAAAGTTTCATCAATAAATGGCTGAATAAGCTTATGCTTTGCATCGATTAATTTGAATTCTGCCTTAAACCCTTCTTTTTTAAGTTTTTCGATCTCTTTTTTTTGGGGTTCGGGATAAACATTGGTATCTCCTTTACCATGCAAGGCAAGCACATTTATATGATTCGCTTCATTTATCTTGTTTTCAAATACCTCTGTTTTAATTCTTGCGCCAATAATTACAGCTTCATTTACATGCTTCCATCTTGAAAGCATAAAATATCCTGCAAGATATCCACCCATTGAGTAGCCAAATAAACAAATTCTATTCACTTTTATGTTAGGAAGTAAACCGTCCACAATCTCTTGAATAAACTCTGAGGATAATTCTAGTGATTTCACAAACTGTTGCTGCTCTCCATCAAATAGATACCAGCTCCTGCCCCAATCTTCTACTTTCTTAGTGCGAGTTTCATCAAAAATGGGATATGGAGCTTGAATGAACAAATGATAAGCCTTTATATCAAACAAGGATTCTACATAGCCTTCAAAGCGTTCTATATTTTGATTGTAACCATGTAAATATACGATTAAAGGCTTATTTTCATTTGTTGCACCTGTTTCATACAATTTATAGGGAACTTCTATTTTGAAGGACGCCTTACCGGAAATCAAAACTTCTTTCATATAATTTTTAGTCTTACGATAGCACTTTTATTCCTTTTAATAAATGAAATTATGGATTGGCATTTGAGGCGATACCTCTTACTTTTGGATGAGTAAATCATTATCAGAAAAAATATACTTATGTCAGTGATTCGTAACGATTGGACCGAAGAAGAAATCTCAGAGATCTACAACACTCCTTTGATGGAGTTAATTTACAGAGCTGCTACAGTCCATCGCGAATATCATGAAACAGGCGAAGTTCAGGTCTGTACCCTTCTATCAATAAAGACTGGTGGTTGCTCTGAAGATTGTGCTTACTGCCCTCAATCGGCTCGTTATGACACCGGTGTTGACTCAGAGAAACTGATGCCTAAGGAAATGATCCTGGCTTCTGCTGAGCGAGCCAAACAAGCGGGAAGCACTCGTTTTTGTATGGGAGCAGCTTGGAGAAGTGCTCGACGTAATAAAGATTTTGATGAAGTTCTGGATGTAGTTTCTTCTGTAGCTGATATGGGACTAGAAGTGTGCGCTACACTTGGAATGCTGAATGATGAACAAGCTGCTCAACTTAAAGAAGCCGGATTGTATGCTTATAATCACAATCTTGATTCCAGCGAAGACTTTTATAAAAAGATCATCACTACCCGTTCTTATGATGATCGCTTAGATACGATCAAGAAAGTTCAAGACAATAACATTTCTGTTTGTTCCGGTGGAATAATTGGGATGGGTGAAACCCATGAAGACAGAATCGGTTTACTTTATACACTTTCTAATTTAGATCAGCATCCTGAGTCTGTTCCTGTGAATGCTTTGATCGCTGTAAAAGGAACTCCGATGGAAAATCAGCCTAAAGTACCAAGTTGGGATATGGCCAGAATGATCGCTACCGCCAGAATTTTGATGCCACAATCTATGGTCCGCCTTTCTGCCGGACGTGTTCGCATGAGTTTTGAAGAACAAGCCCTTTGTTTTATGGCAGGTGCTAATTCTATCTTTACCGGAGAAAAACTTCTAACCACGGACAACAATGAGCTGGACGAAGACATGCATATGTTTGAGTTGTTCGGATTAAAGCCACGACCTTCTTACAAGAACGCAAAACCGGAGCATGTACCGGTTAATGTTTGATTATTTCATCATAATTTGATTTTACTTAGCTCCGATGCTCTGCTTCGGATTATTTTTTGGCATTTCAGATTATTTTTCAGGTTAAATAGATCTTTTTAAATAAGATCTCTTTTATAAAGATTAAAGCTTAGCTGATTTGTTCCGACGCAAAGCATCGGAACAAGGAATAGCCTAAACATATACCTGTTCAGGCAAAACCAGCATCAAACATTTACAAATTCTTTCTAAGCCGTACTTGTAAATCTGAGATAAGAAGGTGACTTTCATTCAACTTAAAAAATGAATCATGAAATTATTTTCTTTAGCTATACTAGCTTTTTTAACAGCTATATCCTGCACTACTCCAGAAAAGAAGCAATCCATAACAGCCGATTTTGAAACCGTTCAGGATTCTACCTCCATCCTCTTTTCTGTAGAAGGACTCAGCCAACCTGAAGCGGTTCGATATGATGAATCACAAAATGTGTATTTCATTTCGAATTTCAATGGAGGAGGAAATGATCTTGACAGCAACGGCTTTATTACTAAAGTAGATGCTGAAGGAAATGTAGTTGAAATGAATTTCATGACCGGAACAGATGAGTTTCCGTTTCACGCTCCCAGAGGTATGTATATTGAAAAAGGATTACTTTGGGTAGCTGATGTAACAGGTGTTCATGTCTTTGACATCAAAACCGGAGTTCAGCAAAAGTTCATTGATTTCTCATCTTTTCAGCCGGGTTTCCTTAATGATGTTTCAGGAGATGGCTCCGGAAGTATTTATGTAACTGACACCGGAAAACCTATTGTCTATAAAATAGAAAACGACTCACCTTCTGTATTCTTGGATTCTCTGGCTATTTATCCGAATGGAGTAACCTATAATTTAGAGAATGAATTATTCGTTCTTGCGCCATGGAGACAAGACACTACTTTTTATGCTTTTAATTCTGATGGAGAAGTTAAGAGCCATTATACTTTCCAAGGCGGGAACTTCGACGGTTTAGAATTTGATGAAGGAATGCTTTTAGTAGCAAGTCAGGTCGATCAAAGCATTCGTGTTCACGATGGTTCAACTAGTAGAATTCTTATTCACACAATTGGTAGGCCAGCCGATATAGGAATTGACAGGAAAAACAAAGTATTGGCTGTACCTTACATAGCTTTGAATCGGGTTGACTTTTGGAGTTATGCTAAAAAATAAGCAGCTGTGCCCTGTTGTAAATTCGATTCATAATTGTAGGTAAATATACGTTCAAATAAACAATGACTAACATCACAAACGAAAAGAAGGAATTAGATCGTCTTACCACACTTGCGGACTATGACATTGACTATTCAAGAGAGTTTGAAGACTTAGATGATCTTTCAAAATTAGCAGCTCATATTTCAGGAACTCCTATCTCTCTAATCAATCTTATAGGAGCAAATACACAATGGTCAATTTCAGAATTTGGAATGGACCAGAATCAAATTTCCAGAAATGATTCCATTTGTGATTATACCATCCACGAAAAAGATTATTTAGAGCTTTCTGATTTAGATAAAAGTGAAGACTTCAAAGACAAACCTTACGTAGCGGGTGATCCAAGCCTTAAATATTATTTCGGTGTTCCTTTAAAGACTAAAGATGGTATAAGTATTGGAGCAGTTTGCGTGATGGATAAAAAAAATCATTCCTTTTCTCCTGAAAAAATTGAAATGTTAAAGATCATTGCGGAAGAAGTGATGAGACGCTTAGAACATCGAAAACTTGTCAAGGATCTGAAGGAAAAGCTTGAAGAAGCAGATGATGTATCACGAAAAGTAAGTCATGACATCCGTGGCCCAATTGGTGGAATTATCGGACTTTCTCAGATCATAAAAGATAATGCAGAAGAACAAAGTATCTCTGATATCATAGAGTTAATTGAAATGATCCATAAAGGTGGGAAATCTGTTCTTGATCTTGCAGATGAAATACTTTCAACACATCGAGAATTAGAAAAACAAAGCGACTACAAAAGAGAATCCCTAACGCTTGCCATTCTCAAAGAAAAATTAATTGATCTGTATAAACCTCAAGCTCAACTAAAAGACATTAACTTCAAAGTTGTGGTTGAACTTGAACATAAAGAGTTACTTTTTCCGAAAAATAAAATACTTCAGATATTCGGAAATATGATCTCAAATGCCATAAAATTCACAGAAAGAGACGGAAGCGTTGAAATACATCTCTCTTTTGAACAAGTAACAGAAGCCAAAGCCAAATTAGCTTTTTCCGTAAAAGATAGTGGTGTTGGTATGACAACAGAACAGATTGATTTGATGATGAATCATCAAGCCCAATCAACACCGGGAACAGACAATGAACGAGGCTTTGGTTTTGGATTTCAACTTTCTAAACACCTGATAACATCTATGAACGGAACTCTAACTATTGTATCAGAAATTGGAAAAGGCAGTGAGATCAATGTGAAAATACCTGTGAAATTATATCAGCTAAAAGATTAAATATCAGTGTAGTTACCAAGTTCAAGTGTCCAGTCATATTCTAAAAAGCTAACTGAAGGATCAGCATCCTGTGGAATCACATTATATTTTTTAAGCATTTCAACGGCTCCGGCTTTACCTCCAAAATCGCCGCGAAACCAACTCATCAATGTATTTACTTTCACTTTATCTTTATCAGCATCATACACTGTAGTCTTTTCCAGATACTGCTTCGATATAATATCTAATTGTTCTTCTACCCTTTCCGGATCATAGATTGCAATGTATGGACATGATTTAGCACCGCAATTCAATGCAAGATGAACTCTTGGATCGACTTCACCCCAACGGAACATCACTTCATAATCGTTGGGAAACCATTTGTCTAAATATCCCAAAGCTAGTTTTATTTTTGAGTGACGGATAATTCCATGTTCTATATCATCAAAACTCAATTTCTTTCCGGCGATAGTTACCTGTGGTGAGGAAAAGAAATTATATCCAAAGAATGAATTTCTGTCCTTAAAAAGCTCCGGCTTCTCTGTTAAAAGTATTTGAACATAAGCGTTGTATACATTCAACCAAAAAGCTTTTTTCTCAGATTCGGTGTCAAGATCAGAATTCAGTTCTTCCCTGGAAACAGTAGCTAATTTGTCTTCAATTTTCTGAGTTGGGTTTCCATCACGGACATTCTGAAGAAGTATCATGGAAAGTTCAGCATAGGAGGTTTCTGTGATCAAACTATCCATTTCCTGAGCCGATGTGTAAGTCGAAAAAGCCATCATAATTGCTATAAGTAAAAATGCAGATAAACCTTTCATGATTTAACCCTTATTAATTTGTTTTAATCTGTTACAAAATTGAATACGTAATTTAATATCATATTGTAAAGCTCAAATATCATCACAAAACTGTAATTATCTAAATGGCGATAAGTATAATTATCCCAACATATAACGAAGAAAATTCAATTTCGGATTTGCTTAAACATCTTTTTAATGCAAATAAGTTCGGCGATGACAACGAAATTTTAGTTGTGGATGGTGGCAGTTCTGATAGAACTGTTGAGATAGTGCAATCTCTGGGATTTAGATGCATACAATCTGATCGTAAAGGAAGAGCTGCTCAAATGAATGTGGGCGCTGAACAATCATCTAACGACATTTTATACTTTGTGCATGCAGATTCCTTCCCTCCTGTTTCTTATGTAGATGATATTAATGAGTCACTTGAAATGGGATTTCAATCGGGTTGTTATCGCTATAAATTTGATCACTATCCTACCCCACTATTGAGGATCAATTCATATTGTACTCGCTTTGACCGAATTATGGTTCGAGGTGGAGACCAAACTCTTTTTATAACCCGATCTTTATTTGATAAACTCGGTGGCTTCCGTGAAGATTATCGAATCATGGAAGATTATGATCTGATCGAGAAAATTCAGAAATCAGCTAATTTTCGGATCATCCAAAAAGATGCGATCGTTTCATCCCGAAAATATAAAGACAACGGCTACTTCAGAGTTCAGATCGCAAATCTCACCGTGTTTATGATGTACTTCGCCGGAGCTTCCCAGGAAATGATGTGCCACGCGTATTCGAATATGTTGGATTATAGATAGTTGGTTTTAGGCAACGGAAACACGAAGGCACAAAAGCTGGGTCATCCTGAACTTGTTTCAGGATCTTATGTAATGGCGATACTCTTCCCTCCAAAGCTCCAAATCACTAAATACTTTGTCATTTTGAAGGAGCTTTTTTGTCCTTTTATAGTCCTGACAATTTCAAAAAAGCTTCCAACTACACCGAATTTAGAATTATTGGCGAGCCAAGAACGCAATGAAATCGACGGCTCCGAAGGAGTAATCATTACACTCAGGATGATTCGTGAATATGTATCATTCGAACGAAGACCTTTTGTAATGATTAGTCGATGCAATGAAGTTCGCGCCAATAATTCTTGTCGGGAGTTTTTGGTACTTTTGTCGGTACAAAAGTACATGAACATGCATAAATTACTAGATGGATATTAGAAACCCGGGGATAAATCCCCTTCTAGCTTATGTTCTTGTCTTTAATTCGTACATAAACAAGCAAGGGCTTTAGTCCTGCTAGTACTCTTGCAAAGGTAAAGGAATGGGGCTTACTTTTGTCTTGATACAAAAGTAACAAAAGATCAATCCGAAATATTTAGCAGGGTCATCCTGAACTTGTTTCAGGATCTTATGTAATGGCTATACTCTTGCCACCAAAGCTCCAAATAACTATATGACTTGTCTTTTCGAAGGAGCTTGTCGACTGAGAAATCTAAAGATTGATTTAAGGTAGATCTTTAGATTTCTCACATCCGTTCGAAATGACAGAGAACAAAAATCTCCCTTCGAAGGGAGACCGATCGAACACTTGTGTGAGATCAGAGGGATGTTGTGCAGTTTCTGAGCTTGTAAACTGCACAACATCCTCCGTCCGCCAGTCGGCGGACACCTCCTTCAAAAAAGGATTTGAATGTGGTGATTAAAGTTTATTTTATCTGCTGTTGTCCTTTTAAAAACCAAATGAACGAATTATTTAGAATGAAATATCCGGTTGTACTACTATTTCTGATTCTTGGGTTTTCTTGTGTTGAAAAGAAATCAGCCAAAAAAGAAATAAACAAAGTTGAATCAAAACAGACTTCAACTACCGACACCTTGAAATTTACTTCCGGAGTACGATCTATCTTTCAAGATAGCAAAGGCAATTATTGGCTTGGTAGCCATAATGAAGGTGTAAGCTATTATAATGGACAAGTATTTGAATACTTCACAACTGATGAAGGCTTAGCTCATAATCAGGTACGTACCATACAGGAGGACAAAAGCGGAAATATCTGGTTTGGGACTTCCAACGGAGTAAGTGTATATGACGGAGGTCAGTTTAGAAATTATAGAACCGGATCTAATAACCCCATAATTGACTGGAATGAAACCAGTGGCGATCTATGGTTTTATGCAGGCGAAGAAGATGGAATAAATCGTTTTAACGGAACTAGTATGAACTATTTACTTTTCCCAAAACCGAAAAATTATAGCTCGAAGAATTCATACGGTGTAACCGGTATATCAAAAGATAAAGATGGTACCGTTTGGATCGCTACGTACGCAGCCTTATTTAATTATAATGGGATATGGACGAACATTTTTGATAATGAAAAACTGGAGCTTAAGGACGAAGATGTATTACATATAAGAAGTGTATTGGCAGATTCAAAAGGACGAATTTGGATAGGCAATAATGGAATTGGAGTTCTACTAATGGAGAATGGTAAAACCATATATTTTTCAGATGCACATGAGTTAGTTCACGATAATAGTCCTAAAAATGGAAACCTATCTCCTCCCGGTACAATGGAGCACGTTTTTGTAATTGAAGAAGATTCAGAAGGAAATATTTGGTTTGGAGATAGAGATACAGGGGCTTGGAAATACGATGGTAAGACTATGACAAACTATACGATCGATTCTAAAACACCTCAAACAATGATCTGGTCTATCTACAACGACAATAGTAATAATTTACTTTTTGGAATGGCTGATGGTGAAGTCTATACATTTACAGGAGAATCATTCGAGAAAATGTTCTAAAAACTTTCTAGTTGGTGATAATTGCTTGTTGAGGTTAGGGATTTAGTTAACGCATTCAGTTGTAACAACGCATCGGTCATTCTGAGGGTACTCCCGAAGAATCTGCAAATCTTGAATCAGACACCGTTTTATGTCCTGACAACTTCACCTTACTAAGAAACCTGAGTTAATTCGTTTATTGTGTAGATCCTTCGCAGGTATGCTCAGGATGACGAGTTCTTTTTATTACTATTACCAATAATGTTCAATAAGCACCATTTTATTGAACGTTAATTACCCACCAGCCCCCCTCTTTACTTGGCAGATAAACGGATGTTTTTATTTCTGATATAATTCCGTTTATTCCAATCTCATTAATTCTTATGATAAATGGAAAACTTAGAAGGCAGTAAAAAAATTATCAAAGATATTCTGAACAGGGAATACTTTTTTAAAGTACCTGAATACCAACGTCCTTTTTCTTGGGACAGCGAAAATTTTGAAGATTTGATTTTCGATCTTCTAGATGCAGATCATAATCAAGAATATTTTCTTGGTACTATTGTTTTACATCGCAGAGAATCCGATGACATTTATGATATCGTAGATGGTCAACAAAGAATGACAACTCTAATGATTCTTTTTGCATGTTTAAGAGACTTGATAAAAGATTCTGATTTCAAAACCGAGTTACATAATAAAATTAAACAAGCAGAAAATAAAGTAGATGGTATTCCCGAAAAGATAAGGATAGAAGTGCGTGACCGATCTATTTTCAAAGAATTAATTAGTGAAATGGAAGGTACTGATGTAAAAAAAGATATTCGCCAATTACCTGAACCTGAGTGGAGATATTATAAAGCAATAGAGGTTTTTAAAAGCCAACTTACCAAATTGAATGAAGATCAACTCCAAAAATTCTCCCAGTTCATAAGCCAAAAATGTATAATTATTTATTTGGCTACTACAACATTTGATGATGCCTTCAAACTATTTACAATAGTAAATGATAGAGGAAAGCAATTAAGGAGAATAGATGTTTTGAAAGCAAAAAATATTGCACCTTCTATTGTAGCTTCTGAAAGTGTTAGATTGAGTTTAGCTCAAAAATGGGAAGAGAAAGAAAAATTAGTAGGAGAAGATGATTTTGAAAGAGTTATAAATAACCTTCGTTTTATAATACTCGAGGAAAAACCTTATAACGATTTACTGTTCGAGTTTGAGGAGAAAATTTTCAAGAAAGGAAAATTAGGTGCAGGACAAGCATTTATAGATGAAGTTTGTAGTTATGCAGATATATTTAACAATCTTTTCAATGATCTAAATTATTTCGAAGATTACCCGAATGAAATTAAAATTAATAACCTGCTTTTTATAATGAATAACGAGTTTTCTTCATATGAATGGAGAGCTTGTTTAATGCAGTACGTAAAAAAATTTGGAAACAATGAAATCGAAAAATTTCTTCATTCTCTTGAGTTGCTTTATTTAGATGGCATTATAAAGGGTTTTAATAAAGATACAAGAACCTCAGCTTTTGGTAGATTAATGAATGTAATTAATAATGCTGAAACTGCTACTGTTGTGAATGATAATGAAATTTTAGATATAGATAAAAATGAACTAAAGTCATTACTAAGTGGCGATGTTTACGGAAAAAACTATACAAAATATATTTTATTGAGGCTTGAATTAGTTACTAGTGAACAGGATGTACAACAAAGATTTACAGCAAAATCAATTGAGCATGTATGTCCACAAACACTCAGAGAAAATACAGTGTGGAGAGATTGGTATACTGATGAAAGTCATGAACAATGGCTACATAAACTTTCTAATCTTGTTTTATTAAGCAAGAGTAAAAACTCTTCTTCTGGTAATAAGGATTTTATGGAAAAAAAGACTAGATATCTCGCAAAGCGAGTAAGTGATTATCCTTGTAGTATAAGTGTTTTGACTTATGCTGAATGGAAACCAGAAGATCTAGAAGTACGACAGGAACTCTTATTAGATAAAGTGTTAAAATCTACCTTTGATTGAAAGAATTTAAACTTTCAACTTGAATTGAATTTCCCCATCTAGTAAAAGTGTCCCACTTAACGGTTAATTACTCACTAATTTAAATTAAGTCACTATTAAAATTCCATCTGCATTCCAAGATCTTTCAAGTTTGTAACTTGAAAGTATAAGCTCAGGAAGTCTGTGACTTCCATTATAGAATTCACTTTACATAAAAGACCACTACAATTGAATCTTAAAAACGTATAATTATAATTAAGCCACCAACAAAAATTCCCCCTGCATTCCCTTCTCTTTCTGCTTATCTTTGACGCATGAAAAGTGCCGCATTTGAAACATTAGGTTGTAAGTTAAATTTCTCGGAAACCTCTTCCATGAGAAGAGATTTTGAGGACGAAGGATTTGAGCTCAAAGAGTTTGATGATAAAGCCGATGTGTATGTTATAAATACCTGTTCCGTGACTCTGGATGCCAATTCTGCCTGCAGAAAGACTGTCCGACAAGCTCTGCGAAGAAACCCCGATGCTTTTGTGGCTGTTGTGGGTTGTTACGCACAGTTGGAGCCGGAAGAAATTGCTCAGATCGAAGGTGTGGATGTAGTGCTTGGTGCAAAGGATAAATTCCACCTGCTGGATCTGTTTGATGATTTCGTGAAGCAGGAAAAGACCATCATCCACAACACCGATGTTAATGAAGCCGTGGATTTCCACAACGCCTTTTCCTCCGATGACAGAACCCGTGCTTTTCTGAAGGTTCAGGATGGATGTAATTATAAATGTTCATTTTGTACCATTCCGCTGGCTCGTGGAGCAAGTAGAAGTCCTAAGATCGCTACGGTAGTTCGTAATGCTGAGCAGTTGGTAGCCGAAGGATTCAAAGAAATTATTGTAACCGGTGTTAATTCCGGAGATTTTGGTTACGGAACCGATGAGAACTTCTACATGCTTTTACAAGCGCTGGATGAAGTTAATGGTTTGGAGCGATTACGTGTTTCTTCCATCGAGCCGAATTTATTGACAGAAGAGATCATTCGATTCGCTGCTACTTCAAAGAAATTACAACCGCACTTCCATATTCCGCTTCAGAGTGGCTCTGATGAAATGTTGAAGATCATGAGAAGACGTTATAAATCTGATCTGTACAGAAGCAGAGTGGAATTGATCAGAGAACTGATTCCGGATGCATGTATTGGCGTGGATGTAATTACAGGTCACCCGGGCGAAACGGAAGAATTGTTTCAGGAATCGTTTGATTTCATCAATTCATTGGATGTTTCTTATCTGCATGTGTTCACCTATTCCGAGCGACCAAATACGCATGCTCTTTCTCTGAAACCAGTGATTCCTAAGCAAGAGCGAAAAAAAAGAACGCACAAACTCAGAAGACTTTCGAAGAAGAAGCGTTTTGACTTTGATTCTCGATTTGAAGGCGAAGTGCGTCCTGCCCTGTTTGAAGAATCAGATAAAGACGGACTCATGTTTGGTTGGACCAACAATTACGTTCGTGTAGCTATCCCGTTTAATGAGCGATTGATAAATACCATTCAGGATATTGAATTGACTTCCATCACCAGTGAAGGACATTTTTTAGGAACGCTTTCTGAATCCGTTCAGCAAGAAGAACAAGCCATTGCGGAGCTCATTGATGGCTGAATCCGAAAATGATCTTATCAGCAGAACGATTCGGTTTCTGAATCAACAAAAAGAAATGTACGGTGATTTTTCTGTGAAGCATGAAGAGTCTTTTGCCACAAAAACACAGAATCACGAAAGTGATAATAGCGAGGTTAAAGTAGTTTCTGAAGTTTATAAACAAGAAGAGGTTTCAACCACGGAATCACGAAAGCACGAAAGTGTTACTGAAGAAACTGAGGTTATCACGAAAGCACAGAATCACGAAAATATTGAAGGGAAAGGTGTCGTAGATTCATCTGTTTCTGTTGAAGAAGTGAAAACAGAATATCAAACTGAAGAAGTTAAGCCTGAATTGACCGAAGCAGAACTTATCGCTCAATGTTCAACTTTAGAAGAGCTGAAAGTTCTTTGTGAAAAAGCAGAGACTTTAAAAACCGATCTGGAAGGTACAAATCTGGTGTTTGGTGTTGGAAACCCGAATGCAGACTTGATGATTATCGGAGAAGCTCCCGGATTTAATGAGGACAAACAAGGCGAACCATTTGTAGGTGAAGCAGGTCAGTTATTAGATAAGATCATGGACGCGATCAATTTTAAGCGGGAAGATATTTACATCGCTAATATTTTGAAGCATCGTCCACCGGAAAATCGTGATCCTAAGGTAGAAGAACGCGCAAACAGTCTGCCCTATTTATTAAAACAGATCGAATTGGTTGACCCGAAATTGATCTTGTGTGTGGGTAGAGTTGCCGGAACTACTTTACTAAGCAAAGACGACTCTCTCAAGAATATGCGTTCCAAATTTCATAAGTTTCATGGCAGAGAGTTGATGGTAACTTATCACCCGGCAGCATTGCTCAGAAATCAACAATGGAAACGACCAACCTGGGAAGATGTTCAGAAACTCCGCGAGCGTTATGACGACCTGGGCGGTAAACCGTGATAAATGTTAATAACTTTGTAGAAAAGTTGTTCGAAAGTTCCTCTAATTTGGTTTAAACTTTTAGTTACTTTAATGACGTCATCCCGAACTCGTTTCGGGATCTTTGCGAGGGTAAATAATAATATTCTGCATTGATTAAGATCAAAGCTTTTTCTTAAGATCCTGAAATAAATTCAGGATGACCTACAATTTTTAGTTCAGTAAATGGCAACAAACGGATCAGCATACAAGAAAAACAATTTCATAGAATCCAATAAGGTGTTGGAGCAGCAAGGGCGAGTACCGCCTCAGGCAGTGGAAGTTGAAGAAGCTGTTCTCGGGGCTATGCTTATTGAAAACGGAGCTGCGATCATTGCTTTTGGAATGCTAACAGCGGATGATTTTTATAAACCGGCTCACCGCCATATTTTTGAAACGATCAAAAATCTCTCCGAAAGAGATAATCCGTTAGATCTTTTAACTGTAGAAAACGAACTAAGAGATAATAATTTACTTGACGCTTGCGGTGGTCCCTCCTATTTATCGGATTTGACTCGCTCCGTAAGTTCAGCGGCGAATATCGAATATCATTCTCAGATCATTATTGAGAAAGCAGTTAAGAGAAATCTGATCCTGAATTGTACAGATGTAATCAAAAGTTCTTACGACACTACTTCTGATGCCTATGATGTTTTAGATGATGCAGAGCAACGTATTTTTGATCTTGCCAACAATAAAACAAAGAACGCTTCAAAGCCTGTATCTGAAATTCTGAAAGATACTCTTGAGTATTTGGAAGATATGCGTGGTAAAGAAGGCGGAATCACCGGAGTTCCAACAGGATTATCTATCGATACTATGACGGCCGGTTGGCAGAAAGGCGATTTGATCATTATTGCTGCGCGACCATCAATGGGTAAAACGGCTTTTGTATTGACTGCTGCCAGAAACGCAGCGATGCACCATGATGATAAATTAAGAACTTCTGTGGCTCTCTTTAGTTTGGAGATGTCGAATCAGTCTTTAGTTCAACGATTATTGACTATGGAAGCTCGTGTGAACGCTTCAGAAGCTAGAAAAGGAACATTAAACGACGACAGTTTTAAACAATTGATTGATGCGGCCAGTAGCCTGCATGAAGCTGATATCTTTATTGACGACACACCTGCTATTACCTTGATGGAATTGAGAACGAAATGCCGACGATTGAAAAGCGAGCATGATGTAGGGCTTATTATCATCGATTATTTACAGTTGATGCAGGGAAATACAAAAGACACCGGAAACCGAGAACAAGAGATCGCTTCTATTTCCCGTGGACTTAAGGCGCTGGCAAAAGAACTTGATGTTCCGGTTATCGCACTCTCGCAGTTAAGTCGTGCAGTGGAACAACGTGGTGGTGATAAACGACCACAGCTTAGTGACTTACGTGAATCAGGTTCGATCGAGCAAGACGCCGATGTTGTAATGTTTTTATACCGCCCGGAATACTATAAAATTACTACAACGGAAGATGGTCAGTCTACCGCAGGACTTGCTGAAGTGATCATTGGAAAGCAAAGAAACGGACCGGTTGGAAGTAAGATGCATTACTTCGTTAAAGACTATGCACGCTTCGAAAATCTTACTACTGCAGATACCGGAGGATTCTTTGGTGAACCACAAGGACGGGCTCAGTTACCGGATAGTTTTGATCAGGGAGATGCCGGTCCACCACCTATGCCACACAATCCTGCCCCTGATGAGGACGCCCCTTTTTAAATACTATGAGATATTTTCTCCTTTCATTCTTATTGTTTTTATCTACCGGAAAGATTTTAGCTCAATCTTTAGATTATGCACGAGAAGCAGTAAATATTCTTGCTTCTGATAGTCTTAAAGGCCGAGGTTATGTTGATAACGGAGATAAACTGGCTGCGGATTTTATCAGAAATGAGTTCGAAAAGTTTGGTCTTAAAAGTTTCAACAACAGCTATTATCAGGAATTCGAAACTTCAGTAAACACTTTTCCCAATCCGCAATCTGTAGTAGTGAATGGAAAAGAACTTGAAGCCGGAAAAGATTATTTATTAGATCCGGGCTCTCCTTCTATCAAAGGGACATTTGATGTTATTACTGTGACTGCCGATGAAATTCTGGATAACGCGAAATTTGTAAACAAACTCAGAGTTTCTTCAGGGCAATTAATAGCTGTTCTACCTTTCGATAAGTCTAATTTCAGTAAAGAACAAAACGAGCAGTTAAATGGAGTGATAAACTTTCTGAAGTATCATCCGCAAAATCCATCTAAAGGAACGATCATACTCACCAATGAAAAGTTAACATGGGCTGGCTCCGTTAGACAACATCCTAAACCTACTGTCATTATTCATTCCGATTCGCTAGATGGTTCTTTAAAGTCTCTGAAGCTTGATATAAAGAGTTCCTTTGTTGAAAAATATGCTACACAGAATGTGATCGGATATGTGGAAGGTAAAAATTCGGACTCCACTATTGTATTTATAGCACATTACGATCATTTGGGAATGCTTGGACCCGATGCAACTTTTAACGGTGCAAACGACAATGCAAGTGGCACTGCTATGCTTCTAAGTTTGGCTAAAAACTATTCAGAAAACAAGCCTAACTACAATACTGTATTTATTGCTTTCGGTGCTGAAGAATTAGGATTGATCGGTTCTAAATATTTCACTGAGAATCCTCTGTTTCCTCTTTCAGAAATTAAGTTTCTCATGAATTTTGATCTTGCCGGAACCGGAGATGAAGGAATTCAGGTAGTAAATGGCTCTGTTTATAGAGATAAATTTGATGAGTTGGTACAGATAAATGATGAATTGGATCTGCTTTCTAATGTCAAAATAAGAGGAACTGCTTGTAATAGTGATCACTGTATGTTTGATCAACAAGATGTTCCCGGATTCTATATTTATACATTGGGTGGCATTCAAGCGTATCATGATGTTTATGACAGACCGGAAACATTACCACTCACTGAGTTTGAAGATTATTTTAAGCTGATCATAGAGTTTATAGATCAGTTAAAGTGAACTAAGCCTTTTACTTCACTAACATCATCTTCTTAACCGATTGCATCCCATCAACTTTTAGTGAATAATAGTATGTTCCACTTGATAAAGAAGAAGCGTCAAATTTATACTCATGTCGCCCCTGATTAAGTGTTTTATTTGCTAATACAGCTACTAAACTCCCCTTCAAATCAAAAACTTCCAGAACTACATTGGATGTATGCTCTAAAGTGAATTGAATAGTCGTCGTCGGATTAAAAGGATTCGGATAGTTTTGTTTTAGTACAAAATTCAGATCCTGAATTATTTCTTCCTCTATAGAAACTGAAATATTAGAGGTGACTTCAATACCATCACAAGTTCCAACAAATGGAACACCATTCAGTTCAAAAGCATAGGTAATTAAACCTACATAAACGCTGTCGCTATAGCTTGTAGCGGTACCCGGAAGCTGACCTGTATCATTGTATAAAGTCCAGTTGTCTTGTTGTTGATTTGGAAGTTGCCAGTACACCGTGATCGTATTATCAGATTCACCTACAATTCTGATATCAGCCCGTCCATCGGGTACAATATTAGCTCCTGCATCATTAACACTTGATGAGCCATTTAATGTATTCTTTCCCTCGATTGTAAAGCCTGTTGGACCTCGATGTCCTACAACTACATGAGATGAATTGGGTTGTGAAAGATCTAACGTATGTACTTGCACACCCGAGAATATGTATTCATTTCCTTGATGTGATGGTGCAGTTTGAGAATCTCCCTGAGTTCCTATTCCGATGTTTCTGGCAATAAATTCAAATGGAAATGTTACCAGTTTAGCATCCAACCGACCTTGGTTCTCATTAAAATGTAGAGTTACATTATTGGCGTTATCGGTAAGACTAGCACGATATCTTCCATTAACTTTAATAACATCAGGTAAAGCAGATTCATTATTTGTTATAAACCCGGTAAGTTCCCCATCTGTTTCAAAGTCATCTGATAAAGTATTATTACTCTGATGCCCGGCATTAAAAAGTATAAATAGAGAAAGGGTAAGAGCTTTTAGTAATGCATCCATACTATTCTTTTTTATTAAATGAGTATCAATCTAATAAAAAGATACTTATTTGAAACTAAGTTCTTACTCACTCAATTTTCAAAGCTTTCAAACAACTTATCATAATCTTTGATCTTTCGGCTCCAATCTAAATGCTTATTGATATTTTGCAGAGAAGATTTTGGAAGTGGCTTTGTCTTTCCTGTTAAAAGATCTTTCATATACTTGAAAAGCGCATCTTCATCATCATAAAGAACCGGAGCATGTAAAAGCGGGCTGTGAAGTGATTTTGGAATAAGTTCAGGATAATGCAGAGTATTTGGTACCAAAGGATGGCATCCACAGTAAATGGCTTCTAAAATAGGTGTACAGAAAAACTCATAACTAGCTGTTGAAACTACTATATCACCGGAATGGAGTAATTTAGAATAGTTTTCTTTGTCATCCACATAACCGAAATGTGCAATCTGAGTTCCATACCGTTGCCAGGCTTTTTCAAATTCTTCAGGCTTGTCGTGTTTGGTATCTCCTGCTAATATCAGATCGAATTTAAGATCTATGTCATTCAATCTGTTCAACACTCTGAAGAACATGGCCGGATTTCGATCAAATTGCCAACGCTGATTCCATACTATCACAGGATTTTCATTTTTAGAGCGCGTATCAGGTTGATCATTAAAACTTTTCAGATCTAAACCGGGCTGCAAAACGATGCTTTTTTCTCTGATCTGCTCTACCGTATTGTAGTGTTTGTCATCCGGATAATTGTCTAAAAATTTGGGCAACGCTTCCATCAGATCGTCAATATGAAACTGAGAAGTAAATACTAGCTTATCTGCGACCAACATGCTCAAATAATTGATATAGCAAAAAGTTAGATCACGAGTCTCTCCTTCAGGAATCGGTCTGGTAAACTGATTATCATGCATATACATGATCTTGGGAGTATTTGAAAACCTTGGATTAGTCAGAGCAATAAAAGCCGGTAAATTGGTCATACTACTAACCATCAACAGATCAATATCCTCTTCCACCTGATTAGTAAGCTGAGCTAATGTAACCGAATCACCGTGCATTCTCCATTTCCATCCTTTGTAATTCAGTTTGATGGGAATGATCGTATGACTTGAATGCTCAATCAGCCCCTTTAAAAAGGCTTTGTGAGATCCGCTGTAAAAAGGTTCAATTGCAAGAATATTCATCTTTGTATGAGTTAGGCTGTGCTTTTTGCCCGAATTGACATTTTAATATGTAACCTGATCTCTAAAGTTATTAGTTATTAGTTAATGGTAAGAATTACCTGACTAATAACTATTAACCAATAACTACCTAAACCGCGACTGTATTTCATCCAGTGACAGATAAACGATTGTCGGCTTTTTTAAGGGATCCAGATATGGTTGTTCACAAGCAAATAATTGATCTACCAAAGCCTCCATTTCTTTGATATCAAGTTTTTTACCCCTTGGAATAGCAGCTTTTGAAGCAAATGAAATGGCAACTTTATCTCTGGCTTCCAGATTCATTTTTTTGCCCAGATCCTGGTATTGATGTAACATAGAGATCAATACTTCCTGTTCGTTTCCGATCTCAATATCGGCAGGAACACCATTGATCATAGCTGTATTTCCACTCAACATTTGCACTGAAAACCCCATTCTTTGTAAAATTGGGTGCAATTCTTTCAGCAAAGTGTAGTCGCTGGCTGATAACTCCATTGTTTGAGCAAATAAAAGCTGCTGTGTACTTGGAAGTGCCGATTCCGTAGCAGTTATCGCTTTTTCAAAGATGATGCGTTTATGGGCCAAATGCTGATCAATTACACAAACCCCTGTACGTGTTTGAGTAATGATATACGCGTTATGAAGCTGGAAAAAACCTTGATTATCACTAGGCTTACTTCCCTCTGATCTGAAATCACCGGAACTGAAAGTTTGTTCTGAAGAAGATGAAGACTGTCCATACAACATCTCTCCAAATTCCTCGCCTCTGCCCTTTGCAGGATTTCGGTTTATTCTGGACGGAATATGAAAGCCTGTCTCACTCTGACGAACATCTTTTTTTTGGTTAAAACTAAAGCCTGAATCAAATCCTTTGCTTTCGTTATCACCGAGAAAAGTACTTTCTTCTCTTTGGATATTCGGAACCATAAAGTGCTCGTTCAGAGATCGATTTACCACCGAACGCGCAAGTTGAATGACACTTCTTTCATCCTCAAACTTTACTTCCATTTTAGACGGATGAACGTTCACATCCACTTTTGAAGGATCTATTTCAAAGAATAATGCATAAAATGGATATTCATTATTTTTGGTCCAAGCATCGTATAAACTGAGTAACACATGAGTTAGATAGCGATGCTGAAATGGTCTTCCGTTTACAAAAAGGAATTGCTCTCCCCTGCTTTTTTTAGCCAATTTCGGATCTGAAGCAAAACCAAAGATCTTTACATAACTGGTTTCTTCACCAAACTCGATCAAGCTTGCTTTATAAGGAGCACCGAATATAGCTGACACTCTTTCCTTGAGTGATTGAACCGGCAGATTGTAGATCTCTTCACCATCAGCTACAACCAGAAAAGCCACATTTGTATTTGCTAGAGCAGCGTATTGAACCGTTCTGAGAATATGACGAAGCTCTGTTACATCGGTTTTCAAAAACTGACGTCTGGCCGGTACATTGAAAAATAAATTTCTTATCGAAAAAGAAGTCCCATCAGGAGTTGCTACCGGTTTTATTTCTTTCTCTATTCCGCCATCAACTTCAAACTCCCAGCCGTTTTCGTCTTCTGCTCTTTTTGACCTAACAGTAACATGAGAAACGGAAGCGATGGAAGCCATTGCCTCGCCGCGAAATCCAAGCGTTCTGATCTTAAAAAGGTCGTCAACCGTATTTATCTTTGAAGTTGCATGACGTTCAAAGCAAAGTGGAAGATCATCTTCACTCATCCCACAGCCGTTATCGATCACCTGGATGAGTGTTCTGCCTGCTTGTTCAATAATGATTTTAATTTCATCCGATCCGGCATCTATAGCATTATCCAATAGTTCTTTTACTACGGATGCCGGTCTTTGTATAACTTCACCTGCAGCAATCTTGTTGCTGATTTCCGGTGGTAACTGATGTATAACTGAAGTGCTTTCCTTCGTTTCGTTCAACTAAATAAACCTTATAAAATGGTGATGAGATAGACTACTAAAGATAACAATAGAGCTAATGCCAAAACTCTCACATTTTGCTTTGGTTTAACTCTGTTGTGTGTTTGAAATTTGATACGACGTTTTCTGCGATTGTCTTCGCGTTCCTCTTTTTCAGGATCGTGGTATCTGAATGGTAAATCAAATTTTTTTGGCTTCGGACGGAAACCGAACATGGGTCTGATCATGGCTCTGGAAGTTAAATTAACCTTTTTGAAACCAACGGAGTACCTCCGCCAATCATTGCCAATATAATAATTAGGAATGAAAGAATTAGGAATAGATGACAATTCAATCTATTCCTAATTCTTAATTGAAACATTCCTAATTCTCTTCCTTTTTTCGTAAACTCCGAGCCTATTAATTTTTAACTTCGGGTGACTTTCCGGCGGGAAACGATCTAAACTAAATTTAAAGACTTCAGAGAATAATGAGCGACAACAAAGCAAAGATCATTTACACAAAAACTGATGAAGCTCCGGCTTTAGCAACCTACTCTTTTCTACCAATTATTGAATCATTCGCAAAAGTAGCTGGTGTTGCTGTTGAAACCAGAGATATTTCATTAGCGGGTCGAATTATCGCAAATTTCCCTGACTATTTGAAAGAAGATCAACGTATCGGAGATGCTTTAGCAGAACTTGGTGAACTTGCTAAAAAGCCAGAAGCTAACATCATCAAACTACCGAATATAAGCGCTTCTGTTCCTCAGTTAAATGCAGCGATCAAGGAATTACAGTCGCAAGGTTATGCTCTTCCCGATTATCCTGAAGAACCCAAAACCGATGAAGAAAAGAAGATCAAGACTCAATACGATAAAGTAAAAGGTAGTGCAGTAAATCCCGTTTTGCGTGAAGGAAATTCTGACCGAAGAGCTCCAAAAGCCGTTAAAGAATATGCCCGAAATAATCCTCATTCTATGGGTGAATGGAGAGCCGAGTCTAAATCTCATGTGTCAACTATGGATCATGGCGACTTCAGATCAACAGAACAATCGGTTACTCTTAATAATGCAACAAACGTTACCATCGAACATGAAGACATTTCAGGTAACAAAACAGTTTTAAAGGATGGAATCTCATTACTGGAACGCGAGATCATTGACGCCGCTGTAATGAACAAAAAAGCGTTGCTCCGTTTTCTGGATATCCAGATCAAAGAAGCGAAAGAAACCGGAGTTTTATTCTCACTTCACATGAAAGCAACAATGATGAAGGTTTCTGACCCAATAATTTTTGGTCATGCAGTTAAGATCTTCTTTAAAGATGTATTCGAAAAACACGCTGAGACCATTCAAAACCTTGGAATTGATACCAACAACGGATTCGGCGATCTGATCTCAAAATTAGACGAGCTTCCTGAAGACAAAAGACAAGAAATTGAAGCGGACATTGAAGCTTGTTATGAAAATCAGGCTGATCTTGCGATGGTAAATTCTGACAAAGGAATTACTAACCTTCATGTTCCAAGTGATGTTATCATTGATGCTTCCATGCCGGCTATGATCCGAACTTCCGGCTGTATGTGGAACAAAGATGGAAAAACACAAGATACTAAAGCAGTAATTCCTGACAGCAGCTACGCAGATGTGTATCAAGCTGTGATCGAAGACTGTAAAAAGCACGGAGCGTATGATCCTACAACAATGGGAAGTGTTCCTAATGTTGGTTTAATGGCCAAGAAAGCTGAAGAGTATGGCTCCCATGACAAAACTTTTGAGATCGAAAGTAATGGTAAAGTCAGAGTATCAGATTCAGACGGAAACACGCTCATCGAACACGTTGTAGAAAAAGGCGATATCTGGAGAATGTGTCAAACAAAAGACGCTCCGGTTCAGGATTGGGTTAAATTAGCAGTTTCCAGAGCTAGAGATACCGGTTCTCCGGCTGTTTTCTGGTTAGATGAAGACCGTGCACATGATGCTGAGCTTATCAAAAAGGTAAATACTTATTTGAAAGACCACGATACCAACGGACTTGAACTTCATATAATGAGTCCTTTTAAAGCAACCTTGTTTTCATTGGAACGCATCAGGCAAGGAAAGGACACCATATCAGTAACAGGAAATGTACTGCGTGATTATTTAACCGATCTCTTCCCTATTCTGGAAGTTGGAACCAGTGCAAAGATGCTTTCTATTGTACCTTTGATGAATGGCGGCGGACTGTTTGAAACCGGAGCCGGTGGATCAGCTCCAAAACACGTTCAGCAATTTGTAGCTGAAAATTATCTCCGCTGGGATTCACTTGGTGAATTTTTGGCACTGGCTGTTTCTCTGGAGCATTTAGGCAAAACATTTGATAACCAAAGAGCAAAGATTCTGGGTGCAGCTTTAGATAATGCTACTTCTAAATTTCTACAGAATGATAAATCTCCTGCACGTCGACTTGGACAAATAGATAATCGCGGAAGTCACTTTTATCTGGCGATGTATTGGGCAGAAGCATTAGCCAGCCAAACCGAGGATACAGATCTGTCTTCAAAGTTCTCTGATCTTTATAACTCATTGTCTGACAATGAAGAGAAGATTAACAAAGAACTAATTGATGTACAAGGAAATCCCGTTGATATTCAGGGATATTACAACCCAAATGTTGAATTAGCATCTAAAGCGATGCGACCGAGTGAGACCTTGAATGGAATTTTGGCTAACTTCTAAAAATCATTACAGTAAAATTTTAAAAGCCCGTTTCCTCTGATTCGGGCTTTTCTATATAAACGATATCCGTTTCAAATTTAAAGAATTCTCCTATTCTTTCTTTAAGAACTAAATAGAGATCATCGGCATGAGGCAGTTCGTCTTCTGGCACTTTCACTATTCTTGTAAAATTACTTTTGAGGATAATATCAATAGTAAACCACTCTTTCAGTTTCATGGTCTCCTGAAGGGCATTACCTGATTCTTCATTTGAAAAACGGATACACTTCACTTCACTAAAAGAGAACTCTCTCCTTTTAATTTTTAAATAACTGAACCAGCGAATGTTTTGAGTTACTGAATAAGTATCCGTGTTAAAAATAAACTCATGACTTGCGAATACCTTAATAAAAACGGCTATAAAAAATATCCAAAAGAATACAGCGAATATAAATCCCAGAATAAAACAAACGATCAACGCTGTAAAATCTATAAGTGTGAACGTGGCTTCAACATTTAGTATTAAGTCTGGCTTCCTATCATCTATATTGTATTTCATATCATAAGATATTAAAACAATAACAAAAAAAGCCTTGCTTACTGTTGTAAACAAGGCTTAACTTTATGAAACCTGATTATTGGGTTAATCTTCGTCTTCGTCGTCCTCTCCGTCTTCATTATCATCTTCAAAAGCTTCTATTGAATTTTCAATATTACTTTCGATGAGGAGAATATTATTAGAATCAGATGGATTAAGAGCGTTTCCATCCTGATCTAAAAACCATAACGAAGTATCAAAGTTTAGAGTAATACTAACTTGTTCTTCGTCATTAACTTCAAAAGCAGGTTCAAATTCCAGTTCCACTTCAAAGTCTTTTTCTGAACGGAACGTAAATGGTTCTCCATTTATAGTACCTGAGATAACCATAGAGTAGTTTTGCCCGTTTTCCCCTTCAAAATCAGGATCTTTTACCAAAGCATCATCTTCGTCTCTGGCTTCGATCTCAAACTCTAGTTCTTCATAAAATCCGGCGGAAACGTTGGCTATCCCAACTTCGGTTAGGCCTCCATTTACATTCAAACTAAGAACTAGTGGTCCTTGCTCTATATCAATGCTGTCATTATCAGTGGCGCTTTCAAATTCAATTTCGCTGAATCTGAATTTAGCTTCAGTGATAATTACTGTGTCGGCTGCACTGTTTATTTTTTGATGGTTCTGACTGTTTGAAGCTTTAGCATTAAGTTTTACACTTGATTGAGTAGTATCTGAACAAGCACTCAACAGCAGAGAACTTGTTACTAACATTACTGCTAATGATAATTTATTAAAATAGTCTTTCATGGTCTTGATGAGTTGTTTATTTGATTACAAACAATTTTAACCAAGACCAAACCACAATGTTCCCTTAAGTTTTATAGAATAATTTAATAATCTACGTTTGAATAACCCCGGTTTTAAACTCTTCTATCTCAGGATTTAAATTTGCACACTCAAGAGCATTTGAAATTCTCTCTCTGGTTTCTCCAGGATGGATTATAGCATCTACCCATAGCCTTGAAGCAGCGTAACGAACGTCGGTTTGTTTGTTATAACGATCCGTAATTTCTTTCATAAGTTCGTTTTGCTTCTCTTCACTTACTTCTTCCCCTTTTTTCTTCATGGTAGCTATCTGAATTTGAGTCAAAGTCTTAGCTGCTGAAGCACCGCTCATTACAGCAATATTAGCTGTAGGCCACGCAAACATAAACCTTGGATCGTATGCTCTCCCACACATGGCGTAATTACCGGCTCCGTAACTATTACCTACTACAACCGTGATCTTTGGTACAGTAGAATTACTCATTGCATTTACCATTTTTGCTCCATCCTTGATAATACCTCCATGTTCACTTCGCTTTCCGATCATGAACCCGGTCACATCCTGAAAGAAGATCAACGGAATTTTCTTTTGGTTACAGTTCATGATAAACCGTGCCGCCTTATCCGCTGAATCAGAATAAATAACCCCACCGATCTGCATTTCTCCAGATTTTGTTCTGGAAACCGTTCGTTGATTTGCAACAATCCCCACACTCCAACCATCAATTCTTGCATAACCGGTTATAATTGTTTGACCATATCCTTTTTTGAATTCAGTGAAGCTGTCTTCATCAATAATACACTCCAGCAATTGATTCATGTCGTAAGGAGAAGTACGCGATTCAGGTAAGATTTCAAATATCTCCGCCGAAGATCTTGATGGGAGCTTAGGAGCCTTTCTGTTAAAACCGGCTGTATCACGAGGACCCGATTTTCCAACCAGATCACGAATGGTTGCTATGCATTCCTGATCGTCTTTCATTTTATAATCTGTAACTCCACTTATTTCAGTATGAGTAGTTGCTCCACCCAGAGTTTCATTGTCAACGGTTTCACCAATTGCCGCTTTAACCAAATAACTCCCGGCCAGGAATACACTCCCTGTTCCGTCTACGATCAAAGCTTCATCACTCATAATTGGCAAATACGCACCACCTGCAACGCAGCTTCCCATTATTGCTGCAATTTGGGGAATTCCTTTTGCTGAGATTACCGCATTATTTCTAAACATTCTTCCAAAATGGTCTTTATCAGGAAAAATTTCGTCCTGCATAGGTAAAAACACTCCCGCAGAATCCACTAAATAGATCAAAGGGATATGATTTTCGATAGCAATTTCCTGTGCCCTTAAATTCTTTTTCGCTGTAATTGGAAACCAAGCCCCTGCCTTTACTGTAGCGTCGTTAGCAACGATCATACAATCTCTGCCTTCAACTTTTCCAATTCCGGTAACAACACCACCTCCGGGGCACCCTCCTACTTCTTCGTACATCTCATATCCTGCCCACAATCCTAATTCATAAAACTCAGACTCATTATCAATCAGAAGCTCTATGCGTTCCCTTGCAGTAAGCTTACCTTTTGCATGTTCCTTATCTATTCTTTTCTGACCTCCACCCAACATAATTTCATGTTCTTGTTTTCTCAAATTATTGAGCAATTCGTTTAACCAATTATCTTGTTTTGATGCGTTTGAATTCGCCATGTTTGTCAGAAATCTTTTATTATACTACTTGTGAATACTATTGCGTTGATTATAGGAATTTTAATGATTCATAACGTGATTTTTTGATGTAATTGAATTTAAAAACCTTTGAAATGAAAAAATTTTGTGTACCCTTTCTCGCTTTTCTGATTATTTCGAGTTCTGTTTTACTGGGTCAGCGTAGAGGTGAAGTCACTTATTCAACGTTAGCAAACCGTGCTGCTACTCCAAATTTATTTTTTGATACAGTTATTATTCCCGGTAAGGACGAAGATAAAGCAAAATTGATCTTTGTGTTTCGAATGGACAACAGCTTTTTGCCTTTTAAAAAGATCTCAACCGGAGATGATTTTACTGCTCCGGAAAACGCTGAATTTTATACCATTGCCAGATTAAATACAGAAATATTTAAAGGTAAAGTTTCGAAAAATGAGCTTAAGAACAGTTCTTCTGTCTCACGGGATTCCTGGCAAGACACATTGTTTGTAAACAGCTACGAAGATACAAAATCAAAAAAGAAATTCGCGTCAGGCAGATTGGTTACTGAATTAGATTTCGGAATGTATAATTATCTTTTACAGCTCAGTTTGATGGAGGAAACCAATGACCGCAATTCTCAAAGACAAAACATTAAGGTTGAGAATTTTTCGTCAAAAAAAGATGGTGAGATCTATTTAATACAATCGAACAGCACTCCCGAGAATGCAGAACTTATAAATATGGGAAATAATGTTGTGTACGGGCAAGATTTCAAAGCGTTGATCCGAATCCCAAACTATTCCACTTCTGAATCTTACAGCTTGGTAGTAAACAAAGCAAGAATCGCTAATAAAGATACTACTAACATCGAATCTGTAAAAACCATCCCTATTCAACAGGATCAAATTTTTGCGAATTCTACGCTTAGTTTATCAACAAAAAAAGAAACCACACTTATAATAGATAAAAATGAAGGCTCTTTTACTTATGCAATAATAGATGTGCCTAATTCAGAACTTGAGAACTCTATTTATACTCTTGAACTAAAAAGCAGTTCTGAGGGTGAAATCAAAGCTAAAAAACTAGTTCGATCTTTCTGGCCCGATATTCCTCCTTCTCTTTTAAATCTGGATATCGCTATCGATATGATGAAATACATAGTTCCAGATGAGGAATTAAAATCATTAAAAAAAGGAAATTCAGTTGAGAAGGAACAGAAATTCAGAGCCTTTTGGAAGAAAAGAGATCCAACTCCGAATACAGAGTTTAATGAGCTTATGACAGAATATTACCGCCGTGTTCATTATGCTTTTGTTGAGTATCGGTCTCCGGAAACCCCAAATGGACAAGATACAGATCGTGGCGAAGTTTATATAAAATATGGCCCCCCTATTTCTCGTGACAGAACTTTTCCAAAGAAAGGTCTGGTTATTGAAACATGGAAATATAACGGAAGAACTTTTGTATTTGAGAAGGGTTCCGGATTCTCGGAATTCATGCTGGTTGGTAAATAATCGTCTGCGTTTCAATGGCTTAAGTGTTAACTTAAGTAGATGAAGCAAAAGATTGGAATTACTATTGGTGATATTAACGGAATTGGCCCGGAAATAGCCTTAAAATCACTTTCTCAAATAGATCATTCTATTTCTATTCCCATAGTAATATCTCCACAGTATGTCATAGATTTTTATAAAACTGAACTTGGGTTAAATATTCCTGTTAACAACATTTCTTCTGTTGCTGAAGCCAAGTCAAAGGTTTTAAATATTCTGGAATTCAAGAATATTGCTACACGCTGTAAACCGGGTTTAATTAATAAGGAATCAGGCCTTATATCTATGCAATCGATAGAAAAAAGCATTGAGTTATGTGCCTCCAAACAATTGGATGGAATGGTAACTCTGCCAATTTCTAAAGAATCTATCCAACTTGCAGGTTTTAAAGTACCTGGTCACACCGAATTTTTAGCTAAACAAACGAATACGGAACAGGTGCTGATGATGTTGGTAAATGGTGAACTGAGAGTTGCCCTTGCTACGGTTCATATTCCTATCAGTAAAGTAGCTGGATCCATCAATGAAGATCTGATTATTAATAAATCTAACATCCTTAATGAAAGCCTGAAAAAAGATTTTAGAATTTCTAATCCTAAGATTGCTGTACTTGGACTAAATCCACATGCAGGTGATGGCGGAGTTTTAGGAACCGAAGAAATAGAAATTATAACTCCGGCTATCAAAAAATTGAACCAGTCTGGAATTAACGTTGAGGGCCCCTTCCCCGCAGATGGATTTTTCGGGCAAAAAAAACATCTCCAGTACGACGCTATTTTAGCAATGTACCATGATCAGGGATTAGCTCCTTTTAAGTTAATCTCTTTTGGAAAAGGAGTAAATTTCTCAGCCGGACTACCCATTATCAGAACTTCACCTGATCACGGAACTGCTTTTGATATTGCTGGTAAAGGAATTGCTGATTCTTCTTCTTTTCTTCAGGCATACAGACTTGCAGTAGAACTTGCACAAATGAATACTATTGATGAAAGAGACTGACAATTATTCTAACTTGGCTCCTTTATACGATAAGTTGATGGAAAATGTGGATTATGAATCCTGGGCAGACTACATCGATGAAATTATTCAGGAACATCATCCGGAAGCGGAAAAAGTTTTAGAACTTGCCTGTGGCACCGGTTCAGTAGCAATATCACTCGAAGAATTGGGCTACTATGAAATAACTGCCGGCGACCTTTCCCCTCACATGATTGAAGTTGCAAAAGAAAAAGCTTCAAAAGTTGATTCGGCAGTTCAATTTAAAACACTTGATTTCCTAAACATTAATATTGAAGATGAATTTGATGTTATTTTCTCCGTTTTTGATAGTGTAAATTACTTACAGACAGAATCGGAAGTAAAAATAATGCTTGATGAATGCAGAAAACTATTAAAGGAAGACGGACTTCTTATTTTTGATTTTTCAACTCCTCTTAATTCTATGGAAGCAGTAGATCATTTGAATAATGAAGAAGCAGAAGTAAAATCACTCAGGTTTTTCAGAACTAGCGAGTACGATGCAATCAACAAAATTCACACAAATACTTTTGAAATTGAGCAATTATCAGAAGACAAAAAAGAGATAATTTCCTCATTCAAGGAAGTTCATAAACAGAGGATATATTCTTTAGAAGAAATGTTATCAATTTTGAAACAAACGCCCTATCATTTAGTTGCAAAATATGGCGATTTTGATCTTATTGATGCCGATGAAAACAGCGCACGCATAACCCTAGTACTTAAATGTCAGAAACATCTGTAATTGAATTACGAAATGTAAGTTTAAGCTTTGAAAACCGAAAGGTGCTCAATAACATTGACTTCAAACTTCACAATGGTGAGTTTACCTATTTAATCGGAGCTACCGGAATTGGTAAAAGCTCTTTTTTAAAACTTCTTTACAGAGATATTGTACCCGATACAGGAACCGTTAGAGTTACTGATTACCCTGTAAATAAGATAAGTATGAAAGAAGTCCCTATGTTGAGAAGAAGATTGGGCATCGTTTTTCAGGATTTCCAACTTTTACAAGACCGAAATGTATTTGATAATGTAGCTTTCGCACTCCAGGTTACCGGTGAGAAACCAAAGTTTGTGAAACAGAGAGTATTAGAAGTTTTAACAATGGTTGGTTTGAGTCACCGTAGAAAACATATGCCTAAAGATTTATCCGGCGGTGAGCAACAACGAGTGGTAATTGCTCGTGCATTGGCAAATGAACCCAGAATTCTACTCGCAGATGAACCTACCGGAAATTTAGATCCCGGAGCAAGCAAAAATATTATGGATCTATTAAAACAGATCAATAATCGTGGTATGGCTGTTTTAATGGTCACGCACGATTACGCTCTTGTAAAGAAATATCCATTCCGGACCGTTCGAATGATTGATGGAAGCCTTCAGGAACTGCAATGGAAAGGTGATAAATTAGTTCCCTTAAATTAATCTTGAGATGGATTCCCGTGATCTAACTGTAGCTGTTAAAAATTATGCATTGCAGTTAGGTTTTGATGCCTGTGGATTTGCGAAAGCTGAATTTCTTGAAACCGAAGCACGACGCTTAGAAGAATGGTTGATCCAGCAACGACATGGTACTATGAGTTGGATGGAAAACAACTTTGATAAAAGAGTTGATCCTACAAAGTTGGTACCCGGAGCAAAATCGGTGGTTTCAGTAATCGGAAGTTATTTTCATCCCGAACACGATCATAACAATGATAACTCACCAAAAATTGCGAAGTATGCATTGGGAAGAGATTACCATAAAGTCTTCAAAAATAAACTCAAGGAACTATTCCTATTTACAGAATCTCTGGTTGGAGAAATTGAAGGACGTTTTTTTGTTGACTCTGCTCCCGTTCTCGATAAAGCCTGGGCAGTGCGTTCAGGTTTAGGATGGATGGGTAAAAATTCTAATATCTTGAATAAAGAGATCGGGTCTTTTTTCTTTATTGGTGAAATGATTATTGATGTAGATTTCAATTACTCATCCAAAACCACTGATCACTGCGGAAACTGTACAAAATGTATTGATGCATGTCCTACAAATGCGATCTACGAGCCTTATCGTGTTGACTCAAACAAATGTATCTCTTATCTGACTATTGAGCTTAAAGACCAAATTCCGGAAGAATTACAATCTACTCTAGGCGAGTGGATGTATGGTTGCGATATTTGTCAGGATGTTTGTCCCTGGAATAAAAATTCTTCCATTACTAGCATGGTGGATTTTAAACCCCGGCAAAAACTTCTACATAAAAATATTGATTTCTGGAGTGAGATCGATAATCCTCAATATGATGAGTTATTTGAAGGAAGTGCTATTCGCAGGGCGAAATTTGAGAAATTTAAAATGAATACTAAAATAGTTGAAACTAATTTAAGAAGATCCTAAAAACTACCTCTCTTATCGATCAAAGCTTTATATAAAAGCTCTCTTGCTCTAAAAATATGAGCTTTTACAGTCCCGAGAGGTAAATCAAGTTCGTCTGCTATTTCATCGTATGAAAGTTCATCCATATGGCGTAACTGAATAACTGCTCGGTACTTTTCAGGAAGATTGTCGATGGCATCCTGAACTATTTTCTTCCTTTCCTTTTTCATCACTGCTTTATCAGTGGCGTAAGTTTCATCGGGAAGTTGTATCTCTAACTCACCATCCTTTGTTTTGTATGGATCGTTTATGGAAAGTGTTTGGAGCTTCTTTTTTCTTAAATAGTCAATAGTATGGTTTGTAGCTATCCTATATAACCAAGTGGAAAATGCGTACTCGTTACTATAAGTGGAAAGGTTCTTGAATGCCTTCATGAATACTTCCTGCACAAGATCTTCAACCAGCTCTTTTTCCTTGATCATTTTCCTAACATGAAAATAAATCGGGCGATCATATTTGTTCATCAGATCTTTATAAGCTGACTCATCACCTTTTAGGGCTCTTACTACAAAGCCGTCGTCTTCAAGGCTACTTGCAGAGGCATTTTCTCTGGGTGATGAATTTGTTTCTGTATTCGTATCTGACATTATCTGATTTTGTGCAAAGCTAAAATACAAAGCTTAGCGTAAATGAAAATCGATTTTTTAAATATAATTATGATTTTTTCACGGAATCTAAAAGTGCACCATGGCGGATACCACCAGTTGAAACAATGATCTCTTTTAAATCGAAATAATTTAGAAAACCTTCCAATATTAGTAAACCTGCAAGAAAAATGTCCTCACGTCCTTTTAAAACCTTTGGACTTAATTCAAGCAATTGTTCATGAGTATGCAAGCTAAAAATTTCAATACCTTTTCTTAGTTTTTCACTTACTATTAAGTGCCCGTTCATGTGTTCAGGATCAT
>TARA_R110001632_G_scaffold143908_2_pt1 | contig 48692 bp, 35 predicted proteins | sample TARA_R110001632 | Tara Oceans TARA_R110001632 (sample SAMEA4398266) | marine metagenome | biome: Polar Biome; feature: [SRF] surface water layer (ENVO:00010504); material: water (ENVO:00002006), including particulate matter (ENVO:01000060) such as... | depth 5 m
TGCTTTTACCTTTCCCTATCATGATTGAAATTTTTTAAGATGGGCTTTGATTTCATTCGCCAGGGCATAAACTTCTTGGGTTAGCTTAGGATTTCGCTTTTTGTACATGTTCCCAATGGACTTAAAATTGTTATGGTACTTGATAAGCATTTTATATATCTCAATATGTTCCTCGGAAAAACGTTCCGTAATCTTCTGTTCAAATAAGCTTCTCCGGATATATTCACTCAAACTCAATCCGCTCCGTTTAGCTTTGATGTTCAATAGCTTCTTTTCATAAACGGTACATCGAAACTTAACGAGATCACCTTTCCCCTTAAACACTCTTTTTTTTTCTTTGCGACCTTCGGGAGCAAACGAGAATGTGTCCACAGACACACATCTCGAATTCCTACCCACGATGATTTCGTTTTCTGTTTCATCCCGTTCCAGATCCAATTCTATATTATCTGATCGGTTCAGTATATTGGTAGGAATCTTTACGAATCTTTCCCTATCATTTTTTGGTTTGAAATTAAAATCATCCGCTTTCATGGCACAACATTTCGTTTAAATCATTATGGTTTCTGTAGATATGGCTTTGATCCATCACATGCGTATTGTGCTCCATCAGATACTTAGTAGCCTGTCTTCCAGCCTTGTCGTTATCGAGATAAACAAAGGCAGATTTATAGTTTTTTAAATAAGGTTTAATGACTTTTATAAAGGCTAAGGAGTTCAAAACAATAATGTCAGAAGCCTTTATTACGGTATCATTTAAAGTGGCCAAGGACAGCAGATCAAATATACCTTCCATAATAGTCAGTTGTTTCTTATTGTTTTGGAGGTAGGTAAAGGATTTTGGACTGCTATTGTTTTTGAAATATTTGTTCCGCAGTTCCCAACCGCCTAGATGGTTCTGTAGGCCAATTGAAAAAAAATTGTTTGCCTCATGCTGGTACCACACCTCTTTGCAAAAGGTCTTGGCAGTCTTTAATGGAATGCCCCGCGAAACCAGATATTGAACAAGGGCAGGGTGCGTGATGTCCTGAACCTTAACAATGCCAAGTCCTGTGTTGTTATCCCTAAAAGGCTGCTGCGGACTTACTATATTTTTTGCAATACCATCGCTTAAAAATTTCAGGGCTTCACCTATGGAACATTTTAAAATCAGGCATACAAGGTCTATCACGTTACCGCCAACACCTTCGCCATGGTCGTACCATCGGTTCTTGGTTCTGGAGACTTTAAAAGAGGCTTGGGTTTCTGACCTGAAAGGACTCAGGAACCAAGCTTCTTTTTCCGCTGTCCTTTTGGGAAAGTGCCCTAATTTTTCGAGTGTTTTTTCCACTGAAAAATTACGGGCTATTTCACAATTTATTTTTTCTTTCATAAGCCAATGTATTTTAGGGTATATTTTTGTTTTTTTGATGATTTCCGCTCTTAAGCCCTATAAATATTACGTTTGTTCAGTCATCAATGTGTCATCATTTCATCATACTTGCTTTTTTAGGGTATTATCTTATCATCATTATATTTTTTGATGACAAAATGATGATAGAATGATGACAGCTTTAGTTCAATAATTACAGCAGTTTCGTCACCCTGTCATCAAATCATCGAAGTTTTGGGTCAAAAACGATTTTTCAACGGTAAAATAACGTCCTTTCGCATCGATTAGGCTGATATCGCCATCCGTCCAGATCACGAATTTTCGGTAACTATTGGAGTTGTCCTTGTTGCTTAATCTCCAATCGTTTTTCAGTAGCCTTCGTAGTTGGGTCAGATCAGTTTTTACCCGGGTTCTATTCAGTGCCAACAGTGCATCCATCGGACAGAGATCTACAGCTTCCAAATCAAATTTCTCAATGACCCCCATTAGAACACTGGCCAGTTCTTTTTTTACCCGGTTGCGATTGTTCTGGACCAATTTTATTAAGGCATTTGTTCTAATTTGTTGGGCCGTAAACCACATACGGGTCAAGTGTTTTGAGTGTATTTTTCGATTTGCTAGGTAGTAAAGGAAAGCTGGAATCTCTTCAATGAGTTTCTCTAGGTAGTCTGTTTGTTCCTCTTCCAGAACAGGTACTTTTATCACCCAAAACCGAGTTTCATTGGCATCAATTTTAATAAAGTTTTCTTCATTGTTGCTACAAAGGATAAACTTGCCGAAGAACTCCACTTCACGTTTATCCTTGTCCTTGGCTTCCAATTTATTGATATTTGTGGTACTTAGGTATTTGATGCGCTCCGTGAGCTCTTCCTTATTGAACAGGACTTCATCAATGCAGATCAGGAGTTTGTTTGCCCAATCTGCATTGAACTGACTGCTAAAACTGTCATTGGTTAGGTAGGTCAGGTTGTTCTCAAAGATTTCTTTGAGCCATTTTAAAAAGGTACTCTTTCCAGTAGAACGTTCCTTGGAGACTAAGCAGAGGATGGGGAGTACCTGTATGGGTTTTAGATATAATAATTGGAGGTAGTCCAATCCCAGTTCGTAGTGTTTTCCGAAAATATGCTTGACGAATTTTAGAGACAGTTTGACGTCTCCTTCTTTGGGTATTTTACCCAAGGGAGAGTAAATATTGTAAAACCCCAAATATTCCTGTTTAAAATTATGATGACTTGGAATACATGTGAAGCCATCATACTTAGAGATTTTGCTTAAATGATCTTTACCGTGGTCCTGTTTAATAGTCTCCATGTTCCAGTGCACCAAGATTTCGTTAAAGTGGCCTGCTATGGTCGGGGCTTTGACACGTTTATAATAGGACGTGCCTACCCGTATATAAGGTATTTGTTTCATAAGGATTGTTTTTATCACTCCAAGCTTATTGAGGTGTCAATTAGTTTGTAGTTAGATGAAAATGTTAGCTATGGCTTTTGTAATGCATGGTATGTACCAATGGTTCGGCTTTTATATCCTGTTGTGGCTCCCGATTGTTTTGCAGCAACCACTCCACAAGTTTCTTTTTTTCAAAAAAGAGCATCTTGCCATTGGGTTTTGAATGTGGAATCTTTCCTGAAGCTGTTAACTTATAAAGGTAGCTTCTAGAAATTCCGGTATAGTCACAGGTTTCATCAAAGGTCAAAACCTCTTTTTTTCCTATCAACAGTTGTTCTAAACGATCTAATCGTTCCAGTAATAAAATAGTGTCCATTTTTATTTTTTTAAAGTTTATAAAATGAACAAAAGCGCTTTTGCTTTCCCTTATGGGAGTGTGGTAATAAAAGTATAAAATGAGGCTGTTAAAATAGGAAAAAAACTTATCGATTTATTCACAAATATTTGATAAACAGTAAGTTAAATCAATCACTATCAAATTTTATGAACAAAGTAAACCTATAATTTTCTTTGGTTCATTTTGATAACAAATGACATAATTTATAATTGAGGTTATTGTTTATATTTTGCTGAATTTCAGAGTTATTAACAATGAAAAAGAAGATGCTAAAGAAAAAATAGAATGTAAAACGCTGATTTAGAAAATTGCTTTTGGTTTAATTATGGAGATATAAGCCAAAAAAAATCAACGTCCCTAAAATTTTAGTATTCAAATTTCTACGCTTAGAATATCAAATACAATCAATTGATATCATTTCGTATTAACTTTTTCTAAAATCAATATGTTGTACCTATGTTGTACCCAGTCTATTTTTTAGGAATAAAAAAGGGCTTCAATCTCTTGAAACCCTTGTTGTTAATGGTAGCGAGAGGGGGGCACGATCCCCCGACCTCCGGGTTATGAATTGTCCAAAATCCCTTATTTTACTACTATTTCAAGACTTTTTGTATAAAATCGTATTCGGTAGCGTATACGCTGATTAAACAAATTATTTACTCAAAAATACTAAAAAGTTTAAACTATTATATTAGTGGCACTTAAGGTTAGTGCAAATTTAAAGAATCATATTTTAGGTATTTGGATACTTATTTTATTCTTAAGTAGGAAAGTAAAGATTTATAAATAAATGAGGCATTTATAAAATAATTGAAAAATTTATATTATTATTGCTTAAACGATAAAGCAAAATATAATTTTGTTTAATCGATTTTTTTTATCAAAATGCTTAAACGTTTAAACTTATATTGTGAATATATATAATACTATAGGTGTTGACTTTGGAACTGATTCAGTAAGAACCATTCTTGTCAACACATTAACAGGAGAAGTTTTATCTGAAGGATGTAGCTTTTATAAATTATGGAAGAAAGGCATGTATTGTAATTCTAAAATAAATCAATACAGACAACATCCTATTGATCATATTGAAGCTTTGAAAACTTCAATTAAGATGTTGTTGTCTAAAGTGCCAAATTCTATTATTGATAATATTAGAGCTTTATCGGTTGCTTCAACTGGCTCCACACCTGTTGCTGTTAATAAATTAGGAGTACCTCTTGCGTTAACAGACGGATTTAAAGAAAACCCTAATGCTATGTTCATTCTATGGAAAGATCATACGGCAGTTAATGAAGCTTACGAAATTAACAAACTGGCACATTCTGAGAAATATATTGATTATACTACCTATTTAGGAGGAGAGTATTCATCAGAATGGTTTTGGGCAAAAATTCTTCACACAATACGTAAAGACGAATTAGTTAGAAATGCTGCCTTTTCATGGGTAGAACATTGTGATTGGGTGCCTGCTATGTTAACAGCAACTACTGATCCACTTAAAATTATGAGAAGTCGTTGTGCAGCTGGTCATAAGGCAATGTGGCATCAAAAATGGAATGGGTTACCTTCTGAGGAGTTCTTAACTAATATAGACCCATTATTATCAGGTATTAGAAATAAAATGTATACAGAAACTTTTACATCAGATAAAAGTGCTGGTGTAATTTCCAAAAAGTGGGCAGCTATTTTGGGCTTAAGAGAAGATGTATTAATTGGTGTCGGAACGTTAGATGCGCATATGGGCGCAATCGGAGGGGAAATTAGACCTAATTATTTAGTTAAAGTTATTGGAACTTCTACGTGTGACTTGTTAATTATCCCTAAGGGAGAAATAAAGGATAATATAGTAAGTGGAATTTGTGGGCAAGTAGATGGCTCAATAATACCAAACATGATTGGTCTTGAGGCGGGGCAATCTGCTTTTGGAGACATATATGCATGGTTAAATAATTTCCTAATGTGGCCATTAGAGAATTTCATTGAAAATAGTGAAGTTTTTCAAAATGAATTTAAAGAATCAATAGTAAAAGAAGTTAGGGAAAATTTGTTATTAGAGCTTAGTAAGTTAGCAAGAACTTTACCTATTGAAGGTACGGATATTGTCGCAATAGATTGGTTTAATGGGAGAAGAACCCCTAATTCTAATCAAGCTCTAAAAGGTGGCTTAATAGGATTAACATTAAGCACTGATGCTCCAAAAATATTTAAGGCATTGGTAGAAGCGACTTGCTTTGGTTCAAAAAAAATAATAGATAGGTTTTTAGAGGAAGGTGTTACTATTTCAGGAATTATTGCAGTAGGTGGAGTTGCTCAAAAGTCAGATTTTGTAATGCAAACGCTTGCAGATATACTAGATTATCCTATTAAAGTTGTTAGGTCCAAACAGACTTGTGCTCTTGGAGCCGCAATGTCAGCTGCAGTTGTTGCAGGTATTTATAATAACATTCCTGACGCTCAAAAAGCTATGGGAGCCGGATTCGAAAAAGAATACATTCCTATTCTTCAAAATACAGAAACATATAAAATACTTTACGCTGAATATTCAAGATTTAGTGAATTTGTAGATAATTAAACCAATTAATAATTAACATTTAAATTATGCAAATAAAATATAAATCATTTGGAGAAATGCCTAAGATTGGAATTAGACCAGTTATCGATGCTCGTTTAGGAGGAATACGCGAGTCGCTGGAGGAAACTACAATGATTATGGCGAAAAACGTAGCAAAGTTCTTGACCTCCACTCTAAAATATTATAACGGAGAATCAGTTGAATGCGTAATATCAGATACCACGATTGGTAGAGTACCAGAGGCACAGCGTTGTGAAGAGAAGTTTTTAAGAGAAGGTGTAGGTTTATCTATTACAGTTACTCCATGTTGGTGTTATGGTACCGAAACTATAGATATGAATCCTACTAGACCAAAAGCAATTTGGGGTTTTAATGGCACTGAAAGACCAGGAGCAGTTTATTTAGCAGCGGCTCTAGCTGGTCATGCTCAAAAAGGCATTCCTGCATTTAGTATTTATGGTAGAGAAGTACAAGAAAGCGATGATGAGCAAATTCCATCGGACGTAAAAGAAAAATTATTACAATTTGCAAAATCGGGGCTAGCCGTTGCAATTTTAAATGGAAAATCATACTTGTCAATAGGTGGTGTTTCAATGGGTATTGCTGGATCAATTGTTGATGAAAGTTTTTTTCAAGAATATCTTGGAATGAGAAACGAATATGTTGACATGAGCGAAGTCAATAGAAGATTAGAAAAAGGAATATATGACAACGTGGAATTTGAAGAAGCATTAAACTGGACAAAGAAGAATTGTAAGGAAGGTAAAAATTTTAACCCTAAAAATCTTATTAAGTCTCGAGAGCAAATGAATGATGAATGGGAAATAGTAATTAAAATGACTTTGATTTCAAGAGATTTGATGATTGGTAATCCTAAATTAGTCGCTTTAGGATTTGCAGAAGAGTCTTTAGGGTATAATGCTATTGCAGCTGGATTTCAAGGGCAACGTCAATGGAATGATTATATGCCTAATGGAGATTTTTTAGAAGCAATTTTAAATTCATCATTTGATTGGAACGGAATTAGAAATCCATATATTATGGCTACAGAAAATGATAGTTTAAATGGTATTTCAATGCTATTTGGTTATTTGTTGACTAATCAAGCGCAAATGTTTTCTGATGTTAGAACTTTTTGGAGTCCTTCTTCAGTAGAACGAGTAACGGGTCATAAATTAGAAGGTAAAGCTGCTAATGGAATTATTCATTTAATTAATTCAGGTTCGTCAACCTTAGATGGAACAGGACAGCAGACTGAAAACGGCAAACCAGTTATGAAACCATTTTGGGAGATTTCTGAAAATGAAGTTTCTAAATGTTTAGAGGCCACCGATTGGCCCCCTGCCATGTACGAATATTTTGGAGGAGGAGGGTATTCATCCCATTTTGTTACCAAAGGAGAAATGCCAGTTACTATGTGTAGAATTAATTTAGTGAAAGGTCTGGGACCAGTAATGCAAATTGCTGAGGGATGGACAGTAGAAATTCCTGAAACAGCACATAATATTTTAGATCAGCGAACTAATCCTACTTGGCCAACAACTTGGTTTGTGCCAAGATTAAATGATAAGGAAGCCTTTAAGGATGTATATAGTGTTATGTCTAATTGGGGCGCTAATCATGGAGCATTTAGTTATGGCCACTATGGTCATGAAATAATTACAATATGTTCTATGTTGAGAATACCGATTAACATGCATAATGTAGAGAAAGATAGAATTTTTAGACCTAAAGATTGGGCTTCTTTTGGAACCGACTTAGAGTCAGCAGACTACAGGGCGTGTAAAAATTATGGTCCACTTTACTAATTTAATTATATAATTACAATTATATTTTTGCATTTTTTAAAAAAATTAAGTCATTTTTTTTTTTACTACTTTCATCAATTAATGAGAACATTAAAATGAGTAAAAAAGTTTCTTTGAAAGACATTGCTAAAATAGTTGGAGTCTCGATTCCATTAGTTTCTTACGTTTTAAATGGTAAAGGAAAAGAAAATCGGGTGTCAGAAGAAACCGAAAAAAGAATAAAGGAAGTTGCAAAGAGTTTAAACTATAGACCAAATTTGAATGCTAGAAGTTTAAAGACGAATAAAACTAGGACTATAGGAGTGGTTTTAGCTGATATATCAAATCCCTTTTTTTCTAATTTGGCAAGAGTAATTGAAGATGAGGCTTTTAACAAGGACTATACTGTTATATTTGGTTCTTCAGATGAAAAAATGGGGAAATTTGATAGAGTTCTGGAATTACTTTTGGATCGTCAAGTTGATGGATTAATAATAGCTCCTCCCCAAGGTTCTAAGAAAAGTATATTAAAACTTAAAGTACAGAAAATTCCATTTGTACTAATTGATAGATATTTTGAGGGATTAGAATATAATTATGTTGTCGCTGATAATTTTAATGCTTCCTCTCTTGCAACGAATTACTTAATTGATAGGGGACACAAGAAAATTGCAACAATAGGTTATCAATCAGAGCTAGCTCATTATACCGATAGATATGAGGGTTATATTGACGCCTTAAATAGAGCAAATATATTTCCATCAGACGAAATGATGAAAAGAGTGAATCATTTGTATTTAAGAAAAGATATGAAAAAAGCGATTGATGAGTTAATTAATAAAAGTGGAGTAGAGGCAATATATTTCCAAACGAATACTTTAGCCGAAGAAGGTCTTAGACAATTAATTAGCTTGGGAAGGGATATTTTACAAAGAATCGATGTCGTTGTTTTTGATCAAAATTCTACTTATCATTTCTTAGAAAATTTTGTACCATACATTAGTCAACCAATTAAAAAAATGGGAAAAGAAGCCTTAAGAATTCTCATAGAAAATATAAATAATCCAGATTCTAAATCTGTTCAAATTAAATTAAACACTAACTTAGAATTAGAAGGCTAGTATCATATTTCTACTTTATAGTAATAAAATAAATTAATTAAGTAAAATGTTGTTAAATATATTGCTAATTACTCAAAAAAAGGCTTAAAAATTTTTGTATATTACATTATTTTATTACTATTGCTTAATCGTTAAAGCTTTGTATATTTTATGAATAAAACAATGCATTATAATTTATAAAAGGATAAATAATGTCTTATGTTTTTTTATTTTTTCAAAAGCTTAAACGTTTAAGCTTTTGTCTTAAATTTTTTAATATTAACCAACTAAATTAATCGACATGTATGAAAATTATCAAAAATCTCGATCTGAAAAAAAACTGTTCAGCATGAGGCATTGTCTAATAATGTTTTGTTTTATGACTAGTATTTGTGTTTCTGCTCAAGTTACAATCTCAGGAAAGGTAGACAGTAGTGATAGCCCAGTAGGTTTACCTGGTGTAAATGTAACTGTTAAGAATGAAAATATTGGAGCTATGACAGATTTCGACGGCAACTATTCTATAGAGGCTTCTTCAATTAATGTTACTCTAGTATTTAGTTACATCGGTTTTAAAACACAAGAAGTTATAGTTGGCGAGGACCTAACAGTCAACGTTACCTTAGTTGAAGATGTTAGTAAATTAGATGAAGTTGTTGTTGTTGGCTATGGTACCCAAAGTAAAAGAAATATTACAGGTGCAATTGCTTCTGTAGATTTGGATAAAGCCAATAAAAATCTACCTAATACCAATGTTTCTCAATCATTAAGTACAGTTGCAGGGGTTCAGTTTGTAGGAGATGGTAGGCCGGGCCAATCTGGTAATATTCTAATAAGGGGTCAAAATTCTTTAAGCGGTGACAATAATCCATTAGTGGTTTTAGACGGAATAATTTTTAATGGAAGTTTAAATGACATCAATCCTCAAGATATAGCAACTATAGATATTCTTAAAGATGCGAGCTCCGCTGCAATTTATGGTTCTCGTGCTGCAAATGGAGTCATATTGGTTACTTCTAAAAAAGGAACTACTTCAAAACCTAAAGTAAGTGTAAATTTATTTAGTGGACTTTCAGAATCTGGGAATGAAATTAAGCTTCTAAGTCCTGAGAGGTATGTTGAAAGAAGGTTAGATTATAGAAGGGCTACAGGTCAAGAAGCTAATCCAAATAATATAGCAGACTATTTAACAACTACAGAAGCTGAAAATTACTTAAATGGTAGAACTACTGATTTATGGGACTTAATAAGTCAACAAGGTTCAATTAATTCTGTCGATTTAAATATCTCAGGTAGATCTGATAATGTAAACTATTACCTCTCTTCTTCGTTTAGCGATAATAAAGGCTTAGTTTTTAATGATCGTGAAAAACGTTCAACATTTAGAGCTAATGTTGATGTTAAATTGGCTGATTGGATTAAAGCAGGAGTTAATACATTGTTCACTAGAAGAGATCTTTCTGGCGAAGAAGCTTCTATTAGAAACGCATATAGAAGTAGTCCTCTGGGTACATTTTTTAACGAAGATGGTTCTCCAACTCAATTTCCAGTTCCATCAGAACAAGCAGCTACAAATCCTCTATGGGAGCCTAGTTTAACTGATAATGAAGATATTTCCAACAATCTATTTAGTAATTTCTACACTGAATTAAATACAAATTTCTTGGGTGGAGATATTACTTATAGACTTAATTTTTCTCCGAATATTCGATGGAACCACGAATATAATTATATCAAAAAAGATCCGAATGTTGATTTTAATAATACAAGTGCCGTAAAATTTAATAGAAACGATTACGATTGGTTATTTGAGAATTTTGTCACCTATAAAAAAGATATTGGTGAGGATCATTCTTTTGATGTAACACTGTTATATAGTAGAAATCATACTGAATATGAATCAACAACAGCAGGAGCAGACCAACTCAGTATTGATGGATTAGGAGTCAATAATCTAGGTTTAGGTACGATAATCACGAATTCTTCATTTGCTCAAAACACAGAAGGTGTATCATATATGGGGCGTTTAAATTATCAATTCAAGAATAGATATTTATTTACTTTAACAGCTAGAAGAGATGGTAGTTCGGTATTCTCCTCAAATAATAAATATGCCACTTTCCCTTCTGGAGCATTTGCATGGATTATTTCAGATGAGCCTTTTTTTCAAGACAATTCTACTATAAATTTATTAAAACTTAGATTGTCTTATGGGGCAGTTGGTAACCAAGCTATTTTACCATATCAATCATTAAGTCTTTCTGATACTGAAAGATATGTATTCGGTAACGGAGGTAGTAGTAGCCAAGGTGTTGTAACGTCTTCATTAGGTAATAATAATTTAAAATGGGAAACTACATATACTGCAAATGCAGCATTAGATTTTAATATGCTGAATGGGCGTATAGGGGGTACTGTTGAATATTACAATAGTAAAACTGAAGATTTACTAGTTAGAAGAAGTATTCCTGTTACTGGAGGGTATTCAAGTATTTTAACGAATATAGGAGAAACTAATAATAGGGGAATCGAGATTTTACTGAATACAGTAAATGTAAAAACAGATAAGTTTGAATGGACAAGTAATTTGAACTTTTCATACAATAAAAACAAAATTGTAAGCTTGTTCGATACAGATTTGGATAATGATGGAAGGGAAGACGATAGTATTGCTAACAGCTGGTTTATTGATAAACCTATAAATTCCTTCTATGATTATGCTTTTGATGGTATATATCAGGTTGGAGATACCGATATTCCAGAAGGTTCTGAGCCTGGTTTTGTAAGAGTAAAAGATTTAGATGGAGATGGGCAAATAACTCCAGCAGATAGAACCGTAGTGGGTTCTGGAAACAATCCTGAATACAATATAGGCCTTCGTAATACTTTTAATTACGGCAATTTATCACTTTCAATTTTTGTGAATTCTTTATTAGGTTGGGAAGCACCTTTCAATTTAATTAACCCATTAGTTCCAGATCGAAGTTTAAGCCAACTTGATGCAGGATGGTGGACTCCTGAAAATCAGTCGAACACTAGAGCTGGTCTAACATATAGTAACCCTTTAAATACAAACTGGTATTTAAGTCGTGATTTTTTCAGAATCAGGGATGTAGCTTTAGGTTATGAATTTAACCAGGAAATGATCGATAAGCTAAATATGTCAAGTTTAAGATTTTCTATTAGCGTTAAAAATTTATATACAATTACTGATTGGTTAGGTTCCGATCCTGAAAATGCTGTTAATTCATACAGCAATCAAGGGGACAGTAATATTTTCCCAATGCCAAGAACAGTTTCCCTTGGAATTAATATGGGATTTTAAATAGTATAGACTTTAAAAAAAAAATTATGACAACTTATATAAAAACTTCAAATTTAAGAATCATATTGGTTCTTGCACTAACAATGTTCATTTCCTGTGATGAGGAAGATCTTTTAAATGAAAAACCCCTTTCATCATTAAATGATGTTGCCGTGTTAAGCTCTAAAGATGGTTTTGATGCTTACTTAATTGGCTTGACTTATAATGCAAGAGAAGAGCAATCTCAGGGAGATAATCTTTATTTCATCACAAATTTTCCAGGTACTGATGTAGGGGAAGATGCAGGTGCGGAATATTTTACTTATCGTAATTGGGTTTCATACCTTACCCCGGTAACTCCAGAGGTTGAGGATAATTGGAATTGGGCTTATACCAAAATGATTGCACAGGCTAATACCATTATTGCCTATGCAAGCAAACCAGAGCTAGATAACATTTGGCAAAATGAAGCTGAAAAAAATGCAGTAATTGCTGAAGCTAAATTTTATAGAGCTTATACTTATAATTTTCTTGCAAATCTTTATGGAGGTGTGCCAATCGTTGAGAGTATAGAAACCTCTCCAAAATTCGATTATGTTAGATCTAGTCGAGAAGAGGTATATGAATTTGCGAAAAATGATTTGGTATTTGCTTCTCAATGGCTTCCGGAAACAGTAGGGTCCGATAATGAAGGTCGAATTGTAAAAGCTGCTGCAGATCATCTATTGACAGAAGTTTACTTGGGTCTTAATCAATATCAAAATGCAATTGATAGTGCAACTGATGTTATAGATTCTGGTCTTTATGAATTAATGACAGAACGTTTTGGAGTAAGTGCAGGTGATCCAGGTGATGTATATTCCGATTTGTTTGCTACGAGTAACTTTAATAGAAGTTCAGGTAATAGAGAGTCAATATATGTTTGGCAATTTCAATCTTTCACAGAAGGAGGGGGTGGTTCATCAGGAGGTAATGCAACTGTCCGAAATATGGGTCCATTTTTAAATAAATTTAGTGATCCAGATGGTGTTACTAATATTACAACCGATGAAACCAACAGAGGTGTAGGTCGCGTAAGAGGAACTAATTATGCCTTGTATGATATTTGGAAAGGAGAGCCTAATGATATTAGAAACTCTGAATATAATTTTAGACGTGAATTCTTTTATAATAATCCTGAATCCGCTTATTTCGGTGAACCGGTCTTACCAATAACAGTTGCGGAAGACTCGCTAAGAATTTTATATCCATATCCTAGAAAAATTGAAGGAACGCCATGGGAAGGAAGAAACAATAATGGACGTACAGAAGAAGATGTCTATGTTTATAGATTGGCAGAAACATATTTACTAAGATCAGAAGCCTATTTTTTAAATAGCGAAAATCAAAAAGCAGCTGATGATATTAATTCAATTAGACAAAGAGCTGGTGCAACGTTAATTAACGCAAACGATGTATCGTTGGATTATATATTAGATGAAAGAGCTAGAGAACTAATGTACGAAGAGAGAAGAAGAAAAACATTAATTAGAATGGGGGTTTTAGTTGAACGTGTAAAAAAATATGGGCTTGTTGAAGAATGGAAAAATACTGTTCAAGATTATCATGGTCTATGGCCGATACCACAAACTGCTATTGATGCAAATTATGGAGCTGAATTAATACAAAACCCAGGTTATTAATTATTTTTCAATTGAATAATATTTATTCAATTACTTCTTTAAGTAACCGTACATATTAATAAGGATTATAGATAAATATTTATACTTTAAAAGTATAAATATAGTTTTAAACGATTAAAAGTGAATGATATGAAAAATAATTATAGAAATAGAATCATTTTTTGTTTGATTGGTATTATGATATTTCAAACGGAATTTTCTAGTGCTCAAACGGATGGAATGAATGTCGAACATAAAATTGTTTACGCTGAAGATGGTAAATATGCCGGTTGGCCTGCAAATCATGGCATTTGGACTTGGGGAGATGAAATTCTTATAGGTTTCGTTCAAGCCGATTATAACGAAGCTGGAAGAGGTCTCCACACCTATGATATTTCTACTTCGAGAAATAAATATGCTCGAAGTCTTGATGGAGGAATTACTTGGAAAATTACAGATGCTTTTGAATTAGGTCAAAAAGGATTGGGTTATGATAATTACGGAGTTACTGATGAAGCTATAGAACCCATTGAAATGAAAAAACCTATAATGGATTTTACAGATTCTGGTTTTATATTAACTTTTTTAAGACATAATAATAATGACGGACCTTCTCACTTTTATTTTTCTAAGAATAAAGGTGCTTCATGGGAAGGAGGATTTAAATTTCCTAACATGGAGACATCTGGAATTGCTAATCGTACAGACTATATAGTTGATGGAAAGCAATCTATGAGCGTTTTTATAACTACGGCTAAATCTAATAAAAAAGAGGGTCGAGTTGCTCTAGCCAGAACTCTAGATGGAGGGCTAACTTGGGATTTTAAGTCTTGGATTACGCCAGAACATGGAGGTTTTGATATTATGCCCTCATCAATAAGACTGTCTGATACAGAGTTATTAACTACCATAAGAACGCGTACAGAAGATAAATTAGATTTAATATCTAGCTACAGATCGACTGATAATGGTAAAAGTTGGACAAGATTAGCAGATCCCGCTCCGTATACGGGAAGTGCAGGTTCTCCTCCAGCGTTGGTAAAATTGAAAGATGGAAGATTGGCGTTAGGGTATATTTATAGAAGTGAAAATGGATCTCGTGTACATGTGAGATTTAGTGAAGATAACGGCAGCACTTGGAATGATGAAATAACTTTACGTAGTGGCGAAGGTGCTAATAGAGACGTTGGATATCCAAAAATCACACAGAGAGCTGATGGAAAGATTGTTATGGTTTACTATTGGAACCATGCTTTAGACGTTAAAGAAAAGCCTTTTAGGTTTATCGCTGCTACAATTTTTGATCCTCCAAAAGCTAATTGAGAATTATATTATAAATAAGAAATATTATGAATCGAATTATTTACACCATTGCAATAAGTTCTATGATAATTTTTTCATGTAAGGATAAAACTGAGCAAAAGACTGCAAAGTCAATAGTTGAAGAAACTAATGACATTACTGGAGATTTTATTATACCTCCGTTATCTAAGCCAGGAGAGGGAGCATATATTTCCGGAGAACTTATTTATCCATTAGATGACAAACCTACTCCTGAATGTCACGCCTCCACGATTGTAGAGACTAAATATGGTCTCGTAAGCGCATTTTTTGCTGGAACAGAAGAAAGAAATCCGGATGTAGGAATTAGAGTTTCTAGATTGGTAGATGGAGAGTGGACAATGCCTATTGAGGTTGTAAATGGGGTTGAAAATGATTCACTCCGCTATCCAACTTGGAATCCAGTATTATTTCAACCTCAAGAAGGTCCGCTATTACTATTTTATAAAGTTGGGCCCGATCCTAGAACATGGTGGGGAATGTTAATTACCTCAAATGATGGTGGGAAAACTTGGTCTAAGCCTACTAAAATGGGTTCTGATGAAAAAATCGGCCATTTATTGGGACCAATAAAGAATAAACCAATACAACTAGCTGATGGTACAATTATTAGTCCGACAAGTATAGAATATAAAATTGGAGAAGATGATGTAGATTGGCAGGTATATTTTGAAATTTCGAAGGATAACGGAAATACATGGGAAGTTGTTGGTCCAATAAATGATGGAAAAGAATTTGATGCAATACAGCCTAGTATACTCACGTATTCTGATGGCAGATTACAAGTATTATGTAGAACCAGGCAAGATGTGATTGCTCAGAGTTGGTCGGAAGATAATGGTAGAACTTGGAGTAAAATGATTGCTACAAGTCTCCCTAATCCAAACTCTGGTACAGATGCAGTTACCTTAGAAGATGGTAGACAGTTGTTGATATATAATCATACTACTAAAAAAGGTAAAGAGCCTAATAATAGGAATATGTTGAATTTGGCTATATCGGATGATGGTCTGAATTGGACACCTGTATTGACCTTTGAAACAAAACCTGCCGAAGCGGGTTATTCATATCCGGCAATTATTCAAAGCTCTGACGGTCTAGTTCATATAACATATACTTATTTAAGGCAAACGATTAAGCATATTGTAGTAAATCCAAATAAGTTATAACTAAAAATTAAGCAATGAGACAACAATTTAATGGAGTCATTCCACCAATGATTACGCCTTTATTATCAAATTCTCAATTAGATTTTGATGGCGTTAAAAAAGTAGTTAATCATTTGATTGATGGAGGTGTTCATGGCATTTTCATACTTGGTACTACGGGAGAATCAATTAGTTTAAGCTATCAAGCAAGGAGGGATTTAATTGAACAAACAGCATTACATATAAAAAAGAGAGTACCATTGCTAGTAGGTATTTCGGATACTTCTATAGAAGAAAGTCTTAATTTGGCCACTTTAGCCTATGAAAAAGGAGCCGCGGCTGTAGTTGCCACCCCACCTTATTACTTTAATTTGGGTCAAGAGGAATTATTTGAATACTATTGGGATTTAGCGGACCGTTTAGAGCTTCCATTATTTTTATATAATATGCCCTCAATGACAAAAATTTCCATGGCTGTAGAGGTAGCAGTTCGTTTGTCTAAACATCCAAATATTATAGGGTTAAAAGATAGTTCAGCGAATACAGTTTATTTTCAGGCTTTAAAATATTCTATTGATAGAGAGGATTTTGCACTTTTCGTGGGGCCAGAAGAAATTATGGCCGAAACCGTTTTGATGGGGGGTAATGGAGGAATAGCTGGAGGAGCTAATTTATTTCCGAAACTTTATGTGAAAATGTATGAAGCGGCAATTGCGCATGATTTTGAAACAATAAAAATATTGCAAAAACAGATATTGGAAATTGCATCTTTACTATATAACATTGGTCAATTTAATTCTAGTTATTTAAAAGGTGTTAAAGGCGCAGCGTCACTTTTAGGAATTTGTAATAATTATATGGCATCGCCTTTAAAACCATTTTTAGATAAGGAAATGACTCAAATTTCCAGTCATCTAAAGAGTATTCAACCTCATTTAAAGCACTTATCTCTTAATTAAAAATAAGCTACTATTAATAAGAGATTTTTTAGATAAAACCAAACCATAATGAAAACTATAGATATTATTGTTTTTTTAGCGTATATAATTGGAATAGCTGCATTTGGAGGTTCTTTTTTTAAGAAGAATAGAACTTCAACATCTTATACGGTAGGTAACAATGACATTCCTGGGTGGGTTGTTACAATGTCAATATTCGCAACCTTTGTTAGTAGTATTAGCTATTTGGCATTACCAGGAAGTGCATTTCTATCCAATTGGAATGCCTTTGCCTTTAGTCTTTCATTACCTATTGCTTCTTTTATTGCAGTGAAGTATTTTGTTCCATTATACAGGAAAATCAATAGTCCTTCTGCTTATACTTATATGGAGTTACGCTTTGGTCCTTGGGCACGCATATATGTATCATTGTGTTATCTATTAACTCAGTTAATGAGAATTGGTACTATCCTTTATCTTTTAGCACTTACCTTAAATGCAATTGTTGGATGGGACATTATAACAATTATTGTTTTGACGGGTGTTGTAGTTGCGATATATTCCATGTTGGGTGGAATTACTGCGGTATTGTGGACCGATGCGATTCAAGGTATTATTTTAATAGCTGGTGCAGTTGTATGCGTTGGTTATATACTTTTTAATATGCCTGAAGGTCCAGGACAAGTTATAGACATTGCATTGTCCAATGAAAAGTTTGGACTTGGCAGTTTTGACTTAGACTTGACTGACTCTACATTTTGGGTAGTGTTAATATATGGGATATTTATAAATCTCCAGAATTATGGTATAGATCAAAATTATGTACAACGTTACATGGCTTCTAAGTCTGAAAAGGGAGCTCAGCGATCTGCCTTAATAGGAGGTCTCATATATGTTCCTGTTTCAGCTCTTTTTCTTTTTATTGGTACTGCACTTTTTGCGTATTACAATGCTGCTGATAGCTTGCCATTAGAATTACAGGACGTAACCAAAAGCGATAGAGTTTTTCCTTATTTTATTGTAAATGCTTTGCCTGCAGGATTAAGCGGTTTATTAGTAGCTTCGATTTTTGCGGCAGGTATGAGTACAATATCTACAAGTTTTAATAGTTCAGCAACTGTATTTCTGACGGATTATTATAATAAGTATTTTAAAAAAAATGCATCGGATAAGGAAGGTATGAAGGTACTTTATATTTCATCTGCTGTAATAAGTATTCTTGGAATTGCTATTGCTATTGCTATGATAAATGTGAAAAGTGCCTTAGATGCTTGGTGGAGCTTAGCTTCTATTTTTAGTGGAGGAATGTTAGGTTTATTTCTTTTAGGAATAATATCAAAGAATAAAAATGTAATAGGAGCAATTGTTGGTACAATAGCAGGTATTTTATTAATACTATGGTTGAGTCTTTCGGGCATGTTATTCGGAGAAAGCTCTATAGGTAATTCTTTTCACACCTATTTGACTATCGTTTTTGGTACAATTGTGATATTTCTCATTGGATTTTTGATATCCTTATTTTCTTCAAAGAAATCAGATTTAGAGAAACAATAACAATAAATATGAGTTTTAAGTATTCTCTGTTTTTTTCTATTGTATGTGTAGTATTTATTAATTGTAAAACTTACTATAAGATGAAAGGAATTGAATTATTTTCCAATTTAAAAGAGGTTCAGCTAACCACTGAAAAATATGGACATTTTTTACATAGTAGTGATTCTTTTTCACCTGATGATAATTGGATTGTTTATGATACAAGAAATGATGATACTCAAATTAGCATAACAGGAAGAATTGAAATGGTAAATATAAATTCAATGATAACCGTTCAATTATATAATACTAAAAGTCAAACAGAATTTGGACCTGGAGTAGGGGCTGTCACCTTTAACCCTAAGAGAGACGAAGTTCTGTTCATTCATGGGCTTCAGAATTGTAATAAAACATCTCCTTATTCATTTTCTAGAAGAACAGGTGTTAGTGTTAAAACAGACTCACCTCATATACCCGTTTTTTTGGATGCAAGAGACGTAATACAACCTTTTACTCAAGGGGCTCTTCGTGGTGGTACACATGCTCATTCTTGGAGTTCTGACGGAAAATGGGTGTCGTTTACCTATAACGATGATATAATGATGAGGCTATCGCTACAAACAGGGAGCAAGTTAAAGGATTTAAGAATGGTTGGTGTAATGGCACCTTTAGGACCGGTCAATGTGGACGATAACAGTTCTGGTGAAAACCTAAATGGTGAAATGTTTAGTGTTATTGTAACTGAAGTATCGGAAAATCCTGAGCTAGGCAGTAATCAAATTAATCGTGCATTTGATGATGGATGGGTAGGTAATAAAGGATACACGAAATTAAACGGTCAGAAACAAAATAGAGCAGTTGCTTTTTTGGGAGATACAAATGATAAAAAAGGAAATAAACTAACCGAACTTTTTATTGTAGATATTCCTGATGAAATTTCTAAATCAAATTTTATAAAACCTTTAGAAGGTACAGAAACAACTAGACCTAATCCACCTTTGAATACAATTCAACGAAGAATAACATATACTAATGAAAGAAAATATCCAGGAATTATTTCGCACGGTAACCCTGTGCGTAGTAATCATGACGGATCTTTGCTTTTTGTAATTATGAAAGATGAGGCTGGTATTACTCAGATTTATAGCGTTTCTTCTAAAAATGGGTTTATAGATAAATTAACAGCAAATAAATCACCAATTGATACTTCTTTTGATATTAGCCCTAATGGTAGATATTTAGTTTATGGGATTAATGAAAATGTTTATATCACTGATATTTTATTAACAAATACTTTTAAAATTATATTAAATAATAAAAATAAAAATAAAAGTTTAAGAGGATTACAATGGTCTAATGACGGAAGATCAATCGCATATAATCGAAAGGTTTCCCTTAATGGATTTGATTTTTTCCAAATATTTATTTTAAAATAAATAGCGATTAAGAAAAAAATTAATAAAATAACACTTAAAATTTTGTTGTTAGTGCAGTTAGTGAGAGAAGAAGACGCAGTATTATTGCGTCTTCATTTCTTTATAATTAAATACTAATGTAATAGGTTTTAAGTCTTTTAAATTAATTCACTTTTACGATGCTACTTTAAATAATATAACCAGTGGTTTTAGTCTTATCTTAATTCATTGAGTATATAATGATTTTGAAATGAAAGGGGTACTCTTAACTATCCTTATGTTGAATTTGAACAAGAATTTATTATTTTACAAATCAAGAAAAAATAGATTCAAAACTCGAAAAAAAAATATAATATTGATTATCTGGAAGGAGATATAAAAACTATAGATACTAGATATTAAAATATCAGATTTTTCTTTTGTAATGATAGTTGTCAAGTTATATTTCTGAGTAATAAATTTGATTTTAGGGCGTAACTTAAGTTTGTTTAGGGTAGGGATTCGGGTAACCTGTGGTTATTTAGGGTAGGTACTTGCTAGGCTATGGTGATTTAAGGTAAAGTGCTAGGGTTATAAACGAGTAAGTGATGATTATCAAGGGTAGGCGATGGTTATATAGGGTAGTTATTCGGGTAGACGGTAGTAAATAGTAGGGTATCAACTAGGGTAGGAGCTAAGTTGGAAAGATGGTTAGGTCGATTTGGTTTAATGTTATTAACTGATATTTAATACTTTAAATAAAGTATTTAGTGTATCCTAATAATGTCTACTCTGATACCTGAGATTAATTATCTACTCCTATCCATTTTTCAATTTCAAAAGTTATTTCTTTTTGCCAATCTCTAATATTGGTGTTGTGTGGTAATGAAATTAAACTACATTCTTCTGTACCTATATTTTGAGGGTGTTGCTCATTATGGTCATAATAATGCCCATGAGTTTTCTTTATGGTAGCGCCTGGGTATATTAGAGCAACTTTCTTTGCCTTGTAATATTTCATATAAGCAAACATTTGACGAAGGTCTTGAGGAGATGGATTATAGTTTTTAATATTCTTCCATTTGGTGTCTAAAACTACACAATTGATTTCTCCTTTATTCAAAACAATATCTGGTCTCATTTTAGAATTATAACCATTACTTGGTTTCCAAAAATTTCTAGTGTTTTGTGCCGTAATGGTGACCCCTTTATTTTTATGCTTTCTTAAACTCGTATAAACAAACTGTTCCCATAAAGCATTCATATCAAACATTAAGGCTAGTATGTTGTTAGAACCTTTACTAACATCAGGGTGGTAGTTTAAGAGCAAAAGTTTAGCTATTTCTACAGCTTTTTGATACCCATTAGTCTTTCTGTTCAAAACCAATGTATTAAAAGTTGCATCTGATATTTTAATGTCTGGCATTTCAGGAAAATCAAGTAGTAATGACTGTATAGCACCTTGCAAACTCTCATTTGTGTTGATGTTTGCTAGAAGTTTTATAGCCTTATAAAGAATTAGGTGAAGTTTATGTTCTGTATCATACGTGGTATGCTGTATGTAAAAACGTTCTTGATGCACTAAATTCTGACTTATATGTTTTCCGAATTTGAGTTTGCCTTTTAAGCTGGTTCTATTGCCTTCTGTTTTTCTATATTTTTTTACTAAGCCTTGTCGTAGTAGATACTTTACTTCATTTATGAATATTTCAAAATATAAATCAAGTATTGAGTTTGATTTTAATTTAAGATTACCAGAGGTCGGTGCATTTAATTTTAGCACACCAACAGTATGTAGCATGTCTATTAGCACCCTACGCCAACTTTCTTTAGATGTCGTTAGACTTTTATCAATCTTTGGCAAAACCTCTATTAGCGTGTTTCCTATTTGTAATACACCTACATACTCACAAAACTTAACTCCATTATGAACTAATGAATAATAGGGGACACCAGTTTCTCCATAAAAAGCTTGTAAAGATTTTAACTGATCAATAGTTACTCTTTTTGCTCCTCTATCCGTGCGTAGAATCTCATGTTCAAATACAACTATGTGGTGTTGGGTGCTCAAATTTCTATCCTATAAGTTTAAGTAGCGCTTTTTTAAAATCTTCATTGTTCATTTCTGTAGCATCCTTTATTCTATACACCTTTCTTTCTAGTAACGTGCCTAAGTCATAATCTTCAAAAGAGGCAAAGAAGCCGTCTTCATCATTATCTTGAATAGATTTTACAAATCCTGACCCTAATACTAAACCTATCTTGCCGTAGTCCCCAAAAAAGTATTCTTGTAAAAGGGGTATGACCTTATTGGCGAAAACTGCTTTTAACTGTTTAAGATTTTTTACTTTCAAAAAGTAACTATGCCCAATGGCATGGTCTCTATCTAATAATTTCTCAATTCGGTTGTTAATGGTTTTTAGAATTTTTACTAGGTTAATATCTTCTACAACACCATTATCAGAACTGCCAACTTCTTTTATTAGTTCTGGCTTAGGTGGCATTTCAGTAAAGCTAAACCTTCTTCTTAATGCAGAATCTAAAGCTTCTACACTTCTGTCAGCAGTATTCATAGTGCCGATTATATAAAGATTAGGTGGTACGCCAAAAGTCTCTTTGCTGTAGGGTAGTTGAGCCATAAGAGCTTCATCTGCGCCTAGTCTTTTATCCTTTTCAATTAATGTGATTAATTCACCAAAAATTGCCGAAACATTACCTCTGTTTATTTCATCAATAATCAATACAATAGGTTTGCCGGTATTACCTTTATAAATGTTTTTATCTAATTCTTTTACTGCCTCTCTTTTTTCTTCTGGCGAGTACTTTCTTTCTAAATTATTTATAGTATTTTCAAAATAATTCTCCTTCTGAATGGCATTCAAAACCGACCAGTAAGCGGTTGAGTTACTACCACCTATAATAGCTCTAAATGAATCGTTTATATTAGAGACTTCATCTAAATTGGTAATTGCCTTTTGCAATTTAGAAAGCCTGGTTTTAGATACGGTATATGTTCTTAATCCCTCTAAATGTTTTATTTGAATATTACCCTGTTGAGATATACTATCAACATATACTTTACCGCCATTTTTAATTTCAAGCTCAACCTCCGTTTCAGAAGCTAATCTCTCTTCTAATTTCTGAATGAAATTATCGTAAGTCAAAGAGAAATCTAAAACCTTATCCGTATCTGTATCATTGTTGTCTAGTGCAAAGTTGAATGAAGCTTCAATACAGGCTTTTTTAAAGATACCTTGTATTACTTTGTAAATAACAGGATCGCCATCTTTTTCAGGTTCTATAGGTTTTATGCCTTCTATAAAATCTTCATAAGACATACTTTGATGAAAAGTGGTAAATATGATTTGACCTTCAGCTACTTTTAAATCATACAATTCTTTTACTTTCTTTCTGTCTAAACCATCTATTGTCTCTCCACATATTTCTAAGGCTCTGTTAACTGTGTTGAATGTTTTACCTGTACCTGGTGGTCCGAACAAAATAGTATTTAAGATTGGATAAATACTAATAGGATTCTTTTTGATATAATTAGTTGGACTTTCTGAAAGGACTGATGGCTCATTATTAGTTTCGGAACTATCATTTAAAAAATCTATATATGCTTTTATTGCAGCTGAGTAAAAACGGTTAATTCCATAGGATTTAGCTTTAGAATAAAAGTATTTTCCGTTAGGATTGGTTTGATGTTCTTTTAAATCTTGATAAAGGGTATTTAAAATAGATAAATTCTCTTCTTCATATATCTTTATTTTGAAATGGTTAGTAAGTATATCTATAGCTCGTAAATATGAGCCAACTTTTCTACTATTTTTTGTTTCATTTTTTCGAAGCCATTTTTCAAAAACACCAGCTTTTGGGTTCTCTTTACCATAGTTATTCCACATTCGTTTAGCAAATGTGAAGTAGTCTTCATCGATTGGTTTTTGTTGCAGAATGGTTTGATTAATTTCTGATATTGTTAAGGATTTTTCTACTTTTTGACCTAAACCAATTAAAATTCTATCTAATGCACCTCTATTGAAAATGTTGAAAATTTTATAATCGCTTTATAAGAATGCTATTTTCCATTTATAGGCATCACCTAGGTCTATAGTATTTATTTTTTCCAATTTATTTTCTAGACTGAATTCACATATTTTTAAAATAGTATTTCTAATATTTTCAAAAACATCTTCTTTGGTTTTACCATATTTTAAATGCCATGCATATACACCGTCATTCATTCTATTTCGAACGGCTTTGGTATCTGAGTTTTCCGCCATTCTATAGACTCCAAATTTATAAGAACTTCCTCCTCTAATACCTCCTAAAAGTTCTGTTTTTTGTTCAAGCCAATAGCAAAATGATGTCTTATCTAGGTTGGTGTATTCTTCTAATGTCATGGTTTTTAACCTGTCGATTGGCCATTCTTTTAAAAATTTTTCTTTAAGCTCGTAAAATTCTTCGTTCATTCTTTTAATTGACTTTCTATCCAATTTAAACCCGTTTTGCTCAAAAGCCAGAAAACAATCAGTACCAATTCCACCTTTGAAATAACGTTCAATTTTTCTGCCAGTTGCGTGGTAGTTAGCATAAACCATAACAGCTTTAGGAGGATATCTTTTGCCTTCATGCACTAAATCGTAAGTAGAGGAAGGTCCAAACCCATTGGGTAGCCCTTTTTCTTGATAATTCTTAATGCCTAATAGAATATGTTCTTTGGTGACCTGGTCGAATAGCATAATGGTTTTAAATGTTTTTGATTGCTATTAATATTTTTCTCAATTCAGAAAGTTCTTGTCTAATAACAAATCTTGATACTCCTAAATATTCTTTGTCACTAGTTTTACACTCTTTTAATTCACTGAACTCTACAATTAATCTTTCAAGATATTTTTTGTTAGAGGTTTCGAGATAATCCTCATAAGCATCTTTTATTCTCTCAATTTGTAGTTGGACAGTTTTCCATTTTTCTCTTCGCTTTTTATGCAGAGTACTTCTGTTTAAGCCAAAGATCATGACTGAAGTTTCAACCATTTCCTCTTCCATTTTTTTCAAACCGTTAAGTGGAAGAATTTCCCCGTCACTATTATATTTAATTAATGTTTCTGGATTCTCTTTACAAGGATTTAATAAAAGTCTGACCTTGTCCTCTTCGGTTAAATCTGCGCCATAAATAGCCCTTTTTGATTCATTCGATATTGGAAAATAATCTAGTTTGCCAGATACAAATTCTTCATCGTTAATGGTTTCGTGTGTTCCGGTTCTATTACAATGAGCACATGCTAAGAGCAAATTATCCCAATCTGCAGCCAACCAATAATAACCTCTTATAGATTTTTTTGATGTTCTGTCCTTAATTGAAGTTTTAGGTCTAAAGTGCTCTTTATCTATTGCGCTAGTTGTAATTACATCTGATTCACAATAAGCACATTTACCATTAAACAAAGTTTCTAAAGCTTTTTTTACTTCTATATTTTTGAATAATTTATGGTCAAATGCCTTTGTATATGCATCTGTTACATAATGTTTATGTGCTTCGTTATGCTCATCATCCGCGCCGTGTTTAAGAACATCGGGTTTTTTAACTTTATTACGGTTAATAAATATCATTCTTCTATGTCGCTTAAAAATTGATCAATTAGCTCAATTGCCTTTTCTTTTACTTCTTTTTCAACTTCTAATCTAGAAAATGGTTTATCAGATTTTTTCTGTTTTGCCAATATTTCATCTATAGCTACATATAACAGCTCTTCTCTAAAACTGTCACCTAAATGATTTTTCTCTCTTAATTCTTTTTTTAGCTCGATTAGTCTTTCGTTTTCTTGGCTATTTAACGATTTGTCGGGTCTATACAAAAGTTCATAATACTCTTTAAATTCCTTTTCTAATTCTGGGTCTACAGTACTATATAAACCAAAAAATTCTGATGTTAATAGTTGATCGGCTCTATATTCTGAAGGATTAGGCAAATCCGTTAATACTTCTAATTGCCCTTCATTAGATTTTAAAACATATGTTTCTCCTTCTTCAATTCCTTTTAAGCAAAGTGGGTCGTGTGTAGTTACTAAAAATTGAACATTAGGAAATGTTCTTCTTAAACGTTTTACAATTTGCATTTTCCATCTGGGATGCAGATTTGCCCCTATCTCATCTATCACTACAAATCCAGAAGCGTTCTCTATACTCTCATTATTAAGTAATAAACCTTCTATAATGTTACAACCTAAAGTAATTACAGACTGATAACCATCACTTAGTTCATTCAGAAATTCCTTTTTATCAGAATCTTTTAATTGAAACCATACTTTTTCATTGTGTACTTCCCTATGAAATGTAGCTTGGTTTTCTAGCATTAATAAATCTAGTAGACCAATTGCGACATAATCAAATTGCTCTGGAGTGAGCTGCAGAATAAACATGATTGCATTATGCAATGGAACAGCTGGGTTGAAAAAATTATCTACAAAGCATGTCCCCTTAAACTTCCTATAATTACTATTATTTTTATTTGAATGTTTAAATGGACCAAAAGCAAGAATAGAACTATTGATAAAGTAATCTTTGGGATGATTGTATGATATTTTATTACCAATCAAAACTTCTGCATGAATGCGATTGTTCATGGTAATATTTATATAACACTTTTCATCTTGATTTCTTTTAACTTCTCCTTTACTAAAACCTAAGCTGCTGTAGTTTCTACCAATTAAAGTTTTTAAAGTTGCAGAAAGAGTTGAACTTTTACCAACACCATTCTCACCAATTAAAATTGCCCAACCAGCATTTTCATTTTTAGTGCGCTTAAAATCTATTGTGATTTCATCTATAGACTTATAATTTTTAATGTTAATTTGATTTATCTCGAACTGATTTACAAAAACTCTTAGTGTGTCTTCATTATATGGGGTTCGTTTCAGTTTTAGTTTAAGTGTTCTTCTAAATTTTAAGGAACCGTAACTTTTAACAACTTTATTTTTTGAACCTAAAAAAAATTGTCTAATTAAGAATCTTGTATAACCTAAGTAGGGTTTTTTAGTATCGTAGAATAACTTCTCTAAATGTTCTAAAGAGACAATTGTTTTACCCTCAATTGTTTCAAAATTAGCTGTTGAACTTTCGTATTCTTTTATTTCTTTAAATATAAATTCGGTACTAGCTTTTATTCTCCTTCTAGCTTCCACTAACTCCAACCTATTTAAACCATATAAGTCAATAACTACTCTCCCTCTTTCAGTTTCTGAGCGAATTAAATTATTTTCGTTATAATAGAAATATTCTTCAGGATTTTCATATTCTGGATCAATGAAAACAGGACTTTCAATATTAAAAAGTGTATCTTTTGCTGAGTATTTTACGGTTGCTCTTTTCTTAGAAATAGGAAAAAAATTCTTTTTATTAGAATTACAAATTCTACAAACTGGGTAAAGGTTACTCCAGTTAAAAGCCAACCACCAATAATGATCTCTATGAATTTTACCGTTCAAGTCAGCCGCTGAATAATGTGGTCTAAAATGGTCAATAGAAACAGTCTCTTCATCTAAAACGGATTCACAGTATGCACATTTATTAGAAGTTTTCTTTAGGAGTTCTTTTTTTAAAATATTGAGTTTAAACTGTAAATCATTAAAAGGGAATTTGGAATGCTTTCTTTTTTCCAATGGTTGGTTAAAATGACGAGTCAATAAATTTTTATATTCCTTTACCTCTTCTGATTTGAAATAATCGGGTTCCTTAATTTTTATTGTTTTTATCATTTCAACAACCTATTATTTTCTTATTTTTTCTTTGCAACTTTCTTTTTCCCTGAAAGCTCCGATTTCAACTTCTCAATCTCTTTCAACAACTCTTTAGCATCACCATCTGTATACAATTGCTCCACCAACTCCCCTTTAAAAGCTTTGGCTAAAATAGCTTGTGGTAAACTGTCTATTTTTGCTTTTAGGCTTTGGTATTGGGCTTCTATAGCAGCTGCTTTGGTAAATAGATGTTTTATTCGTTTTACGATTTCGGTTTGTTCTTTTTTTGGAGGTAACGGTAATTCAAAACTTTTAATCCCTCTTAATGGAACAGTTTTTTGAGCCGTACCTGTCGCAACATTATGAGCTTGATTCATCAATAAAGAAGAACTTAAACCATAATTAAGATATAAAGAATCTAATTTAGAATTATCTGGTTTTAAAATTGCAATATGTCGCTGAAAGCAAAATTCTTTATCAAAATTTACTAAAAGCGATATTCCATATGACCCTGTAACAGTATATAGTACATCTCCAAGTTTAGGAACACGTGTATATTTCAGGGATTCAAAATAATCTTTAGGAACATATCTGGTTACACTTTCAAAATCAAAATATCCTTTACTTACATTTGATATAACAAGGAATGGAACTCCTGTGGCAGCTCTAGGTGGTGCTTGATGGTCTCCATCCGTAATTGATAAACAGAGGTCATTTAGTTTGTGATTTTGCCATTCCTCCAACTCCTTCCCAACACGCCACTCCTCAGTAAGCTTACCAGTTACCGCTTGAGTTAACACCGCTTGTCTAAAGTTTTTAAGGATTTTAGGTATGTTGTTTAAACGGTTTTTAAGACTGTCTAGATGCAAAAATAATTCATCTAACTTGGCAACAATGCGTTGTTGTTCTGCTAGTGGTGGAAGTGGGAATAATATTGGATTGACTGTTTTAAAACTTAGCGCCTGCATTGTCGCGCCTTTTGAAACTAAACTGTGTTGAAAACCGCTTGATTTAAGGTAATAGGTTACATACTTTTTATTTATATCAATATTAGGAATAACTCTGAATAAGTTATTAGCAATGACTCCTGTTTTTCCATAACAAACAAATCCAACTGTTCCATATCGCACTAATGCAATATCATCCTTTTGCATATGGTATGTTTCTCCAGGATCAGTCACATATCTTGCTAGTTCATTCGTTTTAGTAAAATCAACAATTCGCAAAAATTGAACCATACCTTTTTTAAATTCCAAACTTTGGTCTGGTTTAGATACTTGAATACCTTGTCTCAAAGTGAATAAATCACCGATAGTCGTTTCGACCCAATTTTTTGGCAGCATATTTTTCATCTAGTGTAATGCTTTAATTATGGCATTCAACTCTTTGGTAATGCTAGCTAATTCGGTTAAAGCCTCCTTGGCAATATCTATAGGTTCGCCAATATCTTCGGCTTTGGTAATGCTATCGTCTGCAATTAAACCTAAATCTAAATTGTCACTCTTCTTAGCAATAAAATCTCTCGAGAAACAGTTGAAACGTTCGTCTTTTATATTGGTTCGGTCTTTCGCTACGTAAGCTTTTTCAAAGTCTACAAAATAGCTTTCGGTAAATGGGGTGCGCTTACCAAATTTTGGCATGTTGGTACGCATATCGTAAAACCAGACTTCTTTGGTATTCCCTTTATCTGTTTTACCACGTTCAAAAAACAATACATTTGTTTTTACACCTGCAGCGTAAAAAATACCTGTTGGTAAACGCAAAATGGTGTGTAGGTTGCATTTTTCCATAAGGTCTTTACGTACGTTTTGTCCGTCGCCATCTTCAAACAACACATTATCTGGTAATACTACTGCTGCACGTGCACCGCCACGTATATGTAAACTACGGTATATACCTTGTAAAAAGTTAAGTTGCTTATTACTTGTAGGGTAAACCAAATCTGTTCGGGTTGGTCTGTCTCCTCCTTTTTTAGTTCCAAATGGTGGGTTTGCCAAAACTAGGTCCATATTCTTTACACTTTCACCATAACTACTTAAAGAATCGGCTAAAGCTATGTTACCTCCCATACCATGTAAAAAAGCATTCATCATGGCTAAACGGTGTGTGTCCCCTACCAACTCGCATCCGCTATATTGCTCGGTTTGTAAGTGGTTATTTTCGGCATCACCTAGTTTATAAATATCGTTATGCTTTAAAATATAATGGTGTGCGGCTATCATAAACCCATAGGTGCCACATGCAGGATCGTTTAGGCGTTCGCCTACTTTTGGTTCCATTAAACGTACCATAACATTTATGAGTGGGCGCGGGGTAAAGTATTGTCCAGCCCCAGATTTTTTCTCACTTGCGTTTTTCTCTAATAAACCTTCATACATTTCGCCCAAGCCTTCGTCTTTGGCTTCAAACCAATCCAGCTCGTCGATATGCTTAATAATTTTACGCAGGTTAGCAGGTTCTTGTATACTGGTTTGTGCGTTATTATATATTTTCTGAATGTTACCCGTACTCTCTGTACCTAAATGCAGTAATAATTTACGATAAAAAGTAGCGAGTTCTATTCCTTCTTTTTGTTTTAAATCTTCCCAACGGTAGCCTTCCGGTAGCTTATCATTATAGTCGGTTTCTTCTGCCATTTTAAGAAACAGAATAAAGGTCAATTCGTTTAAGTATTGGTGATACGTGATACCATCGTCTCGTAATACGTTACAAAGATTCCAAAGCTTGTTTACTATTTCTTGTGTGGATAATGCCATTTATATTCTTGTTGTTAAAAGTATTTTTATCATTTTTTCAGAATGATCTAATATTTGTTCATCTCGCCAAGTTTCATAATCATTCATCATATGTCTCTGTTTAAGACTTTCAATTATACGGTCGTGATCTTTGTAGTATCCTTTTTTTACTTCGGGTAATGCATTGCTTAATTGTGAATTCTTTATATTGCTTATTAAGCAAAGATTTCCAAAGTTATTTAATATCGAAGGATCATCTAGTTTATCTTCGCTATGGTTTGGGTTTTGAGGGTAATAATGCTCTACCGAAGTTCTTAATGCAAAAGTGAAATTAGAAAATAATTTGTTTTCTCTTGCTTCATCCTGTTTCCAAAGTAAATAATCTAAACGGTTGAAAATGAAATTTTCAACACCAGTGCCTTTATGAAGCTGAGTATGGTCCAAATCATTGTTTCTGTTTTTAGGATATGCATCATTCTTATATATAATTTTAAAATAATTTCCCTCTTCTGGAGAAAGAAAGCGGTCATATAAATAAGAATCACTTAAGTCTTCTAAATAATTAATATAATCTAGCTCATCTACTTCATCATGTTTTAGTACATAATTTAAGGCAGCATTTAACCAGTGTTTATAGACCAAAGTTGGTGTAGAAAAATGAAACATGGATAAAAGCATTAAGAGCTGCTTATTACTTCCTTTTACATCTAGACTATTAATATATTGATGAGAAGCATTTTTATTATAGTACTCAACTTTTAAGTATTTTAAACTCCATTTCTCGTCTCTTAAATTTCTTTTGATTATGTATTTATCAAAGTAATGTTTTCCTTTCAGAAGCAAATGAGCAAACTCTTCTACAAAATCTTTCTTATTATTTTCGTCATCTAGAAATACTTTAAAAGTGTCCAATAATCTTTTGTCGTCTAAAGGCACATCTTTTAAAAATTCATCAGATGTATATTTATTAGATGTATTCACTAAAACTCTAAGAATATGTAATAGGAAATTGGAAAAATTTATGATGGAGCTAAAACGGTCAGGAGCTTCATTTGTTTGTGAAGAGTTGTTATATGTAATTTTATTCTTGTCTAGAATAGAAAGAATAGATTCACTCTCATCGTTGTCTGAATTAACCTCTTTAAAACAATCAATTATTTTGCCAAATGTTTCAGGTTTAAATTGGTTCCAATCTTCACCAAAAAGATGTGTTCTGTCTTCAGTTGAAAAACCATATTGTACGTATTTTTCCATGTTTGCACATGCTTCCCAAATAGAAGAAAATACTTTTGTAGCTTTTTTGTCATCCTGAAAAACTTTAAGCATTTGAGCTTTTAAAACTTCATGTTTTTCTAATTGCTCGCCACGATTATTCATTATTTCAAAATAATGATTCAGATTAGTATCGTAAGGTACAGGAGCACGTAATAAAATTACCTTATTTTTTAGATAGCTAATAAATTTATCTAAGTCACCTGATTGTTGAATTTTATTAAGCTCATTTTTTACAGTTATATAAGCATCTGTAATTCTTGTATTTAGTTTACTGTCAGATTTGTGGATGTCTGTATATGGTTTATCAAAAATATGCTCTAATGTATAAGAGGATAATGGTCTGCTGTCAAAACTCAAATTTATTTTAAAGAATTCAGAACTAACCTTGAATTCATTTTTTAGTACTGAAAACAAGATGTTTAATGTTGTTAGTCTTTGTTGTCCGTCTATTGTTTCATAAACAGATTTTCCATTTTTAGATCTGTCATATACGACTAGTGTACCTATGTAATAATTTTTGTCTTTAGAGTTTTCACTTGTTGCAAAATCATAAATATCTTGAATCAGTTGTACAACCTGAGGTTGTTTCCACGCATAATTTCGTTGGTACCTTGGTATAACGTAGTCGGCTAGGTCACTTTGGTCTTTAGGTAGAAAAATAGTGCCGATTGTAAGTTCTTTTAAATTATTTCCCATCGTAATACCCTAGTTTTATAAATAAATCTTTTATTTCTTCTGCATTTGAGAAACGTATTTCTGAGGTTCTTTCCAAATACATTTGATAAATTTCTTTTGGCTCTGTTGCTTCTCTAATAATGGAAAAAACACTGTTCCATTCTAAGGCTCTATTATCTACTGAAGCCAATTGAACGGAATGCAGGTCTAAACGTAAGCTGTATGACCATATAAAGAGTTTTACAAGTACTCTTTCTAAATCTTTATTTCCGAATTTATCTGTATAATAGAGTAGTGCACATTCAAAAAGTGTTCTAATATACTGGTCTCCAATCCGGTTTTTTCCACCGTAAGTCGCCAATTGTTTTAATATTAGAAACACATTGTCACTAACAGAATGTACACCTAGAAATTTTAATTTTTGTAAATAATCAATATCATCAAAAACCCATTCTCCTTCACTATTTTTTATATAAATGCCTGCTTGTATATTTTTGATCAAATCAACCTTTTGCTGATAAAATGTTGTCATTTCAAAAAATCGCTTTCCATTAATAATTACCTGGTCTAATTGAAAAGGGTAGTTTTTTGAGTTGTTATCTATTTTTCTATGGAGATGGTCATTGAACTCATCTGTAAAAACATTATTGATTTTTAATGGATATGTGAAAGGGAAATCAGTGTTATTACTTAATGAAATGCCCTTAAAGACGGAAGCATTTGATTTGTTTAAATACCTTCCATTTTTTCTCTTAGACCATCTTCTAATTCTAAATAAGTATTGGCTAAAAAGCTCTCCTAGTTCATCATCGTTTCTGTTCTCCCAATCTTCTATACATTTTTCTCTCTGACTTTCTGGTAGTTGTAACATTTCTCTTAGATGAAAAGCTTTTAATAGATCGTGTGGATCTAAATCTTTTCCTCTAGCATTTTGAGAATCAAAAAACTGGAAGGCTTCAGAAATATCGAATAAAGTAATACAAACTAATTCGCATTTATTAAGGAAAAAACGAATCTCATCTTCAGAGAAATTTGCTACCTCTCTTTTAATTTCATTAAAATTTATTACAATGTTATTCTTTGTTATTTCACTATTGAAAGTTTGATTCAAAAGAGTTATCTCCTTATAATTTAAAAGTTTAGAAACATACGGTTCTTTTTCTTTATTCAACTTCAGTGCATGAGCAATAAGAGACATCGTAATTAATCTTTGCTGTCCATCAACTACTTGTAAACATGTTTTCAGTTCATTTGGATCTTTGTTATCATATAAAACAGCAGTACCCAACCTGTAAGCGGATTTATCTTTGTGTAAAACAATGTCTTCCAATAATTGTTTTACGTGCTTAGTTTCCCATTTGTATGGTCTTTGAAACTCTGGGATGCTAAGATTTTCTAAACATAGAAAGTCTTTTATTGGTAAAATATCTGTAACTAAATTTTTGGTCTCACTCATATAAAGGTGTATCTGCTTAAACTATTTAAGCGTACAGGTATTCGTTAAGTTCTTTAATGATTTCAGCAGTGTCATTTTTAAACACCTTATCTAATTTTTTCAATCCTCCATCTACACTAAAAGGTGGTTTGTTTAAATCTTCTAGAGTGATAATTGATTCTTTTTGAAGCTGAGCTTCCATTTTATCAAGCCACTTTAATTGAATTTGATTCCAATCATGAGAAGCTTTCAGCTTAGCAACTGCGTTAGTAATTCGTTCTTGATGGTCTACTAATGTTTCCCCTAGTGCAGATGTACGTATGTGAGCAATGATATCAGCTACTATTTCTGTGTTGGTTACTTCTTTATAGGCTGTATTTAAGTTGTTTTTATTAAACCCTTGTGTATCTAATATTAGTCGTAATTCTTTTAAGTCGTTACGAGTTAAGCTACTAGGTTTTGTACAAACAATGTTTAAAGCTGTGATCTCATTTCTATTATTTTTTATATACTCGGTAAAAGATTCTAAATAATCTTTAGGCTTTAAATTTTTCTCATAGGCACGAGAAACTTCTTCTAGTTTGTCTGCATGATCACTATATAGTGTGCCATAGTTTAACGCCTTACCTTTTTCACGGTCTAAAAATTCCCATAAATTTTCGTAATCTTTAAAAGTTTCATTTAGGTTTTCTAGATCTATGGATTTTAGTTTTTTGGCGAAATCCCTAGCTGTAGGTTCACCAGATAATATTTGAAATTGTTCTTTCTGTTTTTCATTAAAACCAGAGAGCTTTCGCTGTATTTTAGCTATTATTCGGTCTAACTTAGCCTCTTTTGAATATTCATCTTCAATGATGGCAATTTCTTCAATTAAGTTATTGAAGGTTTTAGAAACCAAAGGAGCAACAGGTTTCATTACTTGTTCTTTTGACATTATCTCGGTAACACCAACGCAGTCATAAATTTTAAATACTTCTTTACCAATTTCATCGCAACGCCTAGTGGCACGACCTATCATTTGGTCATATAGAATCCGGGAGTTTACCCTACGTAAAAAGACTAAATTAGAAATGCTAGGTACATCTATACCAGTGGTCAATAAATCTACCGTTACTACTATACTTGGGTACTGGTCATTTTTATATTTACGAAGCAAATCTTTTCTATTATAAACTTCACCTGTGATTTTTACAATGGCACCAGCATCAACATCTTCACCTAGCTCTTCATATTCCTCATACAATAACTTAACGATAGTGTCAGCATGGTCATTGGTAGCAGCGAAAATTAATGTTTTTGCTCTTTTTTCTGGCAGTATACCATAAGTAGATATAAGTTCATTTAAGACAACACGGTTAAAATTTTCAGTGATAACTTTTCGGTTAAACCCTGTTATTTCAATCTTTATTTCATCTTCAGTAACACCTAAATCTTTTATCTCATTTTCTTCAGGGTCATAAATTTTTACCTCGTCGCCTTTCTCCCAAACAATTCCGTCTTTCGATAGTGTTGTTTGAAATACATAAGGTGGTTCAAAATCTATTAGATATCCGTCAATCACTGCTTGCCGATACGAATAAAGAAATACAGGTTCACCAAAGATATCCTTGGTGTGTAGGGCGGGGGTAGCAGTTAAGCCAATACGATACGCATCAAAATAATCTAGCACCATGCGGTATTTACTTTGAAAATCGAGTTGGTCACGAAGTATGATTTCCTCCTGGTCCATTTCGCGATCTAAAGTATAGCCTCTGTGCGCTTCATCAACCACGATACAATCATAATCACCAACACTTGGCGAATCATCAGAATAGGCAATTCGTTGCACCATACCCTGTACTGTTGCAAAATGAATTTTGGTGTCTAATTCAGAAGCTTTATCCTCTAAATCCCGTAAGTCATAAATTTGGGCAAAGGTCTGCAATCCTTCTACGTGAACTTCCTTAAAAGCATCTGAAGCTTGTTCGCCCAACATTCGTCTATCCACTAAGAACAAAATGCGTCTAAATCTACCGGAAGCAATTAAACGATAACACATACCTATCATGGTTCGTGTTTTACCTGTCCCGGTAGCCATGGCTAACAATGCACGTCTATCTTCAGTATTTGTTAGTATTTTTTGTTCTACAGCTTTTATGGCGTCCACCTGATATTCTCGTAGACTTAAACCACTAGGGTCAGATAATAAATCGTAATCCGTTTTTTGAAGTTTTTCTACACCTTCATTTTCATCATAGTTTAGCTTTTCCACTAAATCTCTAGGTGAAAACCAACTAGGTAATGGTCTTGCTATATTTTTCTGATCTCTACCATCCCAAAACCAAATTCCTGAAGCCGTTTTAAATTGCTCTAAATACGGTTTTCCATTAGTGGAAAACATAAATGGCACTTTAAAATTTGAACTATTCTGGTGCTGTGGAAATGATATATTATTCTCTTCTGTAACCAGTTCACTATACGTTTTGGCTTGACCCAAATCGCTCATCACATTTTTAATGTGCTTTTTAGCCTCTACGATACCAATTAACTCTAAACCATTGAACAAAGCATAATCTGCCCATTTAGTACCGCATTTCCATTCTGCGATAGCCATTTGTTTACCCTTTTGAGGTAGGGTTTTGTTAGATTTATAGTTCAATGTCTGAGTGTCGCACACCCAACCAGCATCTCGTAATTGTTTATCTATTCTGTCTCTAGTTTCCGCTTCTTTTTCTTCGGTTTTTCTAGCTTTTTCAAATGCACGTTCCTTTCGCTCTTCTTTTGCTTCAGCAGAAATTTGAGTGTGTTCTTTTATTTTTTCTTTATAGTTTGCTACTTCAACTTTTAGCAATTCTAATTCTTTCTCAAGCTCGGTAGTTTTTGTGTCATCGCTAGTAAACCACGTTTCTTCTGGAGTGGAATAATCTCCAAATACCTCTTCATCTTCATAAACTTCAATGAACCATTTCGTTAAGTAATACGCTTGCCTAAGCATATAACGGGCTTCTGGTTGAGAACCTTCACCTGAATGAGATGCCTTGTTCCCTGATTTTCTTATAGTATGAAGAATGGATATAATTTCAGATGGAGTTTCTGAATTATTTTGCAGTATAGTTAGTCTACTAATTTGTCTTTTATCCGTTGGCTCTTCTAGTTGTTCAAAATCAATTAGAATGCTTGATAGCTTTTCTGACAAAATTCTCAACTTAGACAATGTAGTACTAGGGTCTGAAAAACAATTACGTTCACCTAACACTGCCAGTTGATATAGCCCGGCATAATTATCTTTTAAAAAACTAAAATTGGTTTTCATATCTAAATATGATATTGGTTTGGTTAAATCATAAATACTAAACTGTTGAACGCAATTTTTATTCTTTTCTTAGAATGGGGAGCAAAGAATAAATTTTAAAAAATTTAAGTTAATAAAAAATGAACCTTAAAGATACCTATTGTAAAAGAGAAATCTTGCTGGATTTTTACCAAAGAAGCACAATTATATTGAGATTTCTTTATGGGAATCCGTAAACCATGAAAAAGAATTTAACCCACTAATCTTTTCTTGGGAATAAAAATGCTAATAAGTAACGCTACACCAACCACCACATCAACCATATTCCAAATATCCCTACCCAAAGCTATTTTGTAGAAAGGCTGAAAGAGTAGGGCAAGGGCTATATAAATAAATACCTGCTCACTCTTCTCTACTTGATTAGCCTTGTAAGCTAAAAAACCAAAGCCCGCCAATGCCAGAAAGCGTACTAATTGAAAATAGCCGTAGGGCATATCTAGTAGGCATAGAAAGAATAGGAGGGCTAGTATTGATTTGATGATATTTTGCATTTCTATTTTTTTATTTTTCTAACTCACACAAACTACGCCCAAGCCTTTCTGCTTCTGGTATATTTATTTGATAAATGGTACCAGTACATTTTTCTAATGCTTCACAGTTTTGATTTAGGTGGTAGTGTTTGCTATCGTCGTCCTTGCATATATAAATGTCACCTTCTTGAAATACGGTGCCTGCCATTACCGATGGTAAAGGTTTAAGTTTTTTACGTTGTTCTAATGCTTCGGTCTCAGTAGTATCTAAAGGTGTTATATCTTGGTTTATATTTTTAGCATCAGTTTCTTTCGTAGCTACATCAACATTGGTATTAATTTCACTCTGCTCATTTGTAATTTGTTTAGTAAAAGAGTTTGGGGTGTCTAAGTCATCTGTTTCTTTTTGAGTTTCTTCTGGATTAGAACTTAATAAGGTTTCTGATTTTTGAGAGTTGGAAGAAGTGTTGGTTACTAAAGAATCTTGTAAAATCTGATTTGGAGTGTATGAGATTTGATTGGTTTCACTTTCTGTTTGATATGCTTGCGTATGTATACTTTCATTATTATAAATCTCAGCAGAATCATTATACAGTGTAACAGTTTGATTTATTGGTGTTTCATCGGTGTTTTGAGTATATTTTTCTTCTTGCTCCAATTCTAAAACATCTGTTTTGAAATTATCGTTTTTATTATTTCTTATAATTTTAAATTCTTCATCTGAATTACTATTTGGTTGATCATTCAATTGTTCATTATCGCTTCTGTTGGTGTCTGATATTTCAGTTTTTGATTTATTGAAGTAATTATAATTATCATTGTTTTTAAATAAATTCAATAGTAATCCGATAATTAATATCCCTACAAAAGCATAGAACAATTGACGCCAATGATAAGGCAAGGAAGGAAATAAGCCGATAAAGGATCCTATTAAGTAAAGTAATCCTATTAATAGACCGGAGATTAACCCGGGCAAACCAAATGAGAAAAGAAATAAGATACCTAAGAATAATCCGATAAATCCAAGACAACCGAGACCAGAGGTTTGTATTTCATTCCAAAGTTTGGCTCTATTTTCTTTGTTAAATGAGTTGGTAACGTTTTTCCAAATAGGTTCTCGCGCTATCTCTTCTTGGATAACACTAGTTTCAGGTTCAGCATTAAACACCACTGGAGTTGATTCATTACACGTGCATTCTTCTAATAAATCATTGCAAGTATCGCAAGTCTCAACTGGCATCTCATCAGTAATCGTTTCAAATTCTAAAAGGTAACCGCTTACTAAACATATAAGTGTCCCAAAGGTTTTATTACCATCTTTTACTACATCATAAATTTGAACTGCCTCTAATTTTGGTTCTATTATTTCTAAACGTACACTGTCATAACCTTGGATTGTAGTATTTAGGTTTATAAGAACATTTTCAAAACTTTTTTGTGTTAATTGTGTTTCTGAAACTATGGCATTATAAATTGTTTCATCTATAATCGCTGGGTGCTGTTTATCGTTTTTAAGATTGCTTATCTCTCCTTCATAAATGTGAATGTCATAAAGTTCAGTATTGGAAAGGAGAATTTTATCATTTGCGATTCCATGATATTTTCCCGTAAATTCACCTTGAACATATGTTCTTTTTTCGACTTGGCGTGAAAATGTAAGAGTTTTATAGCCCATTTAAGTAGTTCATAAAATCTAATTCAGTACCCGTTTTACGAGTAATTGTCTTAGGTATTTGATTAAATGGAGGGTCTTCAAAACGCTCTTCTAATTCTATTCTTTTACCTATACTATTTTGAAACAGTAAAGGATATTGCTTCTTGAAATTAGCGTATTCGTCTAAAATAATATCTCTGTTTAGCTCTGATCTAACAATGTCATAGGAGCTTGATCTTGATATGAGATATTTTAAAAATAAGGGTGTAAGAAATAATAGTAGAAAACCAATAGAAATTATCCACACCCAAGGAAATTTAGAATTTAGGAGTATTAAGCCTCTAACATAATGAGGGGAGGCATCTATTCTATTTTCGGTTTCTTCAATTAGTTCTTTTTTATCTAATTCTAGTTTTATCTTTTTTGCTTTTAGTAATTCAATACGATTTGAATTGTTTTTGATTCTTCCGTCGGTCAACAATAATTGTTGCCTATTTAGTTCATCATCGTTAGATGCTATTTCGCTATCAAAATAGGCTGCAGTTTGTATTGTTGCTTTTTTAATTTTATCAAACTTTAAATGAGCTAATTCTAAATTTAGCTTTCTCTTTAAAAGCAAAGTTTCAATAGGCTTTATAATCGTTAGCCCCAGTAACAGCAAAATGCAAATACGAATAAAGAATGAGGTTATATATCCGACTCCCTTTCTATTTGGATTGGCAGAAATTGTTATCAAGCTAAGTTTATAAATGTTAAAAATCATTAATGAAAAAACTAGGCTCCAAACCCATGATAGATTGGGAATATTAAAGATTTGCGAAAATGTGTGATGATAAGATATGACTGCTGTTATAAATAATAAAGCAATTAAGAATCCACTGAGTGCAAAACGCATCTGTAAATGCTTTTCGGAGTCTCTAAGTATATTTTTATCTTCTCCTGCTAATTTCCAGAAAAGACGATATATTTTTGTGCGTGACATCTATACTTCAGATATATAGTTTTCTATGTTATCGTCTATTTTCTTCTTTTCGTTCTCTTTCCATCGTTCTATTATATAGTCGCTCAATTCCGATTGAGCCTTCATAAGTGCTATTTTCTCGTCAATTTTGCGTTCTGCATGATGACTTATGATTAAGTCTCTTTCTTGCCCTTCTTTATCTTTGTAATAATCATATTTTATTTGAATACCATTATCTGCTTTCAAGAGTTCCTGAATATTATCTCCCATGAAATCATATGGGCTTTTTATTAGCATCATTTTAAAGAAAATTGGTGTGAGCTCGATAACAACGAACAGAAGTGTAATGAAAAATGTAATCCAAGCTCCCGCTATTTTGTGAGCCAATTTTATTCGTTCAAGAAGTCCATCAAGTCCATTTGCGACCTCTTCATTTTTTGCTAGCTCTTTGTCTAGTTCTTCTGTAAGTTTTAATTTTTCTTTATTCAATCTTTCTAACTCTCCCTGATGAGATTTGTCATATCCGTTCAAATCTCTTTCAACTTTTTCCATTTGTAGTCTTAATGCTCTAGAGAGAGGACCGTCACCAGCACCGGCACCGGCTCTTCCTTGTAATTGATCGGTGTATTCTTTTTCTGCAAGTTTTAGTCTTTCGACTACTTTATTTCTTTCATTTTCTATTTTTGTTAAATCCTTTTCAATTAATTCGAAACGCCCATCATAGTTTGCCTTAGTTGTTTTTTCATATTCTTTTCTTTTTTCCAATTGGGCTTGATGGAGTTCTGCATCAATCTCAGACTTGAACATTCTAATTTCCATTGGTTTAGAAATTGTGATAGCAATAACAAGTCCCATAATAATTCTAGGTACAGAATTCACAAATTCTCCCCAAGTAATAGCTTCTGTACCGTCCCCTTTTCCTGTTGCAGCTACGATAAATCTGTCAATATTAAAAATGATTAGACCCCAGATAATTCCAAAAACGCTTGCCATTATTGCAGTTTGGGTATGAGTTCCACCATCAAGTGCAGAGCCCTTTGGTTCAAATATGGTATAGATTGCATAGCCTCCGGCTACTGCGGCCATAAAGCCTGTAGCTACTACTATCCCACCTAAGCAGGCATATTTGACTTGATCGGAGTAAGTGCTTCTTTTTAAAATATAACCATCTGAACCTGCAGCTTTCCATAAACTTCGCATTATAAAGCCTGGTTTAGGGCTTGTGTAATATTCTCTTTTCATAATTAGTGTTTTGGTTGTTTAAGGTCTTATTTTAGTAATAATTTTAAATCTTCTAATTCTTCTTTTGAACTTACTGAACTGATTTTAGTTAAGGTATTTTGAAGGAAATCAGATTGATTTGATTTTAATTCAATTTGCTTAAATGGAATTGGAGGTTTTCTATTCTGAAATGATATAGTGCAATTTTTTATTTGTTTACTGAGATCGACTTTCTTTATGTTGACATCAATATTTTTTGAAATTGTTTCTATTTTGGAAAAGTCTTTTTTGTTAAGGGCTACTACTTTAATTTTCGTAAAAAGTTTAGTTTTCTTTCCAACCCCATATGCGGTTAACTGAAATTCTTTCTGTCCCTTTTTAACTTTAAATAGTAGTTGACCTGAATTAAAAAAGAGTTGAGATGAATTGCTAACAGTTATAAAAACAGCATTTCGTATTTCCCAGCGTAATTGATTGATTGTGCCATCAATACAGTATTCTGAATCTGGTTGAAAACTAATACTTTCCATTTTTTGACCATTAAATAGAAGTTTTAAAAATCTGAAAATGATTTTTAAAGAATTGGTAGTCAGTTTTAGAATCAATAACCGTTGTCTTGATGAAAATTCTTTTTTATTTGCTTTGTTAGTCATATTCTAAATAACTAAATGGTTGTATCTGATTTGTTGGGAGTAAAAGTATTTAAACCGTTTATTTATCTTTTACGGTATCCCGTAATCAGACAAAATCTATTTGTATTATTTTCGTTTTTATTAAAATCTACCATGTTTAAAAAGACCTTTTTTCTACTCTTATTTCTATTTCATTTTTCGGTTTCTTCCCAAGAACAAATCACACTTATCTCTTGGAATATTAGAGACTTTGGTAAAACAAAGAATAGCGAAGAGCTAGATAGAATGGCTGAAATAGTTCGCGATGCAGATATTGTTGCCATACAAGAAGTGGTGTCCGGATATGGAGGAGCACAAGCCGTTGCTAAGCTTGCTGATAATCTGAATAGAAAAGGAGCAAAATGGGATTATGTGATAAGTAACCCAACCAATAGCCCTAAATATGTAACAGAGCGTTATGCGTTTATTTGGAAGACAAAAAATATTAAAATAAAGAATAGGGGAGCATTAATTTCACAATTAGACTCACTTGTTGATCGAGAACCTTTTTTTCTGGACTTTTATATAAAAGGGCGTAAGCTTTCCGTAATTAACTTTCATTCTAGACCACATGATAAAAATCCTGAAAGGGAGATATTGGCGATTACCGATTATCTGAAATCAGATGATTTTCAACATCCAATTATATTAGTAGGTGATTTTAATGTTGACCAAAAGGAGGAAGTTTTTATTGACTTGAGAACGCAGGGTTATAATGCAGCGGTCATTGATGCCAAAACTACATTGAAGCAAAATTGTGCTACTGATGGTTATTTGAATTATCCTATTGATAATATTTTCTATTCTAATAAAATTTTACTCAAGAGTGGTTATGTGATTGATTTTGTGAAAGCTTGTGAGAACATAAGCGAAGCAAGAGAATTATCTGATCATTTACCGGTTTTATTGAATTTTAGTATTGATTGAATTCTTTAATCTTCCCAGCCGCATAAGGTTCTGTTGATTTGTCTTGCTCTGGATAAGCTTACTTTATACGTGTCTGTAGAGCAGTTGGAAAGTCCTCTGCAGTTTGGAGAATAATGGTATTTTTTACTGGATTTCCCTTTGCAGATATATACATATGACTCAAATTTAGAAGCAGAGAGGGAAGTGTAGGCTAGTAAGGCTATAAAAATGATGGTGTGTTTCATTTCGACTATAGGGAGTTTGATTTGTTAGGTTAATTCTAGAACGTTTTATGAGAAAGCTTTATTCATTTTTTTTGTTAAAATTTATAAAGATTGACCTAATTGTGTATTTATAAAGTTGTGTAGAATGAAGTAAGTAAAAAGGGTCAAGATATTTTAGTCTTAACCCCTTAAATTTTAAGATTTAATTAGTTTATCGGTGGATCTGGTGGCGGTGGAGGAGGTGGAATGTCTCCACCATCACCACAACAGGCTTGTAGTTCAACTTCATTCTCTGTTAAGTCTTGTGGGTCACAAGATAAAAAGACAGAATTAAGGATTATCGTAAATACAACTATATAAATTTTCTTCATTTTGTTTAAGATTTTTGGACATACCTATGGCTGACCGAATTAGAAATCAGTTATTGAATGCGACGTAAATCGCACATGAAAATGAAGGGACGTCTCCCAAGTTTGAGAAGTTGAAATCTAAATGCGGTAGTACCTAGCTACTTCTCAATCGGGCTAGTTACCGACCGCATTTTAGATTTCCGAGAGACTGGTTTATTAATAGACTGTGGTAGCAATTCATAGTCTTAAATCAATCTGAAGCAAAGAAAGGAGAAGTTGTGGGGTATAGGCTAGACAAAAGCTCGACTTGTGTTCGACATCTATTCGACACCAATGATAGCGGTAGTTTTGAATAGTGTTTAGAGAAGTGGTGAATTATTAATATTGTATTTTTATGAGTATGAAAGAGGCAATTATTAAGGGAATAGTGGAAGAAGTATTTCAGAAAGCGAAAACTGAATGTTCAAAACATTCAAAAAATGCGCTTAGTAATCATATCGCCGAATCAACTTCAATAAGTGCTAAAACAATTGAAAGGCTTTATAATAAATACCTTGAAAAGAAAGGTATTGTTGGTGAACAAAATGAACATACCATTAACGACCTGTGTAAATATTTGAATTTTGATTCATACGGAGATTACGTTAAACAAAATCCGAAGGGTAAGATTAGTACTGATATTAATATAGTAGGTGCGAAAAAGAATTGGAAAGTTATAGCAGCCATAAGTTTAATTGTAGTTGTTGGATTGATTTTAGGTTTGAGTGAGAAGAGTAAAATAACTGCATGTATGGTCTGGAAAGTAGACCATTATGAAAAAGCCGATTGTGCAGTAAGTTATAAAGAAAGTATAGTTCCTTTGGACGAAGTTATACTAGAGAATTTTAGAAAAGTTGAAGTTGATTTAACTACTGAATTTTTTGATGAAACCACTCAGAAACCTTTAATTTGGTACTATAAGTCTGGAAATAGGATTGAGTATTTTACAGCACCTGGTTTGCATCCTGTGAATGGAAAAACCTTGAAAGCAATTACGGAATATATGGCAAATAAGAGCGTACCTGTACATACATATGAGGCAAGTTCATTTGCGGAATAATCTTAATATTTTTATTCTATAACTTTTCTGTTAGAATTGCTATCATAGTACGTATTCCATCTCTGTAATTTCCAATTCTTAAATTTTCATTCGGACTATGTTGATTATTGTCTATATTGACAGTTGGTACTATGACTGCAGGAATAGAAAGCTTATTTACAAATGGAGCGATTGGAACTGATCCGCCACCCATTCGGACTCTTATTATATCATCGTTATAAGCCTTTTCAAGAGCTCTCTTTAACCATATTCCAATATCAGAATCAAAATCTGTTCGAAATGATTGGTAAGCATAATCATAGGTTAATGTAACTACTTTTGCATAATTCATGCGTTCTTGTTTTGTAGGTACTTTATCAGTAATATAATAACCTTGTTTTTCAATATGTTCTTTAAGTAGTGTTAATAATTTAGCTGGATTGGATTCTAAAACTAATCTTATATCGATTTCAGCTCTTGCCCAAGCTGGTATTATTGTTCTTGCTTCTTGATTTATCCAACCTGACTGCATGCCTCTTATATTTAATGATGGATACTGAATAGCCTCTTGATAGCTTGTGCCAATTGAGTCAATACTACCTATTTGTAATTTGTCTTTGATGAAATCCTCATCATCAGGAACTGCATCTAAAATTTTACGAGTCTTTGCATTAATTACTATGCCATCGTAAAAACCTGGTATTATAACTCTACCATAAGAATCTTTCATAGACGCTAGTAACTGGGCTAAACCTAATGCAGGATTAGGAGCATAATTACCATAATGGCCGCTATGTTGAGGAACAATTGGTCCATATGTTGTTAAGATTAGTGTCGATATACCTCTAGCACCAAATTCAAGTGTAGGTTTATTTGTGTCATGTAAAGGGCCATCAAAAATGATAAGCATATCTGATTTAAGGGCATCAGTATTATCCTCGACTGCTTTAGATAGATTTGGAGATCCCATTTCTTCTTCGAAGTCCATGATTACTTTTATATTGTAGTTTGGGCTAATATTCAATTCTTCGACGGCATCTAAAGAAGTGAGAAACATTGCCACCGGACCTTTAGCATCTGAAGCCGATCTAGCAAAAACTCTCCAATCTTCATTATAAGAATCTATACTAAAGTTATCAACTTTGGTCCATTCTCCTTTGGAATTTTTTCTTTTTACAACTGGTAAGTAAGGACTTTTTTGATTCCATTTTGTTGTATCTACTGGTTGTCCATCTACCTGTAAATATATTAGAACTGTTTTTTCTGAATTTTTATACTTTCTTTCTGCAAGTAATAATGGAGAGCCTTCGGTCTCAATTCTACTCGTGATAAATTTTCTTTTAATGAATGCATTTTCACACCATTTAATATTTTTCTCAATGTCATCTGGAAAGTTTGCATCATTGGGAATACTCAGTATATCAATTAATAGAGGAAATGAACTTTTAGTATATTTTTCAGCTAAAGATCCAAGATTTTCTTTTATTATATTTTGGCTTGTTAGATAGAATGGGAATAGAATAATAAGTAGAAGAGTTTTCCTTAGCTTCATAATTGGATGTGTAAGTTTAAATAGACGAATTCAAACATAAAAAGAATTATATGAAGTTAATAAGATGTCCGCAGGAATCTATCGATTTTTTGTAATTTATAAATTATTTTATGACAGCGTATAAATAACTATATCAATTCAAGTAAATGATAATAGTTGATTTTTTAACTAAAACTATATTATAATTATTTTTCACTAAAAACATGCTTCATTAAATACGCATCCATTTCTTCCTCGGTGGGTATTTTGTTTTTAAAAGCTTTATTATTTACAGAAAGGTTGGGTTTTTCAATATTGGTATTATTGATTGTTAGTGATTGAATAGTTTTGTTTTTTTCAAACTGATACTCATCATTCAATGACAAAATTATTTTAAGCTCACCTTCAAATTGAATGATTTCTTTAAATATGGCTACATCATCTTTAATTTTTAAATCAAAGTGATTGGAATTGCCCAGTAAAAATTCATCTAAGCCTTTAGAATATTCATTTATAACTCTTTGCTTTAATGCATCACGTTTCACATAATACAGCTCTAGTTTTGGGGTATTCTCTAATTTTGGTATGCCATTGGCATTTTCTAACATGTGGACAAAATCAAAATTGGGAGAGGTTTTATTATTAATAATACTAACGTAAAGTACTCTACCAACCATTTTGGCTTCTTTTTTCTTTAAGCCAATAATTTGGTTATTGAATTGATGGAAAAAGTTGATGAAGACATTATTTATATATTCCTGATAGGTTTGTATTAAGAACTTGTAATATGTATCCAATAATTCTTTTGAAGGCTCTAGTCTTACTTTGAAATTATTAGCATCCAATAAGTTAATAGGAGTGTTAGATGGCAGATTAAGTACCCTAGTTGTAACGAATAGTTTTTTAGTTTTAAAAAGTTTCAATCTCTGGTCGGCTGATAACTCATTAAGTTTCTCACCTTTTAAACAACCAAAATAATTCATATTCCTTTTAGCCATTTTATACTTTATTTATTGTTGATGGTTGTAGAAATTCAGAATAATCTTCTGGTAGTTCGGCATCAATATCACGTAGATATTTTTCAAGTGAGGTTAATGTAGAATGCCCAGTAATACCTAATAAGGTACTTCTGGTTTCGCTTGGGTTCAGCTCTTTTCGCATTTCTCTATATAATTTTGTTATATAGGTATGTCTGTAGCTATAAAGTCCATATTCAACACCTAAATTGAAATTATCCTTCACTTTTTTGAATCTTTTTGAATAATAGTTTCTTTTATCTCGTTCAGGAACGTCCCATTCTCCACCAATTTCATATGGTGTAAATAATGAGTGTTCAGGATTGGCACTAGAAAGGTCTGGTAACAAATTCAATAAAATCTCTGGAATGATTTTAATTTTGACTTTTTTATTTTTTGCCTTTACATAAATCTTTTTATCTGCGATATCGATATCCTTAATTTTTAACCTGCAAACTTCAATAGGTCTCAAGAAACACAGTGAGATGAATTGAACAAAGGATAACAACAGTTTGTCATTCTCCTCCATATAAGTCTGTAAATCGGACTCTTGTTTTGGAGTAAAAGTTTTATTTCTTGTTGGCTTAGTTGATAGCGGTTTTATCTTAGGTATAAAATTGTCATCAATGATTTCATTATCCTCCAATGTTGTGAAAATAGCACTTAAACTTGTTCTTGCATTATTCCGTGTTCTAGGTGATGTTCTTGCTAATACCGAATTTAAATATTGAACTACAGTTTTCTTTGTAATTGCTTTTATATCATTGATTTCATTCTCCTCCAGCCATTTTTGAAATTGTTTAAGTGGACCATGATAGCCTGAATATGAGTTTGGACTTAAAGATTGTTTTTTAATCTTTAGGGCAAAATCGAAAGCTTCTTGAATAACAGTGTATGGTTCTTCTATTATAGGAGAAGCAAGTGGGGCAGGAGTAACCTTTTTTACGACCTTAGTGGGTTGTTCAACTTTTTTAGGGATAGTTTCAGTATCCTTTTTACCTACGGTGTTAGAAGTGCTTAATTTAGATATTAGGTTTGCATTATCTGCATTTGGTATATAACCACCCTCTAAACGTTTGATTAAGGCTCTTTTAATAACGTTCATAAATAATAAACGCTCACGTTTAGTTTTAAAGCGATTTACTCCAGCTTTAATAGGAGTTTGTCTAACTAATTTTTTGGTTTGGGGATTTCGATAGGAGAAATATACATACCAATCTTTAGCAAGGGCATCTTTTTTTTGCTTGCTAGATAGCTTGGACCAACCTTTTAAGGGCACACCACCAGTGTAGAATTTAGGTTCGGAATAGTTCAGTTTCATGTTCAAACCGTATACGTTATCGTATACGGTAGATAAAAGTATGAAATTTAAGGACATAAAAAAACGGCTTGTGCGCACACAAACCGTTGATTTTATTGGTCTTTACCTATTGTAGCGAGAGGGGGGCACGATCCCCCGACCTCCGGGTTATGAATCC